>Ga0315309_1002570_pt1 | contig 10559 bp, 9 predicted proteins | sample TDP4_MG_FD_203080 | JGI IMG/M metagenome (GOLD analysis project Ga0315309, IMG submission 203080) | Freshwater sediment microbial communities from Lake Towuti, South Sulawesi, Indonesia - TDP4 | ecosystem: Environmental > Aquatic > Freshwater > Lake > Sediment | place: Indonesia: South Sulawesi...
CTAGGAAGGGAGGCGGCATGAATTTCGCCTCTTTCCTGAAATCCATCTTTATCTTCCTCTGTTCTTCCAAGAGAGCTTTGCCCTTATCAGTAAGCGTGTAACGCTTCATGCCACCTTCTTCGGCTGGTAACTCTTTCACGTAATTGTTATCTTGCAACCATGACAAAAGTGGATAAATTGAGCCGGGGCTTGGTTTCCAACGCCCATCTGTTCTCTTTTCAATTTCACTCATTATTTCTGAACCAGACATGGGTTTCTCGCTTAGTAGTTCAAGCATTTGGTAACGTATGAACCCTTTCGGAACGAGGGCTGTATGCCTCATCCAATGTCTTCTGAAGGGAAACATGCTATCACCATTGATATCGAATTTGATATCAACAGCGATATTTAAGCTTAACTCCCCTCTCATGAATGTAAATCGGCTTACTCAATCACCGTTCCCACGTGCCTGCCCTCAACAACAGCCAAAACATTCTGAGGTTTAAACCCATTCACAACAACAACTTTAACTCGCTTACGCCTCAGCATTTTAACAGCCTCAGGATCAAGGATCTGATGTATCCCAGCCTTATGCTTGCCTCTAGCGAAAATGCGTGATAAATCTTCGAAGCTCAAATGCTCAAGCTTAACGGCGTTTGCATACTTTCTAGGGTCCTTGTTGTAAATACCTTCCTGATCTGTGGCTTTAATTAACAAATCAGCATTCACCTTCTCAGCGATTAACGCGGCGACCGTGTCTGTCGTCATGCCGGGTTTTAAACCTCCCATAACGGCAACCTTTCCCTGGCGCAAACATCTAACAGCCTCCTCAACCGTTAAAGGAACAACTCCGCAGCCAGATTCGCCAAGTTTTTTAAGGAAAAGCCTGGCGAAAATTCTTGAAACAGAAATCGCCAAATCGTCCTGTTGACTTTCACTTAGTCCTAATTTTTTTGCCACTCTGATAAAATCCCTTGCCAAAGCGCCGCCGCCAACAACAACAGCCACTTCATGCCCCTGCTTCTTCAAATCGTTCAGTAGGTCCACGTACTTACTGATTAAGGCCGGATTGATCGGCGAAGCAACAACAGAGCCGCCTATCTTCAACACAATGCGCATGAACCCTACGTCCTTCACACTTATAATGCGTGCATTTCCGTATAAATCCTTTAAAAGAACTTGTTTAAGCCTTTCTGAGTTTTTCTGCCAGCTTGCACCACTATTGTCTCTCCAAAGTTTATTCGCATTCCATCTAAGGCAGCAACAGTCGGAACCCCCGTTTTCTCTTCAACCAGCTTTGCCTCCGATGCCGGTCCTTTGAATATCATTTGCATCCCGAGATGCGTCAAAACGGCTTTTTCGGGACGAGCCTCTTCAACTATCTTTATGGCGTCGTCTGTTGTCATATGCCCCTTCCAAGGTTTTCCAGCCGGCCTCATCACGCATAACATGAGAAGCCTCACACCCTCGTAGTATTTGCCTATTCCGTCGAAGTGTTCTGTGTCGCTCGTGTAGGCGAAGTCCCCAAAATCCGAAGTTTCAAACCTGAAGCCAACCGCATCCGGGTCTGTGTGCCTCGCCTCTGTTATTAAAACGTTGAAGCTGCCTAATGGAAATCTCATGTTTGGCAGGGCTTCAATTCTCTGTTCGGGCATCTGCTGATGATATTTCGAAATCGAAGGCTCACAAACGTCGTTTCCGATCAAGACACTCTTAGAGGCGGCCAGCACTCCACGCTTTTTAGTCATGCCTCGAGTCATGGCTTCAATCAGAACTTCAGCGTCCGTGTAATGGTCTGGATGAGAATGGGAAACGAAAATGGCGTTAATCTTCTGGGGGTCTAACCCCTCATTAACCGAATGCACAAGGGCTCCGGGTCCAGGATCTAAATGCAGGTTGAGGGCTTCACTGATTATCCTGATACCAGCAGTTCGCCTTTTTTGCGTTATTGTTGCGAATCTTCCCCCACCAGTTCCAAGAAGGATTATCTCAAACTTAGAGCTCATAATCAATCTTATAGTGGTGATATGATTTTTGCTTTGTGCCACACTTTCCTCAAATAATGTGGCAAAGCGTCTTCACCAATGCTCAAAAATTTGATAACCGAGCTCAGGGAAAGAGGATTCAAAGCAATCGAAACCTTCGCAAGGAAAGGCTCTGAAAACAACCCTTCAGGTCCACTTGAACTCTATTTGAAAAACAATTTCGAAATAGAAAACGACAAAGACGACTTTCCACTGGTATGGCTAGACGTGAAGATAGAAAGTTTTTAAATTTTGATAGAATTATTCTTCAATTGTGTTCGATTGTGTTTTAATCCACTACGGAGAACTTGCGCTGAAGGGATTGAACAGACCGCTCTTTGAGAAGAAACTTGTTGAAAACATACGCCGTATTATTGACGGATTGGAATACGGGAGGATAAGAAAGATTCAAGGAAGAATAATTTTAGAGCTGAAGAAGAAATCAGACATGGACAGAATTGAGGAAGCGCTGAAAAGAGTTTTCGGCGTCGCATGGTTTGCCTTTTGCTTCACAACAGAGGCGAGTCAAGAAAACATAAAGAAGCTTGTTGAAAACAAGTTTAGATTAGAAGCTGGCACGAAAGTAAGGGTTTCGGCGAAAAGGGCGGATAAAAGCCTACCTTTTACTTCCATGGATGTAAATCGAGAGTTGGGAGCTTACCTTGTCAAAAGGTTCAAAGTTAAAATTTCTCTTAAAGAGCCGCAGAAAGAAATCTTTGTCGAACTTGTTGAGGGGAAAGCGTACATTTTTGACAAAAGGTTTAAGGGATTATATGGCCTGCCTGTAGGGGTTTCCGGAAAAGTCTTGCATCTGTTATCAGGCGGGATTGATTCACCCGTGGCTGCTTGGTTGCTAATGAAAAGAGGATGCGAAGTCGACTTCCTACACTTTCATGCTTTCCAAAAATTTGACAAAGAAAAAAGTGCCAAAATTTTGAGATTAGTAGAAGTGTTAACCAAATACTGTTTTACATCAAGAGTGTTTTTCGTTCCATTCTACCCATTCGAAGCCGAAGCCGTGGAAGCACCGGCAAAGTACAGATTAATCCTCTTCAGAAGGTTCATGGTTAAAATCGCGGAAGAAATAGCCAACAAATACGGCATAAAGGCTCTGGGAAGCGGGGAAAATCTGGCTCAGGTTTCATCCCAAACCCTAGAAAACATAGCGGTAATACACAGAGCAACATCACTACCCATTTTTAGACCGTTACTCACCTACGACAAAAACGAAACCGTCAATTTAGCCAAACAGATCGGAACCTTTGAAACCTCTATCACGCCATACAAAGACTGCTGCTCCCTCTTTATGACAAAACATCCAGTAACAAAGGCGAGACCAGAAATAGCAGAACGAATTGAGAGAAAAATGAACTTAAACGATGCTATCAGAGAAGGTCTTGAAAAAGTTGAGATAGTTAATGTAGAGTAAAGCTCTAGTCTTTCTTTTTTACCCTCTTTATCCTTTCATACTTTCTCTTTTTTCGCTTGAAGAACTCTGGATAGCGTTGCATGTCTTCGTAAATTGGTCTTGGAATATCAGTTCGAGGGAAATAAATATCCATTCGTCCTTCCGGAGGCACCAAGGGATACTTGGGTTTCTCTCTTTTGTAAACGAAATGGTAGAGAAAATAAAAGTACAAGAGGAAACATCCGAGATACAAAACGCCATTCAGAAACAATTTGGCTATAATGGAGAGAATCAAGAAGGGCATGAATAGGCAGATTCCGAGGAGAAAGAAAAGCAGGAATTTGGCTTTTTTCTTCAAGACTTCTCCCATCAATTGTTGCTCAAACCGACTATTACGTCTTATGCCAACTAAAGAACGCGGTATGCCATTTTTACCTTTTGATAACAAAGAATAATTTGATGTTTCAGTGGATGTCTAAGATTATGTAGAGTATATTGTTTCCGCGCAACAGAACATTTCCATAATTGGTGATTAGCTGTTCCTCTCTGCACTCCGTTGCTCCTTCAAGAAGTATGTTCATGTGCCCATCACACTTTATCATCTTTCCCTTGTACTCGCAACCGTTCTTCAACACGACAGCGATGCTGGCGTTCAACTGCTTGACAAGCACGTTCAAAGGCTTTCTGCTTGGTTCCATGTAAGCACCAGAGTACTTCCGTCTAATTATCCATATGCACAATCCATCAAATATAAAAGTTTTGTGAAAAAATATTCCTAAATGGAAGGCAATTTAACCATACTCTGAATTTTTCCACCTATTTTTCGAAATAAATCACGTTTTAATCACTACTTCTCATTATGGATAAAATTCGCAATTATTAAGAAAACCATCCGAAAAAATTCAAGTTCGCATCCCAAAGAATTAAAACTTAAGGAATTCCTATTGCATAACGGAGAGAACAGTATGCATGAGGTGCGCATCGACGGAGAGACATTAACAATCGAGGATGTTGTGAAAGTCGCACGGCAAAACGCAAGAGTTGTAATCCCAGAGAAAGTGAAAGGACGAGTCGTGAAAAGCCGAGAGGTTTTGGAAAAGCTGGTTAAGGAAGGCCGAGTGATTTATGGCGTTAACACCGGTTTTGGAGCCCTGAGCAACAGAACAATCCAGCCGCAAGAAATTGAACAGTTGCAGTCCAACCTTATCAGAAGCCACTCAACAGGTGTTGGAGAGCCGTTAAGCACGGAAATTGTCCGCGCTTTGATGCTTCTACGGGCGAACACCTTGGCTAAGGGATACTCTGGCATACGACTAGAAACCCTAGAAACTCTCGTGGAAATGCTGAATAAGGGTGTCCACCCCATAATCCCCGCCAAGGGTTCCGTAGGCGCAAGCGGAGACCTAGCCCCCCTATCCCATATGATCTTGGTGCTTATGGGTGAAGGAAGAGCTGAATACAAAGGCCAAGTGCTAGATGGAAAAGAGGCTATGGAAAAGACTGGAATAAAACCAGTTCAACTGGAGTTTAAGGAGGGAGTAGCCTTAAACAATGGCACACAATTGATGACAGCCATCGCAGCGTTAACAGTGTATGATGCGGAAATCCTAATCAAAACCGCGGAAGTCGCAACTGCTTTAACCCTAGAGGCGCTGTTGGGGGTTTATGACGCGTTCCATGAAAAAATCCAAGAAGTAAGACCGCACAAAGGGCAATCCGTCACCGCCAAAAACATCAGAGAAATCATTGCTGAAAGCCAGCTCATTCAAACGGGAAAGGAAGCCATGCAGAAAATGCAGCGCCCTCACGACCCATACAGCCTAAGATGTGCACCCCAAGTCTTGGGCGCCGCCAGAGACGCAATCGCGTACGCTAGGAGAACCGTGGAAATTGAAATCAACTCAGCAACAGACAACCCGCTGGTTTTTCCAGAAGAAGAAACATGCCTCTCAGGAGGAAACTTCCACGGCCAACCAATATCCCTCGCAATGGACATTCTCGGAATAGCCCTAACAATCATCGGCAACATCTCCGAAAGAAGAACAGCCAGACTCCTCGACGAAAAACTAAACAACAGCTTACCACCCTTCCTAATCCCGCCAGAAGCAAAAATCGGATTGAACAGCGGATTAATGACAGTTCAATACACAGCCGCAGCCCTAGCCTCAGAAAACAAAGTTTTGGCTCATCCAGCATGCACAGACTCTATCCCGACATCAGCAAACTTCGAAGACTTCGTAAGCATGGCGGTGACAGCCGCCCAAAAAGCCGTGAAGATTCTGGAGAACACCGAGTACATAATAGCTATAGAGTTGCTCTGCGCAGCTCAAGCAGTAGAATTCCGTGGATCAGAAAGACTCGGAAAAGGAACAAAAATGGTCTATAATTCGGTAAGAGAGACTGTACCTATGCTTAAAGAAGACAGAGTATTAAGCATAGACATAGAGAAGGTTAAGCAACTAATCAAAAAGGGTTTACTCCATACCGTAATCGAGAAAGTGTAAAGAATTGACTGGTTTACAACCCTTTTAGAAAAAGTCATGGAAAGAAAAAAGACCGTTACAGAGTATCTGTCACTCACCGAATAAAACATGATACAACCATCTACCTGTTTTATGAGTTAGGGAGGCGAAATCTTTGTTAAAATCTTTAATGGAGCGTAAGTTTTAAATCTTAACCGCTTAATAATGAACACTTTATGGAGGAAAATGGAAAATGAAATTAGGTGGAAGGGAACTTGCTATTATCGCTGCCGTCATTATTATGATAATCATTGTCGCCGTGGCTGTTGTCTTTATACAGTATCCCATCGCGCCTGAAAAGAGGATGCTGAGATGGAGTGAGGCTAATGTACCTGAGCTTGACCCTGCAATTGGATCGGATTATTCAGGTTCAGTTTCATATGTCAATTTGTATGATACGCTCGTGTATCCAGCAACCAACGGGACGTCTCTACCACATCTTGCAACAAACTGGACCATATCAAGCGATGGTTTAAATTGGACTTTCAATCTGAGGCAAGGCGTCAAATTCCATGACGGATCGGAGCTTACAGCAGAGGATGTCGTGTTTTCTATGGAACGCATTATCACAGTTGGGCGAGGTTATTCTTATTTGTTCAGGGGTTGGGTTAACCAGTCAATAGCTGTAGGTAATTATACTGTAAAGTTCGTGTTAAACAAATCCTATGGACCATTCCTTACAGTGTTGTCAAGACTTTACATCTTAAACAAAGATCTTGTTATGGAGCACCTTCAACCTGGATTAATAAACTTTCCAGGCTACTTTGACTATGGCACGGGTTGGTTGTTAAGTCATGATGCAGGATCCGGACCGTACAAGGTCAAGGATTTCCGAAAAGAAGAATACGTGGTGTTTGAAAAATTCACAGACTACTGGGGAACTTTTAAACCAAATGCTCCAGACGAACTCAAACTCTATGGTATAACTGTACCAACAACAATTAGGACTATGGTCACCAACAGAGAATTGGAAATTACTGATCAATGGCAAACCGTTGAAAACTTAGATGTAATGGATCAGATAACCGGAGTTGACATTGCTTCTTTCCCAGCTGGCTCAGTATTCTTCTACATGATACACACAAGAAAACCACCAACAGATGACATTCACTTCAGAAAAGCAATGGCATACGCAATGAATTACACAGCAGTGGTTACTATCCTATTCCCAGGTTGCCCGATTGCCCGGGGTCCAATTCCATCAATACTGCCAGGATTTGACCCAACAGTGCCCAGGTATGAAATGAACCTAACAAAAGCTCATCAGGAACTTGCACTTTCAAAATATGCTGCAAACTACACCCAATACGAAATTGAAGTACACTGGTGCGCAGAGGTGCCAGACGAAGAAAGAGTCGCAAACCTATTTGCCGAAAACATGGCCGCAGTAGGGATAGACGTCGCAGTTGAGCGCACTCCGTGGCTTACCATGATTGACGAAATGGCGCATATGGAAACAGCACCTCACATTGAAACAATCTTTGTTGCCCCGCACTATGCGGAAGCAGGATCAATGCTCGAATCAAGATACCACTCTAAGTCGACTACAACATGGGAACAGAACGAATGGTTACTGAATGATACCATAGACAGTATGATTGAAGATGCAATTGCTACAATAAATCAAACGGAACGTTTCCAGAAGTACTCTCAAATACAGCATCTGATAGTAGAGATGTGTCCATCGATATTCATGTTTGAACAGCTAGAAAAACACGCGTACCAAAGCTACTACGTTGACTGGTATGCTGCTGAAGGAATAGAATACGTCAACTCTGTGATGGGTTACAACTTAGACTTCAAGAATATCGAAGTAGACATTGCCAAGAAGAAGGAACTTACCTAAGCATATTTCGTCGAACCAATAGCTAAAGTGACACTACAGATTAAAAAAACGAAAGAGATTTAAAACAAAAGAGCCATCGCATACATAATCTTCAGAGAAACGGTGAACGCAAACCATGCGACTTTCGACCTTCATTGCGAAGCGTCTTCTATACTCCATTTTTGTTCTCTTCGGTCTTTCACTCCTTATTTTTTCTATTTCACGAATCTTGCCAGGCGATGTCGCAAGGATGATCTTAGGGCCTCACGCAGGTCAGGATGAGTTGCAGGCATTAAGAGTGCAACTGCACTTAAACGATCCTATTCATCTTCAGTATTATTATTGGGTAAGCGATGCGATCCGGGGCAATCTTGGTTACTCTTACATCGTTACACATCGCCCAGTGTTTGAGGACATTATGGAATTTCTTCCAGCATCTTTGGAGCTTGTTTTCTTTGCTGCCGTAATAGAGATTTTGGGAGCAATTGTTCTCGGTATGCTTGCAGGAAGACACGCAAATACTTGGATTGACAACATTGTTAGAGTAATATCCTACGTGGGCGTTGCTGTCCCATCTTTTGTTGTTGCTTTAGTTCTCTTACTAATTTTTGGATACTATTGGAGAGTGTTCCCTGCAATAGGTAGGTTAAGTGCATGGGTCACGGAACCACCAAGGATAACTGGCTTCTTGACAATCGACTCCTTAGTAACAGGAAACTTCCGGGCTTTTTTTGATGCTATCTACCACCTAATTATTCCAGGATTCTCTTTGGCTCTCGGAGGTTTAGCGCAAGATGCGAGAATCACGAGGGCAAGTGTTGTTGAAAACTTGAATAAAGACTACATAACTGCTGCAGTCTCACATGGTCTGCCTGAAAGCAAGATTACGTTAAAATATCTCATGAAGCCATCACTCATTCCTACAGTCGCTATATTAGGACTGGACATTGCGGCATTACTAACTAACGCTTTCCTGGTGGAAGTTATTTTCAACTGGCCTGGTTTTTCTCGATACACAACAACTGCTATGCTTCGTAAAGATCTGAACATTATAGTTGCTTCCGTTTTGGTTGTTGGACTATTCTTCGCAATTGTGAACATAATTGTTGATGTGATAGTGGCTTATCTTGACCCTCGCATAAGATTCATTGAGAGAGCCAAATAGGAATGATATCAATACAAAGAATAAGGGCTTCGAAGAAGTGGAAAAGTTTCAAAAAGCAATGGTACAAGTTCTCAAAGAACCCATTATCAGTGGCAGGGCTAATCGTAGTAATTGCAGTTATTTTTTCAGCAATCTTCGCTCCTTTCATTGTTCCTTATCGGGAAGATGCCGAAACCTTTAAAACGCATTTGGAAAGGATTAACCAACCTCCAAGTTCACAGTTTCTTTTCGGAACTGACAGAAGTGGCTTGGATGTACTCAGCAGGGTTATCTATGGATTCAGATACTCACTAATGATGGCAGCTGTCATCTTAGCACTTGTAGTTCCGCCCGGAGTAGTCCTAGGCTTGATAGCAGGGTATTATGCCGGAACATGGGTGGATACGCTTATTATGAGAATTACTGACGTTTTTTTAGGAGTCCCACCTCTTGTTCTTGCGTTGGCTATATGCTCAGTTTTACCTCCAAACATACTTAATGCTATGATGGCGGTTTCTCTGATGTGGTGGCCTTGGTATTGCAGACTAGTGTATAGCTTAGCTTCATCTCTCAAAAATGAATATTTTGTTCAGGCTGCAGAAATAATTGGGGCACGAACGCACCAAATAATTTTCAGAGAAATTCTTCCCAACTGCTTGGCTCCAATCTTAACCAAGATAACGTTGGATGTGGGATGGGTTATATTAATTGGAGCGAGCTTAAGCTTCTTAGGGTTAGGTGCTCCTCCTCCGACTCCTGATCTTGGAACAATGGTTGCTGACGGACGAGATTATCTGGCCACACAATGGTGGATAAGCACATTTCCGGCCATAGCCATCGTCATAATTATACTGGGCTTCAACTTGTTAGGCGATGGAATACGTGACTTGTTCGCCGCCGAGGAGGCATAGACTATCACTGAGACCTTACTAGAGATAAAAAATTTACACGTATACTATCGCGTTTACGGCGGAATGCTCAAGGTTTTATCAGGAGTAGATTTTAAAGTAAATAAAGGAGAAAAGGTTGGTTTAATCGGGGAAGCAGGCTGCGGCAAAACAACCACGATGAAAAGTATAATGAGAATTCTTCCCCAGAACGCAAGTGTCCCCCACGGAGAGATACTCTTTAAAGGCAAAGACCTTTTGAAAATTGACAAAAAAGAATTGCAGCGTATACGAAGAAAAGAAATATCAATGGTATTTCAGGATCCTACCGCTGCTCTTAATCCTGTTTTCAAGATAAAAGACCAGTTGTTTGACATAATAAGATACGGGGGCACGTACGAAGAAGGAAGAAATCCTTCAAAAGAAGAAATAACCGCTGAAGCAATCAGAGTTCTAAAGGACGTTGCTTTGCCTGATCCTGAGAGGATATTAGAAAATTATCCGTTTCAATTAAGCGGTGGAATGAGACAGCGTATATGTATTGCTATGTCCCTTGTCGCTGCCAATGATCTCTTAATCGCTGACGAACCAGGTACCTCATTAGATGTCACAATCGAGGATCAAATACTGCGGCTTCTTGGAAGCCTTGCTGTTGGAAAAAATTTGTCAGTCATACTCATAAGTCACGCGTTGGGCGCTGTAAGGGGCTTGGTGGATAGAGTCTACGTCATGTACGCCGGACACATGATCGAGGTAGCCCCCACCGAAGA
>Ga0315309_1002573_pt1 | contig 10552 bp, 17 predicted proteins | sample TDP4_MG_FD_203080 | JGI IMG/M metagenome (GOLD analysis project Ga0315309, IMG submission 203080) | Freshwater sediment microbial communities from Lake Towuti, South Sulawesi, Indonesia - TDP4 | ecosystem: Environmental > Aquatic > Freshwater > Lake > Sediment | place: Indonesia: South Sulawesi...
AAGGGCGGGCCTCCCTGCCCAGCCCCCTCCTATTCGTCAGGGGTCACCGTTCCTTTTAGTCACTGGGACGCCCGCCCTTTCGAGCTTACAAACGTTTAATAAAGCCTGATTATGGATTCTCCACAATCAGACTCGAAAGTATCTTACTGGCGTTTTCCTTTAATCCCTGGGGGTGTGCAGAAAAAAAAAGATTAACCCTTAGGAACCTCACCGGTTACGATCTTTTCAAAGGTGACAATGACTTTATTATCCGCAAACTCTGATTTCACCACGGACCAACCAAAGCTCTTGAGCATATTGACAATACGATCAAGCTCAAACTGTTTTAAGTCTATAGGCATATCCCTAACCTCCTTTCATAGACTTTATTTAGGAGCTTTAAAACCCTTAAGGTCTTTCTCACAGGATCCACAAACAGGAATGTATTTTACTTTGTTCGACTCTACAGGACCAAGGCAGCAAGAGCATGTATGATAAACAACCACACTCCCACTCACGCCGGTAGGGGAGGGGTTACCCCCACCCTCATCAAAATATTTTCCAGCTTTAGTTTTACGATAATCGTCTAACCACATTTCGCAAATTTCAACCGTAGCCCCATTTTCAACAGCAGCGGTCATGTAGTACCTTTTAAAATCATCATCATCAATTCTGTTTAAGGTCACCATGGCCCTGGCGCTAATCCTTTTTTCAGCAACCGCCCTTTGAAATTCTTCTGGAACCTTAAGCAGATCTAAATGAAACTCAACAGTGGATGGAGAAACGCCCATCCTCTTACCAACCGCAGCATCACTAAGGTTAAACTTTTCTTTAAGCCTTAAAAATACTTTTCCTTTCTCTATTGGGTTAAGGTCCTCACGTTGAATGTTTTCAACAGCCCTAATAAAAATCAAATCATCATCAGAAACCTCTTTAATGATGGCCTTGATTTTCGCCTCACCTATCAAACGGTGAGCTAAATACCTCCTATGTCCAACCACTATCTCAAACCGTCCATTGTGAGGACGGACCAAGATAGGTTGAAGTAGACCCTGGGATCTTATTGACTCGGCTAACTCCCTAACCTTTTCAGGGTCAATCATGTCTCTAACAACTTCACCTGGTATATCTAATAACTCTAAATCTAACAGCCTTACTTGATCTTTCATAAAAAAAACTCCTGACGCACACCAAACAACAAGGTTTAAGCCTGACAAGTGTCACGCCAGCCAAGGGGTTAAACCTCAAATTAATAAGGTCTGGTCGTCGCCTACCACTCCAACCCTTAGCCCAGTCCTCATTAAATTGAAAAACGTTTAACCGAGTTATGGGGATCGGTCAGAGAACCAACCCCAAAACTCTCCCCTTTAGCTGTCATGCCCCTTGCTGGGCTTTTTCATTTTAGTGCGTCTACAAGGTAAATGTCAATCTTAAATCTTTCTTTCAACCCCCAGCCACGGGTAAGAGGTTGAAAGAAAGATTAATGGTTTTTTGTGAGGAGGCCTTATGAAGATTGATTATTCAAAACATTGTTCTGGATGCTGTTTGATAAGGAAGGCAGGAGAGATTTGGTTTTATTGCCTCTATAGGGAGTGTCCTTTCCATCCCTTCAATACAGGTATACAGCAATACAGGGATACAGAAAACCATAAGGTAGTAGAAACTTCCTTTAATTGAAGTGGTTGACTAATTTGCTCAGGATGAGCAAAAATCCTAACAAGGGGAGGTGATATTATGCCTTCTATTCAATACGGGTCAGAGTTAGATAAGATCAAATGTTTCTACACTTATAGCCCTATTGTTAAAGACCTATCTAAACACCAGCTCGAAGTCCTCATCCTCCTAATCATCAATGGCTCTGATATAGACTATGCTTTTGATATTGCGATGTCCTATCCAAGTCAAGTCTCTTAACTATAGGTAACAGAAAGGGGAGGCTGCCAGGATCCTGGATCCCTGGTCCTCCCCTTAAAACCATAGTTTAAAATCACTTTGTTTTAGGCTCAAAAAGTCCTGGCGATTTAAGAAACTCTAACACCGTTTCAAAAGCACCTACAGCAACGTCATCCCAGTCCTCTGGTGTCTCCTGGGCTTTTTTCTTTAATACCTCACAAATCTTAGAGAGTACTGGAACCACAATAGCCCCAATTAGAAAAACGACGTACAAAGGCAGCTTAAACATTTTTATCACCTCTTTTCACGGTCTAATGACTACAAGGTAGTTTAGACCTGTTTGAGTACTAAGGTTTCTCTGTCCAAATAGACCATCTTGAAGATCATGTATCAACTGCATTGTCTCATCAAAGGTCAAATCAATGATGTGATACTCCCGCCATTTATCTAACTCTACGTCCTGTAGGACCATAACCTTGGGTTTCATCAACAACCTCTTTAAATACCTTTTGGCTGTAGGTGATAGTGATCACTCTCGAAGATTGCTTCTAAACCAACTAAATCAGCGTCTTTCTCAAAGTCCGGATTTTTCTCCATCAAATCAAGGATCACATCAGCACCGAGCCAGAGTAAATGAATAGACTTCTCAACTCCTCCAACTTCTTTATTGTGTTTTTGGGTCCGGCCCCAAGAGGAGACAGAACCTCCCCATTTACAACAAAGAGTAACTACTCTCCACATAAAGCCCCAAGGATCCACAGAACCACCTCCAAAAAATCTTTACCTTTTTAAAGGACCGGCGAAGCCGGTATAAGATGCCTTTGACGGGTCACTCTATTCGCCTTGTCACCTCACCAGTATGGGTATTGTAGGCCCATAGTGACCCATCCCTTTCTCTAAAGAGCGTCTCATGTGCTGAAAGCGTGGCCTTTAGAGAAGATGCCCGCTTCTGCATTAGCTGATGGTCTGCCCATTTTGGCAGACGGAAAAACGAAAAGAACCTCTTTACACGATTCCCCATGAAGTACAGCCAGTTGAATAGCTTACCTGTAAACTTATAAAGGGTAGAGCAAAAGATCAGTTTGCCATCAGGTCCCACGCGGATCCTCCGGAGCCTCGAAATAAACCCATTATCCTCAAGCCAACGGAGATCACGGTTTAGGGTCCGGTTAGAGATCCCCATCCCGTGATATTTATCAAGCAGCTCCTGGATCCTTTTTTGAGATACCCAGCAATACTTTTTTTGATGCGCTTTAGCAACACTCAAAAGCGATACTAACTCAGCCTCACATCTTGAAGTCATTTCACACCTCCCTAACGGTCAAGATCCAATCGTTTCAGGATCCTCTTGGAAAACCTTTCGATTGCTTCCTTTGCCCATTTGTTCTTGACCCAGTAGGGATTCGCACCGAACAGCTCACCGCACTTAATCACGTAATAAAGTGACGGAAATTTAGAGCCACTCTCTATTTGAGAGATGTACTCCTCAGAGAGTCCAAATTTTTTAGCGAGTGCTTCTTTAGTAAGGTTACGGGATTGTCTAAGTTTTCTAAAGATGTACGGGAGGGTATCAGGTCTTGCTAAATGGCCTCGCTTGCTGTAAAATAGCGTTAGCTGACGATCCTCTTGATGAGTAATTAAGTGCATATCCCATACCAGGCCGGTAGGTCCTCAGGAGGGTCGTCAGTCCGAAGTTAACATAATATATCGATTTATCCGACGCACTCCCCTTTTACACCTACCAAAACCAACCCACCTAAAAATTTCTCTTGACATCCTCACCCAATTAATTTAAAAAGTCAATAGTGACAAAATGCCATATATGGCAAAATGTCATACTTTGTGAAAAGGAGGTACAAATTATGGCAGAGGTAAAGAGTATAGGACGCATTAAAGAAAAGTGGACGCGGGTTACTCCGATGAGGACGGAGGACTATAAGATCGGAGTAACAAGCCCAAGGCGAGATTGGGAAAAGGCAGCCGTTGCAGCCAAGGACTCCCACAAGGCAGCCATGGCAGAAGCAGCAGCTAAGGACTCCTTTGCTAAGGGGATCACTAAGGCCGGATCCTCAAAATGGCAAGGAAGGGCATTGCAGAAAGGACCAGGCCGATTCGCAGAAGGCGTTATGGTAGGAGGCGACGACTACGAAAAGGGCTTTGCACCCTTTAGGGACGAGATCGAAAAGACGGTCCTACCTCCGAGATTCCCCCGAAGGGACCCAAGGAACCTTCAACGGGTTTCAGTGTTGAATATAGCCCTTGGCAAGAAAAAGACTGGTTAGTCTTTTCCAACTAACCACAAAATTTTATGAAAGGAGGTAACCCATGGCTCGAAAGGCAGCAGACCAGGTTAAGACTGTCATAGGAGCAGGTGATTTAACTTTAAAGTCAGACCCAGGGGAGAGCTTCTTAATCAAAAAGATCATGGTGGAGGCAGCAACAGCAGCATACATAACTCTAAAGATCGACAAGACCACCGTAGGATTCTTTAGAGTAAGTCCGACCTATGGCAATCATCTATCATTCCCCAGGGCATTAGACACCGCAGCAGCTTTAGCAGCTCTTAAGCCAAAAAATCTTCTGGATCTTCTCACCGATCTGGGAATTTTCAAGGGCTATCCTATATCAGAAGGTGAAACCTTCTTGCTAACAGGAGCAGCAGGAGCAACCGATATAAAAACGGTTGTATACGACATTATGGAAGCTGCCGACATGAAAAGCGAGATGGTAAATGGATCCAAAGCCCTTGAGTATTTACTCATCAACTATGGCGACACAGGAGCAGCCATAGACGCAGCAGGGGATCATCTTTACGACCGCAACCTTAACCCCGTTGAGTTCCCACAATTCCCATACGGTGATGATGTTCCACCAAAACACCAGATCTTAATCCACGGGATAGCAGGAGCAGAGACAGGGGTTAGAAACGCAACACCGGCAACCGCGATCAACACAAAATACCTAAAGCTTGTCAAGGAAAGAGAGGTCCTTTTTGATGAGGACCGCAACGGTCTACCATTCGACTTCTCTACCGTATCAGGAGCAGCAGGGACAAAGAGATCCGGAGGAAGGTCAGTAATTGGTGATTTTTCACACCTCGACCCAAGACCACCGTTGATGTTTATTGAACCGATGCTCTTTGATGCAGGGGACGAGCTTAACATCTACACAACGGTAGAGGAACCGGTTGACGGATCCAACATCGCAACAGATTATCAGACGATTGCGCTCATCGAAACGGTTAAGAAGATCGCTGGATAAAACTAAAATTTGAAAGGAGTGTAGAGATGGAATTAAAACAGCCTTTCACCATCACAGGTATACCTAACGACATCGCTTACGATTCAGGTTTAAGCTCTACAGCAGCCGAGAAAAAAAGGCTTCTATATATTTCAGCTCTTGTCAGTGGATATGCTGATAATGAGGTCCAGGGATACCATGAAAGAGCAAAGGTTTTTGGTATCCCCGATAGACTCATGGATATGGAGGTTGACGCTTATACCACAAATTATGCAAAACCAGGAGCCAGGATAAACGTCATTGAAGTAGGACTCGAAATCCCTGTAGGAGAAACTTTCAAAGCTGCAATCAAGTGCGGAGCAACCACAAAAAACCTTATTGGGTTTTATGCCTATGAGCTGATCGCATAGGAGGACCTATGGCAAAACCCAAACCCAGAAAGAGGCTTAAAAGGCCAATCGTAACCTACGAACCCAAAGGCTACGAAGCTAAGCGGATCCTCCAACGTATACAATCTGAAAATCTATTCGAAAATCTAAACCTCGATCCTAAATACTTACCCTGGCTTTATGTTGACAATGTGATTTTAAGAGTATTCGCGAGAATGGTAGGCCAGGGACCCATGGGTCCGATTGTTGCCAAATGCACTAAAGACGGATCTTTAGCAGTGGTCCAAAGGGGAGGGGCATTTGACGACTACGAGCGCCAAGACTACACCTTCACAGTAGTTAATGAAGTTAAGGAGTTTACCTTCTCGAGACAGGTGGAGCGAATTGATCTATTTACTTACGAGGGTAAGGTTGACTATCAGCTCAGCAGGGACTTAGTCAAACCTTATGGCTCTAAAATCCCTTTATTTGAGGACTCCTTCTACTCCCTGGACTTCTATACCCAAAGGGTAAAAGCAACTTGCGTCACTTTTGACGCATTAAAACCAACAAGGTCCTCCCTCTTTGGATGGTTCAGAGAGGTAGATTAAATAAATGCCTAACCTATTCTTAGGCTTCCCTGTATCAAGGGCTAAGTTTGCCGAGTTTGCCGAGTCCGTAGTTACCAGCTTCTATGAGTCTAAAGAAATATTCAGAGAAAGCTGGTTCGAATCCTTAGACGGATGGGGAGTCTATAAAACAGGATCCGGAAACGTCGTTATTGATCCCCTTAATATTAAGATAATCACCGGAGGGACCGCAGGATCCATAGCCTCTATATTGGACCGTGTTGACCAATACCCCTACACTTTAACCTGGTCCAAAAAAAGAAGATTTAAACTTAGAGCCAGGGTAGACCGTTTCGACGATCCAACCGGTCAGCTCTATATAAACACTGGACAGCAAGGAACAAACAAGCGCGGTTTTGGATTCAAATTCTTAAATAATAAAATACAGGGATACGCTCAAAACGGAGGCGCAGAAACCACCGTTGATCTTATAACCGGACTAAGCCCTCCCTACAGCAGACAGGAAGTTTATGAGGCTATCTTTACCCCAGGTACTAATATTGTATTTAATATTGACGGAGTAGAAAAAGGAACCTTAACCACAGGGCTACCAACAGGGACAACAGACGCTAATTATTTATTCTTTATCTATGTCTATTGTGTTAACGCAGTAGACCATCAGATCTGGACCTCCTATCTAAAGGTTGCGCAGGAAAAGGTGACATGATGGAACTTATTTACTTGATCTTCCATGCGATTATCACCGTAGGTGCTATCTTTGGCTTCTTTCTACGAATTGAACACAGGATAACGAGACTTGAAACCAAGGTAGAGAACATGGAGAAAAGGTATCAAATGTAATGCCAAATGTTTTAATTATCTTCAAGAAACCCACAGCTCCCGAAGGATCATCACAGGTCACCCTTGAACCGATAGACTTCCTTATAACCGTTGACCCTCCTACTTTAGAGGCTAACATCACAGAGGACCATGAAATTCTTTAGCCCCTTATTAGAGATCTATTTAGTAGAACAAAAGAAGGGTAAGACCAAGTACAAAAGGTTATACAGGGATACATCCCATTCTTTTGTCAAACAATGGGTGCAGATGATAAAGGCTAATTTCCAAGCAGCAACGGAGGCCAATGTTAGAGACTGGACAAATACTTTAAGAACGTGCGCTGCAACTAAAATAAGCATAGAAGGTGCAGCAGGGATGGACTATAACGGGATTGTTTTAGGTACTGGAAACACACCGGTAACAATCTCAGACTATAACCTTCAAACTCGAATCGTACACGGATCAGGAGCGGGCCAGCTTGACTATAAGGCAATGGCTTGGGACCCCTTTCAGGTCGTAGGATCCACAGCAAAGTTTAAGAGTAAAAGACAGTTTGAGAATAAATCAGGAGGAACGATCACCGTTAAAGAAACCGGTTTATTGGCTACCGACCAAGCAGGATACCATTTCTTAATAGTAAGAGATGTTTTACCTACCCCTGTAGACGTAGAAAATACCAAGATCATAGAAGTCCGGTATACTTTTCAATGTACGGTTTAACCCTCTAAGTTATTGATCCCTGGTAAAGGCAATACCATTGACCAACCTAAAAAGTCTTTCTACAAACCATCCTGAAAAAGAATTTTGGAGGTTTAAATGCCTACTCAGTTAGGAGAGCCTTATTCCGTACTTTGGCGCGGAAAATACCCCCATATGCTCGATGAGGACCGTCCGGTTTGGGAAAAGTTTTTAGTCCAAAACATAGAACTCTTTGAAAAAGTTTATTATGACGTTAGGGTAGGTGGGGTAATTCCACCTATAGAGTACGGAGACGAGAAATCAAGAAGGATGTTTTATGAAGTCACCGCAAAAAGGATTGACGTGTTAGCAGAGAGAAGAGATGAGGTCTGGATCATTGAGGTTGCCAACCGGCCAGGCCTAAGGGCTATGGGTCAACTCATGACATACGTCACTCTTTGGTATGACGATCCGAAAATCATGAAACCCGCTAAAGGCGTACTTGTTGCGATTGCTATTGACGATGATCTAAGGAGGGCTTTAGAGATCAATGGAGTGCTGGTACGACTCGTTATTTGAATGTGATTGAGAGGGACTTCACGCACTGGCGAACGTCCCATGTGCAGGAGTACTAAATACTTTTTTTTACACACGCCAACCCTGGGGTTTAATAGTTGCCTACTTCCCCTCAATAGACCCATCCCTTGAAAAAAGAATTGGTTGGATCTTGCGCTGCGCATCTGCTCAAACCTTCTATCTCCACTATTTTGATGACTTTAAAACAGGAAACTTTCGTTATTTTGTGGAGGTACTAAGAATCATAAGATGGTATGAAACCGGAGGGGTTTGGGGATGGCAGGGATACGATCTACCTGAACCATCCTGATATTATTTAGGACGGTATCCCTGGTACTGGGATCATAACACACACAGGGCGAGCGGTCCCCATGTCCCTTATATTGGAAATTGGCAGGAAATAGGAAGCGTCCCCGTTAGCTGGGCTTTTGACTTTTACTACTCAAAGCAGCTCTTAGATGAAGATTATGACTTTTTTTATGGCGTAAGTGTACGTAAATCCGTACGCGCTCAAGAGGCGTGGATCAATCTAAAACAAAGGAGGTTAAAGGATTGCATTAAAGTAAAATACCCTCCACCTGTCACAGAGCCTAAAATTTACGTACCAACTCCTATAGAACCGGCTGAATGGCCAGGGAAGCCTATGGAGGAATTAACAAAACCAACACCTGAAACTGCCCCTCTGGGGATTCCCCGACTACCCCAAAAAAAGGCCACTTACAAAATCATCCTATTTATGAACCCTCCATATAGGCCCGACGGCCTTACCTTAGAAACAGAATACTCGGAAGAATCGGAGCAGTAGATGGCGACTTTTGCTAAATCCTACTCTGATGCCATGCTTAAATTAAGACTATCGGACCGAAGGCGTCCAGATGAGGTCTTCCCAAGATTTAAGAAAGAGGATTTTGATGCACTAAAAAAGAAGTACAATGATGAGTTTGGATATTTCATCCGGATCCCTAAACTCGATGAGATCATCCACACCAAACCAACATTGATGAAAACCTATGATGAAATAAAAAGAGAAAAAAGAGAGGGTTTAATGAGGATCCTCGCCTCACCTTCTTATGAATGGTCGCGCTGGTATACAACTGCTATGACATTTTTGGATAACATACAGGATGCCACCTCTGTTGTTTACCCAGCAATCTCTATGCTTGCCAGGTGGAGTCCTAAGGTATTCGGACGAGCTATCCCTATAGTAGGATGGGTCATGTTAGGTACGGACGCCCTTGACCTTGCTATCAGAGTAGGGAGGCTACCCATGACAGGGTTTGGAGGTAAGAGGCTTCATTGCGAAATAGTCAGACATAACCCATTCGGAAAGCGAGCACAGTATTTAAGAAAAGAGAGGCTTAGAAATTATAAGCCCGGGTTAGCAGACGCCCTACAGGTCTTACAGACCACCGACCAGTTTACGGGAGTAGGTCTAAATTTAGGTCCTATAATGGGGACCGTAATGGATGCTGTTCTTGGAGGATACCGTTATTTAAATGGAGAACGTGTAAGAATTACTCAGGACGTCCCTGATATGTGGGAGCATGAGCAGGGAGGAAGAAAAGCTCTAAAGGCAGCAGGATTTATTAATTCAACGGGTCAGACTTTTAGTGAAGAAATGCATTTCTGGTCTTTAGTTATGGGAGCAGTAGGAGCAAGACTATTCACTCCGGCAGCCCATGAGTTTGATTTAGTAGGAGCTGTTGAGGATCCTATGTCTATCATGGTCCCTGCACCGGTCCCAACGGATCCGGTAACCCTTGAGGTCATAAAAGAGGAGGGATTGAGCGTTGAAGACGGAATCGGATGGCCCTACAACCAAAAACGTGAAATCATGGTAGGTGACCTTTGGGATGAGCTTGTACCAAGGTGCAGAGAGGGATTCAGAGATTATTGTTTCCGTCATTCACATGACTGGTACGGTTTTGTAGTTGCTTCATGCTGGGATCAGGTTTTACCTTCGGTTATTTGGGCCTTTGACCCAACCGGAGAGGTACAGTATGAGGATACCAACGAACTAAGAACTATTTTTCGTATGCTCAAAGCACCTCTATTGCCCGTATCAATGCCCCCACCGGAAAAGGCTAACGCTTTTGTTAACTGGATAAACTTCTATTATGAATTTTACCATAAGACGCCAGGGATAATGGCTATAAAAGCTAAGTTTGAAGAGCTGGGGATCCCCTACGAAGAAACTTACCCAGTGGAGAGGACACCAGAGGCAGATGAGAGCTGGCCTCCGGACCTTGATTTAAGCGCCTTCAATATGGCTACGTGATCTTAGACCTACCGTAGAGATCCTACCAATAAAATTTGATTTTTTAACTACTCTGCACACCCCAGGGATACTAAGAGAAGAAACAAACATTTTAAAGACTCCGGAAAACGCCAGTAAGATACTTTCGAGAT
>Ga0315309_1002574_pt1 | contig 10552 bp, 11 predicted proteins | sample TDP4_MG_FD_203080 | JGI IMG/M metagenome (GOLD analysis project Ga0315309, IMG submission 203080) | Freshwater sediment microbial communities from Lake Towuti, South Sulawesi, Indonesia - TDP4 | ecosystem: Environmental > Aquatic > Freshwater > Lake > Sediment | place: Indonesia: South Sulawesi...
AGGTGCCAGAGGATAGTGAGAGCTTTCCAGATTTACTACTCTCTTATCTATCCTTTCCGGTATTCCAGCTTCCTCCCGCTCCATCCGCTCGATAGTGCCATCTTCTCTATAATTTACTTCGTATAACGATGGCACGTAGACCCCGGGGATATTTGCCAGCGCTTTAAGGATTCCATCTCCCCTTTTCAGACGCTCCGATGAATCGGAGCTACTCCGATTCTTATAAGTTTCTATAATTTCCTCTACCACCTCCTCCCCGTCTCCCAGAACAAAAGCATCAATAAAATCGGCTAAAGGTTCGGTATTAGAGGCGGAAGGACCACCCGCTATTATTAAAGGAAACTTTCCATCTCGGTTATGGGAACGAAGTGGAATCTTTGCCAAATTTAAGATATTCAAAACATTGGTATAGGATAATTCGTGTTGTAAAGTAAAACCAATAATGTCAAAATCCTTTAGAGGCTTTTTCGACTCGAGAGAGAAAAGGGAAATTCCTCTCTTCTTTAATATCTCTTCCATATCTAACCCCGGCGCATAGACCCTTTCAGCAAGTGAGTCTTCTCTCTGGTTAATAATAGAATAGAGAATTTGCAATCCCAGGTTAGACATGCCCAGTTCGTAAATATCAGGGTAACACAAAGCAACTTTTACCTGGACACTTCCCCAGTCTTTATGAACCACATTCCACTCATTACCCAGATACCTGCCCGGTTTAGAAACAAAGGGTAAAATATCGTCCAGCACAGTCCTTTCCAAATTTTAACTCCCGAAGGGAAACTTCCCGGCTTTATTCCCGAAATTTCGGGATGGCAATCTCTCGATACACCGTTTCGTGGAGCGAAACCCCACACCATCCCACAATTATGCGGGACTGGTGCGTGATTGTAAAAAAGTAGCCTGTCCCCTTTTTTACCAATACATAAAGCGGTGACTATAAATGTTCAACAGAATCCCCACTCCAGCCATGAAAGTAATCAGGGCGGAGCCTCCATAACTGACAAAAGGTAAAGGGAGCCCCGTAATGGGCATAATTCCCATATTCATTCCCAAATTAACAGTAATCTGGAAAATGAGGAGAGCGATAATGCCACCTGCTAACAGGCTTCCAAAACGATCCCTCGCCAGGAATGCAATTCTTATTCCCCGCAAAAGCAAAATGGCAAAGAGTAAAATCAACAAGGCAGCACCAAGGAATCCCATTTCTTCCGAGAGAAGGGAGAAGATGAAATCTGTATGTTGTGCTGGAAGAAAGCCCAGTTTCCCTTGAGTTCCTGCTAACAGCCCCTTCCCCAGGAACCCCCCTGAACCAATGGAGATTTGGGATTGAATTATATGGTATCCGGCACCTAATGGGTCGATGGACGGTTTAATGAAGCAGACCAATCTCATCTTCTGATACTCTTTTAAAAAGAATCTTAAAGGATAGGAGAGCATAATTCCGCTACAGAAAACCAAGGAAGCGAAGAGAAAATGGTTAACCCTTACACGAAATTTAAGCCTTGATAAAATATAACAGAGAAGCCCAATAGCTCCCACAACGATTATTATAAAGACAAAAGTAGATGAAAGATTATTGAAAATTCTGGGAAGAAAAGTTTTATTTCGAGGGTCAAGAGCCAAAAGTAGAGGAATCCCTAAAGCTAAAATTCCCATAGAGATAAAGGATACGAGATAGATTATCCTCGCTCCTCCAAGATATAACATTGCCAAAAATATTGCCAGAAAGACCAGAGCTGAACCGGGGTCGGGTTGCAATATGATAAGTGCAACAGGAGCGAGAGTTAACAAGAAAGGAATTATCAGTCCAGAAATTCTCTTCACTCCCTCAGGGTAATTGGTTAAGTATTGAGCGAGTACAATAATTAGACCGAGCTTGGCGAACTCAGCAGGCTGAAATGTAAAATTCCCCAGAGGAAGCCAGCTCCGGGCGCCACGCACACTCTTACCAAAAAATAGAACGGAGACTAAAAGAAGAAGTGAAAGTAGGTATATCCATTTCCCATACTGGTGGAATAACTGGTAATTTATCCCCATTATAACTATTACCACTGCCATCCCCAGGAGAGCATAAAAACCCTGTCTTGCATAGATAGGATTTTTAGATGGGGTCCCATACATTGCACTATAAATCATTAAACAGCCAATGGCAATAAGGAAAACCATCGCTAAAAATAGATAGAAATCGAATCTTACAGAAATATCTCTAAGGCGCATATCCTAAACGCTCCAATAAACGAGGACTACTCCTATTCCAGACGGCACCGTAAACGGTTCCCGACGACACCGACTATTTCCTCTCCCCTTGGGGGAGAGGGTAAGGGTGAGGGGGTTAGTCCTCGTAGAGGACGAAAATCTCCGGCTCTTTCTCTCCCCGGAGAGTAAATACTCCATTCAATATCTGTCTGGCAAGAGGTGCAGCCCCACTAGCTCCGTGCCCGCCGTGCTCGACCAGGATGGCTAAAGCAATTTTAGGGTCCTCTTCTGGCGCATAGCAGATAAACCAGGCATGGTCTTCCCCATGTGGATTCTGAGCAGTTCCCGTCTTGCCAGCCACACTCAATCTTTTAAACTTTACTACCTGGGAAGTGCCGGAGATAACAGCTTCTCTGAGTCCCTTTCTTATGATGGAGAGTGTCTCGGAAGAAATTTCTGGTTTTCCAATCACTTTGGGCTGGAAAGTTTCAATTATCTCCCCCCGGCCATTAATTATTTTTCCCACAATAAGAGGTTTATAAATTACACCTCCATTAGCTATCAAACTTATTAAACTTGCCATTTGTAAAGGACTGACTTCCAGATAACCCTGACCAATGCTCATATTAGCTGTATCCCCGGGATACCACCCTTCACCAAACTGTATCTTTTTCCAGGTGGAATCTGGAACAAAACCCATTGCCTCTGAGGGAAGGGAAATGCCAAGTGTTCTTCCCAATCCTAGCATCTCGGCATATTTTGCTATTTTATCCCCACCCACTCTTAAACCGAGCTGATAGAAAAATATATCACAAGATTGAGCAATCGCCTGAACAATGTTCAAACGACCATGCCCTCTCTCTTTCCAACATTTAAAATCTCTATTTCCGATTCGGAAACTTCCCCGGCAACCCACCATAGTCTCATCTGGAGTAATGACTCCCTCCTCCAGAGCAGCTATGGCTGTAACAATTTTAAATAGAGACCCAGGAGCATACTGACTTTGAATTGCCCTATCGAACATGGGAAGTCCTGGGTCTGTAAATAACTGCTGAGTTAGAGTTGGTGTGAGTCTCTCGGTAAAGAGATTGGGGTCGAAATCGGGTTTACTTACCAGAGCTAAAACCTCGCCATTGGCAGGGTTAATTGCACAAATTGCCCCTGATTTCCCCTCCAGGGCATCCTCACAGAGTCTCTGGATTCTCTCATCCAGAGTCAGAATTAGACTATTGCCTTCCTCAGGCAGGACACTATTAATTATTCGAAGCTGGCGACCATTAGCATCTATCTCTATCTGTCGACCACCACTCATCCCTCGTAAAGAATTATCGTAAATTTTCTCTACGCCAGATTTTCCAATAATATCCCCCAACTTGTATCCAGCTCCAAATAGAGCTTCTAGCTCCTTTGGTCCAATCTCTCCCAGATGACCCAAAAGATGGCTGGCGAAATTTCTGTGTAAATAATAGCGCCTGGGTTCGACCGCAATATTTACACCAGGAAGGTTAACTTTCTCCTCTGCAAGGCAGAAGACCTGTGGGCGGGGAACATTCTCAGCCAGAAGGATACTTAATGGTTGGCGAATTGAAGAGCGCACCTTTGTTGACATCGAATAGTAGTTGAGATTTAGAATCTCGCTTAATTTCTTAAGTGTCTCTTCCGTTTGCTCCCGAGTCAAATTGGTGGGCGAGAAGAGAACCGAAAAGGACCCCATATTCTCAACAATAACTTTCCCATTCCGGTCATAGATAATTCCTCTGGGAGCAGGGTCGAAAAAAAGCTGAATACGGTTGGCTTCTGAAAGCTTATAAAGTTCTCCTCTCTTGACTATTTGAAGGCTGAATAGCCTTATGAAAAGAATGGAAACGGTGGCGATTATAAAATATCTAAACCACACCAGAGATTTCTGAAGTCTCGCCTCAAATTGCCGATCGATCGCGCTCTGGTGCATAAACTCCTCCCCCCCACAACTTCTCCCATTGTTCTATTATCCAGAACCATAAAGGAGCCAGGAGACTACTATAAACGGGATAAAAAATAGCTACAAAAAATGGCACCTGGGGTCGGGGTTCACCAAAGAAAATTTTTATACCATACATACTCCAATACTGAAAAAGACAGGCAAAAAGTACCACAAAGATTTGTCCCATGGGATTTCCTCTAACCAGTCTTTTTTGGAACGTTCCCACAGAGAAGCCAATCAATGTCTTAATTAAACAGTTGGCTCCAAAGAGGCCAAAAGTAAAAAGGTCCTGAAGTAACCCAAAAAAAAACCAATTGAGGTCCCTAATATAGGGCCGTGCTTCAGCGAAAAGTAGACAACTCCTATTAGTATCAGGTCAGGAGTCACATCTCTTATAGCTAAATGACGAAGAAGGACAATCTGAACTGTTACAAATAGAAGGAGGGATATCAAAAAGAAGATATGTCTTTTCATTCTATCAACCTTTCTATTGAATTCTGGTCGGGCGCCATTTAAGATAGGATAATCTATTTGGAATTTGAAATTTGAAATTTGTCATTTGTCATTAAAATTATCTGGACATCCTCTAACTGATTTATATTTAACCTGGGAACCACCTTAGCTCTCTTCTCCAATCCTCCCACCCCGGCTAGAACTTCCTCCACCGAGCCGATAACCAGTCCAGCCGGAAATATTCTTCCCATCCCAGAAGTTACAATCAGGTCACCAATCTCCAAATCCGCAGTGGGAGATAGATATTTAAGCAAAAGGAACCTATTCCCTGCCCCTGCAATAACTCCTTTCTCTCGGCTCCTCTGAACCATTGCCGCCAACTCACTGTTTGAATCAGTTATCAACAGAACCTTACTTATATCGGGACCAAGCTCACTAATTCTGCCTACTACCGCCATTCCAGTATCTTGTGGATTCCCAACTTCCAGATGCTCCGATTTCATCGGAGCTACTCCTTCTTGCCAGGCAACCACAGGAGCATCTTTTTCAATTCCCTGATTTATTCCCTTATCAATGAGCAAAGCGAAAGGCAACAAGGAGGGAGTCCATCCTATCACCCTGGCTGAAACCAGTTCATAAGGAGCTTCTTCTTGGTAATTGAGGATTCTCTTTAATCTTTTATTCTCTGAAAGGGTCTCTTGGAGCTTCTCCCTCTCCTGGAGAAGAAAATTTAATCTCTCCCTGAGGAGCTTATTCTCTTCATGAGCAGAAACAAGCCGAGATACCCTCTCCCCAATTCGACCAGTCTCATTCAATAGCTTACTTACTATCCTGGGATTGGGAGCCAATAAATATAAGAATAGAGCTCTGCCTATTCCAACTATCTGACCCGTTCGAAAGATCAGAAGGAGAAGGGAAATTGAGACATAAATTATTAATAGCCTGAGCAGTTTATGTTTCTTACTGAGTAGCACCTAAATCACCGTTGTAAGATAAATCTTGTATTTCTTATTTTCTTTTGCTTTAATTTTTCCAGTTCCTCCAGATAGGTGCCAGCTCCCAAAACTACGCAGGTTAGTGGGTCAGGGGCGAGATTGACCGGAAGGTCGGTCTCTTTGCTTAATAGTTCAGGGAGCCCGGAGAGTAAAGCTCCGCCTCCCACCAGAATAATTCCCCGGTCAACAAGGTCAGCAGACAACTCGGCAGGAGTATCCTCTAACGCATCTTTGATCAGGTTCACAATAGTCCTGATTGGTCCTTCCAGTGCCTCGTGCATCTCTCGAGAAGAAACCTTGACAGTTTTGGGCAAGCCTGTAGCAAGATCGCGGCCTTTAACTTCAATTGTCTTCTCTTCCTTCTGAGGCAGTGCAGAACCAATCCTGATCTTCGTTTCTTCGGCTGTCCTTTCTCCGATTAGTAGATTTCTTTCCTTTTTAAAATAGCTTATAATGGCTTCATCCATTTCGTCACCAGCTACTCGAACTGACCTAGAGAGCACCATGCCCCCCAAGGAAATGACCGCCACTTCAGTCGTACCCCCTCCAATATCTACTATCATATTCCCAGCTGGGTCTTGAACGGGAACTTCAGCACCGATAGCTGCAGCCATTGGTTCATCAATAAGATGTATCTCCCGTGCTCCCGCCTGTTCAGCAGCATCCCTAACCGCGCGCCTTTCCACTTCAGTAATACAGGAAGGAACTCCAATCACCACCCGCGGATGGAGTAAGCTCCGCCGGTTATGCACCTTCTTTATGAAATGTCGAATCATCTTCTCTGTTACTTCAAAGTCGGCAATAACTCCATCCCTCATCGGACGAAAAGCAGTTATATGGGCAGGCGTTTTTCCCACCATCTTCTTGGCTTCGGTACCCACCGCCAAAATCTCTCCAGTGTCTTGATTGATTGCCACCACCGAAGGTTCCCAGAGCACAATGCCTTGCCCTTTCACATACACAAGCGTAGTAGATGTCCCAAGGTCTATCCCCATATCATTGGAAAATAACCCTAAAAGAAAATTGAACATCCCTTTCTCCTTTATTCCGACTTCTCCAAAGGGCCACAAAGTTTAACCAAGTCTACCCTTGCCTTATCCCCTTGTCGATAGCCCAATTTAATAATTTTTGTATAGCCTCCTTCTCTTTCCTTAAATCTCGGCACTAAACTCTCAAATATCTTATCGATTACCTGTTTATCTCTAATTTCTTTCTTTACTTCTCGAAAGCTATTCAAGCCCCCTTTTTTTGCTTTGGTAATCACTTTCTCAGCGAACCTTCTTAGTTCTTTGGCTTTTGCTTCTGTGGTTATAATCTCTTCATGCCTGAATAGTGCAGTGGCAAGATTGACCAATAGTGCCCTACGCTCGCTTGTAGTGCGGCCCAATTTTCTTCCGGCTCTTTCACGCATATGCGGATTCCCCTATTTCTTCTCCTTCTCTTTAGACTTTTCAGGTAAAGCCATTCCCAGAGTTAACTCCACCCCTTTCTGTTTGCCCAATTCAGCAATCTTTTTCTTTATTTCATTTAAGGACTTCTTACCGAAGTTTCGGAAACCTAGTAACTTATCCTCAGTCTGTTTTACCAAATCTCCAATAGTCTTAATTTTAGCACGATTTAAGCAATTTATAGAACGGACAGTTAGCTCTATGATATTCACCGGGAGAGCTAAAACGCTCTCCAAGACTTCTTCAGACTTCTCTTTCTCTGGCGGTTTCTCTTCTTCTAAGGGCTCTTCCTCAAAACTGATAAATATATTCAGCGAATCTTTCAAGATTTTAGCTGCGTAGGCTAAAGCATCAACCGGCTTTACGCTACCGTCAGTCCATATTTCCAGAATCAATCTGTCGTAATCGATTGATCGCCCCACTCGAGCATTTTCAACATTATAGTTTACTTTTAAGACCGGAGTAAAAATTGCGTCAACAGATATCACTCCCAGTTGTTGATTAGCGTTGGGGTTCTTCTCAGCAGGCAAGTATCCGCGACCCTTAGAAACTTCTATTTCCATCTCCAGGTTGGTATCTTGGTCGAGACTCGCTATATGGGTAGATGGGTTTAAGACCTCAATGTTAGAGTTTAACTTAATGTCTTTTGCCGTTACTTCTCCTTTTTTTGTTACATTTAAGTATATCTTTTCGGGCCCTTCACTGTAGAGTTTGAACCTGAGAGACTTCAAGTTTAAAATTATCTGGGTAACATCTTCAACCACTCCCGGTATTGTAGAAAACTCGTGCATCACCCCTTTAATTTTCACTCCAGTAACTGCTGCACCTTCCAACGAAGAAAGCAGAATCCTACGGAGCGAATTCCCAATCGTATGCCCGTACCCCCTTTCGAACGGCTCAGCGATAAATTTGCTATAACTATCAGTGGCAGTCTCTTCATCACAGATAAGTCTTTTTGGCATCTCGAAATCTTGAACCTTCATAATACCCCCTCCAAAAAAGGGGACAGGCTACTTTTTCTCATGGTGACCCTCACAACCTTTTATTTGACCTCTCCCTCGGCTAAAAGTAGCTTCTAACACTAATTTTCTACTTGCTTTAATCTGCCACGCCGATTTCCGCAAGAGAGATTCACGATTAACCCTCTTACGAAAACCTCTCCAGCTTTTTGTCTATTAAAGGCACATCTATAACAAGAATTATCAAAAAGTAGCCTGTCCCCTTTTTTATTTATTACTTGGAATATAATTCCACAATTAATCGTTCTTGAACTGGAATAGAAATATCTTCCCTCTTAGGAAGCTCCAATATTGTCCCGGTATTGGTCGACTGGTCGAATTCTATCCAAGCTGGAATGCCCCGCTCCTTAGCCTTTTCCTGCGCAACCTTAACAATTTCCAGGTCTTTACTCTTTTCATCTAAAGAGATTCTGTCACCAACCTTGACCTGATAAGATGGAATATTGACACAACGTCCATTCACCATAATATGTCGGTGCTGGACTAACTGATGGGCCTGATTTCTTGAGGAAGCAAATCCGAGACGAAAAACGATATTATCAAGCCTACATTCCAATAGCCTCAGAAGATTTTCACCTGGTAATCCTTTCATGCGTTCTGCTATCTTAAAATATTTACGAAACTGTCTTTCCATAATTCCCGACATTCGCCGGGTTTTCTGTTTCTCTCTTAGTTGTGTCCCATACTTGGATAATCTTTCCCGCACCTCTCCCCGTTCCCCTGAAGTAGAACTCCGTCTCTCAAATGCACACTTAGGAGTAAAACATCTTTCTCCCTTCAAGAACAATTTTATCTTTTCCCGACGACACAATTTACATACTGAACCTCGATATCTGGCCACCACAACCTCCTTACGCTTCGCTTTAGTCGGTTACCCGTCCCGATTCATTCATCGGGACGTCGCTAGTCCATTCCTCCTTATTCGTCCCGATTTCATCGGGACCCTCCTTACAGTGATTATGAATTATGAGTTATGAATCAAATTCAAAGAACCAAAACTTGTGTTTCTGTTTTTCATAACTCATAATTAGTATGTGCTAAAGCGCATAGCTTCTACACTTTCGTCACCCTAAAGGGCGACCGACCGATGGGCGACCACAAGGGTCGCCCCTACGCCACTTTCTACTATTTTCAAAATTCTATGTTTTATACTCTTCTCTGTTTTGGTGGACGGCAACCATCATGGGGAATCGGCGTTACATCTTTAATGCTGGTAATCTCCAATCCCGCTGATTGTAAGGAGCGGATAGCTGTTTCCCTGCCCGAGCCGGGTCCCTTCACGAAGACAGCAACCTGCTTTATACCTTGCTCAATCGCTTTTCTGGCAGTTGCCGTGGCTGCCAATTGGGCGGCGAATGGAGTTCCCTTACGGGCCCCTTTAAAGCCCGAGATTCCAGCTGAACCCCAAGCAATAGCGTTTCCGTTATTATCAGTTATAGTAATCAAAGTATTGTTAAATGTAGCCTGAATATATGCCCTGCCTTCAAACACATCCTTTCCCAATTTTTCCTTAACATAAGCCTTTTGGGGTGTAGGAACTCTCTTCTCAGCCATCTCTTATACTATCCCCTCCTTTACCTCTTTTTTGACAGTGCCAACCGTTTTCCTTTTGCCCCGCTTGGTGCGAGCATTAGTCCTCGTCCTTTGACCCCGTACCGGCAATCCACGACGGTGCCGGATACCTCGATAGGACTTGATATCAATCAATCTCCTAATGTTCTCCTGAACAATTCGCCGAAGCTCCCCCTCAATTCTGAAATCCCTCTGGATTATTGTTTGTATGGCACTAATTTCACTTTCGGTCAGGTCCTTTACTCTGGTATCAGGGTTGACTCCTGCCTCGTGGAGAATCTGATTGGACGAACTCCTCCCAATTCCATAAATGTAAGTTAAACCAATTTCCACCCTCTTCTGTGAAGGCAATTCAACTCCTGCTATACGAGCCATAGACTACTCCTTTCCGAACGCAGACTGAAGTCTGCTACTCCTTTCCGAACGCTCCGATGAATCGGAGCTACTCCTTTACCCTTGCTTCTGTTTATGTCTTGGATTGGTGCAGATTATCCTTATTATTCCTTTCCTCTTAATTATTTTACATTTCTTACATATCGGTTTAACGGATGCTTTTACTTTCATTTATGGCGATAAATTATCCTTCCTCTAGTTAAGTCGTACGGAGAAAGTTCTACCTTAACTTTATCCCCAGCCAGTATCTTAATGAAGTGCATCCTCATTTTGCCAGAAATGTGAGCTAAAATCCGGTGACCATTCTCCAGTTCAACTCTGAACATGGCATTAGGTAAAGCTTCGACGACTGTTCCTTCTACTTCAATCTTTTCTTCCTTAGCCATGGCTCCTCCCAAACATAACTATTATATAATGGAGTGTAATCGCGTAGGGGCGACCTTTACGGTCGCCCGATGGTCAAACTTTCGTTTGACACTCCATAAAGACTCTGGAGTGTAAAGCGAAAGCTTTACC
>Ga0315309_1002576_pt1 | contig 10545 bp, 7 predicted proteins | sample TDP4_MG_FD_203080 | JGI IMG/M metagenome (GOLD analysis project Ga0315309, IMG submission 203080) | Freshwater sediment microbial communities from Lake Towuti, South Sulawesi, Indonesia - TDP4 | ecosystem: Environmental > Aquatic > Freshwater > Lake > Sediment | place: Indonesia: South Sulawesi...
CACAAGGCATATACCCGCCAAGTTTGTGGCATTTGTCTGCACCATTGCACCTGCGAGCGTTATCGGCGCGGTAGCGCCGACATTGTCCATAGGCAGGAACCATATTGGAAGCCCGAATCTAACACATTCTATAACGCCCTCAGTCAACTTGGCGTCGAAAAGTAATGGTGGACTTGGGCACATGCCTGCATTCCAAGCATTAGGCTTCTTCTTAAGCTGCTCCTCTCCACCAGCTACTACTGTCGCTAATTCAATGCAATCCTTAGCCTTGTTCTTATCCTCGCTGAAAATCAGCATGGGTGCTGGCGTGTTTTTATAGTGAACCATACTCAGTTCCACATGTTGCAAAGCTTCTGGGACGTCATGTGGATAGCGGACAACTGGATATGGTTGAGGAGCGTTTTCGAGTGCGTCACCTAATCTGATGAAGTTTTCGCAGTCCTTGAGTAGCCCAAACCTGCGTTTACCAGTTTCCAAGTCGATGACATATGGATAATCTCCGGGTAAATCTAAGAACTGTGTTTTTCCACCCCATTCTACGTTGCGTTTTGGGTCTCGTCCATATATCCAGTACTTTTTAGGCGCTTTTCTAACAAGTTCTTCAACCATGTATCCAGGTATCTTTACGTTGAACTTGTGGTAATCTACTATGGCGCCGTAATGTTCAAAGATTTTAAGGGCCTCTTCTGATCGGAATGTGGCGCCAGTGTATTCCAAAACTTCCAGCGACGCAGCGTGTATGTCGTTTATTTCGTCCCTGCTCAAAACTTCAAGCCTGCATCTCATAATTTCTCACTTTCCTTCTTTAACGCCTAAGAGTTCTTTTGTTAATTTGACAGCTAATACTGCGTTAGGCGCATATCCATCTGCACCAATCTCTTTGGCCCATTCCTCAGAAACCGCGGCGCCACCTACTATTATTTTAACTCTGCTCCTGAGGCCCTCTTTTTCTACAGTCTCCACAATATCTTTTTGCACCGGAGCTGTGCTCGTCAGCAATGCTGAAGCAGCCAATATGTCTGCGTTGGTTTCTTTAACTTTGGCTAGGAAATCTTCCACTGGAACGTCTTTTCCTAGATCATGAACTTCAAAGCCGGCTGCTGTCAACATGGCTCGAACTATGTTTTTGCCGATGTCGTGAATGTCACCGGCCACTGTGCCAATAACAACCTTGCCCAAAGAGGTTCTCACCATTTTGCGCCTAAAAATTTCAGGTTCAAGCAATTCATTTAAGGCTCTTTGAGCAGCCTCAGCTGCAGCCACCAGCTGTATGATCCATATTTCACCGTTTTCAAATCTTTCACCCACTATTCTCAAACCTTTAGCCAGTCCTTTTTCAATTATGTCACCCGGACTCAAGCCGAGGCGTAAAGCTTTCTTTGTGGTTTCAAACACTTTATCTGCGTCAAAGCTTAGAACTGCATCAGCCAATTCATCATAAACAACTTCAGACGACACGCTTTCACCAACACTAATTATGATTTAAACTGAAAGCTGATTGTGGAACATATTGATATAATTTATGGACTTCGCAAGCATTTTTACTTTACCTGACATGTACGCCAAGATCTGCAATCAAATTTTACATCAATTAAAAAACGTCGAGTTTTCAACCTCTCACATCTTTTTAACTTACAAAATGTCTGATTTTTTGCTAATTTTTTGAACAGGCGCTTATCTTCCATTAAGAAAACTTTATATTTATCATTTTTTATTGTTGGAGAGGCAAGGTGTTCGAGATGAGAAGTGGTTCAGTTCCAGAACGATGAGTTCTCTAGCATTGAGAGCGATATATTGAGTGGGTTAAAAACACGTAAACATTCAAAATTTTTGAACAAGAAAGCTATAATCGATGACACAACTCTGCGTGAGGGAGAACAAACTCCTGGCGTTGTTTTCAGCGTAGAAGACAAAGTGAATATAGCTCGCCGACTCGATGAAATCGGTGTCCAACGCATCGAGGCTGGATTCCCAGCGGCTTCTCAAGGCGAAATGGAAGCCATGAAGGCAATTATGAAGGAAGGTCTTGAAACTGAGATACTGGGATTCGCAAGAGCAGTGAAATCTGATATAGACGCGGTAGTCCAATGTGGATGTTTCGGAGTTATGTTAAGCTTTCCGCCCTCAGACATCCATTTGAAGTATAAACTCGGCATTTCCAGAGAGGAATACCTCGCAAGAGCTGTTGACTGTGTCGAATACGCTAAAGACAATGGATTATATGTGACTTACAGCGCTGAGGATTCGACAAGGACTGAGCTCAGTTTCCTTTTAAAAGTTTTCAAAACCTTAATAGACCGCGGAATTGACTGCCCCAGAATAGTAGATACACTTGGAATTGGTACACCAAAAACAATGAGCACATACGTGAGTGCTGTGAAGGAGTTGACATCTCTACCCCTTGAAGTACATTGTCACGATGACCATGGGATGGCTGTGGCAAACTCCATCGCAGCTTTTGAAGCTGGCGCATCTGTGATATCCACTGCGGTGAATGGGCTTGGTGAAAGGGCTGGGATAGCCCCAACCGAAGAGGTGATAATGGCACTTCACAACCTCTATGGAATACATGACTTCAGGACAAAGGGTCTATACAATCTCTGCAAGTTTGTCGAAAAGGTCTCGGGAATAGTTATCCCTGCAGGCAAGCCTGTCAGCGGCGAAAATGTCTTCTGTCATGTCTCCGGAATACACCAAGCTGCCATATTGAAACACACAATTACGTATGAACCCTACCCTCCAGAAATAATAGGGAGAAAGAGAACGTTTATTCTCGGAAAGCTCAGCGGTTCGCATGCAGTGGAAGCCAAACTTAAAGAATACGGCATTTTGGTCAGTAGGAATGAACTGGAAAAGATCACAAGGAAGGTAAAGGCTCTATCAGAGGTGCGGAAGAGTGCGATAACCGATAATGAGTTCCTCCACTTGGTAGAGGATTTACTGGGAAGAAAAATCGTTGAATCCAGCTGAGACCGTGTCTGAAAGAATAATAAGGGAGCATCTTATTGAAGGCAAAGTTGAGGTCGGAGAAGAGATAGCAATAACTATAGATCAAGTCCTCACCCAAGATGCCACAGGAACCCTAGTTTACATGTTTTTCGAAGCTTTAGGCACACCTAAGACAAAAACCAAATTGTCGGTTAGTTACATTGACCACAACACCCTCCAAACAGAGTCCATTAACGCTGATGACCACCGCTACCTCCAGACTACAGCAGCAAAGTATGGGGTCGTGCACTCCAAGGCTGGTGATGGAATATGCCACAGCGTGCACTTGGAGAGGTTCGCTAGACCGGGATGGGCATTATTGGGTTCAGATAGCCATACACCAACGGCCGGTGCTGTTGGAATGCTGGCCATAGGAGCTGGAGGATTAGATGTAGCAGCTGTGATGGGTGGAGAACCATACTACATGCGTATGCCCGAAATTGTTGGCGTTAAATTGTTAGGAGATAAACCCTCATGGGTGTCAGCTAAGGATATCGCACTCTCTGTTTTAAGGGTTCTAAGCGTGAAGGGCGGTTTAGGCAAAATCCTAGAATATTTCGGAAATGGTGTTGGAGGACTCACGGTGTCGGAGAGGGCTACCATTACAAACATGGGTACCGAGACAGGCGTCACATCATCCATTTTCTCCTCAGATGAAGAGACCTTAAGGCACCTTAAAAGCTATGGAAGGGAGAATGACTGGTTAAGGATTGAGTCACCATCCGAGGATGTTTATTCAGGCATTGTTGAAATTGAAGTCTCCAGCCTTGAACCACTCGCTGCAAGACCTCATAGTCCCGACAACGTCGTCGAGGTTAGAGAGATAGAAGGCATAAGGGTGAACCAAGTATGTATCGGTAGCTGCACCAGTTCATCATACTCAGACCTCATGAAGGTTGCTTCAATACTTAAGGGGCGACATGTCCATCCGAATGTGAGTTTGGTGATCTCGCCGGGTTCCAAGACGGTTCTTGAGGCTCTAGCCGAAAACGGAGCTTTATCAGACCTCATCTCAGCTGGAGCGAGGATCCTCGAGTGTGCCTGTGGACCATGCATAGGAATGGGGCAGGCTCCCCCATCAGGCGGAGTGTCTGTTAGAACATTTAATAGAAATTTTGAGGGCAGAAGTGGAACTAAAGACGCAGAAGTATATCTTGTGAGTCCCGAGGTAGCTGCTGCTACAGCCCTATACGGGGTCATAACAGATCCAAGGAGGCTTGGTGAGCCACCAAGGATTCTCCTTCCTGAGAAGTTTACTATTGATGATAGCTTACTTATTAAACCGTCTAAGGAGCCAGAAAGCGTTGAAGTGATAAGAGGACCAAACATTAAGCCGCCGCCTTCATTTGCGCCACTGTCCGACCTTTTAGATGGGGTAATCCTGATAAAATTAGGTGACAATATAACCACGGACCATATCATACCAGCTGGAGCAAAGATTCTGCCATTAAGAAGTAACATACCAGAAATATCCAAACACGTATTTAGCAGGCTCGATGAGAAGTTTGCCACTAGAACCATGGCTGAAGGTGGAGGTTTTGTTGTTGGAGGCGAAAATTATGGGCAAGGCTCCAGTAGGGAACATGCAGCCTTATGTCCCCGGTATTTAGGCATCAAATCGATAATTGCAAAGTCTTTTGCAAGGATACATAGAGACAATCTCATAAACTTTGGAATATTACCGCTAGAGTTCTCCTCCGAAAAAGACTATGAACGGCTCAGCGTTGGTAATGAACTCCGAATTCCATCAGTAAGAAAAATTCTAAACACAGGACAGGGCAAATTCCTTCTAGAAGACGTAACTCAGGGATTTTCCTTTGAAACCAGTTGTGATTTGACTGAGAGAGAACGCAAAATCCTCCTAGAAGGCGGTTTGCTTAATTTCTTAAGAAGAAAATTGAAGGAAAATCCATAGAGCAGTATCAAAGGGGCAGTCATATTAGGATGGATGTTTTATGTCTAGTGGCGCTGTGCCGATGAATATGCGCGAAATAGGATGAGCGCTAGAAATAGATTGATGGGAACGCTGCCAAACGAATCAGAAATCTGTATTTCTAGTTAAGAAAGCTTAACTGGCAAGTGCTAGGAGAACTTTGATTCCGAAGATTACCATGTTCAGAGAAAACTCTAGGTTGAAAGCATCAGCTTTGTTTGCCATTCTGGCGATTTTATCGGTTGCTTACTTTGCTCTATTAGGCGCTGCTCCTGTTGCCGAAGCGGCTGTCACCTATACGGGTGCAGCTAAGCCTATGGAGTTCTACTTCCACTATTCAGATACGCCAGTCAATGTTGCTGGTATGCAAACAAAGTATGTGATGAACACTACGCGGTTGTTCCGCTTCCTATCGCAACAAGATGCATACGCAAATTCGTTCTATAAACCCGCAGGTTTGCCAAAAATTGTAGTTGATTTCTATCTTTATCCAAACCTTGCTGGTCCTGTAACATTTAATGGCACTTGGCAAGTCTTTATTTGGGTAAACGGTTCAGCCTACAAACCAGCAGGTTTCTCACTGCAGTTCCAGGAAATAACAGTTGGAGGTGCAGTTCTCTGGGATTCTGGGGTCATTAATCCAACAGTGACCAGCAGCATCGGCGAATACATAGATGTTCCAGTCTACAACTACAATCTGTCCAAGCCACTTATACATGCATTCAATGTTAACACCACAGTGCACGTCTACATAGAAGTCATCTTCGCGGGTTCGGCTGCTGACACAAGAATTTGGTATGATTCGCCTTTGTATCCGAGCAAAGTTATTTTGCCAGCCCAAGACTACGCTAGGCCAGCCTCAATCAAAACCTACGCAGTGGATAATTCAGAGACCAATTTGTTCTACTACAATTGGAGTGCCAGCCAGCGTAAGGTGATAGTTCGTGCCAATGTTACCGATCCTTTCGGCGGATACGATATAAACCGTGTTAACATGACCATTCTTGACCCCGCTGGTAGCCCAGTTATAAACAATTTGGACATGACCCGCAAAACTGACGGTCAGTGGCTCATCCACTTCTCGCACACGTATGAGGCAAATTGGACTTATCCTTCAACGGCTCAGCTTGGCAACTACACCGTGAAAGTTTCTGTCATCGACAATAACGGCTACTATCGCAACTTAGATACGGGTTCCTTTGCACCATTCATTGAGCACAACGATCATATTTTCAGCATTGGTATAATAGTTTACTACAATCCAGCCTTCTACATAGTTGACGATGTGGACGCTCCGCTTCCAAGTGCACAGGTTTTCATCACATGGCCAAACGGCTCAATGGATGTACTGCCACGCTACACGACAGCCAACGGGTTCATTAATTTGACCCATGTTCTTCCAGCTAACTATGGATTAACAATCTTATGGAAAGATGTGGTGGTTAAGCAAACAACCATAGGCGTGAACTCTGATGGACCATATACAATAAAAACAGAAGTTTATCAATTGACGGTTAATGTGGTGGGAAACGGCGGGGCTGTTGTTCATGGGGCCTACGTCATCATCTACACGCAGGCAGGGGTTGGCTACGGATTGGACACAACCGACGCGAGTGGTCAGGCGTTGTTTAAGTTGCCCGCCGGAACGTACAACATAGAGGCACACTTTAGCGCTGAATATTGGCTCAGGGTGGTGACAACAAGCGCAACCGAAGCCGACGTTTCTGTAAATGCCTCTGCATCAAAGACAATAGTGTTGACCGAGTTTCCACCGCCAATATGGACGACAACCGGATTCTGGCTTTTAATGGCTTTAGTTGGAGTTTTGGTGCTTGTCGCTGTTTTTATTTTCCTAAGACGCAGACGAGCGTGAGCACTCAGAAAAAAGAGCGTAAGAAGGAACACATTTTCTTTTTTTTTGCAAACAATTTCGCATACACAGGTTAAAGGAGAAATCAAGAAAAGAAATTGAAAAGCAACACCACTAGTTACTCGAGTACAGGCATCTCTTATTTGATTGAGTCTATTTTACTTCAGTAGTTCTTCTTCTGGCGGTGGCGGTTTTATTAAGCCTTCTTTCATTAGTAGTTTTGAGGATTCTATGGCGTTTTGGATTATTGCTGCTGCTCTTTCGTATAGCTCTTGTCTGCTTGGTTTGACTCTTGCTACACCTTGTTCAATGGATTTTAATGCGCATGCCACTGCTTCACGTGGGAAAACTTCCCATTCTTCCATCCTTGGTAAAATGTCCTCTTCATGCATTCCTCGTTCTTCTGCAAATTTTGCCAGTTCTTGGGCTGCTGCTATGCACATGTCGTCGGTAACGGTTTTTGCCTTTACATCTAGGACACCGCGGAAGATGGCTGGAAAACCTAGGCTGTTATTTACTTGGTTTGGAAAATCGCTGCGACCTGTGGCTACTATACGGGCTCCCGCCTCTTTGGCTTCCCACGGCCATATTTCTGGTATTGGGTTTGCGCAGGCGAAAATTATTGAGTTATCAGCCATTGATGCTACCCATTCCTTCTTTATGGTACCCGGTCCAGGTTTTGATGCAGCTACCACTGCGTCAACGCCTTTGAAGGCTTCTGATATGTCGCCTGTTCTGCCTTCCGCGTTTGTTTTTTGAGCTAGGTCATATTTCCAAGGGTCTTCCTCTTTTGTTATGTCTTTCCTACCTGGGTAGATTGCGCCTTTAGTGTCTACCATTATTATGTTGCCTGGGTCTATTCCCCATCTTATTAAGACATAGGCTGTTCGGATGTTGGCTGAACCTGCTCCCACTAGGGTTATTATGCTTTTTTTGGAGTCTTTCCCTACAATTTTGAAGGCGTTTATTAAGCCTGCAAGAATCACTGTGGCTGTTCCCTGCTGGTCGTCGTGCCAAACTGGAATTTGTAGGCGTTCTCTTGCCTTTTCCAGAACGTAGAAGCATTTTGGTTTTTCTATGTCTTCTAGGTTTATGCCTCCGAAGGAAGGTTCAAGGAGTTCGCAGGTTCGGATTATTTCTTCTGGGTCTTTAGTTTTTAGGCAGATTGGAAAGGCGTCTACGCCGCCTAGATATTTGAATAGTAGAGCTTTTCCTTCCATTACTGGCATGGCTGCCTCTGGGCCTATGTCGCCTAAACCCAATACCCGTGTGCCATCGGATACTACAGCTACATAGTTCCAACGGTTTGTAAGTTCGAAGGACTTATCCCTGTCTGCCTGGATTTCTTTGCATGGGGCAGCTACGCCTGGCGTGTACCATATTGCAAAGTCGTTGGCACTTGTTATGGCACACTTAGGCATAACTTGGACTTTTCCTTCGTAAAACTTGTGGAGCGGCGGAGCCAGTTGTGCAGGCTTTTTGGCCTTTGCCAATAACTCTTCCACTGTTGGTTTTCTTTCTTCTTTATGAGTTGTCATGGTATTCTCTCCTTTTCTGGTTGGGCTGTTGTTGTTTGATACGTATAAGTTTTGAGGTTGAAGTGATCAAGAAAAGAGAATCATACACTTGTTTCTTCTCTTTGATTTAAGAGTTTATGCTTGCTCTATTGCTGAAGGGTAACAGCGCAAAAGTTGTTATCAGACCCTTTAGTAACAACAACTTCTTTGAAGTGGTCGACACCTAAAGTATTTGCAGTTACCACAAAGCCTATAATCCAAAACCGGTTTGCGCAAAATTGAGTGGAAGATGAGGAACCATGAGTGCCTCAAAAGTTGAGACTTATCGTTCACGCATAGATAAGGCGCAAAGTTTCAGCGAGGTTTGGAAAATTGTTAAAGACAGTGTTAAAGACACGCTGGGCGAGCACAGGGTGGGTATGATGCTCTTTTTAGACGATTTGCCTCTTCAGCTCGGTGCATATCATCCTTTGGGCACAAATAACATTGTCTTGAACAGAACTTTGGTGCAGATTGCTGAAGCCGCGACGAAGTCTAAAAGACTGGTGAATGCTTTCGTCTACAGTTTGTTAGTCCATGAGTATCTGCACGCTTTGGGGTACATCCCAGAACGTGAGGTACGACCTCTGGTTTACAAGATTTCCAAAGAGTACTTCGGTGAAGACCACATTGTAACTCGTTTGGCAGAGAAGAGTCCATGGGCTCTTTTGAAAGGTGTACCGCTCGGTGAAATAGAGGCGCCCAAACGTGTCATGGAAATTGTTAAAGACTTTGAGAGATCTAATCAAAAATACATCATATAATAACGATGTATTTGATTTTTGGCGTTATGTGGAAGGCTCCGCGTAGCCGTGACCTATACATTCAATGTAGTCTAATCCTATTGTTTGAACGCTCAATTTTGTCATAGATTCAAGTTGCTGATGAAAACGTGCGATGAAATGCTCCAGAGTTTCGGTGCCTAAGTTTCTGAAGTTGGCGTCCATAAACTTGTAGGTGCCGCTTGAGTCTTTAACCACAAAAAATATGGTGAAAGCCTCTAGATTGGTTAATCTAAGAATTTTCTCCAAACAAGACGCTTTATCTTGTTCTTTGCAATCGAAGAAAGTCATGTGGCTTTTTGAAAACCATTCTCTCAGTTTATAAGATGGAAAATCGAAGCCTGGATATTTTTGTTTCAGAGAATCCACATAGACTCTTGCGGGCATTATTTCTGAGTTCATGGCAGAGACGTCCGCTCCAAATGTAAGAATGATGTTTCGTCCATTAACTTGCGTGACCGCTGAAGGGTTAAATAATGCTCAAGCAAGTAATAAAACAAAATGTGGCTTGTGTTGAGAAGATGCCATTTGTTGACAAACTGCGCAGGGAGTTTTCATTTTTCAGAGGCAACTATCTGACACTTGTGATAAGCTGGATTTTAATAGATTTCGCCGGAGAATTACCAGGCACCTATTATTCTCAGTATGTTTTGGAGTTGGGCGGCAGCGAGTTTATCGTGGGCGTCATAGCTTTCTTGTCTCTTTTGGCGCTAGCCTTGGTTCAGTTTCCAGGCGGCTATTTAGCTGACAAACACGGGCGAAGATGGTTGGTGTCCACTATGACTTTTGGAGTGGCATTCTCCTATCTTTTCTATGCTTTGGCTCCCAGTTGGCACGCGATTTTGATTGGAGCAGTTGTGTCCAATCTGTGCCTCATTTATCAGCCTGCTATAATGGCTATGATTGCAGACTCCTTATCCTCTGAAAGGCGAGGTATGGGTTATTCTATTATCATGCTCATCTCCAGCGTCTCTACGACACCTGCGCCTATTTTCGCTGGTCTTCTAATACTGCGTTATGACTTTGTTACGGCTATGCGAATAGGCTACACAATTGTTACGATCCTATTTCTAATTGCAGCGGCATTAAGAATAAAGTTGAGAGAGACATTAAAGGATCCCAAAGAGATGAGTTTTCGCGATTTCTTTCATTCGTACCCTGTTGCCTTGAAAGAAAGTGCAAGAGTTTGGGGTACGGTGCCCAGTTCTATGCTCTATCTTTTTATAGCCATGGTCATGGGGACGTTTTCGATCGCCATGATCCAACCCTACTTTGTAGTTTATGCTCTAAATGTGTTACAGATCGAAAAGTTTGATTGGTCATTGATTTTGACTTCTTTGTTCATAGCTATGATAATTTTATCTTTGCCCGCGGGCAAACTCATTGACAAAGTTGGGAGGAAGATTCCTCTCTTGG
>Ga0315309_1002577_pt1 | contig 10540 bp, 10 predicted proteins | sample TDP4_MG_FD_203080 | JGI IMG/M metagenome (GOLD analysis project Ga0315309, IMG submission 203080) | Freshwater sediment microbial communities from Lake Towuti, South Sulawesi, Indonesia - TDP4 | ecosystem: Environmental > Aquatic > Freshwater > Lake > Sediment | place: Indonesia: South Sulawesi...
GAAAATATGTAATTCCACCAAGACAATGATCAAGGAACTGACAGGACTAAAGCCAGAAGTAGCCGAAATGATCTCAAGGGGGAAACTGTCAAAGGAAGAGTTCCACTACCCAAAGTTCAACAATGGTCTCGAAGTCACACCGTGAGATAAAGACTGCCTCTCAGCCACCCGCCGAGAATTCATAAAAGTGCCTCTGAATGCTCCTCTCTGTTTCACTCTTCCCCGAAAGAGACATTCTCCTCTTAGATACTTTGGCTTTCAAGAAATGGAAAATTGGGTGGCTAGATGGTCGCCCTAAGGTGTAGGCGGAGTCAGCGCGTAGTAAATGGTTCTAACCAGCAATCCTAGTAATCCCATTACGAAGCCTATCGCAAACATAACGAGTATTATTTTCGCTATCGAGAAGCCTCTTCTAGCAAGAAAGTATGCCCCTAAAGTGAGTCCCAAAGGTATCACCAACAATGAGACAGCGTTCAATATGCTAAGCAAGGGCTCAGTCAAGCCTAGCACAGGGATCCCGACCTGCACCGCTATAGGGATGAAAGCACCAATAGTCGTCAATCCCGTCGCGCCGGTCAGCTCCATAATTCTCTTAAGGCCTGTCCCAGTGCTCATCTCCCTAGCTGCCGTAGCGCCTCTTCTTAGGCCCACCCTGAAGAACCAGAACCTAAGTATGATTGCCAGCGGCACCATGATTCCCCATAGAACAATAGGACCAAGTATGTTTCCAGTTCCGTACGCTATGGAAGAACCAAGCATCATTGCCATTCCTCCGATCACGAAATATATGAGGCTGTCACCGATCCCAGCAAGAGGTCCCATGTAGCCTACCTTGAGGCTCCTGACTGCATCAGGTCTTGCTCCTTCATCCTCCACTTTTGCATTCATTCCGATTATCCATGACGCTATGAACGGATTCGTGTTGAAGAACTCCATGTGTAACTTCATCGCATCCCTTAGCTCTTCTTTGCTCTTGTGAACTCTTTTTAGAATTGGGAGCATAGTGAAGAGGTATCCCAAGCCCTGCATCCGCTCGTAGTTCCAGCTACTTTCAAAGGTCAAGAAGTATCTGCGAAAAGCGCTTGACAAGTCCTTTTTCTCAATCTTCCTAAGTGAGACGACCTCCTTTCCTGCTCCCGTCTTCCATTTTTCCTTTTCTGCAACTTCACCCCGAGGATACCTTCTCCTAGTCGTTAAGAATGCCACCAAGAAACCAATGCCAGTTGCCACCAACACCGGGGGCAACGCAGCAGAGATAATGCCCAAGTAGGGAGCTAAGATAACCATCAACCAAGCAATGATGAACCCCATTATGAAAAACCAAGGCATTTTCCGAAACGGAAGAATGGACAGAATCACAGCAAGGCCCACAGCCGGCAGAACTGAGCCAGCGACTACTAGCGCATTCAGCAACCCTGTCGTTGAAGTAGCTAGATTTGTGAATAAGCCTAGAGCGGGGGTACCAAGGGCGATAGCTACGGGACATAGAACTGCGCGGCTGAGACCCCAAGGAAAAAAACCTAAGAGATGTGATCTCTGAATACCACCGATGTCACCTCTCTCAATGGCTCTCTCCGCTCTCCGAACCCAGACGATGTTCGCGGTTCTGGCAAGTATATCAAATTGAACTCCAAGTACAGCCACGATCACGGCGAAGGGGAACACGACTGTTATTACGGTTGTGGCATAATATGTTGCCAGATCCCCTCCCGTGTACAGGATCTCTGCTAGCGAGCACCCAACTATTGCGGCGCTAATACTGTCGGGTGGAGAAGCTCCTCCGATTGGTATCGCTGCTATGAATGTCAGCTGAATCAATGCGCCAGTCATCACGGCGAGAATCATGTTTCCGAAGATGAGCCCCACTCCTACAGAAGTTATCAAGGGGAGCGCTACCAAAAGCACCTTAGGACCGACACCGTCGACCATAGCGATGAACGCTAAGACGAAAATCAGTATGTATTGGAGGATCGTTGCCTCCATGGTAAGCGTTTCACCTCAAACAGACTAAATCTGTATTCGCTTCTTCTTTCCTTGAATAGGAATAGAATGTTCCTCTTCCTCGCCCTCTCGCTTATCTCTTCATTCAATCTTTCCATTTTGTAGGCTAATCTAGCTGGGATTCTATATAAATGCTTATTGTGTTTTATATTGGGCAGAATCATATTATTGTCATACTGTGTTCGCTTGCATGTTGCGTGGGAGAAGCGTGCCGATCGTCCTCTTTAGAATTGACGACAGGTTGATTCACGGTCAAATAACCGTAGCGTGGTCCAAGATCTCAAACCCGGATACCATCGCTGTCGTCAGCGATAGAGTTGCCTCAGACGAGACTCAGAGATCGGCACTTGAATTGGCCGCCCCGGTTGGGGTCGACGTCATGATATACTCAATTTCTCAGGCAATCAAGGAACTTGGCCCAAAGTCGTCTAAGTGTAAGAAGAGGGTTTTCATCATCGTGCCCAGGCCCGAGGACGCCCTGAAGCTTGTTGAAGGAGGAGTAGAAGTTAAGTCGATTAATGTGGGGCAGATGGGATTCACAAAGGGAAAGAAACAGATCTCAAAGACATTATCAGTGGATGATAAGGATGTGAAGGCTTTCAGAAAACTGTTGTCTAAAGGGGTAGAGATTGAACACCGTCAGTTGCCAGGTAACAAGAAGATTCAGATCGAGAAATTGCTCCCTCAAACATAGTCGTCGCATAACCGCCGAGGGGGAAAGAAGAATGCTAATCAGCACGGCTTTTCAGTACGGGAAGCATAGTATTGAGGAGTGGTAGGGTTGCCTAATCGCATCATCCGCCGGCATGATGTTTCACTTGTGGAGAGTGGCACGATAATAACACCTTACAAGGTAATTGAGAACGGCTCAGTCCTTATTGAAAAGGGGAAGATAGCCGAGGTTAGGGAAGGTCGTGCCAAAACCTCAACTAGAAGCGGATCTCCGGATGAACTGGATGCAAGGAGTAAGATAGTAATTCCCGGAATGATCGACATTCACACCCATGGGCTCGAAGGCGGCTCAGCTCTGGAAGGCAACATGAAACTGATCAAGAAGATGTCCACTTCATTTCCACGTCACGGAGTAACCGCGTTTCTTCCAACAACTGGAGCGGAGCCTCATCAACTGTTGATATCAACAGCCCAGATTGTAGCGGAACTTGCCAAAAGGAAAACGTCCGATGGTGGAGCAGACGTACTTGGATTGAACTTGGAGGGTCCATACACAAGTAGAGCCAAGCCCGGCGCTCAACCGCTAAGCTTTGTAAAAGATCCGGATATTGACGAATTCAATCAACTGTGTGACGCTTCAGGTGGCACTGCAAGGTTAACAACAGTCGCGCCAGAGCTATCTGGAGCGCTTGAGTTCATCAAGAAAGTCAAGGCGAAAGGAGTCACGGTTGCCGCCGGGCATAGCAACGCAACCTATGAGCAGATGTTGGCTGGAATAGATGCGGGCATAACTCACGCGTCTCACACTTTCAATGCCATGAGGGAGTTCAAACACAGAGACCCAGGAATGCTTGCAGCTATACTCTCGCGGGATGATATGACAGCTGAACTGATAGCTGACAACGTTCATGTGCATGAAGGAGCAATGAAGCTACTCATTAAAGCTAAAGGCGTCGAGAGAGTGGTTCTCGTCTCGGATAGTATGCCATTTGCTGGTTTCCCTGACGGAGTATATGATATCATGGGTTTCAAGATTGAATTGAAGAATGGGATCTCAACGCTACCGACAGGGCAAATTGCTGGAAGCACCATCACACTAGATAGGTCACTCCGCATAGTTACAAGTGAAGTGGGAGTAGCAGTTCAGGATGCTGTTATGATGGCAACAGTGAATCCCGCGAGAGTGATCAAGGTTGACAACCACAAAGGAAGCATAGAAAAAGGCAAAGACGCCGACTTAGTGCTGCTCAACAAACGGGATCTCTCAGTGTACGCCACCATCATCAAGGGTCGGCTAGTCTACCGCCAATCCGCCGAGAACTAGTTTTAGAGCGCGCGAGGAGAACGGAACGACTTGGGCAAGAAAACCAACCTGGTTTTCGAGAGAAAGGTGACACTGACCAATGAAGTTGGTTTACATGCGAGACCAGCTGCTCAATTCGTAAAGACCGCAGCCAGCTTCGAATGCACAGTCAAGGTCATAAAGAATATGAATGAAGCAGACGCCAAGAGCATCACAAGCATTCTCTTTCTTGATGTGAGAAAAGGAGACATAGTAACAATCAGAGCAACAGGAGAGGATGCTGAGAAGGCTATCAAGACTCTGACGAAACTAGTCGAAGAATTCAAGTAACTGAAACATGACTTCATGCTGCAAAGCCAGATGCTTGCAAGTCAACGACAGTAAGTTAGATCCAGAGTAGAGCCACGCGGGGCAACGGGCTACGATTAATTGGCTAGTGCCTGCTTCAGCTGAGAAACGAAGGCTTCCTCATTGTCTGCTATTCTCTTCTTAACTTCTCTCCAAGCGCTTGGACAGTTCTTGTATTCTACGCCGACAAGCTTGTGAATGACTTTATCAATTTCCAGTTTGTTCTTGTTCGTAACCGTTACTCCCGCTTTTCTAAAAACTCCCTGGAGTTGCCTGAAGTAGCAAGTCATGAAGATCACCTCAATATGCGAATGATTATCTTTCCTGGCAGATAAGTTGCTAGGGATGGTAGACGCTCATAAAAGTCTACTCGCGGCTGAAACCCTAGCGCTACCATACTCGGTTTTTCATGAGAAGTTTTATAGAGTCAAGTTCAGCAGTATTGAGTGGGTTTCATGCGGGAACGTAGAGGAATGTCGTTCAGCCAGGAAATTGCTAGTGGAGTAGTAGGTGCGTTCCGGGTTGTCTCGTCGAGTCCTTTCAGGCGCTGGGGTTTCGCCAGGAGTGGGCGTCGGAAGATGTCTCCTAGTGAAAGAAGAAAAGAGGGAAACAGCGGAGAAAAGAGGCTCCGCCTCTAAGCCAAACGCATCAGAGGAAACTGCAAGGTTCAAGTTAGCATCAGATCGTGTTAAGAAAGAGCTACAGGAGATCAAGGCCAAGATTGACAGAGACGCTGGAAAGGACGTTGGGGCGGTTTTTGAGGCTCAGCTACTGATACTTGAAGATCCCCTATTCGTCGGGGATGTCAATAGGAGAATTCTTGCAAAGGCCTTGACCGCGGAAGAGGCCGTCAAGCAGGCGATAGATTCACTTAAAAAGAGGTTTTCGTTTCTGACAAGCGATTACATGCGGGAGAGAGGGGAAGACGTAAGAGACGTAGGGCTAAGGGTTCTCGATGCCCTCAAGGGAAAGCAAACAGTAAGTGCGCTGATGGAGAAAACCAAGACAGCAGAAAGTAAGAAAGTTGTTATCGTTTCTGATAATCTAGCACCTTCAACCGTAGCTCAATTCAGCAGGAACATGTTGGCAGGCATCGTGACCGAGACTGGCGGTCCAACTTCTCATTTGGCAATTGTTGCAAAATCGTTGATCATTCCAGCCGTGTTCAAGGTCAATGGAGCTACCAAGCAACTAGCAGAAAAAGAGGTCTTGGTCGTCGATGGAGGAAAGGGAAGAGTCATCGCAAGCCCATCCAAACTAGAAGTCAGCAAGTATCTACGTGATGTGATTTCACCAGTTTTCGCTCCTTCGCCGTCTGTTAGGAGCATTGTCACGAGCGGACCGACTCAAACAAGAGACCGACGTAGTGTTCAGATATTCGCCAATGTGAGCGACCTAGAAGGGCTTAGAAACGCATTAAACGGCGGAGCTGAGGGGATAGGACTCTTCCGAACAGAATTCCTATACCTTGGTCGAAGCGCTCCCCCAAGTGAGGATGAACTTGTCGACATCATGAAGCAGATCGTCTCAATCATGCCTGGAAAGACAATAGTTGTTCGAACACTCGACATTGGGGGAGACAAGAAGCCAGACTATGTGGAATTCCCCTTGGAGAAGAACCCAGCACTCGGACTAAGGGGCACAAGGTTCTCCCTAAGCAACCCGTTATTGTTTAAGACACAAATCTCAGCAATACTACGTGCGAATAAAGCTGGGCAGCTACGGATCATGTTTCCTATGATTTCAACCATGACGGAAGTGAAGGGCGCCAAACGATTAATGGATGAGGTAAAGAACGAACTCAGTGAAAGGGGGTGCTCATTCAACACTAACACCAAGGTCGGGGTCATGATTGAAACCCCGTCAGCGGCGCTACAGTCAGACAAGCTAGCAAAAGAAGTTGACTTTTTCAGCATAGGAACTAATGACCTTGTTCAATATACTTTGGCAGCAGACAGAGAAAACGAGAACCTAGTTTCAATCGCTGATCCGCTTGAACCCTCAGTTTTAAGACTGATTCAACAGACTATCATTAACGCGCATTTGAGTAAGCGTCCAGTGGGAATGTGCGGAGAGATGGCAGCTGACATAGAAGCAATACCGATCCTCTTGGGAATGGGGTTAGTTGAATTCAGCGTGGACCCGTCCAAACTGCAAGTCGTTAGAACGACCATTGGATCGCTAAGCTATGAAGAGACCACGGAGACCATAGATGATATCCTCGCAATGGAGTCCGCCAAGCAGGTGAGGGAGTACTCAAGAAGGAAATTCAAACAGCCAGCAATAGGACCGAGTCACTGACAATACTACGAAGACCAATCAATTGAATGGCATGTCTGGCAACAAACGCCTCAACGAAAGAGATGTGAAGGAAATGGGCAGAATTCTGCATTGTCTCGTCTTTCCATCATTCAAGATATTCTTGACATTACTGGCAGTCAACCTAGTTATCTTCGCAATCGCTACTCCACTATCAACTACTAGCTACGGACTAAGGCTATTCCTAGATGTGTCAACATTCGAGTCAGCACTAATGCTCGTTATCGGACCAGTGCTCTTATTCAGGTCTACTTCGTTCGTCGAAAACAGGGGGTCAAAAATACTACTCGCAGGGGCACTGCTATTCGTATTGAGTTCCGCAGTAGGCTTAGCTACAGTGTGATGACTCTATCCCCACGGAACTTCTTCAGGAACCGCCTGCTCCTTGACCACACCTGCCTTCTTGGCCATGAAGTCTCCGACAAACCTAATGATGTACCCAAGAATGAACAGTAGTATCGCCGTCACAGGGCTAGTCAATGCAAAGATCGCGAAGAACAGGCTTGTAACCGCCAGATCAGAACCAAGGGACATGAGGTAGACATGAATCTTGTATTCTCTAATTGCGGACTTTAGACCCCTGGAACTGGCAGTCGCAGTCGTCAAGTCAGCCCCTTTCTTGAGGTCAGAGCTTGCGGCTGCCCCCTTTTCCTCGCCACTACGAACAGACAAGACCAACTTAGAACCCTTTCTCAATTGATAGATCAGGATGCTTACTCCAAGTATAACGAGGAACACTCCGAAGGCCCACTGGTAGAATGCGTACTCGCCTAGGGCCATCATGACAAGTACGATTATTCCTACAACAAGATAATACATGCCATTAACGGTTCGATTCAGTGGTTTCATCTTGATTATTCTTTTCACTATGGTAACGTCTATCCCCAAGATGTATGACTCCGCAAGCAATATTAGGCCTATCACCGCCAGCGCCTTTCCATTCGAAACGGGCAGCGCCACCATAGCCCAGATGATCAGTGCTGAGAGCACCAGAAGTACCGGAATCTTTATTTTCATTGAAGTTATGTTCACCATATTGCTTTACCTCACCATCATTGGTTCTGCTTTGTTTCATTAAGAATGGTCCTCATTCTTGTTCGTGACATGCGACTAAGTGTCCCTTGCCAATGTCCTGCAGTAGGGGCTCTTTCTTGTGGCAACCTTCCTTCGCTAGGGGACACCTTGGATGGAACCTGCACCCTGCCGGAGGGTTTATGGCACTCGGCACCTCACCCTTAAGCAATTCCCTTCTAACCTTGCTCTTAGGGTCAGGCACTGGGACAGCTGAGAACAATGCTTTTGAATACGGGTGTACGATATCGTCGGCCTGTTCCCTGCTGACAATCTCTACGATTTTACCTAAGTACATGACAGCGATGCGACTACTCATGTACCTTATGACGCTAAGGTTGTGCGAAATGAAAAGGTATGTCAGACCAAACTCCTTCTGTAGCTCCTTGAGGAGATTAAGGGTCTGTGCTTGCACTGATACATCCGTTGATGAAGTTGGTTCATCTAGGACAATGAACTTTGGTTTAACGAGAAGAGCCCTGGCGATGCAGATACGCTGTCTTTGGCCTCCACTGAACTCGTGCGGAAACCTGTTGAGGTGATCCTCACTAAGACCGACTCGTTTGAGGAGCCTCAGAGCTATGTCAGTCGCTTTCTGACCTGCCGCAATATGATGGATTCTCAACGGTTCAGTAAGCGTACTCTTTATAGTCCAACGGGGATTCATAGAGGCATATGGATCTTGGAAAACCATTTGCGTCTCTTGTCTGAGCTGTTTCAGCGGTACACCGTCACCAGTCATCAGATTTCGTTCCCCGAACATGATTTTGCCTGAATCAGGTCTCATCAGCATGATCACACATCGCCCCAGGGTGGTCTTCCCACACCCCGACTCCCCAACTAGACCTAGGGTTTCTCCCTCATTCACTGTGAAGGAAACGTCATCGACTGCATAGACATGTCCAATAGTCTTCTTGAAAATAGCACCTGATCGAAGTGGGAAGTACTTCTTGAGATTCTCAACCTGTAACAAGACCTTGCCGGTCATTCTCGCACCCTCTACTTCTCACACCTATCACGATTATTTCCCATAGAGAAAGCACGCCACAAAATGATCAGGGCGCTCCTCAATCATTTCGGGTCTCCTCTTAGAACATATGCTCATAGCATGCTCACATCTTGGGTGGAACCTGCATCCAGTTGGGGGATTTATGAGGTTTGGAACCATTCCAGGTATGGTCTCAAGTCTCCCTTCCTGACCATGAAGCTTGGGTATTGCTGCAAAAAGGCCTTGAGTGTAGGGGTGCAGCTTCTTTTCAAACAGATCTCCGACTGACGCAAGCTCAACTACCGTTCCAGCATACATGACAGCTGCTCTGTCGCATGTTTCCGCCACTATCCCCATATCGTGGGTGATAATGATGTTTGTTGTTCCAACCTCCTTCTTGAGCTCGTTCATGAGCGTGAGTATCTGTGCTTGGATTGTCACATCCAGCGCTGTTGTGGCCTCATCGGCAATGAATATTGCAGGCTTGCAGGATAGCGCCATAGCTATCATTGCACGCTGTCTCATTCCCCCACTAAGCTCATGCGGATAGTTACCAACTAGGTCCTCGGGATAGGGCATTCTCACAAGCTTAAGGACTTCGACTGCTCTCCTCAAGCCTACTTTCTTGAGGTCATTCTTTGGTATTTGCTTGAGGGATCGGTGCTTCATCTTTCGGATCTCTTTGTCAAGGCTGTCCATCCCGCCTCGGCTCGCCCTTTTCTTCTTCATTTTCTGCTTCAGTTGCTCGATCTTGAACTGGATGTAGTCGTCCTTGAGGTCTTGATGGAGTATTATTGGTTCCGCTACCTGGTCACCAATCCTCATAACCGGGTTCAGGAACGTCATTGGATCTTGAAAGACCATCGCAATCTTGTCTCCCCTTATCTTCTGCATCTGCTCATCGGTCTTCTTCAACAGATCCTCGCCTTCGAACAAGATCTGTCCGCCAACGATTCTTCCCGGAGGACTTGGGACGATTCTCAAAATGGATAAGGCTGTTACCGACTTCCCACACCCGGTCTCTCCAACCAATCCCAGTGTTTCGTTTCTACGAATATCCAAGTTTACGCCATCGAGCGCCTTCACTACCCCGGCGTACGTGTAGAAGTATGTCTTCAAGTCCCGTATGCTCAGAATCACGTTATCGCCTGTCAGTGAAATCTCCTCCAGCTCTTCCTACCTTCTAAGTCTAGGGTCTAAAACGTCTCTCAACCCATCACCGATCAGGTTGAAACCCACGGCGGTTATCAACATAGTAATGCCAGGAAATGCTACTATCCACGGCTGAGTGGCTATAAATCCTCTCCCATCTGACACCATTCTGCCAAGTTCTGCTACCCCCGCTTGAGCGCCAAAACCTATGAAGCTCAGGCCCGCCGCGGTTAGCATCACGCCGCCTATGTCAAGGGTAACCGCCACAAGCAACGGAAAAATCGCGTTTGGCAATACATGCCTGAATGCAATACGCAATCTGCTTGCGCCGACAGCTCGAGCAGCTTCGACGTAGAGTTTCTCCTTCTCCACCAGCACCTGCCCCCTAATGAGCCTCGCGTACCCAGGCCACCAAACTACCATTAATGCAATCAAAAGATTGGTCCAGTTCCTTCCAAGGGCGGCTGCAATCGCCATAGCGAGGATCAGTCCAGGGAACGCCAAGAAGATATCTGTGATTCTCATTAAGACTTCATCGGTCTTTCCACCCAAGAAGCCTGACAGCGCCCCTACGACTATCCCTATGGCTGCGCCAACCAAAACCACGATAAGCGCAGAATAAAGGTCAAGGCGCAGCGCGTATATGATTCGGCTGAACACATCGCCACCAACGTCGTCTGTCCCTA
>Ga0315309_1002578_pt1 | contig 10538 bp, 16 predicted proteins | sample TDP4_MG_FD_203080 | JGI IMG/M metagenome (GOLD analysis project Ga0315309, IMG submission 203080) | Freshwater sediment microbial communities from Lake Towuti, South Sulawesi, Indonesia - TDP4 | ecosystem: Environmental > Aquatic > Freshwater > Lake > Sediment | place: Indonesia: South Sulawesi...
GCCCACCACGCAGACTTCGCAACATCCGCAAGGATGTTAGGGTGAGAACCTTGGCAACAGCGCAGAAACGAAACGTCCACTCGACGCATGAACAATGACACAAGCTAAGTTGTCGAGAAGGTCGGGTGTGGAGCGGTGAAACGGCTGTCCTGCGAGGTGAAAGGGCAAATAGGCGCCTGGGAGCTGTCTGCGCGAGGCGCGGGTAGCCCGTTTAGCCGAATGCCGTCTTTGAACAGAAGGCGGGTTACGACCAGCACACCAATCCAAATTTACCGTATCCCGATGTAATTCCAAACCTTCTACTCCAAATGAAAGCAGACGGCAAAAGCGACTACTCAATCAAATTCACCAGAAAATCACTCACATACATTCAGAAACACGCACCACTAACACAACCCGAAGCAGTAAAAGCATTCATAGCCACGCTCAACGTTACAACAGGATACAAAAAGAACCTATGCACCGCATACAACCAATACTGCAACTTCACTCAAACGCAATGGAACAAACCACGATACGAACAAGAAGCCAAAAACATCGCACTCGCACCAAAAGAGAAACTCCTAATGATAATAGCCGAAGCAGGCAAACAACTAGGAATAAGACTCCAAATGTCAATGGAAACGGGATTAAGACCCGTAGAACTATGCAGACTCAAAGTCAAAGACATAGACCTAGACCACAAAACAGTCAACCCAACAACCGCAAAAGGCGGAAACCCAAGAACCGTGCCACTCTCAGCATCATTAACGGCAAAACTAGAAGAACGAATACTAACCAAGAACCTAAACCCAGACGACAACCTATTCGGCTACATGACCTCAGACCAATACGGATGCGCCTACCGCAAAGTCAGAGACAGACTCGCCAAAAAACTCAAAGACCCAACAATCAAGAAGATAAGACTCTATGACTACCGCCACTACTTCTGCACAAAGAAACTATACGACATAAACAACCCATACACCGTAATGGTCTTAATGGGACACAAGAAACTCACCACGACACAACGCTACATGCACCTACTAAACTACACAGACGAAGAATACACAGTAGCAGGCGCAACTACAGCAAAAGAAGCCACCAAACTAATAGAAGCAGGATTCCAATACACAACAACAATCGAAGGAATACAACTATTCAGAAAACGCAAATAAACCCCTCTTTTTTCTCTATCAAAACCCCTCTTTTTTCTATTAATCAACCAAACACTGAGTCGGAGCTTTCGCTCCGACCTACCCACGTTCCGTAGCAAAGCCGATACGAAACCAACAGCAACAACCTCCCTAACTCCCTTTTTTCCAGACCTGAAGGCAGTAACCAATCCTTTCGCACTTAGCCAAACGCAACAAAACCAAGCCAAAGCAAAACCAGAAACACAGCGAAAACAGAGAAAACCAGAATCCAACCTAACTTGTCATCCATATACAAGAAATCCCTCACTCCAAGCGCATGCGGGCAAACTCACACCTTTCGCAACCCTCATACACAGACCAAAAAGCAACACCAACACCCACGCCTTCAGGAAGCGGACAAATAGAAGACCACTTAAAACCGCAACACCTACACCTCCAATCAACAATAGCAACCTCTGAATCACGCTCCCTAACCAAACCCACAGGAGCTTTGCAACCACAACGTTGACACTCTGTTTTAGGGAGATTCTTGTTCAAATGCGAAGAATCAACACAATCAGGAGAACCGCATATCGGACAAACAGCTTTTTTCAACCAGCACACGCTCCACTATGCCTACGCCTAAACTTAGCCTCTCCATACCCAACCTCTCCTCTCCCAACCTTCAAAACAAAATTAGGCTTCCCCTCTTCGTCAAACTCATCCATAGGGAAAAACGGCTTATACAACGGACTCCCAACATCCTTCACAAGAGGACGCTTCCCCACATAAAACGCATCCTCAGTCAAGCCACCACAAACATAACAACAATCCAACGAAGCAGACTTCACAGTCTTAAACTTCCTATTCCCACAAACGCCAAACCACTTCCAAACATGAAAACGCTTCAAAAAACTCACGTTAACACTTGCATGATTCAAAGCATACCAAACCGTCCCAAACACCGACTCACGCTTATCCATCATCTTAACGATGAACCTATCCTTCTTATATGCCCGCACTTGACGACCCTTAAACCCATCACAACGAGAACAATCACCTCTATCATGGACACACCCTCTACACTTCTCAACAATATCCCCTTTAACAAACCCCATTTCATGATAATGAGGACTCCACGGCAAAAACCTATTCTCCCAATCATTGCGGAAACCATGAAAAATCTCATTGCCCCCAATAATGCCACGCCTACGCATAGCCCGACGAACCAAAACCCGAAACTCCGCCTCAGGCAAATGAGCCAACTCAGGCGGAACACTAACCATAAACGACTCCATATTGCTCGAAAGCAACTTCTCTGCTGTCTTCAACCTATCAATAATGTCCCTAGCCCCACGCCCAGCCCAACCATAAGCAAAACATATCGGACATTTAGGGTCATGACACCACCAATGATGAATCCTAACAAACGACTTACCCGTGTAATCCTTTCCCATAACAACCTTCCCAGCATGAGAGTCTATGTCTCCACAAACCTTCAAGCCTCGATACGTCCCATGACCCGTTTTATCTTCAGGAACAACTCCACGACCCACAGGCTCAAACCCTTCATGCCCATCCTCAAAAGGATAAACCCAATAACCTTTAGACAAAATTTCGCTATTCACAGCAACACGAAGAGCAAGAGAACGCTGATACTGAGGCGACTCATACTCAATCAACGTCTCTTCCCCCGAGAAACATGAAACGACTTCTGATAACCATGCTTGCGAATCATATCGCACTCTTTGAAAAACTCATCCTCTTCCTCTTGCATCTCACGATTAAACCTTGCATACTCAGGACACGAAGAACACCTATCCAAAATTACGGCATGGTCGTCCTTAACATAGGAACAAACAACATCAGAACCGTGGAAAAGACAAAAGCCCGCTTTAGAAAACTCCAACTCAACCCCGCCCCCATCTCCGATTAACAAAGACAAAAACCACAAGCAACCCTAAGCCTATAGCTAGCTCAATTAGTTGCCATTCAAAAGAAACCGACACCGCCACCCCAAAAGCACGGATGAACCCAAACGAAACCCATCCTAAATGCTTTAAAACACCTTAAGCGCAATTTCGCATTTAATCGTGTTTGAACATGAAGAACGCAAAAACCTCGATATTGTATATATTATTGCAAAAATTTACATGAACAACGCAAAAATCAACACTCAAACTTTTAATCATAAAAATTTAACTAAAGAACGCAAAATTACATCATGCTCAGCCTCTTTATGCAAGCAAAACCTTTTAAATCAATCGAACAACTAAATGACAGCAACCGAGCGTAACCCACGCAAGGCTAAAAGCAATCCGCCCCTCTCCCCCCACCAACCCAAACCTTTAATGAAGACACCAAGACTCCATGAAATTAGCGAACAGCCTCGAAGACTTTTACGTTTTCTTTCTCAAATCAACCCACTCATACAAATTGACATAATCAGCCTTACGCATACCAAGAATCAACGCTGAAACATCACCCAAAAAGGCAAAGTAATGTTCTTCAACAGTCTCACCGTCAGCACCCAACACATCAACACGCAAATACCGACCCTCAATCAAGACGAAACCAACAAGTTTAGGCTTCTCCTTCTTTTCACTCTCAGCCATGAAATCACCCCCTCGTATCTCCATTACCATGATGCTCAGTCTTAACCCAAACCATAACATCTCTAACACGCCAATTCCTACGAAAACGCACCAACCTATACAAAAGATAGACCAAAAACGACGGAAAAATAAATATTAACGCTATCAAGACCAAAGAGTACATAGAGACAACAACCCAGCCCAAGAAAGCACGCCCAAGAACCCACTTGAAACCCGAAACCAACCTAGAACGCAAAAAACCTTTGTTTTTGCTTGACTGATAAAAATTCAGAATATCAAGAAGAATATCAAGACAGCTTCTACAAACCCACTGCTTCAACTCTGGAGCATAAACACATTGCTTAAAACAACCGCATCTATCACAGTTGACCGCTGCTATAACAGGCTTCGACAAAGGAAGAGTACCACGCTCCAACGTTGCTATTACCATACACAAACTATATATCATTTGCGCACAACTGTGTATCAATGTGGATAAATGACAAAAAAAGAAATGAATATCAACGTATCTGAGGAAAAAATGACAAAGATACGCATCTACGCTACATTACGTGAAGACCTTGTTAAATGGATAGATAAGGAAATAACAAAATTACGTTTTGCTAATAGAAGTCATGCCTTAGAATATGCCATCCAACAACTAATTGAGAGAGAACAGAAAGCAGAAAAATAAAACGCACACTCCACCAAGAAAATTTCCATCATATCCCTCACCCCCATACAAAATAGAGCGCATCATAATGCTACTGTTTGTCTCCAGCCTCTATATTCAACGCTCTTTACCCACCGTCCCTAAAAGTCCCCTAAAGGTTCCAGCTCATTAGGGAAGGTTTACCGCCCTCAGCCTACACAACGGTATGCCAAGAGCCTTTTGTAAAAATCCCCCGACTCGGGCGGTTCATACGCAAAATGAGACACCTTTTTCCCCTTTCAAACCCAACGTGAAAAACCTCTATCGGGTTTTTCCCCAAATGTGGCAACCCCTTTTCCAGAAATTACAAAGGGATGAAAAAGGTTTCTCAAACTCTTCCCGCAACCGTGTGGTGTAAAAAATTTATTGTCTTGATGCTAACGCACCCTACGGGCAATTCCTTGCGGGAATTGTCAAGACATAAATTTTTGGGTTGCAAGCAACCCCCACACATAACGAATAAATACAAAATCAATGAAACAGCTACAATGGAGAGACCCAAAATGGAGAGCGAGAAGAACCAACCCAACCCACAGGCAACCGACCCGACACAAAACAACATTTTACTAAGGATAAAGACGGGTTACGACCAGCACACCAACCTATCTGGAGGCTTGTTCTGTTGTTCTGTGAAATTGGTTGTTTTTTGTTGTTTTGTGTTCTCTGTGTTCGTGGTGTTCTGTAGGTAGTTTTTTATTGTTTTCTGGTTGTTTACTGTGTGCTGTACTGTGTGTGCTAGGTGGTGTGTGGTTTGGGTGAGGTTGGTGAGGTTTTTTTGGCTCGTGTTGTTGGGGGCGGTAAGGTCACTATTCCATTGGCTGTGCGCGAGCTTCTAGGGATAGAGGATGATGACTATGTGCGTTTACGCATAGTTGAAGTTATCAAAGGGAAGAAGAAAACGCTGAAGAATGCGGGGAGAAAGTAAGAACCAGCCCAGAAGTCTCTTAACGTCGTTTCCAGTTGATGTGGCACTCTCAAACAGGTTCAGATTCTGGTAACAGTAATGCACCTGTCAGATGTGTGAAATCTTAAGAAGTTATAGCAGAATCAAAAGAATTGAAAAAGACAAAAAAATGGTGATTAATCTTTTGCTGTAAGCTTTCGTTTATGTAGATATGCCACTGTGAAAAATCCGATACTACCAAGAATCGTTAGGTATCCTATTTGGTCTAGGTTTGTCTGGTTATTTGCTTGTTGAGGTAGTTCATCTGGAAATCCAATTGTTCCAGTGCATCGAATTACAGGTCCTAGCAAATTGCTTCGAACAGGAGGAATAGCCAACACACTTCCCACGATCAGAAAACTGAAATCAAGAACCCACAGAGTCAACGTGAGCTTTCTCAATATCTGCAACTGCTCCTATCTTAACTATGGCTACGTTTCTCCTTAAATTATTAATGCAACTTGACAGAGTATTATATAATGTTGTTAATACGCAAAAGAGGTGATATTGAATATGGATAGAAAACATTTCTTGGTAGTTGCATTGACCGGTGTTGTTCTATTAACTGTTGTTTTAGCTCCAATCTTTAGTCAATCGTCAGGAACATATGACCCTTGGTTAGACTATAACGAAGATGGAATTATAGATGTCAATGATCTTCATCCGTTAGGTCAAGCATATGGCACTTCAGGAGACCCAACAAGAAACGTAACAATAGCTGGACACGTGTCCAAGCTAATCCGAGCTGCTGAATCTGTCTCTGTTCCTCCAACACTCGGATGGGTTTCGGATCTAATCTGGATAGATGGCTACGCCAAAATAACAATCCTCATCACTTTGAATCCCAGCTCCCTTAATTGTAGCTCAACAGTATGGGCCTATGATTCATCTGGTATTACTTCGTGGTTAGTAGATTATTCTAGATTCGAACGTCACTGGGTGAAAACCTATGACGTTATGAATCAGCAAATACGTGTTCAGTTCCTTAACAGCAACTGGTTCTCGATTACTTTAGACGTAGAGATCTATCTCGTAGCATAAAGTAGACAAGTCTTACACATTTAATACGAATACCAAGCATAAACAGTCTTAGTTTCAGTTTTCTCTCTTCTCTTTTCAATTCTTTGTGAGAATTACTGTTGTTGAAAATATTCACGTGGAATAATTCTTGATATGTCTTCCAGCAGGGATACTGGGCTAAATATTTCTTAAGCTGTCCAGCTAGACTGCTGGAAAGGAGAAAAACACAATGGCAGAACAAGAAACTGAGAAAGAACAGAAACAAGCTACTGGTAAAACATTAGACTCTAAGTCACTTGAACAGAAGGCGGGTTACGACCAGCACACCAACCCGTTAGCTGTTATGTTTCTTAGATGGAGAGGGGGTTAGTGTGAGTCTGGAGAAATTTTTTTGCGGTGAAAGTTCTGCTTTTCAGTTTGTGTTCTGAGGGCTGTTTGTTGTTCTGGTTGGTGTTTCTGGGGCTGTTTGGTGGTGTTTTAGCGTGACTTTCTATGTTGGTTTGCGTGACGTTTAATGTTGCCAGGCGTGACCTTAGCGTATGTTGACTAGCTCTGCGGCTGAAAGACTGTGGGAAGAAGAAGATGACATACCCTTAAGCCCGTCTTCTACCATGCTGATGTGCGGTGCGCGGCTGAAAGCTGTGTGGGCGTCGTCGTCAAACTGAATCATGTGACATCATCAAAATGTGAGAAGTGCGGCAAGATTATTGCAGAACCTAAGGAACTGATTAGAATCGCAAAATCCTAATTTCCTAGGGATTTTAAGTCGTTCAGAATTCTATCAAAGACTTTTCCACAAGTCATAAAACTGAAGCAAAAGACATAGCTGATAAGGTTGATAGATTGTCGTACACTGGTCTGGCACCTCCACTTACCAACGAAGAGATTGAATCTCTGCTTAAAGAGAACAACGTAGCAAGGATTTGCAGCTACAATGAAGACGGGACGATACATGCGGCTCCTGTCAGTTACAGATACATGAACGGTCAAATCGTAATAGGGTCTATTGTCTCTAGCCGAAAAACCAGAAACATCAAACGAAACAATAATGTTACGGTGCTCGTTGACACGGAACGTGTACAGGGTATTCTCATCTATGGTAAGGCTGAACTGGATTATGACAATGTTTACCAATTGATGGTTTCATTGGGGGAAGCGGCTTTTCGCGCGCCAAGAGATAAAGTTGAACGTTTTGTTCAAGCCTATCTTGACAAAGTGAAATATGTAATAGTAAAAATCACGCCACAACGCATTGTAACGTTCGACTACACTAAAGATGATGTATACAACAATTTGGTCAAAACCTATCTTAAAGAATAATAAAGCACTCATCTTTTCCCAAAACATCTACTCTGTATATGTGACCTTTTAATATTCACTTCAGTTAATCTTCTCTTTAGGTGATAGAATGTTGGATATAGCGTCAATTTCGGCAATAGTTGCAGCTGGGGGTGTCATAGTAGGCGTTGTCTTTACTGTGCTGGAACTTAGAAACCTGACAAAGACGAGACAAATGGACTTGCTCATGGATCTGTATTTAGCTTGGGGTAGCGAGGACATGAAAAGAGCAGTTGGAAGATTCTTGGCTCTGGAAATTAAGGACTACGATGATTTCGTGAAGAAGCATGGTCCAGTGGTTTCTGTTGAACCTGAGCGCTCGCAAGCCTGGTTAGACATAGATAGAATCGGCTGGTTCTTTAATGGAATAGGCTTCCTTGTGCACGCAAGATTTGCGGACATTAAAAGAGTTGACGAACTCATCGGCTATGGAGTCATAAATGTATGGGAAAAAATGAAGCCTCTAGTATATGGCTGGAGAAAACAGTACAACTGGCCAAAGTCCTTTGGATGGCTTGAATACCTCGCCAACGAGTTGAAGAAAAGAGAGCAAGCAACTCAACTATCAACAACTAGACCGTGATAACTCTCCTTTTTTTATATCTTCGATGCTCTTGTTACCCTTTAATATCCACTTCAACTAATCTTCTCTTTCAGGTGATAAAATGCTTGATATACCATCTATCTCAGCAATAGCCGCAGCTATAGGCGTGTTGATAGGTGTCATCATTGCTGTTGGAGAACTTAGAAATCTAGTTAAAACAAGACAAACAGACCTCGTCATGAGACTATATTCAACTATGAGCAGCAAGGAATTTTGGGAAGCAATGACTAAATTCATGACGATGGAATTCAAGGACTACAACGACTACAAGAAAAAGTACGCGTCCTCCACAGGGTTCCCTGAAAAACCAGAAGCCATAGCAATGGCCACAGTTAGCGTATTCCTTCAAGGCGTTGGTATTCTTCTATACATGAAACTTATAGACATTAACCTTGCTGCAAGGCTCTTCCGCACTGTACCCATCTATACATGGGAGAAAATGAAGCCTATAGTAGAAGGCTTTAGAAAGGAAGGGTATCCACAAATGTTTACTGAATATGAATACTTCTACAATGAAATGAAGAAAAGAGAACAACAATTCCAACAGAGAGGTGTCAAGAATGGTTGACATCTCTACAGTTTCGATAGTTATTGCTTCCGCAGGTGTATTTGCTGCAGCTATCTATTACATTCTGCAGCTTAGGCATCAGAGCAGGATGAGGCAGACAGACTTGGTTGTTAGGTTGTATTCGGCTTTCAGCGGCAAGGAACTTCAAGAAGCGTATTTCGAAACTGTATATGGATTTGAATTCGCGGATTACGACGACTTTATGAAAAAGTATAGAATGCCTTCAAAGCCTATACTTCCCCTTTGGCAGGTCGGCAAGTTCTTCGACGGCGTAGGCGTTCTTCTACGTAGAAAGCTTGTTGACATTGGATTAGTTGATGAACTCTTTCATGCAGAAGCGACAATAGTATGGGAAAAAGTGAAGCCATTGATAGAGGGGCGAAGAAAAGAACTGAACCAACCGACAGTCTATCAAAGCTTTGAGTATCTCTACAATGAAATGAAGAAAAGAGAACAACAACTAACTTCCAAAACAGCTTGAACACACAACAACTCTCTTTTTCTTTATGTCTTCATTACATACGAATACGAAGCAAGAATTGTCCTGCCCGGACTAGCGGGCGGCATGCCCTAAACACCGTGATTTGTGTGTGTGCTTAAATTATTAATGCAAGTTGAAGTGATATCAGGTTTTGAGTGGATCTGGTGGAAAAATATGGGCTGAATCTAGTTGCATTAGCAATCCTCGTAGCTAGTACTTGGTTAATCTTGGCCCTGGGAATCAGGGATTCTATAGGCAATCTTTTGTTGGGAAGTGTGATAGCTCTTTTCATATGGGTCCTCCTAGGAAGTAAAGAACGGGCAAAGCTCAATGAATTTCTGGTCAAGAGCCTTGTTGTTTCTTATGTGATGACCAGCATCATATGGTTTGTCAGCCTGGGAAGTTTATCCCTCGTGTATTCTGCCTTCTCGGGTCTATGGTTGGTTTACATTATCTTTCCTCGCTCTCTTCTTCCCGTAGCTATTTATGTCATAATCTATGGAATCTTCAGGGCAAAATTGAGTCCTTGGAAAATTCTCCTTCCAAGCTGGTATGTATCTATCTTTGTAGTTTTCGCTGCGTACAGTGTGTGGTTGACTCTCTGTGTACAACCATACCTCCACAACTTTTATTCTTCAGGTGCTGGTGCAATAGCTTTAGATATGCTTCTTGTGTTTCTGGCTTTTTTCATTGCAGTTATATCCACCGTTGTCTACGTAATATTTAAGGGATCTAAAGAAGAACCTCCACCATAACATCGTTGTCTATATTGAATACAAATACCTAGCATGAACAAGTAATCGCAAAGACGGTTTGGGTTAAATTATTAATGTAAATTGACTGAAACAACCCACTGATCGAAAATTCTTTCGCAAGTTATAAAAACTGAAGCGGAAGATACTATAGACGATGCAATATGAAGAAACCCAAGCCGTTGGCTAACAAACTATTGTTTGAACTGTTGAAAGATTCTAAAAAAAGTGATAGAGTGCTGGCTAAAGTTCTAGGTGTGTCCCAGCCTACTATTTCGAGAACGAGAGCGTTTCTTGAAAAGGAACTGATTGAAGGATACACTGCTATTCCTAAATGGGAAAAACTTGGGTATGAGATATTTGCAATCACGCTTTTCAAGGTAAAGTCTGCTATTGCGACGAAAGAAAGGT
>Ga0315309_1002580_pt1 | contig 10536 bp, 8 predicted proteins | sample TDP4_MG_FD_203080 | JGI IMG/M metagenome (GOLD analysis project Ga0315309, IMG submission 203080) | Freshwater sediment microbial communities from Lake Towuti, South Sulawesi, Indonesia - TDP4 | ecosystem: Environmental > Aquatic > Freshwater > Lake > Sediment | place: Indonesia: South Sulawesi...
CAAAGTAAGCGGCATCGGCAACGCCAGTGAAACCTAAGTAGGCTTCCGCTTTCTTGGCGATGTAGCGCGGGTCGCGCGGGTACTGTTGTTTGGTGATGGGATCAACGATATCGCCAATCATGCAAATTGTGGGTATATCGCGGAATGGATCAAGGACCGCCGTGGTAGGGTCGGGCACGAGCAGCATGTCACTCTCGTGAATGGCAGTCCAGCCGCGAATACTCGAACCATCAATTCCAAAACCGTCTTCGAAAGCGTTCTCCGTGAGTTGGTGTAGGGGAAACGAAACGTGGTGCCACAGTCCTGGCAAATCGGTGAAACGTAAGTCCACTACCCGCACCTTATTTTTTTCGGCAAACTCCAACACTTCTTTAGCGGTCATCAATCCTCCCTTGAAAAGCCCGGAGATAGGTAGAGGAGGTCGGAAAACCTCACCGCCTCCACCATGATGGGATTCCACCTTAGTCGAACCCTGCCACAACGTCAAGTCCCGGCAGGGGCTAAAAAAATTCCATTGACACCTGTTTTTATTTTCCGCATAGTTAGTGCGAATTTTCTCAGGCCGATTTTTGCGCCGGAGAAAATTCTGCCGACTACGCTTTGCTCCTAGCTCGGTGCGCGGAGCGAGAGCGAGGCGGAGGAGATGTTCGTCCCGAAGAAGATCTTCCTAACCAAAGGGGTCGGCAAGCACCGGGAGCGGCTCTCCAGCTTCGAATTGGCGCTGCGCGGAGGGGGCATCGCTGCCTGCAATATAGTTCGCGTCTCCAGCATCTTCCCTCCCCATTGCAAGCTGATCTCACGTAGCGAAGGGTTGAAGCTGTTGCGCCCGGGACAGGTGCTCTTTACGATCCTGAGTGAAAATTCCACCCGCGAGCCACACCGCCTCATCGCTGCCTCTATCGGACTCGCACTACCTGCAGACAAATCTATGTACGGGTATCTGTCCGAACATCACTCGTTCGGGGAAACCGAGGATCACGCCGGGGAGTACGCCGAAGAGCTGGCGGCGGAAATGTTGGCCACTACCCTGGGCGTCGAATTCGACCCCGACCTGAACTGGGATGAGAAAAAGGAAATCTACCGCATCTCTAACAAAATTGTGCGCACCATGAACATTACCCAGTCGGCGGTAGGCGATAAGCGCGGACTGTGGACCACCGTGCTGGCCGCGGCCATCTTGCTTGGAGAAGAATAGCCAGCCGCCACGCACCGCTGGGGAGCTGCTTTTGGTTTGCAGGAAGACTCTGTGGGGAATCCTTTGCGCGGGAGCGAGGCAAGACCTATGCCAGAGGAAAAGAGTCTAAGCAAACAAGATATCCTGAACACGCCCACTGAGCCGCTGCGGCTCGATGACAACAAGTCGGTGGCCGCACTGCTAGGAAAAATGAAAGGCATCTCCTTCCAGGGGCGTAGCCTGGCGCTCGCTTTCGAGATCTGGAAGCAAATGTTGCAGGACGAATGCACCATTATGATGGGTCTGGCCGGGGCTCTGGTGCCAGCGGGCATGCGGCGGGTGGTGGTCTGGCTTATCCAGCACCGGGCTATAGATTGCCTGGTCTCCACCGGGGCTAACTTCTTCCACGACGTTTACGAATCGCTCGGCTACAAACATTACCAGTGCAATCCCGTCATCGATGACGTGATGCTCCAAGAGCGGATGATTGACCGTATGTACGATACGCTGGCCGACGAGGACAACTTCCGGCGACTGGACGAGTGGATCGGCATCTGGTCAGGCTCGCTCGAACAGCGCCCCTACACTAGCCGTGAATTCCTGTACGAGTTGGGTAAAGAAATTTCCCAGCGCACAGTCGAAGAGGGCATCGTGACCGCTGCTTATAAGGCAAATATCCCACTCTACTGCCCCGCTATCGCCGACTCTTCCATTGGCATCGGCCTCGCTCAGGGCCGCTACTTCAAGCGCACCCAGATCGTGATGGACGTGATCCAGGACGTAGTCGAAACCGCCTGCATCGCTGCCACCTCGCGCCGCACTGGGGTGGTGTACTTTGGCGGTGGCACCCCGAAGAATTTTGTGCAGCAAGCCGAAGTCACCGCCATGATGATTCGCGCCAACGTCCAGGGACACTACTATGCCATTCAGTGCGTCACCGACGCCCCGCACTGGGGTGGCCTGTCGGGCTGCACGTTTGAAGAGGCACAAAGCTGGGGCAAGATCGCTAAGCAGGCACGCATGGTCAGTTGCTACTGTGATGCCACCATTGCTTTACCTATGCTGGTCACGGGGCTGTCTGAGTGCATTGACCTACTTAAGAACCGGCGTCGACCCGAGTTCAAGATGAAGCGCGAGCTTGAGGTCATCGCTTAGTGTAGACCGGCTCGACCATGCTGAAGCCATATCGCCCCGCCCCTCCCTTCCGCTTCGCAGGTGTAGAGGACGAGTACGCCGACTACCAGAAGGCACAAGTAGTGATCATTCCGGTCCCTCTAGAGCGCACCACCACCTACGTGCGTGGCACCCGCAAAGGCCCCTGCGCCATCATTGAAGCTTCACGCAATATGGAAACCTACGATGAAGAACTCCGCGTCGAAACCTACCGCGAGATCGGCATTCACACGCTAGAAGAGATGGAAACCGAGGAAGGCTCACTCGAGCGTGTGTTGGCCGATATCCACACCCTTGTCGCCGGTATCCTGGCGGACGGTAAATTTCCCTTGCTGCTCGGTGGTGAGCACAGTTTGACGGTGCCGGCCGTTGCTGCCGCCGCGCGCACGTTCGCCGACTTGAGTGTCCTCCAGATTGACGCGCACGCCGATCTGCGCGAGACCTACCAGGGAGAGCGCAACAGTCACGCCTGTACCATGCGGCGTGTGCTAGAAATCTGCCCAGCCGTCCAAGTGGGCATTCGCAGCCTCTCCATTGAAGAAGCCGTTGATATCCCGAAACTCAAGACCAAAATCTACTGGGCCCAGGACATCGTTTCCCGCCTGAGTGCCGAGTGGATTGCAAACATTGTGCGCGACATGAGCCCTCACGTCTACCTGACCATTGACCTCGACGCACTCGACCCCGCCATTATGCCCGCCGTGGGCACACCCGAGCCTGGCGGCCTCTCCTGGGAGCAAGTTACGGCGTTGGTGCGCACATTGGCGCGCCAACGCAAGATTGTCGCCATGGATGTAGTTGAACTGGTGCCCACGCCAGGCTTCCACACCGCCGACTTCCTGGCAGCTAAGCTCGCTTACCGCATTCTGGGCTATATCTTTTGCCAGAAGAGCTCCTGAGTCTTCTTGGCTTCTCTGTCGTAGGTGGTAGTTTGGACTTCCGGGAATTTTTCTTTTAGAAGGTGTTCTAATACGCTCGCTTTCGGTGAACACTTGTAGTGGGCGCAGCCCACGGGCCGTTAAAAAACAAGAAATCTCGTCGCTCCGTTTAGTCCTAGTGTTTGGTGACTTCGGTGAACCGGAAGTCGGCTACTTTCATCGCCGGCACTACCATCTCAAACGACTCTTCGCCAGCGGCGCGAACGGCTGGCCCCAGCATTTCAACCTGATTCAGCATCTCTAGCAGGCTCTGATTGAAACGGAGGTTCCGTACCGGGTATTGAATCTCGCCGTCTGCTACGTAAAAAGTACCGTCACGTGTCACTCCGGTTAGTATCTTCTGGTAGGGATCTACTTCACGGATATACCAAAACCGTGTCACCAATACGCCGCGCTGGGTGGTGCGAATCATCTCTTCGAACGGACTCTCCCCGCCGGCAAATACCAAGTTCACCGGAGCCTCCCCCAATTCGTTGGGCAGCAGGAAACCATGTCCGGTAGGCGCGGCGTTCATTTTCCTAGCTGCCTGGCGGCTGTAAACCAAATTCTTCACTATCCCGCGCTCAACTAAAACCACCTTCTGCCGCGGTATGCCTTCACCGTCCCAAGCCACCCCGGACTGTAAGGGATGATAGACGTCATCCCAAATCGAAATGTTCTCGCCGAACACCTTCTTCCCCAGTCGCTGGGTAAAGCAACTGCGCTGATCGGCCACTGCTGTGGCCGCAAAATCGTAAGAGAAAAACCCAACTAGATCGAGCACGGCTGCTGGCTCAAGAATTACGGTGTAACGTCCTGGGGGCAGTTCCTGCGGGTTCTGACTAGCGAGTGCCTTCTGGCAAGCACGTTCGGCTAACTCGTCAATGGCAAGTTGGTCAGCACTGATTAAACTTCCCTTTGCCCAGCCGGAACCTTGCTCGTTGAAACACGTAACGGAGAACTCTGCCTTGGTCTCCTGGTGATAAGCGAACAGGCCAGACGAGTTCAGTAGCGCCTGGATGCGGTAGCTGTTGGCGTAAATACCCGCAGCGGTTAGTCCCGCTCTCTCCGCTCGCCGAACTACTTTTTCTACTGCTTGCGCGCGCGCCTCAGGCGTGAGCTGCGCTGTATGTGGACACATGCGCTTCACTTCACGGTAGCATTGTGGCCCTGGCATCTCCAGTAGGTCTGGGTCGGGTGGCTGCCAACCCGCAATCTGAGTGGCTTGCTCCACTACACGCCGCAATGCATCTGGGCCAATCTTGTTGGTAGTGGCACGTGCAGTGCGACCGTCCACCACCGCCCGGACCGACACCTGCATGCCTTCCTCAGCAACATTTTGGTGGATGATGTTATTGGCAAAACGTGTCAGGGCACTGCGGCTTGCTTCCAAGAAGACTTCTGTCTCCCTGACGCGGCTTGCCCGCTGAACTCTCTCAAAAATTTCCTGGCATTGTGCTTCACTTAGCATACGCTACACCTACCAGCACGTTACGAAAACGTGCTGGAGTCGCTCCGTGCCCCGTGCCTATGGTCTGCATGGGCTGACCCTTGCCACAGTTAGGAATCCCCCACAATGTCCAGTGCGTGCGGTCACAGATGGCATCACAACTGTTCCAAAATTCGGTGGTGATACCGCTGTAGCTCGGGTTTTTCAGCATGCGCGTTTTCTTGCCTCCCTTGATCTCCCAGGCAATCTCAGTACCGAACTGGAAGTGCAGACGCCGATCATCAATGCTCCAGCTTCGATTGGTTTCTAGGTAGATACCGTCGTCCGTGTCGGCCAGCAAATCTGCGAGCGAATACGTGCCGGGTAGCAAGCTGACATTGGTCATGCGGATCAGTGGAATACGATTCCAGCTCTCAGCACGCATGGCGCCACCGGAGCGCGCCAGGCCAACGGCACGTGCAGTTTCACGCGAGCTGAGGTAGCCGACGAAACGGCCATCTTTGATGATATCTATGCCCTGCGCCGGTACACCTTCGTCGTCGTAGCCAAACGTGCCCAGACCCGGGCCATGTTCCAGGCGGGCATCAGCAACGACGTTGACAATTTCTGAGCCGTACTGTAGGCAACCCAATTTTCCCAAGGTGAGGAAGCTTATGCCTGCAAAGTTGGCTTCCGTACCCAGCACGCGGTCGAGTTCGATGGCATGGCCAATCGACTCGTGGATCTGCAAGGCGAGCTGCGCGCTGTCGAGAATGATCGTACGCCGCCCCTCAAGACACCTATCGGCCTTGTGCAGCGCCACTGCCTCTTCGCCTACCCGGCGGGCATTCTCCACAAGTTTCAACTCCTCCACCAACTCGTAGCCAGCGGCGGAAAATTGTCCACCAAAAGAGTTGGGGTAGGAGCGTTTCTGAATTTCGCCGTTGGAGAATGAGGTAGCAGTCAAGCCGGCGCCGGAGAATATCTTGGTTTGCTGAATCCCGCTACCCTCCGTGCTGGCAAGGAATTGTTCCTGGCGAGTAAAATACATTGCCGTCTCGGTCAAGGTAACGCCTGGGATGCTGCGCAGCTCCTTATCCACAGCGAAGAGCAAGTCCATTTGCGCGGAGAGTGGGATGGCGAATGGGTCTTTTTTATAAGGCGTGCGCCAAACGGCAATGATTTTCTGCTCCGGCGCTAGTACCACGTCGGCCTTCTTCACGCGCGCACTCGCCCAGGCAATCGCTACCGCTTCGGCAGCCGTTGCTTCAATCCTTTCACGCGTCAACCGGTCGGTACTGGCAAAGCCCCAAGCTCCCTCGGCGATGACGCGCACGCCCAGACCGAGCGATTCGGTCTCAGCGATAGTTCCAACTCGACCGTTTTTGACGGAGAGTACCCGGTTGCGTAACTCCACCACACGTACGTCGGCATAGCTGGCGCCACGCATTACCGCTGTATCCAGTGCCCACTGCGCCCAGGCGCGCATCTCAGCTAATCCACCCTTCAGTGTATTGAGGATAGCTTCCTGAAAGCGAACTCAGATGGGCTCGTGAACGGCAACGCAACAACAGAAGTCCCAGCAGCTCTGCGAGCATAGTTACAACCGGGACTAAGTACCCTCCGCCCAAGATGCCAGATATTTTTCTTGCTCGGGGGTAAGTTTGTCGATGGTGATACCCATTGACTCGAGTTTCAGCCGCGCCACATTGCGGTCAATCTCCAGCGGTACGGGATAGACCTGATTTTCCAGCTTACCGGCGTGCTTCACTAGGTACTCGACCGAGAGCGCTTGGTTCGAAAAACTCATATCCATCACCGCCGCGGGGTGCCCTTCTGCCGCAGCCAGATTCACTAGCCGACCTTCAGCCAATAGATAGAGTTTCCGGCCATCCTTCAAGGTGTATTCATCCACATAGTCGCGCACGCGTCGCTTCTGCGTGGACATCTTTTCCAGTGCAGGAATATCAATCTCTACGTTGAAGTGGCCGGCGTTGGCGAGCACCGCACCGCTCTTCATTCGTGCAAAGTGTTCGCTTCCGAGTACATTCTTATTGCCGGTGGCGGTGATGAAGACATCGCCACTGGCGGGGGCTTGGGCTAACGGCATTACGCGCAACCCTTCCATTACCGCCTCGAGCGCCCGCGTGGGGTCAACTTCTGTGACCACGACGTTGGCACCAAGGCCCCGCGCACGCATGGCGATGCCACGGCCACACCAACCGTAACCCACCACTACTACGGTCAATCCGGCCAGCAACAAGTTGGTGGCGCGCACAATACCATCAATAGTGGACTGGCCAGTGCCATAGCGATTGTCGAAGAGGTACTTAGTGTGGGCATCGTTGACGGAAATGATGGGATAGCGAAGCAAGCCTGCGCGCGCCATGATCCGCAAGCGAGTTACGCCGGTAGTCGTCTCTTCCGTGCCGCCGAGGATATCTGCAAGGAGGTCGGTGCGCTGGCGATGGGCTGTGGTGACAAGGTCGGCACCGTCGTCCAATGTCACCTGCGGGCGAGTATCGAGTGCAGCAGCAATGTGAGCATAGTAGGTAGGGTTGTCTTCTCCCTTGATGGCATATACAGGAATTTGGTAGTCGCGCACCAGAGCAGCCGCAACTTCATCTTGCGTGCTCAGCGGGTTGGAGGCACATAGAGCCACTTGGGCGCCGGCAGTACGCAACGCAATGACGAGGTTGGCAGTTTCGCTGGTGACGTGCAAGCAAGCAGCGATGCGTGTGCCCGTAAGGGGTTGCTCCTGAGCAAAGCGCTGGCGCACGCGTTGTAATACTGGCATCTGTTGTTCGGCCCACTGGATGCGCAACTGACCGCGGTCAGCCAGGGTAGTGTCTTTGACGTGGAAATTTATCTTAGTGGTCATTGAATGCCCCGTGGGAAGAAAAAAAATCGACCGGCACGCGTGGCAGAGAAAACCTATCCGTGGCGCACTCCTATCAAATCATCCAGGCCAGCACCGCGCCGCAGTTGCTCGACTCTGTCGGTACGCTCCCAGGTAAAGTCTGCATCAGAGCGGCCGAAATGGCCGTAGGCAGCCGTTTTGCGGTAGATAGGACGGCGTAGATCGAGTGCCTCGATCATCCCTTTTGGCGTCAGCGGGAAGTGTGCCCGGATCAATTCTACGATTTGTTCCTCGGGGATGACGGCAGTACCAAAACTTTCCACCATAACTGCCACCGGCTCGGCCACACCGATAGCATAAGCTACCTGCACTTCTAAGCGGCGCGCGATGCCTGCCGCTACCATGTTTTTAGCGATGTAGCGGGCCATATACGAAGCGGAGCGATCGACCTTGGTGGGGTCTTTGCCCGAAAATGAGCCTCCACCGTGATGGCCTGCGCCTCCATATGTGTCCACAATACCCTTGCGGCCGGTGAGGCCACAATCGCCCATGGGCCCGCCGATGACGAAACGCCCGGTGGGATTGATGAAGAACTTTGTGTTCTTGTCAATCATGGCAGGAGGGATCACAGCGCGGATCACCGCCTCGATAATCTCGTTTCGCACCTGCTCCTGACTCACCGTGTCATGGTGCTGGGCAGCGATGACCACCGTGTCCACGCGTGCTGGCTTTGAGTCTATGTACTCCACCGTCACCTGCGATTTCCCATCGGGACGCAGGAAATCGAGAATCCCTTGCTTGCGGGCTTGGGCTAATCGCTGGGTAACTCGGTGGGCGAGTGTAATAGGCATGGGCATCATTTCTTCTGTCTCATCGCAGGCTAAGCCAAACATGATGCCCTGATCGCCGGCACCTCCGGGATCTACCCCCCGAGCGATATCGGGTGATTGCTGTTTCACGCTGGTGATCACGGCGCAACTTTCAGCGTCAAAGCCGTAGGCCGGGTCGGTGTAACCGATGCTGTGGATGGTCTCGCGCGCAATGCTAGGGTAATCGAGTTTCGCGCTGGTGGTGATTTCCCCAGCTACGATTGCTAGCCCCGTAGTCACCAGAACTTCACAGGCCACGCGCCCGTAGGGGTCTTGAGCCATTACGGCGTCGAGAACGGCATCAGAGATCTGGTCAGCAATCTTATCGGGATGGCCTTCAGTGACAGACTCCGAGGTGAACAAGTAACTGCGCTGCGAGGGACTCATTCTGCTTCTGCTGCCTCCACTTGTTTTAGATGGGAAGAAAACCCCCATGCAGAGGGCGCACGCTATCACAGCTCCCGCGGAGTGTCAAACAAGCCACAGTGAATGGCGTATAGGGAATGGTCAGCGGGCTGTCAGAGCGGCCAAACGTCGCTGCAACTCCTTCTGGCAGCGTGTGCAAAGCTGGGCTTGCTTGGCATCCGCCTCCGCCAAGCTGTTCGAAAACTGCATCACACAAGCAGCCTGCCGGCAGTGATTTAGGCCAAACGCATGCCCTAACTCATGGACTGCTTCTTTGACCGCACGCTCAATCGAAAGCGACTCCGGCTCCCCTGCACGTGCTTGCAACCGCCAGAGAGAAACCACCGCCACACCACGCCCGGGATCCGCTTCGCCAAAGACAAAATTCAACCCGGACGCGTAGAGGTCTACCGCGACAACCCCGAGCGTGCGCATGGGTAGGGAGTTAGAGAGGCATTCCAGCAGGTCAGTCGACCGGTATTGTCTTCGCCCCGCATCATAGGCGTGGGCCGGCAGCGCCCGCGCTGGCTTCACTGTCACTGGAAGACCAAAAGCTTCCTCCAGCGGCTCGGGTAACTGAGCTAGCACTATTGCGTCCACTGATCCTAACGGTTGCAGAAGGATTTGTGGGATGAAAGTTGCCCTAGTGAATCGCATTAGCGTCAGCGAACTTTCAGTGCGGGGTAGCCTTGCACGCCCTACTCACCGGCCAAAGCACCTTCCCCGAGCGGATAAGGCGACAGCACCCGCCCCTGCCGGCGTGCAACCAAATAGGCACGGATGAGGCCTTCCAGCTCGCCGTCCAATACCGCTTCCACGTTGCCTGATTCAAACTTGGTACGATGGTCCTTGACCATGCGGTAAGGATGCAGGACGTAGGAGCGAATCTGGCTACCGAAGCTGATGTCAGGTTTCGTCTCTTCGAGTTTGCGGGCTGCCTCTAGACGTTTGTCAAGTTCGTACTGGTAGAGGCGTGCGCGCAGAATCTTCATCGCCAGTTCGCGGTTCCGGTGCTGCGAACGTTCATTCTGGCACTGCACCACGATGCCGGTAGGCAGGTGAGTGATACGCACGGCCGAGTCGGTGACGTTGACGTGCTGGCCCCCATGGCCGCTAGCGCGATAGGTATCAATGCGCAAGTCTTCCGAGCGAATCTCAATCTCGATTTTATCGTCCACTTCTGGCATAACAAACACGGATGCGAAGGAAGTATGACGGCGGGCGGCAGCATCAAAAGGCGAGATGCGCACCAAGCGGTGCACGCCGATCTCGGAAGTCAGCAGGCCGAAGGCGTTCTCACCCTGCACAGTGAAAGTAACCGACTTGATGCCTGCTGCCTGTCCCGATTGAATGTCGGTGATAGCGGTGACAAAACCCTGGCGTTCGGCCCAACGCAGATACATTCGCAGCAACATTTCCGCCCATTCCTGCGATTCGGTGCCGCCAGCGCCGGCATTGATAGTGACGATAGCATTGCGGTGGTCATGCTCGCCGCTCAACAACGTCTCCGCCTCAAAAGCCTCGAGCTGGCCGCAAAAGGCTTTCAATTCCGCGGCAAGTTCGGCTTCTACTTTTTCCCCCTCCTGGGCTAGCTCCAGCAGTGCGCCTAAGTCAGCCAGCTTGCGCTCCAAGGCGCGCTCGGTGTTGAGTAAGCGCTCAAGGCGCTTGCGCTGGGACAGGATTTTCTGGGCCGCTTCGGGATTATTCCA
>Ga0315309_1002581_pt1 | contig 10534 bp, 12 predicted proteins | sample TDP4_MG_FD_203080 | JGI IMG/M metagenome (GOLD analysis project Ga0315309, IMG submission 203080) | Freshwater sediment microbial communities from Lake Towuti, South Sulawesi, Indonesia - TDP4 | ecosystem: Environmental > Aquatic > Freshwater > Lake > Sediment | place: Indonesia: South Sulawesi...
AGAACGGGGGGTCATTATTATTGACTGTTCTAAGCGTGAGTTAATCATCCACGAAACCAGAATCAGCCCCTACAAACGCAGCCAACATTTCAAAGTGCCTTTCAACAACATTGAAAGTGGCTTTTAACAACATAGAAAGTGCCCAAAAACCCGCCGAAACCCGCCGAAACCCAACCAGAAACACCATACAGAACCAAGAACAAAACCCAAAACACAAGCAGATTCCAGCCTCACCTAAACCAGAAATTTTCTCTCAGACTCATACTAACAACCCTAACGCCTCACAAACGTTAAATAGTGGCTGAAAGAGAAAAAGAAGCTTGCGAGATGGTTAAAATGGCAGGACCAGAATTAGCCGTGGCTCCAATGCACAGAATCTGCAAAAAAGCAGGAGCAGACAGAGTGAGCGAAAGCGCAGCCAAATCACTAGCCAAAGTTCTAGACGAAATCGGCGTAAAAATAGCACGAGAAGCCATGGACTACGCCATGCACGCGGGAAGAAAAACAATAAAATCCGAAGACATAGAAATCGCCGCCAGAAAAGTCATGAGCAAATAGCGGCAGCAAACCCAATTCTAACACTTCTCACCCCCCAGAAACAGGACAAAAACAAAAAATCAGACTACACAGCTGATACACTCAGCCCACGATGCATTTGCGCCCCCGAACAATGATTTTTGAGTAGCTACACACATGGCTCGCCAGCGCTCATTTAATATCCATATTCAGCCGATTCTATTCTATTGTATCACCCGAATGCGTGGAACGTCAGCCGATGACGTACAACTCGTACCATTGGACACCACCAGCAAGGAATTTGCAGACCAAATCGGGCAGATCTTGGTTAAAGGACAAGGTTGAGAGGGAAACAGCTGATGGATATGGGACTTAAAAACCGGATAGCTATCGTGACAGGGTCAAGCCAAGGCATAGGAAAAGCAATAGCCCTAGGGCTCTCACAAGAAGGAGCCAAGGTTACGATCTGTGCACGAAACAAACGGAGACTTCTAGACACAGCAAAACAAATCGAGTCAACGACAGGCTGTGAGATTCTGCCCATCGTGGCTGATCTAACAAAAATAGAAGACATAAAGAGACTCGTTAATCAGACTGCAAATCATTTCAAAGGAATAGACATTCTCGTCAACAACACTGGAGGTCCACCGTCCACTATTTTCCAAGAGACTTCCGACGCTCTATGGCAAGACTCAGTCAACCTACTCCTATTGAGTGTTGTCCGCACATGTCGAGAGGTCATACCTTACATGCAGCAACGCGAATGGGGAAGAATCATAAACATGACATCATTCGTCGCGAAACAACCAGCAGATCGATTCGTCTTATCAAACTCCCTACGAGCGGGAATATTTGCTCTGTCCAAAACCCTCTCGAACGAATTAGCACATGACGGTATTCTAGTGAATGCTGTTTGTCCTGGCTGGACGCTCACAAAAAGGGTTGAAGAACTGGCTAGAGTGCAGTCTAAAGCAACTGGCAAGCCCTACGAAGACATAATCAAGGGCTGGGAGAGTCAAATACCACTGAGAAGGCTGGCGCAGCCCGGCGAAATCGCGAGCCTCGTGGTGTTCTTGGCGTCGGAACGGGCAAGCTACATAACGGGCGCGGTAATACAGGTCGACGGTGGAGTGATCAAGTCACTGCTCTAGCGCCCGAATCTCTTGACAGACGCGAAAGCTAGCGGCGCCACCATCAAGCAAGTTTTGGAGTTGAGCATAGGCCCTTAGGAAACTTTGTCCTTTGGTGGTTGTCGTGTATTCATTGGAATGGTGCTCAATCAGACCCACAGAGGTGAGAAAAGCCAAGTAGGTTTTGAGCTGTCTGTAAGTCAAGTTGGTCTTATACATCACTCTGGTCTTCGGCACAGCTCGTGTACAGAAGGCCAAGATCTCTGCCATAATGGTTGTCCTGTCTCTGTTCATGTCTTCGAATCCACCATTTGCCGCGTGGTATGGACTTGGCAAGAAGAATATTTAAACTGGTGTTACTGTGGCGTCACAGCAACAGCTTTTTTCGCGCGATTTCCCATGACTAGAAACGTGATTGAGCTTTGTCGCGATAAAAGAAGAAGACTTCGTGAAAGGTGTGTTTCCTACGCAATTTTGCTTAAGGCGTCTTCTATTTCCCTGTAGCTTGGTTCGACCCCAGGGTTTTCTGAGATCCACCTGTAGCGCACAACGCCATTTTGGTCCAAGATGAAGACCGACCTTTTTGCGACATTGTAGCCTTTCAGTCCCGCGAAGTCCTTCAGTTCGATCCCGTAGAGCCTGATCACTTCACGGTTGCAGTCGCTAAGAAGCGGAAAAGTCAACATGTTTCTTTCGGCAAATCCCTTGTTTGACCATGGGTCATTGACGCTGACCGCGACAACCTGAGCCTTCAATTCGCTTAGCGTTGCCAGAGTCTCTGAACGTGCACATCTCTTTGGTGCATGTGGATGTGAAAGCACCAGGGAAAAAGGCCAAGACTAGTTTTTTGCCCAAGAACTCGCCTAGCCTTCTGGGTTTTCGCTCAGTGTCCGGTAAAGTGAAGTCTGGGGCCTTCTCGCCGACGTTTACTCTTGCTGTGCCTGACATTTTTTCTTAAACATCTCCTTCTCTCATTTGCTTTCGACTAATCAGAATCTCCAAATACTAAAGATGAGAGAAAACGAAAGCGGTCACTTCACTGCAGCTTTCACAGAAGCAATCAGCTTTTCCTTTTCCTTTTCGTCCATCTTGACCTTCTTGCCCATGGACTTCCAAGCAGCTGAGCATTGTCCATACTTTGAGTGTTCGTCAATATGTTGGTGTATTACCTTGTCTATTTTCGCTTGGTTTTCAGGAGTCACGGTGACGCCGGCCTCTTTCAATACGCCGTTAAACCATTTCCAGCAGCCCATAAAGGCCAATTCACCTCCTAAAACTGTCGCAAAGCCTATTGTTTCGTTCAGGAATTAAAGCTAATGCTGAGCACGCTAATTCACTGGATTCGCGTTAGCTTATGAAGCAAACAGGAATCAAATGGTATGGCTTGGGAGCACGAGGGCAACAGCTTACGTCTATAGGGAGAGAAAGTGCGCTCTACCTATCAATCCAGATTGCCTGCTAAGTTTTCAGTGAAGTCAATTAGGGGCGTCCTTGGTTCCCAGTGGGAGTTCTGGAGAATTCGTATTCTGCGTGCATAATGAATATAGTGTTCGGACGCCATTTTTCTTTTATGAGCTGAGAGGGTTGAATGTCTTCAACAATCAGCAAAGCAGGTGTCCAGTTTGGAAGCGATCTTCAATAGGTGGTTCTCTAAGGCAAGAGATAGGCTTCGCCAAATCGTCTTCGAGACTTCACGAATCAGAGGAGTCACAGAGATAACCAGCTTAAAAGATGAGTCAAATGAGTCTAAGATGGCCTTTTACCTATTCAGTCTCATGTTTCTGGTTTCCCTGATTTTTCTGTCGCCAGATAGGATACTGCAGACATTTACACAGATGCAATCAGAGACGGGAATGTTCGAAAAGATGCAGGAAGTAGCAAGAGTGCTGAAGAAATTGGTGCCTGGGCTCAACTAAATTAGAGGCATGTCCATGCTCCGTTTCATGTTCGAAAATGACTGCAGAAAAATAAAAAAGGATGGGGATTTTGCAGTAGTACTCATCGAACTACGGCGAAAGCATGTTTTGATGTCTGTATTAGTACTGATGTTGGTGTTGCACATCGGCTCTCTAAAGAGGGATCGTGATTACAAAGAAATATTCCAACACCTATCAGATTTCGCTTGCCGAATGGCTGCGTTGATAAGCCGTAACATTTGTTCTTTGGAGTTTTAGTACAAATCTGTATCAGACGATAACAGACTTAATATTTACGATACTCTCTTCTCGTAGGCAAGGAGGAAATCGCAAGGTCTCCTGCAGGAAATGTTAGACGTCATTGGAGGTGAGCCAAAGTGAATGTAAGAAAGTCCCAAAGAACATTCGTAGGCGTTACTTTGATGACAGTTCTTTCGGTAGCGTTCGTGCTCATCGTCTACGCCGCCCTCTTAGGAACTATGTTAAACCCGGGAACCGTGTTCTTGGGTGGCACTAGCTCCGTGGTTGGAACTGTGAGATATAGTCCCAACAATGTTGATTCTTGGGCTGACTCGCTAGATTTAAGCGCTACAGGCCCATCCGCAAACTGGTATGCTAGAGTAGAACTCCAGGCTGGCTATTATTACGGACCTGTTGTCTTTACTTGGAAACTGCAAAGGCTGATGGGGACATGGACAGATGTCGCCGGAGGATCGAACACGACATCCATTACACTAAGCGCTTCAACACCAATAGTATATGTCTCTGGTGATTCGGCAACTGGAAACGAGAACTGGAAGGGTGATGTAAACAACCAAGCAGGAACTTATCGTGTCTACGTGACAGTCGACAGCGCGCCATAATGACACTGAATAAAAGAGGAAACTATACAGTTGAATACCTTCGAAATCGTCACGACCTTGACTATAGCGAGCATAGGAACCATCATTCTACTCTATTTTGTCGTTCTCAAGAAGAAAGGCTGGTTGACCGAAGAAATCCCCTCAGACGCCTCATATCTCTGCCCTAACCCACAGTGCAGAAAGGTATTCCTAAAACCTATCACCCTGACTGACTTGTCAATAAGCCCTCCAAGAAGCTACCTGGGCTGCCCCCACTGTGGACTCGATCTAGCCACCATCCCACATCTTAAGCCCAAGAAGACCAAGAAAGACGACAAAAAGGATGACCAAATCTCAACCCTAAAGCCAAAGCTGTCCACTGAACACCTTGCGACACAAGATGAAAACATAAAACTCGCAACGTCAGTTGAAACTCGAAATCCAAGTGCAGCAGAAGTTACCAGATCTGCGTTTCAGTCCGGGGGTTCTAGAGACTTGGGAAAACCCATGGTATCAAGGTCGGAGCAAACGGATCAGACTCTTAGAACCGAAGCTGAATTGCCTTCGAAATCCATTGATAGAGCAAAGCTCAAAGCGGATGAGAAGCCCTCTTTACGCTCCCCAGAATGCACCCATTTTTTCGGATACGTCAAGCGCTTGCCCAAAAACGCCCAGATCCCCGATGAGTGTATGTGGTGTCCTCAGCTTGTGAAGTGTCTGACCGGCGACGAGATGATAGAAGCCTAACAGTTTAGGTTCAACTGAAAATCTTATTCTTTCAACGTTCGCCATCATCTTTCCAAGCTGTCTGTTCGCTGCATGCTGATTTACTGTTCCCTCAATCAAGACCTGCAGAAGGTCAGAGTTAGACGGCGGGTTGATGGGGTGTTTCTTATTGTCGGTGGGCTTCTTCGACGATGTTCGGTGTACGGAGGCATTCCGGAAGCGTTCGGGCAACGCATCTCCAAGAGATGATGGGAACAACAGGTTCATATTGGTGCTCCGGCCGGGATTTGAACCCGGGTCGGTGGCTCGAGAGGCCACTATACTTAACCGGACTATACTACCGGAGCCCTGAACTATTCTACTTTTCATCAGCGCTTGCTATATATAGCCACTCCGTCTTTTTCGTTGCGTGTGCAGTCTGAGAAGGTTTTTATTCGGCATTCTCGGCTAAAGCTAAATGTCAGTCTGGGACGGTGGGCGTAGCTATCAAGAAGGGTATCGTTTTCGACATTAAGAAATTCGCGATTGATGATGGCCCCGGAATACGCACTACCATATTTCTCAAAGGCTGCCCTCTGCGCTGTTGGTGGTGCCACAATCCTGAAGGTCAGCTCCCGGCACCTGAGCTGATGTACAGAAAGAGCAGATGTATTGGATGCGAAGAATGCGTGAGGAGTTGTTCGAGAGGAGCTATTTCGGTTAATAGCCTCGGAAAGCTATCAATAGAGAGAAGGATATGCAGTTTATGCGCCAAGTGCACTGAGAAATGCCCCACGGATGCTCTTGCAATTGTTGGAAAGGCGATGGACGAGAAGGAAGTTATGAAAGAAATAGTTAAAGATTCAGCGTTCTACGACGAATCACGAGGCGGAGTAACCATTTCTGGAGGAGAACCCCTCTTGCAGGTCGACTTCTTGAATGCTCTACTCGACGAATGCAAAAACAGAAGCATTCATGCTGCGCTTGACACCTCGGGATATGCCCCGCCCAACGTCATTGAAAAAATCAAGGACAAAGTCAACCTATTTCTGTACGATGTCAAGATAATGGATGATAGAAAGCACAGAAAATACACCGGCGTATCAAACAAGCCCATTCTTGAAAACCTGACGAGACTTGCAGAAAATGGAAGCGACCTATTCCTTCGCTTTCCCGTTGTTCCTGGAATAAATGACAGCAAATATAACGTTGCACAGACTGCTGAGTTCGTTCTTTCGTGCGGTCTAAAACGTATATGCCTCCTTCCTTATCACAGAGCGGGAATCGAAAAGTACCGAAGCTTAGGTAAAGATTACAAGTTGAAGACGGTGGAAATGCCACCATCAGATCAAAAGCTGAACGCGATAAAAGAACAACTCGAAGCATACGGATTGAACACAAAGATGGGCGTAGTATAACATGAATGAAAGAGTCAGGAAACTAAGGGAAGAAAGCATCAAAGCCAGGCCATACATCACTCCAGAAAGAGCGGTTCTCATAACTGAGTTCTATGACAGTGGCGCTTCGCACAATTCGTCTACGCCTGTAGAAAGGGCACGTGGGTTCAAACACCTGCTTGAGAACAAGAAGATATGGATCGGAGAAGGTGAGCTGATAGTCGGCGAGAGAGGACCCGCTCCAAAGGCAGTTCCAACATATCCAGAAATATGTTGTCACAGTCTTGAAGACCTCGAAATCCTTACCTCGAGAAAGAAAACGCCATACACCGTAGATGAAGAAACAAGAAGAATATACAAAGAGAAGATCATTCCCTTCTGGAAAGGCAGGTCAGTCAGAGACAAAATATTCGGCGAAATGTCTGACGAATGGAAAGCAACATACGGGGCAGGAGTATTCACCGAGTTTCTGGAACAAAGAGCTCCGGGGCATACAGTCCTAGACGACAAGATATACAACAAAGGCTTGGAAGACTTCGGAGAAGACATAGACAGGGGCATAAAGGACCTTGACTTACTGCATGATCTAGAAGCATACGAAAAGATCGAAGAGCTTAGGGCGATGAAGATTGCGGCAGAGGCGTTGATACAATACGCTAGACGACATGCTGAGAAAGCACGAGAATTGGCGAGGACAGAAAAAAACTCTAAGAGAAAAGAGGAACTCAAAAGGATAGCTGAAGTATGCACACGCGTTCCAGCTTATGCACCACGAGACTTTTGGGAAGCACTACAGTACTACTGGTTCGTACACCTAGGAGTCATATTAGAACTCAACCCGTGGGACTCATTCAATCCCGGCAGACTTGACCAACATCTCTATCCTTTCTTCAAAAAAGATCTGGACCATGGCACTCTAACAAAGGAAGAGGCAGAAGAACTCCTGCAGCTCTTTTGGATAAAATTCAATAACCAGCCTGCACCACCGAAGGTAGGAGTAACAGCAGAAGAAAGCAATACCTATAATGATTTTGCACTAATAAACACTGGCGGCGTCAGAACGGACGGCTCGGACGCTGTGAACGAACTTTCATATTTGCTCCTTGATGTTGTAGAGGAGATGAGACTCCCGCAGCCCAGTTCCATGGTTCAGATAAGCAAGAAAACTCCCGATGACTTTCTGAAAAGAGCGCTAAGAATAATAAAAACGGGTTTCGGACAGCCATCAGTATTCAACACGGATGTAATAATTCAAGAACTTCTAAGACATGGAAAAACCATTGAGGATGCGAGAAACGGAGGAGCAAGCGGATGCGTAGAAACAGGCGCTTTTGGCAAGGAATGTTACATTCTCACAGGATACTTCAACATGGTCAAAGTGTTAGAGATCACTTTGAACAATGGTTTAGATCCCAGAACCAGACAAAGGATTGGACTTGACACAGGCGATCCAGCCAACTTCAGCTCTTTTGATGACCTCTTTGAAGCGTACAAGAAGCAGCTCAGACACTTCGTTGACATCAAGATTAAGGGAAACAACATAATAGAACGATTGTATGCCGAAAGCCTCCCTGTGCCGTTTCTGTCACTTCTCATAGATGACTGCGTAGCAGACGCCAAAGACTACAATGATGGCGGAGCCCGCTACAATACAAGCTATATCCAAGGCGTAGGACTCGGTACGGTAACGGATTCGTTGACAGCAATAAAGCATCAAGTCTACGATAGTAAGCAAATACGCCTCAGAGAATTGCTCAAAGCATTAAAAGCCAATTTTGATAGGTACGAGAAACTTCGCCAGAGGCTTTTGAACAAGACACCAAAATATGGAAATGATGACGACTACGCGGACCAAATTATGAGAGCAGTTTTCGAGGCTTACTTTGAGGCAATCGACGGAAGACCTAACATGAAGGGAGGAACCTACAGAATAAATTTGCTGCCCACGACTGTCCATGTTTACTTTGGAAGCGTCGTAGGAGCTACGCCTGACGGAAGAAAATCTGGCGAACCTCTCTCTGAGGGCGTATCGCCTGTTCAAGGAGCAGACAGAAAGGGTCCCACGGCAGTCATAAAATCTGTCTCAAAGATAGATCATGTCAGAACTGGAGGAACCCTCCTAAATCAGAAATTCGCCCCAGAACTCTTAACTGAAGAAGAAGGACTAAACAAGATGGCACATCTCATTCGTACATATTTCAAGCTCGACGGTCACCATATTCAGTTCAACGTAGTTAACGCTGAAACCCTACGTGATGCACAGAGACACCCCGAAAAATACATGGACCTAATGATAAGGGTAGCAGGGTACACCGATTACTTTGTTAATCTCAGTGAGGAACTACAGAACGAAATAATCAGAAGGACAGGACACAAGTCCTTCTGAAGAGAGCGCGTGACCCAGTTTAGAAAGGAGAGAAATGCTAGGAATTTCCATTCAAAGGTGAGCTGGAGATCTTAAACACTATTACTCATTTGATGATTTTCATTTTGAGCAGGTCTTCTAGACTGGATATTTCGTTCAGACCTTGATCGAGGACTCTGTTGTCGCAGTCAATCAGATAAGGGGTCAACCTAGCACATTGAGCTCCTTTATACGTGGTGTTGCGTGTCCAGCTACCTCGAAACTAACGTGCACCGACTAGACCTTAGACTAACCAAAAACCACCTGATACTCAACTGGCACTTTTCGGGGCATCGCACAGTTAAGTTTATATTTTCGTGCAAAATGCAGTAGATAGACTCAAAATTAGGACGACTTGGAGTGTTTGAAAAATGGCTTACTTAACAACTCAAGCGGGGCAACCAGTTCTGATCCTGAAGGAAGGAACTGCGCGCAGAAGAGGCAGGGAGGCGCAGAGAAACAACATCATGGCCGCACGCATAATCTCAGAAGTCCTGCGATCCACGCTTGGACCTAGAGGCATGGACAAAATGCTCATCGACAGTCTAGGCGACATTACCATAACCAACGACGGTGCAGCTATCCTCGATGAAGTAGAAGTTGAACATCCAGCTGCTAAAATGATGGTCGAAGTAGCTAAGACTCAAGACGATATGGTTGGCGATGGAACTACAACAGCCGTTGTCTTAGCAGGCGAACTTCTACGCAGAGCTGAGGACCTACTAGATCAAAACATACACCCGACAGTAATGGTGAGTGGCTTCCGAAAGTCAGTCCAGATGGCGGTGCAGGCCTTAGAGAAGCTTGGAACTCCGGTTGACATCAACGACAGACAGACCCTCAAAAAGGTCGTGCTTACATCGATAGCTAGCAAGGCCGTTGGAGCCGCCAAAGAACATCTTGCAGAAATCGCGATTGATGCGGTTAAACAAATCGCTGAGCAGCGAGGAGACCGATGGGTTGCCGACATAGATCAAATTCAAATCGTAAAGAAGGAGGGCAAGAGCCTCTTCGACACAGAGTTGGTAAAGGGCATAATCGTTGACAAAGAAGTGATTCACCCAAGTATGCCTAAGCGCGTCGAGAATGCCAAAATCGCCCTTCTGGACGTGGCTCTCGAGGTGGAGAAAACCGAATTCAACGCTGAAATCAGGATACGCGACCCTACTCAGATGAAAGCATTTCTTGATCAAGAGACCAGGATGCTCAAGGAGATGGTTGACAAGATCAAGGCGTCAGGGGCCGATGTCCTGTTCTGCCAAAAAGGCATCGATGACATGGCTCAACATTTCTTGGCCAAGGAAGGCATTCTGGCAGCACGTCGCGCGAAGCAGTCTGACATGGAGAAGCTCTCAAGGGCAACGGGCGGCAGAATAGTCAGCAACCTAGACGATCTTAAGGTTCAAGACCTAGGCAAAGCAGGGTTAGTCGAAGAGCGTAAAGTTGGCGAAGACAAGATGGTGTTCGTTGAAGACTGCAAACATCCACGGTCGGTAGGTATTTTGATCCGCGCTGGTCTGGAACGCATGGTCGACGAGGCTGAAAGAGCAATGAACGACGCCCTTTCAGTGGTCTCAGACGTAATCGAGTACAACAAGATCGTGCCCGGCGGAGGCGCTATTGA
>Ga0315309_1002582_pt1 | contig 10533 bp, 12 predicted proteins | sample TDP4_MG_FD_203080 | JGI IMG/M metagenome (GOLD analysis project Ga0315309, IMG submission 203080) | Freshwater sediment microbial communities from Lake Towuti, South Sulawesi, Indonesia - TDP4 | ecosystem: Environmental > Aquatic > Freshwater > Lake > Sediment | place: Indonesia: South Sulawesi...
CGCCCAGAGCTCCGAGAGCAGCAATTAAGGAACTCTTAGAGAGTGTGCCCAACAAAAGAACGATCGATATCCATACGAGGGTGCTGAAAAGCGCCCCGAGAAGAGAGAGCGGAACAAGATACAGGTTATTCTGAGGTCCATGCACGACGAAGCCGCCGATGGTCATGTAAATCATCAGAAAACAGTACGTTGCCAAGAGTATTAGGAAGGCTGCAAACAGTTTGCCTAAAAACACGGAGGTTCTTGATACTGGTTTGGCTAGTAAAGGAACAATGGTTCCACTCTCAAACTCTGCCGAAATGGTATTCATTGCAGTCACTATCGCAAACAAGAAAAGTACAAACCCGCCCAAACCTGCACTAGATTTTATCACAAAATCCGGGTTCGGTTCAACCGGCGGGCCGCCAAAGGCTTGTGCGATGTGACCTCCAGCCAACGATAAGGTGGTGAGAGCAAACGCAACAACAAGCATCCCAAGGAACTTTCTCTTTCGGATGTTCCAGAGTATCTCATACCTGACTACTCCAAGAAACCTAGCTGTCCAACCTGTTTGGCTTGCGCGCATCTTATGACCTTCCTTCTTTTCGTTTGGCAAGAAGATCCATAAATATGTCCTCCATGCTTTCACCTTTTAAGTTCATGGAGATTACAATGCCTCCTCCAGCCGTAATCGCCTGAGAGACTTGAGATCTGACGTCGTCACGAGTCTTCAGCTCAACCGTGAGTTTCTTTCCGTCTTCGGAGACATCTGTCACGAAAGGCAATTCTTTCACTTTTTCAATAACATTTTTCGAAATTTTATCGACCTCAGCCTCTATTATCAAGGGTCCACTGACCTTTGCCGATATCTCCTTAAGTGTGCCCGAAGCTAACGCAACTCCCTTGTTGATTACTGTAACATGGCTGCAAACCTCCTGAACCTCGTGCAAAAGGTGCGAAGAAAGAAAGACGGTAGCGCCTTCCTTTGAGATTTCCTTCATTGTCTCTCGAACCTCAACCATTCCAACAGGATCCAAGCCAAGGCTAGGCTCGTCTAGGATGGCTAATTCGGGCTCGTTCAAAAGAGCCTGTGCCATACCTAAGCGCTGTTGCATACCCTTGCTGTACTTGCCGATGAGATCGTTCGCTCGTTCTTTTAAGCCAGCCATGTCGAGGAGTTCAGGTATCTGCTTTCTGCGTTCTTCTGCGGTCATGCCGCACATTCTTCCGTATATGTCTAAGAGTTCCGTTGCCTTCAGATGCTTGGGAAGCTTTGGCAGTTCGGGCATGTAGCCTATTTTCAACCTAATATCTGGCTTGTCCCAGCCAAGTTCTTGACCTAGAATCCTCACCGTCCCGCCGTCAGGTTTCAGCAATCCGACCAGTATCTTGAGGGTCGTGGTTTTGCCTGCGCCGTTCGGACCTAGAAACCCGTGAATAGTGTTCCGATTGACCTTTAGATCTAATTTGTTCACCGCGGTCAGTGAACCATACCTTTTTGTTAATTCGGTGGTTTCTATGGCTAGTTCCATTGAGAGAACTTCCTTCTTAGCAGTAATGTCATAATTGAGAAGATAAGGATTGAGTTAAAGTCAGCCTTCTGGACCCTCAGCCTTAAGCAACAATTCCTCGGCGCTGCTTATTGCCATCTTACGGAATACGTAGGCTATGATGAAAGCGATCACACCGCTAACAAGCAACCCTAAATACAGATACTCTCGTGGTAACGATAGAAGGGTTTGAGACGAGGTCCCAGGTAGGAAAGTAACGTGGAAACCGTAGGGGATCAATGGAGCGATTATCACAAAGCCGAGAACGAGGCAAACGATCATGTTGATGAAGCTCCAAACTGGTCTTATCATTCTGGGTCTTGGCGGAAGTTCCCTGAAGTCTGCTCCTTTGATCCCAAAGGTCAGGGAAACCATTGAAAGCGAGAATATTATTAACAGGGCCTCAGTCAAGCCTATGACTGCCATCTGAATCGAGGGAGTTGCCAGCACAGCACCTACAATTGAACAGACTAAAGTTGCGACGAGGCTGAAGAGGGCTACAAAGAAGTATTTCGCCTTAACAAGACTCTTTGCGGAAATAGGCCATGTATACAGATACCACACGCTGTCTCCCTCTGAACCAACGATGAAGCTTCCCATCATAACTGCCATCAAAGCCCCAGGAAACAAAACTATGTATACGAACAGAAAAGATTGAAACGTCGGCGGGATCTGAGTTCCAGTTGTGGTCCCTCTTAACATAGTAAGAAGCGGCGCTATTATGACGATGACTGGGATAATGAAAATGTATGTCAACTCACGGCGCCTTGTGAATGCTTTGACGTCCTTTCTCATTAGGGCAGCCTCAAAAGAAGAGAAACCCAACCTTCCAAGAAAACCCGTCTTCGGGACATAAGCGCCATAGGATATTCGGATGAAAGGAACTTCATACATGCCAAACCGCGCATTAAGTCGAGCAGCCGCCACGAAAAGCACATATATGAAGATAAGGGACGCCGCAGAGAACAGCGCAGTTAGCAAAAGCTGGTTCTGGGCGAACTCGAAGAGGGCAACTCCAAGCCACACGTATGGGATGAACCAAACCGCTCTTTGCCCACTCGCTATGGACTCGGCAAGAGCAACGGGCGACACGTTGTAGACAATAGAGAAATAGACTAGGTAAAAGACCACGAAAAATATCAAGGATCCTATAAGCCTGACCCACACAGCTGCTCGACCAGCGGCCTTAGTGACGGCCCCTGTCATTCTTACCTGCAAGGACTTCAGAATTTCAGCTGTAGTACTTCCCAGTACGATGCTAGCTGTCAGAGCTAATGAAGTGAAAACAGCCAACGGGACGAGTTCAAAGAATACAGAGGCTATGAGTATGGCGGAACTGATGAAAAGGGTGATTACAAGAGGCATGCCTATTATGCCCGCCAATATGGAAGCAAGAGTCTGCTCCTTCCAAGTGATGGGAAACCAGTATAGAGGTTGAATCGATATTTTTGCGCCCATCCGCTGGATCTGGTTCATCTGAGCAATGACCAAACCGTAGAGCAAAGCAAGTGTGGGAAGTGATACAAAGAAGCTAATGGCACCTTGAAAAAACAGACTCTTCAAGGGAGAGTCAGAAAACCCACGATAAAAGTTGCCGATGGCCAAGCCCACCAACGCCCCAAAAACAACACCCCCTACATAGAGACCATACATGGCCAACCTGTTCTCTCGAAATCTTCTAAACTGGGAACCCCTGATTATTCTGTAGGCTTTTACATCCACTTTTACCAGTAGCAGAACGTTTTTCCAATTCACTTCAGCAACGCCTCAACAATAGGCTTGACATCTCCGGTTCCAGTAAGTTTGAGGAAGATATCTTCTAAACCTGATTCGGGCATCTTCGCCTTAACTCGCAATTCAGCCATCGTGCCTAAAGCCAGCAACCTCCCCTGATACATGATACCGATTCTATCACACATGGCCTGCGCTATCTCCAAAACGTGAGTAGACATAATCGTAGTCACACCCTGCGAGGCCAACTGACGCAAAAGGTCCTTGACTATCCTCGCAGCCTTTGGGTCCAAGCCGCTGAGAGGCTCATCAAACAGCAAGAGCTCAGGCCTGTGCACAATCGCGGAGATGATGACAACCTTCTGTTTCATGCCCTCAGAATAGGAGCTTATCGTGTCACCCTCTCTTCCCTCCAAATCCAAAGCCTTGATGAACTCGTCGATTCGTTTCTTTTTCTCTCCAAGCTCCATTCCGTAGACATCTCCGGTGAAATCAAGGAACTCTAATCCGGTTAGGAACTCGTAGAGACGCGGTGACTCAGGTACGTAACCAATTTTCCTCTTTACCGCAATAGGGTCATCTTCGATGTTGATATTCAAGACGTTTACAGAGCCCGAGTCGGGCTTAACCAAGCCCAGAATCATTTTTATGGTTGTTGACTTGCCCGAGCCATTTGGACCCAGAAGTCCAAGAATCTCACCCTTTCTAACGTCTAGGTCAAGGTAATCAACTGCCGTCACATCACTATAGCGCTTGGAAATACCCGTCAACTTGACAGCAGACATAGGCACCGCCAAACTCCAAAATAGAAGATGAGTCAGAACGAGATATTTAACTTATCATTAAGCAAGCAACTACTCAGTTCCTGTCCAAAGGCAGGCACGAGAATAGATGCGAGCAAACGACCATTTTTGCATTGTCACAGTCTTATTTCTTTTTCTAACCATGGGATTTTCCTTTTTCTGTGCCTCCAGAACAAGTCTGTGAATATGTAATGAAACGCCATTCCTCTCCATCTCCCATATCTCTTGTTGAATTCTTCCACGATTTTGTCGGCGGAGACCAGTTTTTTGCCATACATGACCCTTGAGAGTATTTTTTGTTCCCAGGGTCTCGCTTTCAAATCAAAAGTGTCATATCGCCGCAAATATCCACCCAAGATAATTTGCGCCGTTGCAGGCCCAACTCCATAGAGTTTCATCAACTCCTCTTTCGCATCTTCGGTATTCATTTTCCTAAGCTTTAACTCGTCTATCTCTCCGTGTGCAAAAGCCTCGGATACACGTTTAATCATCTTGGCTCGGTAGCCCACTTTCAAAGCTCTTAGCTCGTCTTCGCTCGCAGTAGCCAAGTCTTCTGGATTCCAGTAGGCAGACAATTCCTTGCCGTTGAATTTCAGTTTGGAGCCGTAAGCATTGAACAAGTTGCTCATCATCTGAACGGTTCTTCTCACTGTGGCATTCTGCAGAACTATCGAAATTATCATGAGTTCATAGAGTGAATTTGCACAGTTGACTCTCATGCCCTTCAAACGTCTCGACGAGGCTTTGAGATACTTGTCATGAGCAAATTCGTTATGGAATTCTGAAATATCCTCGTTGAACCCATACCTCCAGTTTAATTCTTCAACAATGCTCTCGATCACTCTAGCAGAAACACCATTGCCGGAATAGACTGTCAGGCGGATTTTCGGATTCTCAATCGAACCCATGCTTTCCATCTTAAGACCAAACAGCTTCTCGCCTAAGTTCATTGTCTGCCATGCGACACTGGGTTGCCATTCAAAATCTGGTGTTGGAAAATAATGTGGTACATACACTGTGGCATCAAAGTTGAACGGCGAGACTGGTCGTATTACGGTCTGCGCTGATTTCACCTAATCACCTGCTTCACAAAACGAAAAGCACAGCAAATATATTTAAGCCGTAATCAAAGTGGGCCCGCCCGGATTTGAACCGGGGACCAACAGGTTATGAGCCTGTCGCTCTAACCGTGCTGAGCTACGGGCCCCTTACCTATTCGATTTCCAATTCTAATTTAAGGATTTTCTGCCTCTCAATAATGTAATCGTCGACTGGTAACTGTCTTTTTCAGCTTTAGCACCTAAAAGGACCATCATGAACCTGATCAGTGTTGGAGCACATCTGCGCAAGTTTTAAAACCATTAGCGTGAAATTTTGACTTGAGATGAATAATTTGGTTGACATGAGATCACTCTACCCTATCTTGCTGGCAGTTGGGCTTGTTTCGGTGGGTTACGGATACCTTCGCGCTTACACAGGACCATTCTTCCCAGTGATACTGAGAGATGCAGGGTATAGCGCTGAAGCAATAGGCTCTATTCTGGTGGCTTTGGGCTGGTTTTGGACAATATCGGGTTTTGGCATTCTTGCGCTCATCACCCTAGTTTCATATCGTTATGGTTCAAGATATCGGCTGACATTGCTATCAGGATTTGTTTTTATAGTCCTCGTGTACTTGACCGAGCTTGTTGGCAATTTTGTAGGAACTGCAATCTATCAAATTCAGGTACTGCGCTACCCCATATTGTTTATGTCGCTACTGAATATCGTAACAAGTTATGGCTATGTGATGTTTGCTCTACTCGGCGTTTTAGCGGCGAATTACGTACGAGAGATGAGGCAAAAGCAGATGTCTCAACAAGGTTAGCTCCCTTCAGGCGACATAAGCAAAGAATCTTTCTTACGGCTTCAATCATTCCCATTTTTGAGGATCATTTGTTCTGCCTGGGGCAACCGGGCATGATGTCGTCTTATTTGGGCTTGGTCGGTTGTTCTGTGTATTTCAGGTATCTCCAAGCTATGAATCCGAAGAAGGATAGGGCAAAACTGACCATTACGAATGTGTCTAACGTAAACCAGTTGGGAAGGTTTCTATCCACAGCCCAATCTCCAGACCACGTTTGGGTTACATGAATCACCAAGATTCCATAACCAACTATGATCAGACCATAAATAATCAAAGCCTCACAGATTGACAAAGCCAGTTTGCGAAAAATCATTCGAACCTGCCAGCTTTTCCCCTTATCTCTAATTTGGCATTTATATGTGATTTCCTAACAGCCGATCAAGTCCGCTCAACGAAACGTATAAATCAAGAGTTCTCGAATGCTAACGTTTGGTCGGGCGGTAGCTCAGCTTGGTAGAGCTTCCGAGTCGATTAGGCCTTGGAACCTCATCGACGGAGACGCTGTAGACCTCTGCCAAAAGGTGGAGAGTCACCCAGCCTATCAAGCACACAACCAGAATAGGCATCGGTCCCGCAGAAACCGGTGTGTCGCAGGAGAGCTGAAGCCCAGACGGGTGCCTTCAGCTCGGCGAATTCAAATCCTGCCCGCCCGACCACTAAATCGACAACGAAGACAGTAGTTTGCGAATTCGCTTTGTAAAAGCGCCTTTCTTATGCTCTTAGGAAGTAAGACTCGATACGTTGTTTTTCTCGAGACAATCTGATGATGCGCTATATTCAATGTCGCATTACCATATTGCTTTGTGATTTCAGTTACATCTTGTGCCAGATGTGGATACCGAGCCTGAGTGAAAACCCATTTTTCGCCCCGCTCGTATTTCTTAATGAACCCGTCGCCATCAAATAGTCCAGCCAAATATGCCAGGGGCAGTTTTGGAGAATACTTTTCTGTCTTGTGTGGAAGGTTACGGAAAAAATCCTTGCTAAAAGTTTTGACATCCACCGCTCTTTTGTTTTTCCTAGGATAAAGTCCCACTCTTAAGCCAAGAGTAGTCAAGATTGAACTCAATTTTTCGATGACTTCTTTTTCGTGAATTGAAAGCGTGAAGACAACTGTGTAGTGATATCTATCTTTAAACTTACATCCATCTGCATAATAAAGCCCAACAAGCCAATCCCATTCTGCTTGACTGACGTTTCCTCTACATAACTGCTTTGTCCGTCCATTCCTCGAACCTCTGTAATAACTTAGGAGGCCTTTAGATACACTTCTTCCCCATCGCTTTTGTATCTGCTGAATAATCTGAGAATAGCTGGCTTTACCGTGTTTGATGTAGTCTATAACATTCTTCTGAAGCCTAGCCAAGGGAAATCCTCAATGTTATCAGAAGGTGTCTGCTTTTGGCTTAATAAAACCTTGAACGGTCAAAAGCAGAAATCATCTCTGAGATAACTTCACTGCTCCCTTAAGAAGAGGTATTAGGCTTACAAGTTCATCTGGGGATTTTATCATTTTGGTAGTTGCCCATTTAGATCTTATGGACTGTCGTCGTAACAGTTTTCCAGGGTCGTGAAGCCAGGATTTTCCGTTCTTATAGAGATCTACAACAATACCTTTCTTCCTCACGAAGACTTGGCAAAAAATCCGTGCAGTTCTAAAAGCAATGCGATCTTTGCGGAATTTTGGGAAAATGCCGGTTCCCAACGCTTCGACTTTTTGCACCAATTCGCGAACAATAACCCCGACATCGTCTTCAGTTTTTGTCCCTTCTAGAAACGCCTTTAGCTTTGGCTCGCCTATCACTGGAATGCTTATCTGTTCACTTCGAGCAATTGAACGATCTCGCTTTTTCTTCTCTGTGGGTATGTAGTCCTTGCATGTTCCGTCTCTTGTTACGCTCATTATTCCCACATTTTCCATGTTTCCCTTCATCAATCTAAGTAACGGTACATTTCTACATGCTTCAGCTTTCAGGGCCACAAAAAACCTAAACGGCAATTCTCTCTCTTGGAATAAAGCGCGAAAGTCTTTTGGATCGAACCGTGAACCTTGCTCTTGTGCTTTTCCAATGAATCTGTCACAAAAATCTTGTCCCTTGTTACTTATAACACTCTGATATGTCAGAATTTGTCCAAATGCGTGGCCTATGTCTGTCGCGCGACTGCCTTTCTTGCATTCCACAACATAAAATGTCTTTTTGTCCTTGGAATACCCAACTACATCGAATTTACATCCCTCTAAGGACAACTCAGAAACAGTGATGTCACATTTTGGCAAATCGGCATGTTTGTGCTTGAGAAAATCTTGGACAGAATCAGCCATAAAACGCTCAGTGAAACTCGGTAACCTTGGCATTTAAATCACGATTTAATCATCATATAAATCTATAAGTTTTGTGCAGGTTCAATTCCTGCCCGCCCGACCATTTTTGTGCCCAATAACGCAAGGCTTTTGCGAGTTCATTGATTAAGCATCGCTTTAGGCATTACGTCAACAAGAGGAAGCCAGCTTGTCAATAGTTAGACTTCCCATGATGAATGACACACCTCAGCGGTTGGCACTGGTGCAATCTTCAACGCCTTACTCTTTTCATGGTCTGCGGCAGCAATTCTTCCACTGTAAACAGAATAGCAACCAGCATACGCCGTTCACAACTTTAATATTCTCATGCGCTCACAGATTCCCACCAGTTGGAGTCTACCCTTTTGAGAGAAGAGCATGACGACTGGACAAGAGAGGAGCTGCAAAAAGAATACGTGGAAAGGATGACCGCAGTTATAGTGCCAGTCAACATCTCAATCCATGGACAACAAGCAGTCCTCAATCTGTCAAGCGTCGAGGAACTTCTGCGGGAAGCCGAGGTCATAACGGTTGAAGACTGCGGTTGCCGTGTGCGATGGCACAAGTGTGATGGCCCACTTGATGTCTGCCTGAGCCTCGATGACGAAGCTCGAGAAGCAATGAAACGTGGAGCAAGACGAATCTCTCTGGCGCAGGCGCTTGTGGTCTTGCAGAGGTCGCACAAAGCAGGGCTCGTTCACATGGCATATGTGTATAAGGACAAGGAGAAACCAGAAATCATCTGCAGCTGCTGCTCCTGCTGCTGCCACTCACTCAGCGCCCTAGTAAGATTCGGCATGCCCGAAGCGGCTGTCGCATCAGAGTACATAGCCAAACAAAACTATGACACATGCGACAACTGCGGAACTTGCGTTCAAAGGTGCCAATTCAAAGCAAGACAACTAAACTCAGAAAACAAACTGGTTTTCAACCCAGCCAAATGCTTCGGCTGTGGCCTCTGCGTCAGCACTTGCCCAACTAAATCAACAACACTGACCTCAAGAATCGCCGCAACATAAACGATTGAACGATTCCTACTCCGATATTCTAACGAATGTGAGAAACAATCAAGTACATCCCTTCATCTCTTTAGCGCGCTGTCTTGTAATACCGAGTTCACGTTTGGCTTCATCACAGGTCAGTCCTTTCATTTATCTGCGATTCATAAACGATAATAGAACCATTTTCCTGTTTTTCCATTTTGGAACAGATCTATGAGGCCTGCGTCTTTCGTTATGCTTGCGTTTCTGTCTTTCTGCCTATTGGTCGGCGTTGTTTCTAGCAATCCTATTCCTTGGAACCCCTTGGATTCCTTTCTACATCTCGAACCTATACAATATTTCTCCATAGTCACAGCGGAGTTCTGCGCTCTCGTAGTAGGCACAGCTATCCTCACACATAAGCAACAGGCAACATGGTGGAAAGCATCTTTGACCATGTTGGTTGCCCTAACTGTGAGCTACTTGCTCGGCATCGTCATTTGGGTAGCATCGTTTCAATCAGGATTACTTGCTTTCAGCTTCCCGAATCCGACAAGCCTAGCGTTTCTACTTATGCCTGAAATCATCGGCATTCTATTGGGCATACTGATAATAGGAAAACTAGGACGAAATGGACAACGGCCTTAATCGCTATGACAGCGGCCATGACCACCAGCTTGATGATAGGCTTGTTCCTAGCCATCATTCACCTAACATTCCAACTACCATAACGCCAGATTTCACAGGTTAACATGCCTCAACATTTTGATGTAAACCCGCGTACACTGAATGGAATCTGCCAGTCTGTCTAGCCAAAGACACAACATGCCTTGAACCACTTTGATTCAACCTCAGATCAAAACAAAAGAGAAGCACAGACCACGTGATGATGCCACTTAGTACAGTCTGATGACGCCCACACAACCACAGCAGCCTCCTGCAACACAGAAGTTGTTGTGGCAAAACACTACTCGAGTCAACAACAACTTCCGCACAGCCCACAGCCCGCACACAAACATTCAAAAAAGAAGTCATTATTACTGAAGCTAAGCGAAAGTTAATAACATCTGAAACAGAAACCCCGCCAACCACCGCACTCAACATTCAAAAAGCTGGCGAAACCAAGCCCCACACAGTCAATGTAGAAGAAGTTGAAACAAAAAACTACCAGTTGACTTCTTCTTCCGCACTAAGATGCCGCAGCCCAAGAGAACCCTGCCGCAACATTGGATCTTAGTGTTTC
>Ga0315309_1002583_pt1 | contig 10531 bp, 12 predicted proteins | sample TDP4_MG_FD_203080 | JGI IMG/M metagenome (GOLD analysis project Ga0315309, IMG submission 203080) | Freshwater sediment microbial communities from Lake Towuti, South Sulawesi, Indonesia - TDP4 | ecosystem: Environmental > Aquatic > Freshwater > Lake > Sediment | place: Indonesia: South Sulawesi...
AGGCTTAAGCCAGAGAAGGTAAGCGTGTAAGTTCCGCTGATTGTTCTACTTGCGTCGCCGGCAGTGTTGTCGTTATCAACTCGAAACTTCACGCTGAAAGCTGATTCGCTGGCCGTATTGAATGACGCTGCTGTTGGAGTATCCCTATTAACCCTGATGGTAATCGTACTGTCTGTGAATGTTGTTGTTGCTGTGTTTGTTCCGTCTGTCGCGGTTACCGTGTATGTTCCTGTTATTCCGTCGAGCAGGTAAGTCGTGGTAAACGAGCCTGAAGAATCCGAGGTTACAGTCCATTCGTCACTGCTGCTGTCAGGTCTTGCCACAGTAATGCTCACCGGGGCTTCTGGGTTGAAGCCTGAACCGTAGATTGTGACGGTTTCTGCGGGCGAGTAGTCCTGCTTGTCCGTCCAAATTGTTGCTGTTGTGCCTTCTGCCATTCCAATGGTTGCTGCAAATGCTCCTAGAAACATAAGCATAGCTAGTAGTAATAGCATCGTTGACAGTTTTCTCTTCAACACGTATTTTCTTTCTCCTTTTTCTTGTTGAATGATGCTTACGAGTACTAAAAGTGATGTTTCCAAATCCGCTATATTCTGTTACGCGATTCGTATTCTCTCCTTTCTCCAGTTCTTGCCCAACATTTTTACTGTGCCCCGGGCTTGGCACCCGTTAGGCCGGCCTAGCCGTTGTTGGGCTAGCCGTCTAACCTATAGAAGGCAGAATAAGGGGTCACGTTAAGGAAATGGTGTAGTTGATGGATACCCTGTGCGCGCTACATAATCTGCGACATTGAGATATAACAAGCAAGGACCATCATTCCAGTGAATGCATCATAAAAAAGGAGGTTTTGGGTTGTCCGACCTTTCTGTGGAGTTCGCGCTAAGATACTGTTACCGTGAATGTTACTATTGGAATTTCCTTTGCCGTTAACGTGAACGTATAGTCGCCTGAAGCATCTGCTTTGCAGACAACGTTGCCAGTCCACCCGGGTACGTCATTCAGTTTGCTGACCGTTGCATCATATTCCATCGAGTATTCATAGACAGGAATGTCATCTCCAGTTCCTAGTATTCCATCTGGTCCAGGTAGGTACCATACATAGGGGGCTACGATGAGATCGTCTCCTGGGCCAATTGTCAGCCCCTGAGCTTCAAACCAGTCGTTCCACATCATACAAGTGCCTGGACCCGCAACTGAGATGTACAATTCCGCAAAATCGTAGTCTCCTCCGGAGCCGTCTGTATTCGTTTCAACCAAAGTGTCAGGTACATATAGGCCGATGTTGAAGTTTTTACCTACTCCTGCCTTTTGCGGATACCTCACGACTACTCCGTCATGTGGTTCAAATTTTGCGGTAGATTCCGGTATCAGAAAAAGTAGCGTGCCTGCCAGAAAAAGCGTCATCACAATAGTTGCTATTGCTTTTTTCATTTTTACTCCCTCGTCTATGTCGTGTGTATTGAGTCTTAATAAGCGTTACTGTCGATCTGTATTACACGTAAACACTTCAAATCATTATTGAAAATTCACAGCGGATTAACGGGTGCACCCCGCGCAAATGCAACGCGCGCTTTTGAGGACTCTGGTTTCTACCCTTTTTAGAAGCTTGATTGTCTTTTCAGATGCGCATGCAGTTGCAAGTATTTCACCAAGACAGAAGGCTCCTAGGTCTTCAAGAAAAGAGAGCATTTAGGATACTACAGCCAATCGTGCTTCGAGATTGTGGATCTTCAGCTTTTGAAAAGAGCCCTTCCTAGCACAAAAGAGGTGATCCAGCAGACGAGCACAACCGCTCCCGCTACAAGAAAGGATGTGGCTAGAGCCATAAGCCGTGTTCTCAGTGCCATGTCTATGATTTGAAGCGAAAGGATCGCAAAATAGATCGAAAAGAAAAAGCATACCAATGAAATGACAACCGTGGCAGTTTCAACCCTCAACGGAGAAACACCTTCATACTCAAAGCCTACCCAAAAATTCTGATCTGCGACCCAAAAAGTCTTATGAATCCGCAATTCTGATCACGAGTAAGCGTTCGTTTCTGTATGAAAGTTGAGGGTTTAACCAGAAACAAAGCGAAGATAATAACTCAAGGATAATTCGGTTGCGGCAGAAGCTCAAAGTGCGCGCGACCCTTGATGATCCTACTGGTGCAATCTATTACCATGGGTTTCTGGCACTTCCTCCTCGCTAGTTTGGAAGAGGATACCAATAATCTCGAAAATAAAAAAGAGTGGATTTCAGGTGAGTTGTTGAGTTTTTCTTCGGGTTTAGTATTTTGCGGTGTAGCCGAAAGAACTAGTGGAGAAATACGCACTAAGTGAACGCTTCGGTTATTGAGACCTTTGGCTGGGCTATCCCCTTTTTTCAGATCGTGAACCGGCACTATGCTTGCTTGTTCCTCTTTTTTCTATCCGTGACAGAAACGCATCCAAAAATTCCTTTACTGTCTTCCTAAACTCTCTTAGTTCCTTTGATATATCTCCATACCTTTTTGCCATTTCTTCGAAATTCCTACTAGTGTCTTCTCTGAACCCTTTCAGCTCATCCCCAAACCTGATGAAGTACAGTTTACCAAACTCGTGATCCTCCAAAGTAGCCCTTTCGAAAAGCGTAAGTTCTTCAACTTCATAATCTATTTCAAACCCTTTGTATTCTTTCCAAGCTGAGCGATAGTTTTCCTGCCCTTCCCAAAAACATTTTATTTCGGCTACGTCGATACTTAAGAAGTCTTCACCTTTAGCTTTTCTGTCAATTTTTTTCAAAAACTCGTTTATCTTATCTTTTTGGCCTTCACAGAAAATTTCAACCTTTGTATCTTCCAAGTTTCTGACGAGGCCCTTTAGACCTAATTGCCTTGCAACCTGGTTGACTAGAGCCCTATAACCAACTCCTTGAACAACACCATTGACGATTATTCTGGCTTTAGCCAATACTTAACACCAAATTAACTACTGCGTATTTCCAAGGTTGCACAAGCGAGGGATATAACGTTTTCTGTTTTCAAAAGCTCACAGAGGTCACAATTCTAGCTTCAAACTATTCCTAACGTATTTCAAAGATTACACCCATTTCCGACAGGACAGACCAAGGCGACATGATAACCATAGACAGCGGGCGCGCTGCATCTTCTTATTGATTTGAATGGATATTTTGAAATCGCGCGCTGATAATGTACGAAAGCTGTGAAGCCTATGCTAGGAGGCTTATGAAGCCCACTTCTATCATGGCTCCTATGAGGAATACGCCGTAAATGTGAGCCAAGCCTTTGATGGACATGGTTTTGCTCAGCGTCTTCGATATTGTCAGGTATATGCCGTATCCCTCGATAAGGCCTATTGGTGCACTCTCCAACAGAATTAAGGACAGTGCTTCAACGCGTATTCCACCAAAAAGTAGAGTGCTTCCCCGCAGAATGCTTAGAAAAAGAAATATGACGGTGAACAGTATCGCAAACGCTGTGGGATGTTCCAGCACGGTGTATTCGTACTTCTGTTTTTTGAAGAAGTCTAGAGCCACCAGGCTGACGTAGAACGTCATACCCAACAGAATCAGAGAGGCTATAATGATATTGTGTATGGAGATCATGATAACGGCTAAGAACTTATTATGAAGCAGAGCGTTCAATGCCGTGAAAAAGACGGCATTCTCAAAATAAGAAGAAACTAGCAAAATCAGAAAAGCTGAACCCAGCAACGCTGCACGCTTTCTTTCATCAAGCAATTTTGAGGCCCTCAAACATTAAGTGATTTGAAACCTGTTTAATAAGGCGTAACGGGATGCTGCACCTGTTTACACACGGGGATCTTTGTCATGAGTTGGCTGGCGGCGTTCGTATTTCCATTTCACTCAGGATTATCAGGCCCCTATCGCGCGTTTTGGACTGAAACGCAGCCCAAAAAAGAAATGGGATTGTAAGAATTTCTCCAAGGCCATGCTTCAGGCCTTGTTCTCACTTCTTCATAAGCAGGGCGTAGAGTGCGAAGTATCTTGCGTAGTAGGCCGTTGTTGTGATCCAGTCGGTTTCTCTGATCTCTAGGGCGGCGTTCATTGTGTTCAAGGCACTTATCGCTTTCTTGAGGTAGGCTTTTGCGAGGTTTTCATTCGCTGGATCATTCTAATGTCTCTTTTCTGTTTGAGACACCAGACTATGGTTCTATCTTTCAGTGTAGTACCTCCATACCAGGTTTACGAAGGGGCCGGGATTTTGAAGTATAATATGATTTTCGACTATTTCTCTTGTTAGAGTGTTACTCGTTCTTAGGCCATTGTGGAAATTCTCAACGCTAGAAGTCTTGATGTTGATTTCTTTTCCGTAGGTTTTTCCGCATTTCTTGATTTTTGATTGATGGTCTTGTTCAAGTCTGCCGAGGTGGAACATGTCTATGTCGCTTGCTTCCGTCGAATAGTCTTTTGCGTAGCTGCCGAAGAGTACTAGTGGCCCTGTTAAGTTCAAACTTGACAGCTGGTCGGAGATTTTCTTTATCAGAAAGTTCTTGTCTAGATAGTCAATTGTGGCAAGTTGCTCTGCTATCTCAAGGTAGCGTTTCGTTAGACTGTTGTTTGGGTTGAGGAGGTATTCTTTGTTCTTTCCGACTTTTCTGGACAGAAGTATCTTGGTTTTTTCAAGTTGTCTCAGGTGCGGCAAGAGGGTTACGTGACTAACACCCAGCTTCTTGGCCATGGCTCTTGCATGTAGAGCCGTTGCGTAGTTGGTTCTGTAGAGGCTTAGTATGGTAAATGACTGATTGGTAATTTTCTCTTCCATATGGTAGAAATTACTACCAATATTGCTTAAAAGCTTTCCGCATGTTCCTAGGATCCTGAGAAAAAGCCTAGCGCTTATGCGTGTTGCCTAATTCCCTTTTTCAAGTTTGATAGAGTTGGGTCGCGCCTCCTAAAAGATGTTTCTCGTGTCCCAAGACACTCACCATTCATAGACGGAGCAAAACCAGAAGCATAAGATACTTCACACAGGAATTTAGGAATACGCATGCGCGCTATCTAGTTTTTAGAGGTCTTTTGGATGCACTCTTTGGATTAAGTCTACTTTGTCGTATTCTTTGTCTTCGCTGACTATTTTTGGTATGTTGTGTGCGAGCATTGTTGCCACGTTTATTGCGTCTTTCGGACGTTTAAGTGGTGTGATCTCCATAATTTCAAGGGTGTATTCAAAAATGGCTAGATGGGCTTAATTTTTCAACTACGTATATTAATCTCCGCTAATATCTCAGAAATTTGCTTTTTGAGTTCGGGAAGCTTATTTTTGATAGTTTCCCAAACCAAATCTAAATTGACACCAAAATATTCATGGATTAATTTATCTCTCATGCCAGCAATGTCTTTCCATGGAATTTGAGGATGCCTTTCCTTCGACTCCCTGCTCAAATTTTTTGTCGCCTCACCAATTATCTCAAGCGCTCTTAAAACAGCGTACTGCTTTTCCTTATTCTCATAAAATCTCTCTTTAGGTATATTTTCTGTAAATTTATCTACGTCAGAGATTGCATCCAAAATATGTTTTAGATAGGCTTTATCTTTTTTCATAAATAATCTGCATCTCTCTTTTTACATCTTCTATCAAGTAGGGGTTTAGGCTGCTGAAAATTCCGAGATCTACTTTTCTCTTGAATATTTTTGTTAGTTCATCCTCTATCCGAACCAAATCCAAGAGACTTTTCCCCTTATCTTTATCAAACTCAATTGCTACATCAATATCGCTCTTTTTATTTTGTTCTCCTCTGACAAAAGAGCCAAAGACAGCCATAAAGACTATGTCGTTCTTTTCGCAAATTTCAGCTAACTTTTCTTTTAAGCCCTTCTTCCTTAACTCTTCTGGCAAATTTCCAATTTCAATTTTTATGCTCATGTTTTTCATCAATTTGAGATTTTACTATCCTTATTATCTAGTTGCCTTTAATTAACTTTTCAAATTCGCCTCTTTTTCATAAAATTTTCAGAGACTTGAAATTCCTCGGTTAATTCTGGAATTGGATCTGGTGAATTCTGCATCTACTCCTCTTTCAAAATCCTATCTAGCTTCTCTTCTGGAATTAGGAAGTAGGCTGCGAAAACTTCTGCTTCTCTTTCTTGTTGTCTAAGTTTCAACTTTTTAAGCTAGTTCTTCTGTTCAAGGAGGTAATTCACTTTTTTATCTCTATGGAATGATGGGCTACCTTGACGGCGTGTCTCACAACACTTTTTCCGACTTAAGTCATCCTCACAAACAACAATAAGCCAAGCAAAACCAGAAGTATAAGATACTTCGCAAACGAATTTAGGAACAGGCATGCGCGCGTTATGGTTGACATGGTACAAAAAGGTTGGCTAAGGACAGAAAAGGTTCTAGCTTGGCAGCGTGCTCTATTTCTTTTTGATTCTTGTGTGAGCGTGGGCTTCCTCGGGTGGCGGTATTAGGCTTAGTGTGACATGGTCTTCCTCGGTGGGTTCTGTTGGGCGAGCGGGTTGTGAACTGTTTTCTGATGTGTCAGATTTGTGAACCCATTGTGGAGTGGTTGCGAGTGAGTTTTGGTTGCGAGTCCATTCTTCTTCTGTGAAGGTGTAGTTCCACAGTTTGCCTGTGTCGTCTTTGTAGACCAATACTACGAGCTTTGGCACTTTCACTGTCCTCCTGTTTTTACGCCGTTTTTTTGCCACGGTATGTTCTAGAGCTTCCTGGTGAGCGCGATTGATGCTTCTTCTCTGTGGAGTCTGTCATATGCTAGGAGCATTATGGAGTAGAAGGTGATGATTGTTGATATGGTTCACGAGGGCACGTTGAAGCCCGTGTTGAACCACAGCATATAGTCCATGAAGGCGTTGGCGAATTGGATGATGCACGAGACCTTTATCAGTCTTGTTATGACGCTCTTGCTCACCATTGTTGACACTATTGCTCGGTATGCGGGCGTGAGGATAATTAGATTATAAAGCCAGAACCTGTACGTAGAATCCGTGTTTAGTGTACGCGCTTATACCTAGTCACGGTGTGTGGATCTATGGCCATGCCGCTGTTTGATCTTGCCACTGTTCATGATGGCAACACTAGCAACCATAGCTTGCCAAAGGAAACATTTAACGACAGCCGCTTGCACAAGACAGAAAAAAGCGAAGAAATGACTTACGCGGTAGATTGAATGGAAGTGAGCTTAGAGCTTACCAAGCGTCAGGATTCTTATACTTCACTTTAGGACCACTTTGCCATAACAGTTCGATCATTCTAAGAAATTCTTTGCTTGACGATCTCTTTTTCATTTTCAGACGCCCATTTTGGACTTGGTTTTCTTTTGCTTTGTATCGAGTATCGCACTATTTGATAAACTTTGCTGTTTACTAGTCTAACACCAATACAGAAACGCTTCTGTACGAGACTCGCTAAAAATTGGGAAGCGCTGTTCAAATATTTGAACACCCTGTTCAAAAACATTGTCTTAAATCCCACGATTCACACTGTCATTTCAGGTGGTCATATGGAAAACAAAGCTAGAAAAATTTGTCTCTACGCGGCTGCGGGTGTTTTAGTCGCTTTCCTAATAATTGCGGGACTATTCATATCCGGGGTACAGCTTCCGAGCACCACTGCCCCTGTGTTCAAAGTTCAAACTGGCACATTGGTTGTCTTGTTGAAAGACGCCCCTGTAAATCTTACACATCTAAACATAACGATCGACAGCTTTTCAGTCCTTAATGTTAGCGAAACATGGGTTAACATAGCGCCACCGTTCCCCAAAGGAAAAAATGAAGCCTACTTCGACCTTCTGACCTTGGAGAATGTGACAATGGAGTTGGTTAACGAAGAAATTCCGGCTGGAAATTATACTAAAATGCGAATGACTATAAAAACTGCTAATGCAACTTTTGCAGATGAACACGTGTCGGACCTTGAAGTTCCACCGGGACACATCGATATTATCATTCACTTCATAATCAAACCAGATGAAACGACAGTCCTATTAATTGATATGCAAGCTGACTGGATAGAAATCAGCAAAACCAACCGACTGAGACCAGTACTCAAAGCTTCCGTAGCTCAACAACCATGAGACGAATGAAAAATAAACATGGTGAAAATCATGTTTGAAACGCTCTTCAGGTCAGAAATCCTTATTCCCATATTGTGGGCATCTTTCACTGCATTCGCAACATGGTGCTTCACATCGGCAAAAAAATGCGCGCCTTTAACCCTTACAGAAGTCAGAATACTATGGAAAATACACAAACAAAATGTGCAATGTAAAGGCAAAAAATGGCGAAAAATAGTGCACAAAAACAGAATAATAGGTTTTGAATGCGGATGCGGATACAAGCACGTACAAAAGCGTCCAATAATCTAACTTTGCTTAAACCTCCTTTTTTCTGGATTCAACTTCATTAAGGCTTACTTCGCCATACTTTAATTGTTTCATACCACAAAATTGCGGTGCCTAGTAATCCAAAGATCAATGCAAAGACACTGTAAAAGTTAACTTCCCTAAACTGAGAGAGGTAGAATGTGAAAAGGGTCGTGAACATTGTTGCATATAGCACATGCCTTGGAATAAGAAAGCCTCTAAGTTTCATAAATTGTTTAAGAACCCCCACATTAACAATTTTTGCCAAATGATATTCGCCAAAAGCTTTTTCTGCCAAACCTAATTCAACTAATTTGTCCAGATGGTAAACAGCCAAGGCAGGACTTGAAAATCTTAACTTACTTTGAACCTCTCTTGGACCAACTGAACTTTTTGAAGATTGCAACAAATGCCAGTAGACACGCAAGGTATTTCCTCTCAAATTACTGGCAACATATTCCTCATCCATGTTGGGAACCTCCGAATCATATTTTTTGTCATAATCCTCGTCACCATTGGTACTCCACAGTGGCATGTAAACTGTATGAACAACCAATCTTAATTGAAGCTAAGTGACCGCGCTAAGAGCGAGGAAAAAGGTAGTTCGCGCCCAACTTTAATTTGTGTTGAATTAGCCACAAGAAAGGATGTGGCCAAAGCCAAAACTTGCTTTCTCAGTGGCCATATCAATTATTTGAAAGAAATAACCGCCAGATAAACTGAAAAGACAAAGCACACCAATGAAATGACAACAGTTGCAGTTTCAACCTCAAAGGGAAACACCTTCATGCTCAAACGTACTCGAGATTCTGATCTGCGACCCGAAAAGTCTTATGAATCCGCAATTATGATCACGGGTAAGCATTCGTTTCTGCATGACAGTTAAGGGTTTAACTAGAAACAAAGCGAAAACAATAACTCAAGAAAAACTTGATCGCAGCAGAAGCTTAAACTCCGCGCGATTGGGCTAACTCGCATTTGAGGTTTGGGAAAATCTTGAGCCGGAGTGCGCAAGTATTATAAAGATTTTTGCTCATACAATATAGGTTTAGGGATGAGGTTATGGAAAGTTCAACGAAGATTGGAATTGTTGGGGCTGTCTTGTTTTTCATATGCCTCGTGGGATTCATTGGCTTTACGATGCTTGCACTGCCGTCTTTAAAGGAAGAAGATTATGCGACTTTCACTAATGCGGTTTACTACGTCTTGGGCTTTGCTGTCGTTGCTTTCTTGGGATTTATGGTTTGGATGGTTGCTGTGATTCTGGCGCTGGCCAGGGAGAAGTAGGCAGAGAGGGTTAGAGACAGCCTCCATTTTTTTCTTTTCTTTTTCGGGTATGAATCGGGTCTTGCCTTGACTGTTGTTCTATATTATTCTTCTAGGTTGAGTTATATGCTTGTTTTGGCGATATTGTTTTATTAGGAAATAAGGGTTATATTATAGACCGTTACATCCTAGCTTGCAAAGAGGGAGGTGAAAAGGCTGATGAGAAAATCGTTTAGAAGGAATTTGAGGGGTGTAAGCCCTGTTATTGCGACGATTATCATTGTGGCTATTGCTATTGTGATGTCTATTGCTGTGGCTTACTGGATGCTCGGATTAGGCGCAGCGTTCACACGCTTCGAAAAACTAGAATTCACAAGCGGATACGCAACGTATAATGTAACGTTGGCCGGTTTCGATATAAAGATGAAGCTAAAGAATACGGGTTCAGCTGCTCTAACAATAGACCAGGTATTTATTAATGGGGTTCCATGGGGCGATATAGCAGCAGCAGACAAAGGTACGGAAAATCTCATAGGCACTCCACTGGCACCGGGCGGAGAAAAACTTGATGGTCTGATTCAACTGAAAAAGGGAACAACGTATGTATCTGGCATGACTGTTGAGGTACTCGTAAGAACAGCTGCTGGCAGGGACTTTCCGAAGGTAATAGTGCTTCCATAGTCTTTATCAAACAGCCCCACATTTTTCTTTCTCTATTTCAAAAACCAGATTAACACCTCTTAAAGAGGGAGAAAGCAGAGAATGCAACAAGAAAAGAAAGCGGAGAAACCCAACGTTAAGCTAAAGGAAACTATCCTCAAAATTAGCCGCTGGCTAACCCATAAGGATAACCTAGTTGTTCTCATTTCAATTATCTCATCTATAGCAATTACAATAATAATTGGCTTGTTCGCTCCCCAACACCTATTATTCGTCAT
>Ga0315309_1002585_pt1 | contig 10528 bp, 10 predicted proteins | sample TDP4_MG_FD_203080 | JGI IMG/M metagenome (GOLD analysis project Ga0315309, IMG submission 203080) | Freshwater sediment microbial communities from Lake Towuti, South Sulawesi, Indonesia - TDP4 | ecosystem: Environmental > Aquatic > Freshwater > Lake > Sediment | place: Indonesia: South Sulawesi...
CAACGCAGCCTTCCCTTCGAGGACTCCTTCTCAAACTGCTTAAGAGAAGGTCTGTCAAGTCTGTGGTTACCCTATTGGGACAAAGGGCATTCGCCCCACACACGGCGATGCACAAGCGCCAGAAGCAAACCGAAGCTACCAGATCTGCCCGCTAGGCCAGGGCCTCGCGCCAAAGACCCTCCCGTGGCTCCTCGCGTAGGCGAGAGCGCCGCACAAGACCATGACGGCCGCAGCCCCAAGCTCGGAAATGGATACCGGGCGAAGAGACCGCATGTCCACCACAACCTCTTGGATGCGATCGTTGAAGTAGTCCGGAACCAGAATCTGCCCCGGACCAACGACGAGTAGGTCGCCAAGACCGCTGAACTTCCCGGGATCCGAGCCCGATGCACCTATACGTCCAGCATATGTACCGTTAGGGAAGAAGAAGGATATCCTGTTTGCACCATCCGCCACAACGAAGACGCCAGAGAAATCAACCGCAAGACTGTGAATGCCCGTAAGGGCTCCAGGCCAGCTCCCCAACGAGCCGAAACTCAACAGCCAGCGAAACTCCTCGTCCAGAACTACCACCCTGGTCAGATCGGGCGCCCACTGCGAGGGGCCCTCCCCCACGACAATTCTTCCCTGGGAGTCCACTATGATGTCGTCGGGGCAACCGTGAAGACCCGTACAGTTCCCACCGGGGGCACAGATCTGGAAGCTGGTCTGGAGAATCATGGATCCGTGTCTGGGATCGGATTTGTTGGCGGTGAAGACCATGAACCAGGATTCCCCTAGGGCCCTGTATTGGCCCACGATAAGCCTGTCTCTGCGATCCAGCGTGATGCATTCCGCAAACCCCTCGGGTAGGGCCACGCTACCAAGATAGGCCAGGTCGGGATCAAAGATGTGCACGGCAGGAGTGGATGGGTCCCAGTCACATACGTAGAGTCTGCCCGCAGAGTCCAGGGCTACATCGCCCGGCAGTCTAATCCCCGGCGTTGTGATGGTTGCGTTGCCCGTGCTACCGATGATGGCCTCCAACCGATAGTTACTGTCCAGAACGTAGACCTCCCTTGACCCGACATCAGCCACGAACAGCCTCCCTCTGGAGTCCAGGGCAAGTGCCTGCGGGTCTTGGAACGATACGAACCTACCGTCAGGCCAGCTAATCCTTGACACGATCTTTGTCGAATAGGCGGATACATTGGAGTCGGTTGGGATAGGCACACCACTAGGGATCCCCCAGACAGGTACGACCAGCGCCGCCGACAGGACCACCGACGGGAGGACAACGCGAGTGATGGATGCTGCCCATTGCCGGGACCAAGCCGGGTATCGACTCATTCTCCGCCCCCTCGCCCTTACCTTCATTTGCACCTTCGTGCTTTTGTACTTTGGGGCTAAAGCCCCGGGTGGGACTTGAACCCACGACCTGCGGATCTCCCGTCCGAGGAGTACAAGTCCGCCGCCATACCAGCTAAGCCACCGGGGCCCCTGGAATCCATCCGGGTCAACTTGAGTTAAATATCTCGCCGCCCGGCATGGGGAAGGGGAAGCGACAACCGCCCTGGCATCCAGCGCAAAGCGCAAAGCTCAAACTTTTATGCGGCTGGTCTCTGTCCCAACAGGAGGCAGCTTATGGCGAAGTTCTCCGGAGTGTTTCCTCCGATGATCACCATCTTCACCCCTAAGTTCGAGGTGAACGAGAAGGCCACGCGCGAGCACATCGACTTTCTGATCGACAAGGGCGCCAACGGCATCATACCCTGCGGAAGCACGGGCGAGTTCCCGTCGATGTCGATGTCCGAGCGCCAGAAGGTGATAGAGTTCACCATCGATCAGGTCAACGGCAGAATCCCCGTGGTTGCGGGGACCGCCAGCACCGCAACTGATCAGGCGATACAGCTGAGCAAGTCGGCCGAGGACGCGGGGGCGGACGGCGTCTTGATCGTCCCGCCCTACTACTACAAATCCACCGAGGAGGAGATCTACCAGCACTACAAGGCCGTATCCGACGCCATCGACATACCGATAATGCTGTACAACAACCCCTGGGTCTGCGGCTACTACGTCTACCCCGACCTGGTCGCAAGGATGGCCAAGGACGGGATCATCCAGTACGTCAAGGAGACCCACGGCGACCTGGCATACGTCCATGAGTCGATCCAGAAGGCCGGCAAGCACCTCACCCTGTTCTTCGGTCGGGACGAGAACTCATTCGAGGCCTTCATGGCGGGGGCCCAGGGATGGGTGTCGGGCGCCGCAAACCTGGTCATCGAGATGGAGTCCGAGATCTTCAACTTGGTCAAGGCCGGGAAGATCGACAAGGCCAGGGATAAGTACTACAAGGTGCTGCCCTTCTTCTACCTGACCGAGAGGAAGGGACGGTGGATCGCGCGGGTCAAGGCCGGACTCAAGATGATGGGCCGGGACGCCGGGGATCCCAAGCCGCCCCTGCTTCCGCTCAACAAGGAGGAACTGGCCGAGCTGCGCAAGATCCTGGTCGAGATCGGCCTCCTTTCCCAGTAGGCCTATAGCCACCGCGCAAACCAGTCGAAGGCCTTCGCCCCGCTGAACGCATGGGCGCCGGGGAAGATGTCCTTGTCCAGCCTGTCCGCCGCGCCGGCGGCCCGATAGATGCGATCAAGATGGGCATATGCCTTCTTCGCATCGTCTATGACAAAGCATGTGTCCTGCTCGCCCATCTCGACGAGAAGGGGGCGCGGCGCGATGAGGCCCGCGACGTCCGCGATGTCGCCGTAGAGCAGAAGGGCGGGGCTATACTGGCTTCCGCAGGTGTTGCCCTTTCCACGGTCGGTCAGAGCGTCCCCACGCACCGTGCTGATGTACCCGCTGATGACCGCGGCCTTGATCCTTGGATCCAGGGCAGAGAGATAGGTGGTCATGGTGCCGCCGAAGGAAAGCCCCACACAACCTATCCGTTTTGAATCCACCTCGGGCCGCGACTGGAGGTAGTCGATCGTACGCATCCCGTCCCAGATGTTCAGCGTCAGCAGATGGTAGCCGAAGTAGCCGTAGGCAAGGTAGCTGACGTTGCACTTGTCCCTGCACTCCCTGACCCAGGCGGCGTCCGGTTGCCTTTCCCCAAAGCACCTCCAGTCAGGGGCGATGACCACGTAGCCCTTCTGTACGAACTTCCTCGCATAGTCATAGTTGAGGGCGGCCACATGCTTCTTGTCCCCCTCGGATTCCGCCAGCCCGACCATGTCCACCTTCCCCCTGCCATGGCCGTGGGCGGCGAGGATCCCCGGCCGTCTCTCGCCCTTCTTCAAGCCATCAGGAATGAGGACATAGGCTGGGACCGAGGCGTATCTCTCCGAGTCGAAGACCACCTTCTCCCTGGTGTAGCCGTCCTCGTGGCACGTCTCCACGACGTCGGGGCTCAGAGGAACCCGCTCGGGGAATCTGCCAAGGTTCTTCAACAGCTGTCTCCTGAAGGTCGCTCGCCATTCCCTGTAGTCCTCCCTGCCCGAGCCCCTGAAGCTCATGCTCGGCCTGGTCTTAAGAAGGGCGTTCACCGAATCCCGCACGCCGATCAGCATTCTGGACATCCAGTCACCTGGGCCACCCATGATCAAAGGCCATTCTTAACTTTGGCCCGCGCGCTGGCCCGACACATTCTAAAGCAGGGACCAAGCCCTCGGTGGCCAGGTGCGGTCGCTTGTGGAGATGGTCGGACCCAAGGCCCTTCAGGCCAAGGAAGACCAAGGCTCGGCTGGAGAAGGAGAGGCAGAAGAAGGTCCAGTCGCTCCTCAAGGATGGGGTTCTCAGAAGCCAACTGATCACCGAGGCGATGCTCAAGGTACCAAGGGAGGAGTTCGTGCCCCCGGAGTACAGAGACTACTGCTACCGCGAAATCCCGCTGCCGCTCCCGGCCCTGGAGGCGACCGTCTCCTGCCCACGGAGCTACGCTGTCTTCTACGAGGCCCTTGGACTACGTGCAGGGGATCGCTTCCTCGAGGTTGGCACCGGCTCGGGCTACGGGGCCGCCTTGGCCCGCGAGGTGGTGGGGAGAGATGGCTTAGTGGTCAGCCTGGAGATCGATCGTTCGGCCTACACCTATGCCAAGTCGAACCTCTCAAGGCTCGGGTACGATGACATCATCCTCATACGGGGGGATGGCTGCCTGGGATACGAGCCTGAGGCGCCGTACGACAAGATGTCCGTCACCGCAGCCGTGCTTTCGATGCCCCAGACCCTCCTCGACCAGCTTAAGGACGACGGGCTCGCGGTGGCGCCGATGGGCACCTCGGAGATGCAGGAACTAAAGCTCATCCACAAGGACGGAACCACTTCCACGATTTCAGAGCGCACCGCCTTCGTGCCGATGATCGGCAGACACCGAGGGACCGGGTAAGGCCCTTCAGCCCAAGGGCGGTTGACGCGGCTCCCGAAGCTTTGACGAGGCAAGAAGGGAGGTGAACACAAGGGCCGCCGTCATCGCAAAGAGCACCGGGTAGGAGCTGAGATCTATGACCACGCCCCCCGCAACCGGCAGCAGCATCACCAGGGCAAGCGTGGTGTTCAGCACCCCGACGTATGTCGGCCTCCGCACGATAGGTGCGATCTCCAGGACGTAGTTGTTCTTGGCCAGCCACAGGCCGGTGGACCCCGAGCCCCTGAGAACGAACACAAGGGCAAAGACAGCGTGGTTGGGCGAGAGCAGGGCCACGACCGGCGCCACGGTCGAGAGGAACGCGGACGCCCTAATGACGATGCGACACCCCTTTGCATCTCCGATATGTCCCCAAGCCAGGTTGGCCAGAAGTGTAAACAGCATGTCGATGGCCAAGAACACGCCGACCCAGCTCTCGGGCGCCTTCAGCACCTCCCTGGCGTACACCACGTAGAAGGGAAGCGAAAGGGACATGGTGTTTGCCAGGACCATGACGTAGAGGAACCTCCTGAAGTTGGGGTCCTCCGAGATGACCCTGCGAACCTGAGACAGATATTCGCGCATGGTCGTCTCACGCTCGGCCTTCACGCGTCCCTCGGGTTCCACGACGAAAAGGAAACATACAACCGCCAACACTAGGAAGGCGAAGGTGAGGAAGAAGAGCAGGAAGTAGTTCCTCGGAAATGGAAACTTGACGCCATCCCCGAGGACATAGGCGACAACCAGCCCAGCCAGGGAGGCTATGATCCCCGAGAAGAAGTTGCGGTACCCGAAGTATCGCCCCCTGCTCGTCGGTGGGATGGTCTTTGCGACGATGTCCAAGAACGCCAGCCCGCTGATCCCGCCGGTGAGCGAGAAGCTGCCCAGGCACAAGAAGAACACGAGCAGGTAGACGTTAGGGTCCAGCTTTGAGGCCCAGGCCGCGGAGAGTGCGAGACACAGCCACGAACTCGTCCGCATCACCGCGGCCGCCCCGTAGAGCCTCATCTTCCTGGGGAAATGCTCGGCATAGCGCGCAACTGCCAGCTGGGGCAGCAACCAGCCGACGTTGGTCAGCGTGCCCACTAGGCCGATCAGAACGCTGGACCGCGTGAACAGCGAGACGAACACCGGCAGGACGGTGGAGGACTCGGAGAAGGCCAGCCCTCCGCCGTAGAATGCGCCGTTGGCCACGCCGAGGGCGAAGTTCCTTCGGAAGTGGCGCCCGGATGCGTCACTGCCCTCGTATGCCGACTCGCGACTGCCTGGGCCTCCCATTTCCGGGCGGGTTCCTTGAGAGCGTATAAAGCTCTCTTGCCCCAGCCCAGCAGTGATGACGTTCAGCGAGGCCCTGTCTCGGTCCGAAGATATCCAACCTACTTGGTTGCCAGGCGTAGGTCAAAACCGGGATAGAGTTCCTGGATCAGCTTGAAATGGGCGTCGCTGGTTCGAAGGGCCATCCGCCGATTCAGACACATAGCCGCCACGACGAGGTCGATGGCGGGCAGCGGCTTCCCCTGCCTGAGAAGATTGGATGCTATCTCGATGGACAGGAGGTAGTCCTTCCTAGTGGGCAGAAGAAACCTGTTGGCTCCCTCTAAGGCCTTCGGGTACTCGATGGCATTGAGGATGGTCGTGGTACCGGCCTGGCCACCCATCAGGATGTTCGTGTCGAGGACTTCATCCTTTGCCATTCGAGCTTCACCATCTCGTCACCCATTTGTTTGATTCGATCGCTGTCCAGCGATCTGATCGCATCCAGCGTCTCCTGCTTCAGCAGCAGCCTGAGTTCGTCTGAGGATATCTCGCCGGAGAGTTCCGACAAGTACTCCGCGAGACTCCTCCTAGCGACCTCACTCCATTTTATCTCAGGATGCTGTTTCATCCTCTGGTAGAGATCCTTTGGGATGTCCAATGTCATGTGAACCATCGCAATCACCATATTGTCCTGATAGTACTTACATAAGTATTTTGCCCTAAACAGCAATCATGAATACAAGGAAACCCGAAGATTGGCCTGCGACCTGGTGCAGTCTGTCGCATCAACGAATCGGAAATTTCACGACCTTGCCAGTCTGGGATGACCGGTACACAGCAACGACGACCTCAAGGGCCTTCCTCCCTTCGAGGCCGTCCACGAGAGGCTTGCGGTCCTGGCCGATGGCATCCACGAAGTCCTGTATCTGGAGTGCGTGGGAGTCGGCGGTGATCGCCGAGGCCTCGGCCGCGGCCGACAGCTTTGCCTTCTCCTCCCCCCCCTCCTGCTCCCCCTGCACGGCCCATTTCACCATCTTCCCTCCCTCGATGATGGCCGTCGCTTTCTCGCCGTGAACCTCAAGCCTCTCGGGCAAGCCCGGGTAGACGGACGTGCTGCCCTCGATCACTCCTCGCGCGCCGCTCTTGAACTGAACGATTGCAAGGCCCAGGTCCTCAGTCTCGATCTTGTGGCTCATCACGCCGATCTTGCCGAACAGCCATTCGGGGTCGCCCATGATGTAGCGCTGCAGGTCGATGGTGTGTATGGACTGGTTGATGAGGGATCCGCCGCCGTCGTACTTCCACGTGCCCCTCCAGCCGCCCTTGTCATAGTACTCCTGGGTACGATACCACTTGACGTAGGCATCGCCCAGTATCAGCTTGCCGAACCTGCCCTGGTCCACAGCCTCCTTGAGCTTGCGGGTCGCCGCGTCGAATCGATGCTGGCATATCACGCCCAGCTTGACGCCCGCCTTCTTGCAGGCAGAGATCAAAGCGTCGGCACGCTCGAGGGTGATGTCGATCGGCTTCTCGACCAGCACATGCTTGCCGGCCTCCGCGCCCTGGATCCCGAGCTTGGCATGGAGCCCGCTCGGCGTGCACACGTCCAGGACATCGATGTCATCCCTCTTGAGCATCTTGTCGAGGTCGGTGTACGCAGTGACACCTGAATCCGCGCCGAACTTCTTCGCCACCGCCTCTATCGCGTCGCAGATCGCAACCAGCCTGGCTCCCTTCACGCTTCCCAGGGCCTTGGCGTGGAAGGGTCCGATGACGCCGCCCCCGACTATGCCGAATCCCAGCTCCTTCATCTGATCGCCGATCAAACTGATCCGGGACGTTCTTTAGTATTTTCCACTGCGTGCGGATCGTTGGACCCCCATCCGATCCCGGCGCCCGGTCGGCAAGCCCGAGCTACACGCCAAGGTACATCTGGATGTCAATGTTGGAGGGGCGGGAATTGTAGAGCTCCACCTCCTTCCTCTTGATCGATAGGAAGCTTGACACGATGTGTTCACCGATGGCGTCCCTTATGACCCGGTCCTTCTCCAATTCGTCTAGAGCGCCATTCAGTGACCCGGGAAGGAACTTCCTGCCGGGCCCCGGCTTGTACAGGTCGGTCTCGGTCGCCTTGCCCGGATCCGTCCCCTTCGCTATCCCATCCAACCCAGCGGCGAGCATGGCAGTGAAGGCCAGATAGGGGTTGGCCGAGGGGTCCGGCGAACGGTACTCGATTCGTGCCGAGGCAGGCGAGTCGAAGGGCACGCGTATCAGCGCGGTCCTGTTCTTCCTTCCCCAGGCAATAGTGACTGGTGCCTCCCACCCGGGTATGAGCCTCTTGTAGGAGTTGCAGATGGGGTTTGTGAGCGCGGTCACGGCCCTAGCATGATCGAGGAGGCCGCCTATGAAGTGGAGTGCAATCTCGGATAGATCATCCTTCCGAGTGTCGTAGAACAGGTTCGTCTTCTTCCCGTCAACGACCTGAACCAGGTTCTGGTGGGTGTGCATTCCGCTGCCGTTCATGCCCTCGAAGGGCTTCGGCATGAAAGTTGCCACCAATCCCTCACGCTGGGCGTACTGCCTGATTATGTCCTTAAGCGTGATCGTTGCATCGGCTATTCTGACCGCGTTGCCGTACCTGAAATCCACCTCATATTGGCTTGGCGCCACCTCCTTGTGGTAGGCCTCATATCTTATGCCCATCCTCCCCATGGCCTCCATGATCCTGCCGAGTATGGTCCGGCCAAGCGCTGGAGGCGCATCGAAGTATCCCTTGTCGTCTATCCTGCAGAACCCATCGCCGGCCTTGGTCAGGAGGAAGAACTCTAGCTCGGGCGCGACATAGAAGCCGAACTCCTTGCCCTCGACATCGATTCTCTCGGAAAGAACGCGGGGGATCTTCGCTACCGCATTCGCCAACAGGAGCCTGGTGTCCCCCTCAAACGGTTGGTAGCCATCCTTCGTCTTGCGTGGGTGGTAGACGTTACATATCGCCCGCCAGACATCCTCGGCCCACGGAACGGGCGTGAAGGTCTCCGGGTCGGGGATCACCAGCAGATCGCTCTCCTCAACTGGAACCCCATACCCGTATATGGAGGAGCCATCGATCTTGAACCCACCCTTGAAGACGTTCTCATCTCGGAACTGCTCTATGGTCACGCTCTTGAACTTCAGATTCCCGAAGATGTCGACGAACTGCAGATCGACGATCTTTGCGCCCTGGTCCGTTGCCTCCTTCAGCTTCTTGGTGAAGGTTACTCGGGACCCTGAATCATCGTCCATGATCTCGCCTTGAGCTCAGGGCCTCCGTGAGTGCATAAATCTTTCACTCTTGCGCGCGCAGCCCGCAGGCAGCCAACAAGATATATTAAGCTACTTGGGCGACGCGTTGCCCGGAAGACCGGCGCAGTTCTGTAAGCCTGGGTGGAGACAAGGATGAGGTTCGCCGTCAGGAAGATGAACCCGGGTAGGCAAAACAGAACGATTGTCCTGACCAAGGGCAAGCCATCCAGGCCAGCATCCGAATCCTCCTACGTCACCACGTTGAAGACGCTGGAGATACTGTACGAGAACGACCGCAACTTCGAGAACTGCACCTACGAGATCTACAAGAGGACCGTGATGATCAAGCCGAGCCTCCCGAGGCCGTTGCCTCAACTGGGCTCATCCAACATGATGAACACGGACCCGCAAGCGTGCAGGGCCGTGGTTGACTGGCTGATCGAGAAGGAGGTCAAGCGGGTGGTCCTCGCGGAAAGCAATCCCTGGGCGGGGGTGGACCCGTGGGCCGTCTGTGGGTACAGGGACGTATTCGCAAAGAGCCCCTACAAGGGCATCGTCGATTTCATCGAGCTGGGGCCAACCAAGGATGAGGACCTCGTCGAGGTCGATTACAAGATGGCAAGGGACTTCTACACCGACGAGGACCTTGCTTTCCTCAAGGGGTTCATCGAGGGGCGGGAAGGCACCAGGCGGTTCTCCAAAGCCAAGATCGATTTCGACCTGGCCACGTCCACGACCGCAAAGTTCAACAAGGCCCTGAAGGAGGCAAGCGTGCTCGTCAACCTGTCGAAGATGAAGACCCACGTACAGACGGGCGCAAGCCTTGCGGTCAAGAACCACTTCGCGTTCCTTGAGCCAGCCGAGTCCCGCTATGCCAAGCATCTCGGAATGGACCCCTTCCAGGGGAACTTCACCTACCAAGAGCTGATCCTCTCCTCACTCAACCTGCAGCGCTCCGTAAGCTGCGTGGCCGCCGCATTCAGGACGCTGAGGATCCCCGAGCTGTGCGTCGTCGACGGGGTCATCTCCCAGGAGGGCAACGGACCGCTGGAGCATGGCAAGCCGCGCGAGGAACACGTCGTTGCGGCCGCGTGGAACTGCCCCGCGACAATCGACGCGGTTCTGTCCACGGGCTTCATGGGGCTGCGAGCCAAGGGCGGTCCATACCTGCCACCCCACATCCAGTGGGCCTCGGGCCTGGGGCTGGGCACAAGGGAGATGGAGGAGATCTGCCTGATCCTGGCCAGGGAGGACGGCATTCCGGCCTCCTCGATCAACGAGGTCCGGAACAGCCCCGCTGAGTCGTTCGCCCTGCCGGCCACTATGAAGGGCGGCTGCGCACCCAAGGTCTACCCGCGGGACACGCTTCTCCCGGTCATGACAAGGGCCCTGGATGAACTTCAGTCCGAGGGCATCGATCCCAACCGCGCGCTGCCGATCGTGCGGAAGAAGCTCGTCGCTCCCGCCGGGATCATTTCCGGGTAGCCGGAGCCCTGCAGGCGGGAACATTTAAACCCGAAATGGACCCTCGCCACCGCCATGCCCACCATGAAGGCTGCCGTTCTGCGCGGAGAAGGCAGGCTGGAAGTCCTCGATGTACCGGTCTTC
>Ga0315309_1002588_pt1 | contig 10525 bp, 10 predicted proteins | sample TDP4_MG_FD_203080 | JGI IMG/M metagenome (GOLD analysis project Ga0315309, IMG submission 203080) | Freshwater sediment microbial communities from Lake Towuti, South Sulawesi, Indonesia - TDP4 | ecosystem: Environmental > Aquatic > Freshwater > Lake > Sediment | place: Indonesia: South Sulawesi...
GCCTCAATACGAATCTTTGAAGGTTGAACTAGGTTGATAGCCCGCACGAAATCATCTAAGGCAACACCAGCAAAGGTGTTTCCTGTCAGTTCGTTTAGCTTTGGGAAAAAGTAAATCCAGAACTCCCTTGAACGCCCCACAATATTCTCTACGAAGCGAGACTGTGATTCATGAAATCCATGAGAGCAATCATTTCCTACGGGCTGATACATCCATTCCGGGTTCAAACCTTGATAGTAAAGGGCGTGACCGCCTTCATGCAAGATAGAGAACAAGGAAGACGTCATATTATCCTCATAATAGTGTGTGGTAATCCTTACGTCGTCGTAGTAACCTGTAGTGAAGGGATGCTCTGTTTCATCAATTCTGCCTCCAGCTTGCGGCGACTCCACGTCATACTTCATGAATCTGGCAAGTTCAGAAGAAATCCTTTGTTGAACATCAATCGGAATTCTGCGGTTCAAGAACGAGACATTTGGTTTCTTGGGCGCCCTCAAACACTTGCCCATCACGTCTACTAATCCTTTTCTCAGATCTGTAAAGATGTCAGCAATCGTTTCGGAAGTCGTCTTTGGCTCATAGATGTCGATCAACGCGTCGTAAGGAGTTGCAGAGTCCTTCACTTCCATAAGGATTTCAGCAGCCTTCTTCTTCAGCTCGAACATCTTCTCAAGTTCTGGTTTAAACATTGCAAAATCCTTGGCGGCTTTCGCCCTCTTCCAAGCATCTGTTGCGATGGCTTCTTGCTTAGCGGTCTCAACAACAAGTTCTTCAGGAAGCTTTGTCTGCTCATCATAATCCTTCCTGATTAGGTAGATGTTCCTTTTCTGCAGCAGGCTCATCGAATCATAGCCTGAATGTTTTTCAACTTGCGAAAGCAAGTCCCCCACTTCGGGGCTCACAATCATCCTGTGAATGATCTTTTGAAGCATACCCAACTGCTGGCTACGCAGTTTGATGCCTCTTGGAGGCATTTTAGTCTCCATATCCCAGTGGACGACGCTAGCAGTTGTTCCAAGCACCGTTAGATCTCTTGCCATCTCCATCAACCTATTATAAGGATTCTTCAACGTCCCGGACATTTCATCTTCCATTTATCGCCACTTCCCGTCCTCTCTGAGAGCCTATGCTAATCTTCAGTCTGCTTAAAAAAGGCTACTCATGCCTCAAACCGATTTGAAGCTCAGTTTTAGGTTATGTTAGCACCTTTATGTACTCTGAGCCTTTTCCTTCTGGTGAGCCTACTAGAACGCGATGATATTTTTTCTTGCTCTTCCTGTCAGTTACCTGCTCCAGTTTGCCTTTCACTAGAACGGTCTCTCCAACTTGGGCAATGTCGCCGTACAGGTCTTCATAAGACACAACCTCCTCAATGTCCGTTGCTTGGAATCCCTTAATCACTTTAGCTTCACGCACTTGATACACGGCTGGAAGAAACAGGGAGTCAGAGTTTTCATGAATAACTGCTCCGACGACAGCTGCTCCGAGAGAATCGAAAACCTTGTCAGCATATGCCTCAGTGACCTCTTCCTCCACCATAACCGGATGCACAGAAAATATGGTGTCCTTAAATGTGCCTACGTTCCACTTTCGCTGGTAGATCTGAAAGGCTTCGTCAAACGTCAAGTGATGCGCCTGAGTCCTGCTTTTGCACCAGGCAGAAAGAGTGGCTCCTTCAAACCTTTTTATTCCCGAATTCTTGATGGAATAGGCGTCGATTAACGCTCGCTTCACAGCTAGACTATTCTTGTGACCATAGATCGCAACGTCTAGATCGGACATATCTAAGCGGTGAATATTCAAGAGTATAGAACCTGTGACCCCGAAGGAATCTGTAGCTACGCCGCTCTTTTCAGCCAAGAGTTGCACAAACGATAGCAGCTTTTTCTGCAGCATGTCTACTCGTTGGGCTTTTTCGATTTGAGCAAGTTTCTCCTCGGGCTTGTAGTGTTTGGCGATGGATTCTAAGGGCACCGCTGTCATTAGAACATTGTAGAAAGGGGAATAGAAAAGGTACTGCGGATAATCCTTCTCTAATAGGCGGAATGTCTCAAGCAAGCTTGGAATAGTGTAATTCTTAAGAACCCGCCTGAACCGCCAGATGCCTTTCCCCCACCTGCCCGCTTTCGAAGGAGCATACTTCAAGTAGGATATAACTCTGTTAGGCGGATGGTATGGACCGACGATGCAGAAGAAGAAGCCTTCCTTTGTCCTTAGAAAATCTCTGTCTCTGAAGCCGCGCATAAGCCTTAACCCTTAGATGCCCTTCTCTTCTGTAGCACTCAACTTAAATAAAGTGCGTTTACCATGGCAAGGCAAACATGGACACCCATGGACGGCGATGCTTTCCTCACCAAAGACGACTTCATATTCTATACATTCGGCTATGAGCATCCTGCAGACCGAGTCTTCGCTTTCCTCAAGTACATTCCTTGGAAAAAGCGAAATCTCTTCAAGATAGACTGCTTAACAACCCGCTGGAAACTAGGCTCGTTGGAGCTCATCCGCCCCAGAAACCTGTACTCTCCAAACAACTTTCGCAAGTACTCTGAAGTTTTTCGCAATAGCTTTCCACAGTACCTCTATTATTGCCCGTATAGAGGAAAAGAGGTGATCTGCCCAACGCGGAAGTCCATAAAGCGCTTATACACCCCACGTCAGCGCTTTCAGGCGCTACGCAAGAAGAAAGAAAAAAACGGTATGCAGAGCTTGACTTTAGAACTTATGGATTTCCTGTCTGATGCTTCTAGCGTCTCCATAGACGATTTCGGAGTGCACGGTTCAATAGCCCTAGGCATGGAAACAAGTCAATCTGACATCGATCTGGTTGTCTACGGTGCCAAGAACTTCAGAAAACTTGAAGCTGCAGTGAACAAACTTGTCGCCGAGAGAGTGCTAGGCCCTGCTTCATTCAATGAGACGAACAGCACGCCACATAAGCAGTTTAAGGAAAAACCTTTCATCTACAATGCAGTGCGCAAGACCGATGAAATTAACACAATATACGGCGATTGCAAATACTCCCCTGTTGCACCTGTGAAGTTCCGATGCAGGGTGACAGATGATGATGAGGCTATGTTTCGACCAGCTGTTTACAAAATAGGAAACTACCAACCAATGAGCTCCGAGTTCAATCTCACTTCTCACCGCACGCTGAACACTGTAACGTCGATGATAGGACTGTACAGGAACGTCGCAAGAAAAGATGATGACATAGAGGTTTCTGGTGTTCTGGAACAGGTCGAGGAACTGCGCACAGGTAAAACTAGCTTTCAGGTTGTTGTAGGTTCTGGAACCAGTGAGAACGAGTACATACGACGGGTTTCACCGAAGAAACACGTTAACCTAGCATACAGGTTCTAGACGCTTATCTGCTTTCTCCACCTTACGATAATAGATATTAGAAATATTGTTACGCCTGCCACTACCACTAGTGGACCTGGCGGAGGTGGTGCCTCCAAATAGCCGAGAAGGCTTGCCAAGAGAATTCCTGCCGAAGCGCTGATTGCTCCGAACACAGAGCTTAACAACGAATACCGAGACAAGTTGGCGCTCAGATTCTTCGCTGCTGCTGCGGGAACAACAACTAGAAAACCCACAAGTAAGGTTCCAGTGATTTTGATCCCAATTGCCACAACGAGAGACACTAGCAGCAGGTATAGCAGGTTGACTCTCGCTACGTTAATGCCCTTGGAAATCGCCAGTTCCTCAGAAATCATGCCCAACACGATTTTGCTGTAGATACTTTTCGTCAGGTATATGGCTACAACAGCTATGAGCAGCCCAGCTGAGGCATCTATCCAAGTCACTTTTGCAATGTCGCCGAACAGGGCTTCTTCCAAAACTTCTAGGTCTTGAATCATCAGTATGCCTGCGGCAAGCGACAATGTGAAAATTGCGCCCACGATGGTTTCGAAAGGCAGTTTGGTGACTCTTCCTATCTGCCAGATAATGACTGACGACGCAAAGAGGAAGGCAAAGCCTCCCAAAAGCGGGTCAAAACCCAATAGAATTCCAAGAGCGAGTCCTGGTAAAGCTACATGAGACAAGGCATCGCCCACGAGCGCCATCTTTTCAAGAACCATGATCGATCCCAAATAGCCAGCTGATAATCCCACGGAAACGCTGATCAAAAGACTAAAGGCTAGCTCTTGGGTCATGAAAACTCGCCTACTCTTGAACCATGCACACTGGTTCGCCGTAAATCATCCGTTGCAATTCCAAATCCATTATCCGTTTGGATTCTCCGAAAAAGGTGACACACTTGTTCAAAGCCATCATGTAATCTGAATAGTCTCGGATGATGTGCAAATCATGCGATATCAAAAGCATGGTAATCGTGTACCTCTCTTCTAGATCATTCAGCATCTTGTAAATGGCTTCTTCACTGTCCAAGTCTACGCCAGTGGTAGGCTCATCAAATAGCAACACATTTGGCTTATCCATTGTCGCCCAGGCGATTAGTACTCTGCGGAGTTGTCCGCCAGATAAAGCGCCTAGTCGCTTGTTCAACACTTCCTTGCTGTCCAAGCCAACTGAAGTTAGAGCATCGTGGATATCTGAACCCTCTTTGAATAACAGAAACTCTTGCACAGAGATGGGAATGTCGCTCGCAGACAGATATTGGGGCACGTAGCCTATCTTGACCTTAGGTGCCCACTCAATCTTCCCCTTGTAGGGAATCAGTTTAAGCAGAGCTCGGAACAGCATCGTCTTGCCAGCGCCATTCGGTCCGATTATCGCTAAGGTTGCGCCCTTCTTCAGTTTGAAACTAACATTTTCAAGAATTAGTTGATTCGGAAGCTCCACTGTCAAGTCTGTGACTCTCAGTATGTATTCGTCGTCAACTTCCATAAAGCAACAAACCCATTTTCAACTAAACCCATACACTATTATAGCCTTTCTCAAATGCCGAGTAAGGCGAGGCTGTCACAGCGCCACAACGCAAAACTGAATCAGCACATAACTTACATGCAACGTGAACCCATAAGTCTCAGACTGAAACCCTTGTGAGGCACGCATTTGGCTTATCCTAGGCTTAGAGACCGCGATGCCATAGTCACGAGTGAAGGGCTAGTCTTCCGAGTCTATGGGTACTCGCACCCGCCGAAAGCGTTCATATGTGATCCCGAGTATGCCCCGTCCAACTTGTACAAATCAAAAGACCCCAGAGCCTACAGAGCCGGAGGCAAAAGGGTCCATTACAAGTTCTATGGTGACGAGGGCTTGCAGTTTGTGAAGCGAAACTTTCCAAAGTACATGGTTTGGCATGAATCGCTTGGAAAAAAGCTTGTGGGAGTTCATCAAGAGCATATCAGGGAAACGAGGCGACCAAGCAAAACCCTTTACTCTCTTCTACAAAGGAAAGAAGGAGACCTCCTTCTCCAAGCATTGCGTTCCCTTCTTGACTTGGTCTTGGATAGAACCGGCCTTTCACAGAGCGACTTTGGCGTGTTTGGCTCACTTCTTAACGATTTCTACCATCCCAGCTTCTCGGATTTGGACCTGATTGTGTACGGTGGTGAGCAATTAGGACGCCTAGCAGAAACGCTGGACACTCTTCAAGCAGAAGCCGACTCACCGTTGCGTAATGAATTCGAGGATCCAAACTCAACGAAGGATAAGCATTGGAAATTCGTGAACTTCAGCCTCAAAGAGTACGTTTGGCACCAGCGAAGAAAGCAGATTTACACTCTTTTCCATGACTCGAAAAGCGGCAGAACCATAAAAGCGGAGTTCGAACCCGTTAGAAACTGGGATGAAATCCATAACGAGTACAACGCGAAGACGGGAATCAGACGCTTAGGTTGGGTAAAGATGATTGCTCGTGTAACTGATGATAGCGAAAGCGGTTTCATGCCCTCCATCTACCGCATTGAACCAGTCGAGCTGCTTGAGGGCACCATGGTTGAGCGTATTGAACGTGTAGTTTCTTTCGTGGAGGAATTCCGCATGCAAGCCAAAGAAGATGAACTAGTTTACATTGAAGGAAATCTAGAAGAGGTTGAAGCTGCAAAACCTTATCACCAGATTGTCTTGACCCATGGACGTAAATACTACGAACAAGTCTTGAAAGTTGTGCGTTAAGCGAGGTATAATGGTACTGAATCGTACAATTGGAGAGAGTATGTTCAGTCGGCTAGGATCATGAAGTCGGAGGGTGCGTTTCCCAGAAGCAGTCTAAAATACTCTTGTTTGTTGGCGCGTCTCAAGCGTTCAATCATGCCTCGAGCGATGATTTTCTCTCCCTTTCTCGCCTGTTCGCAAAATCGTCCTCTGAATGAGACAATTTCGCGAGGGGGTTGGATGCTCTTCCCTTGCAGTAGGTGCACATTTTCTATTTGGTAAGAGCATGGGGTGTAGATCATTTCAGAATCGTCCGCTATTACCGCACTCGCCATTGCCTGGCCCATAGGCTCGTAGTGAATTGAGCCGTATGTCTCAGCTGATTCTTTCCAGCCCTTGACGCAGCGAATGAAGTAGTCGCGTCCTTGGAATTTTCCTTGAAGGATTTTGCGAGACTCTGTTCGAACAAAGTCTTCGAACTTCATGGCAGTGTCCTTCGAACGAAAATCGAACAGAGCTTTCAGATTCAGTTCATCATAGAGTTTCACGCCGCTCATCTCATCACGAACCAGCAGCTTCAGGGTATTGTAGACCCTTCGACAGTTCTGCGAACCATAAACAACAAGGTCGATGTCAGATTTGGCGGTGTGCAAGCCAGCTAGAATCGAACCCGAAACCCCTAATGCACTCCATTTGATCCCAGCTTTCTCGTGGAGCAACTGCGCCAAATTGATTGTTTGCTTCCCCAGCTCGTCAAGATCACTTTTGCGGAGCAATTGACCTAGGTATGTTGAGGGTTCATACCTTTTTTTCACCATTTCGATTGGCACTTCACACAACCATTGGTTGAACACTGGGTCAAAAACCAAGTATTGTGGAAACTTCTGCCGCAACAGTGCATAACGTTCGTGCAAAGGGTAAATCTTCTTGTACCATATGTTGCCCTTTCTCCTCTCTCCACCAAGGTCAGGCGTGAAGCGTATAAAGGCGATTATCTTGTTAGGCGGATGAACGAGTCCCTTCACGTCGAATATGTTGCCATCGGAGGTTTCGATGAGGTCGCCTTCACGCGCCTTCATGGTTTTTCCCGAAGCCTTTGAGACAACACTCATGCATTCCCTCTTAGATACATTTTTCGAGGGGCAAGGTCTCCTACGTGATTACGCTAAAACATAAAAGATGATCAATGTAATGTCTTTCGAAGGCGTGCAATGACTTGAAAGGCACAGGTGGTAAAGGCGTGTATGTTGACCTGGAAAGCATGATAGAGTTTGCCAAAGACGGCATTGTAAGCAAGACACTAGTCAAAACCGGCAGCAAAGAAGTCAGCCTCTTCTGCATGTCTGCTGGGCAAGCGATATCAACTCACAAATCTAGTTTTCCAGCAATTGTACATGTGCTGCGTGGCGCCGGGGAAGTATCCTTGGCAAATAAGACTTATCAGGCAAAACCCAACGCGTGGTTTTATATGCCTGCTCATATGCCGCATGCCATTGAGGCAAGGGAGAGCTTGGTTTTCTTGCTTACGCTTTTCAAAAAGGCAGTGCAGAAAGAAAAGGGTTGACACGAGTGGCTATTTCATTTCCTCATTGAAGATTTTTCTCAAATTCTCCCTGTTTACGTGCAAGTCTTCTGAGAGGTCTTTCACCCATTTAATATAGCCTCTGAAAATGTTCTGCAGTATCTCTGCCTTTTCTGATCCTGACAGATCTTTCTCCTCGGCAAGCAGGAGGGCAAACCATTTGCCTGCGTCAGACAGCTGGTAGGTCTTAACCCATACTGTGCGCCCAGTCTTCATATGTTTCTCCATTTTTTCAGTAAGAACGCCGAGACGTGTGAGTGACTTCAGAGTTTCAATGATTGTCTTGTTTGAGTAGTGAAGTTTCTGTACAAGGTCTTTTTGATAGATTGTCCTTGAGACTCCTTGATTTAGCGAGAACTTCAGTATGTCAACAGCTGCCTTCGAACCAAAGATTGAGCTCAAAATCTTACCTTTATGAGAAGTTGGAAGGAAGACTACATAAGGATGTAATTCTGTGTCCAAGTTCTTCACACAGGAAGAGTATAGCCTAACAGCGTCTTAAGCCTTGTTTTGAAAATCAACAAGCCTCGCTCTCTTTAAACTGGAGTAGACAGGTACCGCAATAGCCGAGGCTAAGCCGACTGCGACAAGTCTCTCAATGGGATAAATAAACAGGATTGAATTCCATATTGGCGCTGTTAGCGATGGCGAGAAATACCATATTGCCAACGCGCTGCCGCTGATGTGATCGGTCAGAATTCCTATGAAAACGGCTATAATAATACCGAATACTGGCTTGACAATTCGAGATGAACTGAAAGTTGACGCTGCAAAATAGGCTAATGGAGAAAACGCCACAATTATAGCGATAATGTGAAGCCACGGGTACAGGTAAGCTTCGCGACCGAAAGGATGAGCATAGAAGACAAGCAAGGAACCAAGCATCACCGCGCCAGCTACAAAGCCTCTTTTAGCTTTCACGCAACCTGTTGCGAACGCTCCAAGGAACGGCGGGATAATAGTAAAAACGCCGAATAGAGCGCCCCCAGGATTAAGAAAGACCCCAACAACAGAGCCTATTAGGGTAGCTAAGCTGCCCACTACTGGTCCTAGCAGAATGCCTATCAAAGGTCCGCCTATCACTCCAAGGGTTATCTGTCCCGAAACGCCAACTGTTAGAGTAAATGGAAAAACCGACAAAAGAGCTTGGAAAGCTGCAAAAACTGCAGTTAGGGCAATATCGGTTGTTGTTAACTTCATCTAAGCACCCAGTGTACATTTCTAGTTTGCTGTGTAGTCTTCTACACAATCTTAATAAGATTTTCCATTCTGAATGCTACGAGAGTTGAATGACCTGTAAGAGCGGAATCTTATGAACTCGGTCGAACTACAGGGAATCACGGACCACGTTTCAAGATGCCTTCAGTTGGCCGTTCTGTTGGAGGTGAGTGCTTATCCAAAGCCAGGCAACGTTCATAGAACCTCAGACTTTGCGGAGACAAGGTACGAACATTTTCTAGCCTCTGCTGTCGCATTGCCTTCGCACTTCAGACACGCAGCTGAAAAGGGTGCCCAAGTCTTTGAGGGGAAGCTTGCGTTAGGTCAAATCGGCGTTGGAAGAATAATCAAGGATGCTGTGAAGGATGTTCAGAAGTGGCAACACGACAAAAATACGCTGCTGGGTTCTATTCTATTGCTGTCTCCTATGGCTGCTGCCGCAGGCTTGACTATGGCCGGAAAGTCATCATTTTCCACCAATAGGTTTAGAGGCAACCTCAAGTACGTTGTTGAGTCCACCACCCCAAGAGATGCCGTGGACGTTTATGAGGCGATAATTTTAGCTCAGCCAGGAGGATTAGGCAAGGCCCCAAGACTTGATGTTAACGAGGCAGGGTCTAAGCAAAGAATTTTGGCCAATGGGACGAGTCTCTATGATGTCTTCAAGATTTCAGCGCCTTGGGACTCCATCTCAGCCGAATGGGTCACCAACTTTCACATCACATTTGATGTCGGCTACCCCTATTTCAAAAGCCTCATCAACGAAAAAGAAGACATAAACACGGCGTCTGTGCACACGTTTCTGAAAATCCTGTCCAAGGTACCTGACACACTTATCTCAAGAAAGACCGGAAAAATCAAGGCTGGGCAAGTTTCACATGAGGCTAGAAGAGTCCTAGATGCAGGTGGATTGACAACATCCAAAGGCAGAAGAAGCCTTCTCAAGCTTGACACAAAACTTCACGACGCAAGCCATAAGCTGAACCCTGGAACAACAGCTGACATAACATCCGCAGTCTTAGCAGTTGCCATTCTAAAAGGCTTCAGGCCTTAGCGGCCCATCGGGAAACAGCGAGAGATTAAAAAGCGATGGATCATTATTCTGAGATGAGAGTCCACTCATGTCACAGGCATCCCAACTCAAACTTCAAGATGTCAAGGCATGGTTGAGCAGGGAAACCGCCTCACTCATTGAGCCTCTGAAAGGCAAGGCAGGCAGCATGCTTAGAGAGATAAAAGAAAGGATCGGCGACACAATAGAAAGCAGCCAGAAAATCATGGAAAACAGCCAAAACGAAATGAACAAAAACAATCCTAAGACTTATCGATTCGCCCGAAACGCAAACAAATTCGCCCAAGGCATCGTTGATACCCTGAAAGCAGTCAGCATTTCAGATGATATCAAGTATGAGACTGTGCAACATCTATGCGATCAGTTAGAAAAAACCTGTGCCACCATAGACCAGTTGAGGAGAAACGCGTATCCATACATCTCACCCTACTTCATTTTCGATCGAAGAAGGCTCGATGTTTTCATTAAACGGCTCTTCGACATAACAAAAGAATTCCGTGGCTTTCTCACCGCAAAATACGCAAACATCAAAGCTATCGATGAGGCGTCCTCGCAAGTCGACAGACTAATCCAGACATTGAATGAAG
>Ga0315309_1002589_pt1 | contig 10523 bp, 6 predicted proteins | sample TDP4_MG_FD_203080 | JGI IMG/M metagenome (GOLD analysis project Ga0315309, IMG submission 203080) | Freshwater sediment microbial communities from Lake Towuti, South Sulawesi, Indonesia - TDP4 | ecosystem: Environmental > Aquatic > Freshwater > Lake > Sediment | place: Indonesia: South Sulawesi...
TAAAGGAGAAATCACTAAAGAACAGTTGTGGAAGAGACTAGGAATTAAAATGAAAACCAAAAAAGTAGCCAAAAAGAGGTATGCTCAACGTAAAAGACGTCAAACACCCCTAGAAAGATTAGCCAAGCAAATTTAAACGGTTTGGGTTTGGGGTCAATCTATATATAAGGGAGGGTCTAGCCGCAGAGAGCGGAGACACGCCATTTAGGGTTTTTTGCCGCCGCAGTGGGGACATCTATCCATTTTTTCCTCGTAGAGATGGCCACAATAGGAACATCTAATCTTCACTATCTCACGTATTATCTCCCTCTCCTTCACCACTGGCTGATCTTCAGATGTCATTTGCCCTTCAAGCCCGTGCCTGCCCTTCATAATTCTAATCAATCCTATAACCCACCAGACGACTATGAACACTACGGATAATATGAAGACAATCCAGAACATGGTTTCAAAATGCATCGGAAACATGCCCGTGCACACACATTAATAGGCTAAGCCACACGCATATATTTAAGCATAATTTGAAACTTCACAACTTGCAGATGATTACCATGAGCAATTGGCGCTTATTGAAACTCGAAACCCACAACGCTTTCATAAACATGGCTATCGACGAGGCAATTTTAAGAGCAAAGATCGAAAACCTCGTCCCCAATACAATAAGATTCTATCGTTGGAAACCATCCGCCGTCTCCATCGGAAAATTCCAAGACATCCAAAAAGAAGCCCACATAGAAAACTGCAAAAAACACGGAGTAGACATTGTCAGACGAATAACAGGCGGAGGAACAGTCTACCACGACACAGAAGGCGAAATCACCTACAGCCTAATCGCCAACAAAAAAGACCTGAAAGTCGAAAACATAACAGCCGTCTACACAAAAATTTACACTGGAATAACCGAAGCACTAAAAATCCTAGGAATAAACGCGGACTTCAGCGAAGGAAACACAAAAACATGCCCAAACCTAACAGTAAAAGGCAAAAAAATCTCCGGAAGCGCCCAATCCCACAAAAAAGGCGTCGTACTGCAACACGGCACACTCTTGATAGATGTTGACTTAGAGAAAATGTTCACTTTCTTGCGTGTTCCATGGGCTAAAACATGCATGGAAGTCGTAAACGTCGCAGAAAACAAAATCACCTCGATAAAAAAGGAGCTCGGAAAAAACATCTCAAAAGAGGAAGTAAATCAAGCGTTAGTTGAAGGTTTCCAAAAGGCTTTAAGCATCAAATTTGAAGACGGCGAATTAACAGCCTACGAAAGCGCACTTGCAGAAAAACTCTATAAAGAAAAGTACGCCACTGAGGAATGGAATTTTCAGGGCGGAAGCGTTTATGAGAAGCAAGGATACGGGCTGTTTGAAAACAGGAGTTCGAATCTCTCCCGAGCTACTAAATGCTTGAGCGTGTGTGTGCGTGCAACAGCGTATAGCCCGTCTATTCGGAGCCAAATATGGTCGGGTTTGCGTGGTTTCTGATTCTTGGCGTGTGGTTTGAATGTGTGTTTGAAGCTATCGCGGGCTACTATAAGATTTTCTTAAGACTTTCCACCATATTTTGAGGAATGGCGATTTCTAAACTTGGCTACCAAAATCTGTTGGTGTCGTTTTGTGTGAGATTGTTATGGTGGCTTTTTTCTGGTTATTTTGCGTTTGATTGTTGAGAGGGCTATTGTTATGATTGCTGTTAGGGTTAGGTTGGGTGTTAGGGGTTTTGCTGTTGCGGGTGCTTGTATTGAGATTGAGTAGCCTCCAACCGGGACTGCTGCAACGGTTATGCGAGCCGGGTCGGACTGTGCTGTATTGCCCTTAGCATCGGTCACTTTAAGATATACGTAGTAGATTCCGCTTGTTGTAGGCATGAATGTCCAGCTGGTTGTGTTTGCTCCTGAAACTGGATTGCCGTTAAGATACCATTGATAGCTGTATAGGGTATATCCTCCAGAAACTGTTGAGGTGAAGGTTACAGATCGGCCCACAAGTATAGAGGCTGAAAGCGGACTTATCGATGCTGAAAGCGGCGGTGGTGGTGTGATTACATAGGTACCTATTATCTGGACTTTGTGAATGCTATGGCTGTATGTAAAGTATAGCATGCTATGGGTTGCGTTTTCTGTCGTCGTTGGAGGCGTTGATATGCCATCTATTAGCACTGTCCAAGGTTCTCCATACAAAAGTTGCTTTGGAATTGTCACGTTGCAGAAGCCGACGGTGCCATCTGGTCCGGCAACATTAAAGCTTATTTGTTTAAGCGGTTGGCTGAAGTTGAAGTTGTTAACGGTTGAATTGCTAATAACTGCCACAGGATAAGTAATACCATCCCAAACAACATCGAAAACCATTTCTATGGGACCCCAAGGCTTCATAAGGGGATAACGGTCTCGATTGTTTTCATCAATAACATATGGAGTATCACATATGCCGTCGCTGCCTGTCACATTCTGATAAGTTCCACCATACAAGTCAACGCCTGTATAGTCGCTCCAATAGTTTCCACCAGAAGGATAATCATTATCAAAGGTATTTGTTACGCCTGGAACACTATGAACCTGCTGAGTGTTGTGAATGAAATTATTATGGTAAATCGCATTGTCATTAGATTTAGAGTATAAGGAGACTCCTCCCTCGTTGTTGGTTATGTTGTTGCCAACAATTTTATTTCTGTCGGACCAGAACTGTAAGATGATGCCTCCTGTTAGATAACCCCATCCGTTGAAGGTTATCGTGTTGTGGATGATCGTGTTGCTGCAACAATCTAAGTATAAATTGATACCCTTGTGATTGTTTGTTATCACATTTTCCCTGATGATGTTATTGCAAGAGGAGAAAAGAATGTGAATTCCGTAAGAACCGTTTGATATGTTGCTTTGGTAAATCGTGTTGTTATGAGAAGACGAAATATGGACATTTGTTGGGTGGAGGATTATTGTGGTATTGCTGACTATGTTGTAGTTGCTTCCATCCAGAAAGATGCCGTATGAATTGTTTGATACTGCGCTGTCTATTATGATGTTATTGTTAGAATATTGTAAAGAAACTCCCTGCCATCCATTATTCAAAATCGAGCTACCGCAAATGGTGTTATAATTAGAAGAACAGATTCTGATACCATAATAATCATTTTTAGAGGCGACCACACCATCTATAATAGTGTGATTAGTGTAGGCAATCAATACTCCTTCACGGTTGTTTGTCAAATTGGAATTTTTCACTATAAGATTGGTTGAGTTTATAAGAGCTACATAGCCAGCATCAGGCGGAACTTGTTTGTCGTGTTGATTCACCCAGTAATAAATTGGCTTTCCATTCACCGTGTTTGAAACATCTACGTCTTGTATAAAATCTTCTAATCCGAAGTTGTAGGTGTTGTTAGTCATGTTATTGTACCTAAGGATGTTGCCACTTGAGTAAATGTAAGTTCCCCGTTTGTTGTCTAATATCGTGTTGCCAGTAACTTCGTTTCCACCACTGGCTAGGCAGATGCCATAGCCTCCGCGGGTTATCGTATTGCTGCTTATCTTGTTATCATCACTATGCAAGCAAAGGAGAATTCCGTAGTATACATCGGTTAAAGTGTTTTGACTGATGAGGTTTCCTTTCGAAGCGAATTCCAGAGAAACATCACACCAATAATTGTCACTGGCGTTCACATTCACGATAGCGGAATTTGTCGTAAGCGCACATAGCACGCCGTGGCTATTATTTCTTAGGTTCAAGTTTTGTACTGTAATTTGTGTGCAGTTTATGAGAGCTACATATCCTGCGTTGGCTGGGACCTGTTTGTTGTGTTCGTTTACCCAGTAGTAAATGGGCTTTCCATCGACCGTGTTTGAGTCGTCTACGTCATGAAAGTACTCCCAAGGATCTGTTGGCTCTATGTACCAGGCTGGTTCAACTAGAAAGTTGAAACCGTTGTTGCTCAATCGATTATTTCTGAACACCAATGGGGCACCATAGCACGCACCAAAACACTCTCGTAACATAACGCCAACACCTGTATTGTTTATTACCTCGTTGCTATTAATACAGGCATCCATAGCGCCCCATATCGACAGACCATAACTGTTGCCCATTACTTCGTTGTCTTTGATGTCATCTCTGTAAGAGTAGAATATGCAAATGCCATTCGTGTTATCTCTTATAATATTATGTTTGATGGTATTATTGTAAGAGATATATAAATAAATACCTTCTATATGGTTTGTTATTATGTTATCCATAATGCTGCTGTCACCAAACAGACGACCATATGAACTGCGCACCACAATGCCAAATGCCCCATTCTGTATCGTAAATCCACTAATATTGACGTAGTCCGCAACTATATCAACAACTATTCTGGTTCCGTTCCCATCAATCACCGTATTGCTTTTGTTTTCCCCAATAAGCGAAACTGTCTTATTAACAACCAAGTTTTCAAGATACGCTCCACTCGACACAAATATTGTTTCTCCTGAGAACGCCACATTAATTGCTTCCTGTATCGTTAGATATCTTTCTGGGACTTTTAAAGTTCTGACGACAACATATCCAGACATGGCATTGTTCTCTGTGCCTGTTTCGTTTGGTACAGGTACCACGTAGGATGTCGCATTGTAACTTCCTTCAATGGTTGGGATCCATGAGAAGCTAATGGTTGCTATTGCACCACTTGCTAGAAAACCAATAATTGTGGAGTTTACCAAGCTGTCGTTAATGAATTGCTGTAATACTAGATTGCTTTCATTGGTTATTCCAAAGTTAAGTACTGTGGTCTTGATTGTCGCGATATTCTGTGGCTGGAGAAATCGAGGGGTCTCCAAATCGAAGATGAGGAGATCGTGAACTGATAGAGTTTGCTCAACAGCTCTTCTTGCGTTGATTCTGCCGTATCCATAGTAAACGTCAAAACTAGGATTGCCCAAGTCGTCCGGGGTATACCGCAACTGAGCTCGCACCTGATCTCGAGAGACATTGGAAAACTGGCTCCAAATCAGGGCAGCGACACCGCTAACGTGCGCAGCCGACATCGAGGTGCCACTCTTGCTGGCATAAGAGTCATCCCAATTAGTGGAGTAGATGTTGGCGCCGGGTGCTGCGACTTCAATCCAATCTCCATAATTTGTGAACGGCGCGGGGCTGTCATTTTGACTGATTGCTGTGACAGCAATAACCTCTTTGTAAGCGGCAGGGTAGAACTTACGGTTTGTGGCTTCGTTCCCCGCAGCAGCGACCAATAACACCCCCGAATCGTAAGCGTATTTTAGAGCCTCATAAATCAGCTCACTATGAAAATATTCCCCCCAACTCATACTGATGATGTCCGCGCCTTGCTCTGTCGCATGAATAATGGCACCAGCGAGGTCATCTTCATATCCCTCTCCGAATCGGTTTAGACCTTTTTCCCCCATGATTTGCACTTGAGCTAAACCCGCTATGCCTTTGTTATTGTTAGTCACCGCCGCTATAATTCCGGCACAGTGGGTTCCATGACCACAATCATCCATCGGGTCGGTGTCGTTGTTCACCCAATCATAGCCCAGAGCAACGTAGTTCGCAGCTAGATCCGGATGATCCCAATCGATGCCCGTATCAATAACTGCCACCAGAACCGAGGTGTTGCCAATCGTGGTGTTCCAGGCATAATCGGCATTTATCTTCGCGGGGCCCCACTGCAGTGGCCACTCGGGATCATTTGGGACAAAATCAACCTCAAACCTCAAATTCGGCTCTATATACCTTGACAAGTTTGCCACTTGTATCTCCAACATAAAAGCAGATATTTTCTCAGAAGATATGTTAGCAACCACAGCACGAATCTTGTCTTCCATCGAGATCGTGTTGACAAGTTTGCCGTCGTTCTGAATAATGAGGTCGACGAGTTTAGAGTAGCTGTTTGGTTGTATGTCGCTGAGTCCTACTACAAATTCAGTAAAGTTATAGTTAACAGAGGCAAAATCCTCCCACTCGTCTATGCTGTCAAAATTCCATTCGCCGCCAGTTACCGAATGTGGCCCAACTGCGTCTATCTCTGACCTACCCCATCTACAACTATAAGTAGACTCATTCGATACAAGAGACAAGTATCTTGATGCACAGGCTTCTTGTATTGCGCCAAACTTTACTGGTTCATCGTCATCCAGAGTCCATGTTTTAGACTCTGCCTTGATTGGTTGAATGTCAAATGCTAATGTTAACATGCCTATCAACAGTGTCGCCTGCATTATTGCAGAAACTGCTCTTTTCGACAATTCTCCCTTCTCCTTATACTAATACTGGCTTAACCCCTATATTTTTTTCTGAAGAAAATCTTCTATTGCCGTTAAACCACGTTTCCGCAGACAATTTGAAAGCCCATGCTTCCCAACATTGTAAACACCTCCCCACCACCGTAAAACCATGTTTCAAACCCATTTCACGACTATCCTCCACAAAGAAGGCAAAATTATGCTTTAACACCGATAATTTGAACCTAAACCGGGCTATCAAAAAATTTAAGGAAGTGCGTCACAGCCTAGCGCTTTTCAAGTCTCCATTTTACGCCTTGAGGCGTATCCTCAATAATTACACCCATGGCTTTAAGCTGCTCTCTAATCTTGTCCGCCGTCTCCCAGTCTTTAGCCATCCTCGCTTCTTCTCTTCTGCGAATAAGTTCTTCAGCCTCCTTAGGCAATTCCCTTCTCCTCTTAACCTCGCCAATTACGCCAAGAACCTTGTCAAATCTCATCATCAACTTATAGACCTCTTCAGCCTCTTCCTTGCCAAGCAAGTTGTCATCCATAAACTTGTTCACATCCCTCACAAAATCAAACAACGCAGCCAATACATGCCCCATGTTTAAGTCATCATCCATGGCTTTTTCAAAATCTTTCTGCACACGATTCATCAGCAGCTTTATTTCCTCGCCACAGCCCTTTCCATCCGCCTGCGTTAACCTACGGACAAAGTTTACTAAACGGTCTATGGCGTTCTTTGCAGCCTTCAACCCCTCAAAAGTGAAGTTCAACTGTTGCCTATAATGGGTTGACAAGAGCAGAAAACGCAAAACCTTCGGGTCATAATCCTTAGCCATAATATCTCTTAAGGTGTAAATGTTCCTAAGGCTTCTACCCATCCTCTGCCCCTCAACAAGCAAATGCTCATTGTGAAGCCAGTAATTCACGAATTTCTTCCCCGTCGCCGCCTCGCTCTGAGCGATTTCATTTTCATGATGAGGAAATATGTTGTCCACTCCGCCTGTGTGGATGTCTATGGTTTCTCCTAAATACTTCATAGCCATCGCCGAACACTCAATATGCCAGCCCGGATACCCCTTTTCACACCACGGCGACTTCCAGTTCATTATATGCCTAGGATCATTTATCCAAAGGGCAAAATCAAACTGGTTTCGCTTATCAGGATTAAACTCCACCTTTCCCCCAGCACCCAACTTCAACTTTTCGATGGTGTTACCAGACAGCTTCCCATAATCCTTGAACTTAGAAACGTCAAAGTAGACAGAACCGTTCACAACATAAGCATAACCCCTATCGATCAGTCTCTGCACCAACTCCATCATCTCACTAATGTGATCCGTAGCCCTCGGCCTCGCCATAGGCTCTTCAAAACCCATTTTTTGAGCGTCTTCCAAAAACGCCTTAATATAGAACTCGGCTATAGACCAAGGGTCCTTCTTCTCTCTTCTTGCCGCAGCTTCCATTCTGTCTTCCCCTATGTCAACATCCTGAAACATGTGCCCAACATCGGTAAAATTCATAACCTGCTTGACTGCAAGGCCCTTGTACTCCAGATACCTCCTCAAGACATCAGCAAACGTGAACGCACGCAAATTGCCTATGCTCGCGTAATCATAAACAGTCAAGCCGCAGTTATACATTGTTACAACCCCCTTCTTTAATGGCTTGAATATCTCTTTTCCCTTCGTGAGAGTATTATACAATTTAAGCATCTGACCATCCCATCTACTGAGCCGCTTTTCACCAAATAAAAGCTGATTTATCTAAGTTATACTTTTCTTTCAAGTCAACCGCGAAAAATCAAAGCCTTGCCAAAACTTTCACTTTCTCGCCAGAAGCCACTAAGGCTTTTCTTTGTCATAAACAGCTAATCGTATTTTTTCAGCCTTATCATTCTTCTAATGCTCTTAAGATCCTTTGCAACGTGCCTCAGAAAATGCAACTCCTCCATCGCTCTCTCAAATCTTGCGAACTCCTCCCGAATCTTCCACACAAACTGCTCATTCCCGCCCATCGACTTCACCTTCACGCTTATGCGAATGGAGGGTCTTCATCGCCTTTTGGCAAACCACACAGCCGTTTCCGTCATCGAGGAGAAAGGAGAAGGCTTCGAAAAACGGAAAAACAATTCTCGGCTGATTGTAGTTTCGCCTTCAACCTTAGCCCTCCAACGCTGCATCGTAAGACTTAAGATATTCTTCTTCTATAAAAGCGTTACTGAACAACCACATCATGTAGGCGCTAAAGCGCGGTTACCCTATGGCTAGAATGCCTTCTAAAATCTTTTTTTCGGCGATGTCTAGTTGTTTGGAAAGCCAGCTTTTTAAGAGTGAGGCTGGTTTGGGGAGTTCGCCGCTGTAGGTTATGATTTGACTGTTCTTTAATGCGTCGACTTGGAATGTTTTTTCTGTTTCTTTGAACAGGAAAGACAAGGTTTGGGCTTGGTAGGCTAGTGTTTGAAAGTCTTCCCACTGTTTGCAGCGCAAGATCACGGGAGGACCCTGCATTTCTTTGGTTAGTGAGACTTCAGCCCTTTGCACTTGCGCTGAGGGTGTTGGTACAGAGGGAGCTTCGTGTGGAGCTGACAAGTATGTGATTAGGTTTGATATCTCACTCTGCAGTGTGGTTAGTCTCTCCTCAACTTTCTCTATTTTCCCGCTTAGTTCGCCGGTGTCGCCCAACCTCTCGGTGATGCCGCCTAACTCGTTTATCAGTCGGTCCAAGTCCTTTTCGTGCTCTTTCAAGACGTTTACTATGAAGTCTAAGGCTTCTAAGGCCTCGTCTTTCGACGGAACTTTCTTGGACATGGCTTTTCTCCCTTTTTCTTCAACCTATTAATGTCCATTCTTTATAGATAAGCGTAGCGAATCCTCAAGACATATCCTTGTGAAGAGATATCCATACTTATTGAGAATTAAAACTCTTATGGGAGAGTAAAAATATCTTGTTTCAAAAATGAGTAAGATACTTGCATTAAAGAGGCTTTGCCATGCGCGGAATGTTAAATTTCTTGCAGCTTGCAGATCCTTGATGGTTTATTTTACCTTTTGTTTGTTGACGCATCTTTGCTCTCTGTGGAGACTAGACCCTCTTATATATAGGTTGAACCAGTTTTGACTGGCGGGTGTGTATTTTAGACGTTTTTGGCTACGATACAGTAGGTCCTCTGTACATTTGTTGGTGTTGGAATTTTCACCACTGTAAAACTAAGCGAGCTTGCAGACTTTTTCTCGGTTGGTTAGAAGAGCTTGGTGAATGCACTCGAAGTGAGTTAAGCCGGTTTGCGTGGGATTTGGAAGCTGGAAAGATTGAAAAGGGCTTCATGTATAGGCGGACCAGTTTTTACCGTCAGATTCGCAAGCCGCTTCTAACATTGGGGCTGATAACGATTGAGCAGAGATTTGGCGAGGGGCAGGATTTTGACGTGAAATCTTTCGTTGTCCGAGAGAAGTATGTTCTCGTGTGGCAGCCTATCCCACAAAGACCGCCAGACGGCTTAAACCTGCCAAGGCTCGCGTGGACAATCTGCAAGCGTTGGACCGACGAATTTTTAGAGAAAAAGGCATAGTTTTAAAGAAACAGAGGTCCCATTAGACAAGTTGACATAGAAGACATATACACAGCGGCTCTACACTACGGAGAAACATACCCATAACCCCACATTCTAATTCATGCGTCTTCCATGAGACGCCTTCAGTCCCTTAAACAAATCTGGCTCCATAGGTATGTGAACAAAGTTTCACAAGGCTTAAGTAGATTTATAGGATTAACTATAAAAGCAAAGGAAGAGACAAGTTTTCACACAGGTCGATTGGCTTCCGTAGACGGCATCTCAAAAGCCGACAAGACAGAATCTCTAAAGGCTCACAGCCTCTTCGTAAGATCAAAAGAGAGAGAAAGGAGAAAAAAGGAACAATGAAAGACGAGACCATCTGCGTAATAATACTAACACTACTGTTAATAGGAACTATTCAAGTCCAAGCAGCTTTCTGGAACACAAATGAGGAACATAAAAAGTCGATCACAACAAACAAACCATGCTCTACAAATCATGAAAACCGAAGATTCGCCGCCGCAGAACCCACCAACACGTATGGCTTAGGCGAGACGAATACAGACTGGTGGCCCATGTTTCGCCACGACTTGCGACGTACGGCACACTCAACATCAAAAGCCCCAAACAACGATCAGATTTTATGGAGTTACGCCACAGGCAGCGTTATCGGTTTCTCTTCTCCTGCTGTTGCCGATGGCAAGGTATACATAGGCTCGTGGGATAGAAATGTCTACGCATTAAACGCTACCA
>Ga0315309_1002590_pt1 | contig 10522 bp, 18 predicted proteins | sample TDP4_MG_FD_203080 | JGI IMG/M metagenome (GOLD analysis project Ga0315309, IMG submission 203080) | Freshwater sediment microbial communities from Lake Towuti, South Sulawesi, Indonesia - TDP4 | ecosystem: Environmental > Aquatic > Freshwater > Lake > Sediment | place: Indonesia: South Sulawesi...
AGCCCCCGGCACGGTTCAAAGAGCTCCTGGAGTTCATAGAGAAGGGAGGTGGGAGAACGTGACAGAAGAGAATACGACACCCTGGCGGTGGGCCCTGCCGGATAAGCTCCAGGTGCCCGCCGACGAACTCCAAGCCCGCATCGACATCTACCGCGAGACCATCGTACTGCGTCTGGTGGGGGAGGGGGGCATGGTCACCACCCGGCCGGTGTCGGCCCTGGACGTGGCCCGGGCCTTCACCCGGGACATCCCCATCTCCTCGGGCGTCCTGCCCGAAGGGACCCTCTGGTGGGCGTCGGGCGCAGAGGGGCCGGAGGTGGCCCTGTGGCGGCCGCCCAGGGTGTGGCCGGTGGCCCTCCAGCTGGAGGCGTTCAAGCCCCCACGCCGCTTCAGGCTGCCGATGCCCGGCCTGGTGTTCGTCTGCCAGCCCGCACGGGCCCCCAGGGTCTACGCCGCCAAGAGGCGCCCCAGGAGGCCGGACGACGTCCTCTACCACGCGCCCCTCTTCAACGTCTTCCAGAGCGGCAGGACGTGCCCCGGCACCCACAACTACCCCCAGGAGGTGGAGAAGGCGCCCGAGTCATTCTTCACCGCCTTCTTCACCCCCACGGGGGACTGGAGGGGCCGCTCCCTGAGCCACCCCAACGACCTCCTGGCCCTCTGGGAGAAGCTCGACGGCGTGCGGCGCTATCCCCTCCACAACCTGGTGGCCTGGGGGAAGGTGAAAGACCTGATGGAGAAAGGAGGGCTGGACAATGGCAGAGATTGACTGGCGGAAGGAACTCAAGCCCCTGCCCCTGGCTGCCGCGGGCGACCTCTACGCCCGTCTCCGCAGGGTACAGGAGCTGACGGGAATGGGCTGGACCGACGCCGCTGTGGAGCTGCTGGCCCCCGTCGTGGACGCCCTTGAGGAGCGGTTCCCCGGCGGCGCAGCCGACAAGCTCTACGCCATAGCATGGGGTGAGCACAGTGCTCCAAAGGAAAATAGCGGGGTATCTGGTAAATAAACCTGACGGCCTTCAGGGGGAGCCCGGGCTGGCCTACGACTACGTGCTGGCAGCCAACGGCCTCTTGGTACGGGCCGAGAAGGTGACCGGAGCAGGGCTGGCCCTGCTCCGGGCGACGGTGCTGGTGGCCGAGGCGGGGGTGAGGGGCCTGGCCCCCCTGGAGCCCCGCCTGGAGCTGCCCCAGGGCAAGGTGCCCGGCGACCTCTGGCGGGCGGCGCTGCGCATGGCACAGCTCCGCTGGCCCCAGGAGCTTTACCTGGCCATCACCTGGCGGGGCTGCTACCAACTGGAGGTGCCCGAGCAGGAGGCGACCCCCGGCTCCATAAGGTACACGGCCCTGCCCGACACCGTGGTGGACATCCACTCTCACGGGGGCATGGGGGGCTTCTTCAGCAGCACAGACAACGCCGACGACCGGGGCTTCCGCATCTCCGTGGTGGTGGGCCACGTGGACAGGCTGCTCAAGGACACGGCCGCCCGCATCAGCGTCTATGGCCACACCGGCCCGGTGTGGCTGGGGGACATATTCATGCTCTAGGAGGTGAGAACAATGTCTATGTCCTGGATGGATGAGCTGTATGGGGTGATCCACCCCTACCAGAGCCTCGATGAGCTGATCGAGGACCTGAAGAAGCCCGATCCACCGAAGCAAGCCATCGAGCGGGCGGTCTGGGCGCTGGAGAAGCTGAAGGAGCTGCTGGAAGGGTAGGAGGTGAGCGTGTACAGGCTTTATCCCCACCTCAACGAGAGGAATGGGATCATCGCCGTCGTGGGCTGCGGCGGCACCGGAGGCTTCCTGGCCGAGGGCCTCTGCCGTCTCTTCCTCGACACCTCTATCCGCGTCATCCTGGTGGACCACGACCGGGTGGAGGAGAGGAACTTGCTACGCCAGAATTACTACCCTGAGGAGCTGGGGAGGTTCAAGGCCCAGGCGCTGGCGGAGCGACTGGCCCTCAAGTACCGCCGCCCCGTCGCCTACGCCCTGGACCCCTTCTCCAGCCCCCTGGAAGAGAAGTCCATGCTGGGGCCCGACTGGAGGGCCCTGAGTCCCGGCATCCTGGTGGGGTGCGTGGACAACGCCCCCGCGAGGGAGGCGATGGCCCAGTGGTGCTCCAGATGGCAGATGGGCTGGTGGGTGGACGTAGGCAACGGGCAGCAGTTCGGCCAGGTGCTGGTGGGCAACGCCCCGCCCGATAGGCTGCGGGGGGCCTTCAGGGAGAAGGAGGGCGTGTGCATCGCTCTCCCCAGGCCCACCGACCAGCGGCCCGAGCTCCTGGTGGCCCCCACGCCGCCCCTGGACCCGAGCTGCGCCGAGGCGGTGGCCCTCGAACAGCAGTCGCCCACGATCAACCAGGCCATGGCCGCCCTCACCCTGGAGGTGGTGAGGAGGCTGGTAGCGGGGGAGCTCACCTGGATCCAGGTGGCCCTGGACCTGGAGGCGGGCACCATGCATCCCACCTTCGCCACGCCGGAGGTGGTGTCGCAGATGACGGGCATCCCCCTGAGGGAGCTGGTTGTCAAATGACACCTGGGAAACTATTGGGAAACTGTGAGAAACCAACAGTTCTAAGCGAAAGGGGGGAGCCGTGCCAGTAGTGAAGGGATTCAGGCTGGCTTGCCGCCGATGCCAGGCGACGGTGAGCGACTCCTTTGATATTGAGCTTCTGGAGCGCTTGCTGCGAGCAGCGCGCTATGGCATGGTCGTTATTCGGCAACAGGGCGACGGCTACTACATTGAGGAGACTCCGCTGGCCGATGACCTGTGCAGCCGTTGTGCAGGAATGGACGAAGGAAAGGAGGTGGAGCCATGACCCAGGAACAGAGGCCCAGCAGGCTCAAGGTGGTCCTGGAGGAGCTGGAGCAGGGGATGACGGTGGGCGTCCAGGCCAAGGGGTGCGATCCCCTCATCTCGCTGCTGCCCGGCGCCACGTTGGAACAAGCCCTGGCAAGAGTGCTGGAGCTGGTGGCCCAGGCCAGGGAGCGGTGGGCGCAGCGGCCCCAGAACCCCGTCTACCAGCGGCCGCCGGAACCCCCGCGCCCGCAGACGGCGCCCAGGCAGGCACCGCGGAGGGCCGAGCCACAGGTGGTGCAGCAGCGGCTCATGTAGGAGGCCGAGAAAGGAGGTACAGGTGTGTCACATAGACCGAAGCCGTCTGATGAGGCTGGCCTGGGAGTACCGCAGACTCAACCCTTACCGGGGCTGGGCGACGTCGCTGCGGCTCGCCTGGAAAGCCCTCAAGCAGACAAGCCTGCCCCAGCGGGAAGTCGGGAAAGCGAAGTAGTGGACAAGCAGATAGACGACGTGGTGGGCGCCCTGACAGACCCCATCATCGTCATGCCCGGCGGCTGGGGAGATACCCTGCCCGACTGGATCAAGACCCGGATCACCCTGGAGAGGCTGGTTGAAAACGTGAAGGCCGCCCGTGGAGAGCACCCTACGGGAACCGACGCCGAGGCCATGGCCTACCTCTACACCGCGAGCCTTACCGCGCCCATGAGCGAACACTGGGCTAACATCTACTTCTATGTGTTCACCAGGGTGATGGGGGACAAGGCGCCGGGGGATCTCCGCAGGGATGAGCTGACCAACTACGAGCAGGGGCTGCTGGGAGACCTCAAGGCATGGCTTTGGAAGCAGAGGGTGAAGGTCAGGCAGGAGCGCCGGCGGGAGAAGAGGGCCAGGGAGAAGGCAGAGACGGCAGCCCGGGCCCCGAAGCAACTGGGGCTGCCGATGTAATACCAGAGGGCGGAGTGGCCAAGATCGGCCCATGTGAAGGAGGATCCGGATGAAAGAGATAAAGGCGTTGGTCATCTACCACTCGGATCTCCTCATGGCATCCCCTCCCTTTTTGGTACTTGAAATCCCCTAGAGAGTGCACCGGCCATGAAAAGGGCCTTTTTGTGTGTATCCACAACTCTGGGCGCAGTCGGATGGCCGAGGCGATATTCAACCATCTGGCTGGGGAGAAAGCACCAGAGCGAAGGTGGAGAAGTACCTGACTTGGCCGCTGAAGGTTCGCCCTATGATGTCAAAGGCGGTATAGAGCTTCGGCCAGGAGCCGCCCGTGGGCGACGGGGCAAAGCGTTGGAGACGAAGCCTCCCGAAGGCATACTCGTTCAGCACCTGGCCGATGCCACCCAGCTCCCGGACCTCGCTCTCCGCGAGGGCTACACTGAGCCTGGCGGGGAACCAGAAGCGCACACCGGACAGCGGCTTGCCATCCACATCGAAGAGCTCAACCATGAAGGCACGCAGGACCTGCCCCGGCGGCGGGACATCGAGTTCGGTGTTCACCACCTGGAGCCTCACTTGGAACGTCTTCTGCTGGACGGGGGCAGGGATCTCCAGTCTGACGCCCGAGTCGGGCAGCTCCACGATGGCCGGGGCTGTGGGGTGCACCACCCACGTGTTGCCCCGCCCTGGATCGACGGGCGTTATCCACTGTTCAGGCACCGCTGTGAGCGGCGGGAAGGGCGTTGGCGTGGGCGTGGGGGTGGGTTTCGGGGTAGGGGCTGGATTCGAACTACGAGTTGGGTTATGGGTGGAAGTTGGTGTCGGAGTGGCAGTAGGCGTGGGAGTTGGAGTCGGGTCAGGTGTCCAACCGGGCTCCGGTATAGGGGTCAGATTGGCAAAAGCAGGCTTTATTCCGATGGTCTGAATGCCGGGCTTCACATACATCGACGCGAGTCCACCGGCCCCTGCCGCAAGGGCATACTTGATGAACTGTCGTCGCGAAACACCTGTCGGCTGAGGCACGTTCGACTTTTCCAGTTCTTCAGCCCCCTCCCGCCCAGAGCCCAGTCGGTCAAACATCTCGGGATGGCTTGTGGAATGGCAGCCTTTGTCCGTGCTACTTTCCATGGCTCTCACCAATTGATGACGGCGTCTGTGTTGATTTCAGGCTATCTCTCCCTAGACGGATAGGGTAGCCATCACAGGCATCGTAACAAGCCATAGCTCTCCTCTTGGGTGGACAATCCTGCCGGTAGACTTGGACTTCTTTGAACGCGGCGTCCGGTGTGGCCTGTACCACGTCGGCATAGCTATCGAATAGCTCTATATTGCAGGCCGAGGGACACCACAGGAAGGCTTCCTTACCACAGGGACAGGTTATCCGATAGACCGTCGGGAGATAATCACCTTTGAGCGTTATGGCTAGTTGCATTGCTGTGTTTTCCTCGCTCACCCCCTCACCCCCCAGACCTCACCCATCATGTCCTTGAGCAGCGCCTCCGCCAAAACTGGCAGGAAACGCCAGGGTGTCAATCGCCATCTCGCTATCCAGCTCCTTTGTGTTTTAGATGGAGCAGATCCACTCCCATCTCTGCGGCCGCGACCAAGTACATAATCAGCCACCAGCCCTGTGAACCGGGCAGAATACCCTGCTTGACCAAGCTCTCGACTTCCTCTGGCAACTCCGTCATGAGCCTCTTGCTGATATGCTTGGCCCGCATTGCCACGCGGACAAGATCCTGAGCCGACTGCGGTGTGAGACCAGCCAGCAGCCGTTGAAGCCTCTTCCCCTCGTCGTCCATTGCCTCCCCCCTCTGATGCAACCCGCGCCTCTATATCTTCCCCCGGCCCGATGCCGCCCATGCCAGAGGCATCGGGCCGGGTGTAAAAGGAGGAATGAGCGTGGGATGAAGTCATCGAGGCTTCCCCCTTGATGGGGTGATGGTCTTGTTCTGGAGGAACTTCAGAAGCTCGGAGCCGAGGAAACGCCACTGGCGCCCGGCCTTGCGACCCCTGATCTCTCCGCGGCGCACCAGCAGCCTGAATGTGCTGACCGGCAAGCCGAGAAGCTTCCGCGCTTCTTCCACGGTGTACACCCTGCGGGGCTCGATCTCTCCCACCCGCTGGCCCCCTTCGTCCTGCTCCGGTGCAGGACCCCCCACCACCAGCTGCATGCTCGCGGCCAGTGCTAGATACCTAGCACTATAGTACAACAAGTGCGGGCCAGTGTCAATAGATGCCTGCTAATGCTCACAAGGTCTCGCTGTATGGCGGTAGATAGCAGCTCCTGCGCCTTGGCGCGCCTCTCGAAAACCAGGGGTCAGGCACAGGGAAGACGCCCGCCATGAGGGGTGAAATAGAAACCCTTGGAGGTTTCAAGCGGTTCAGCAGCCAGCCACCCGATAGGGCGAGGGCTGGCAGTTCAGCGTGTGGCTAGCTCGAGATCTGTTACGGGATGGTCCTATTCTCGAAGAACTGCAAAAGGTCGGAGCCGAGGAAGCGCCACCGGCGGCCAGCCTTGCGGCCCTTGATCTCTCCGCGGCGCACCAGGAGCCTGAACGTGCTCTCCGAGAGGGCGAGAAGCTGTCGGGCCTCCTCCAAGGTATACACCTTTCGGGGGTCGATAGCTTCCCTCATTGACTGTCCTCCTCTTGCCCAACGCTCGTCCCCACTCAGCCTCGGCCTCACCTCCCGGTGGAATAGTCCTTGCACCTTACACGAAGTGACAGTTAATGTCAAGTTGTTGACAGACAGGAGACTATCGCTCAGAAGCAGAAAGGGCCGTCAACGGGGATATCCACAGAGGAGCCTCTGGCCCCAAAACCACACTGGGGGGATAGGCGGGGGCCAAACCCAGGCCTCTCCTGAAGCTGGAGTCTGCACAGGCATCAGGGGGTAATTAGTACCTCCGGGGGCTTGACAACCCGGGCGTGTTTTATATAACCTCTTGGGGCAGGAGGTGTCAAGATGCCTAGCGTGTTCACCAGGAGCATCCTTTCCATCGGCGACGGCGGCATGTGCGTCAGCATACCCATCTCATGGGCGAGGTACTATGGCCTGAAGCCCGGCGACAAGCTGGAGGTGATCGCCAACGGGGAGCTCACCGTCCGGCCCTTGCCTAAGGAGGAGACGCCCACCGAAAAGCAAGGGGAAGCAAATGCTCCGCCGCAGGAATAGGCATCTGGCTGGGGAGCCAGGATTCGAACCTGGGCTACGGAGTCCAGAGCCCCGCGTCCTACCACTAGACGACTCCCCATCCTTTGGGCACATAATCCAGAGTTATGTGCCCAATCCCTTGAGACGCCCACCCCTCCGCGAAAGACAGTTGATCCAGAGTCAACTGTCTTTCGCCTTGACGTCCCTCCCATCCCCCATGGAACTTAACCCCGCCCTCCAGCGTCAACGGGGTGGGGGGTGATGAAGATGTTGACGACGACCGCCGTTCAGGATTTCCTTCTCTCACGCAGCGGCCTCAGGCCCTACTCCCAGCGATGGTACCACAAGATCCTCAGACGCTTCCAGGAGGCCTTCCCCGGCGAGCTCCCCCAGGAGCCCCAACCGATCCAGGGCTGGCTGGCCAGCCTGGGCCATGTGGAGCCCGAGACGGTCCACGCCTACTGGCGGACGCTGCGGGCCCTCTACAACCAGGCGCGCCTGTGGCACCCGGACCTGAAGAACCCCATGGCCCTGGTGAGGCCGCCGCGCCTCAAGGAGAAGGTGCTCAGGACCTTCAGCCCGGATGAGCTTTACAGCCTCTTCAGCCAGCCCCTCCCACCCAGGGACCGCGCGCTCCTCACCCTCCTCCTGGACACGGCGATAAGGGCCAGGGAGGTGGCGAGCATCACCTGGGAGAACGTGCGGCCCGGGTACATCGTCGTCCAGGGGAAGGGGGGGCGGGAGCGGGAGGTGCCGATCTCCCCGGAGACGCACCGGCTTCTCGAGGCGCTTTTGCCCCGCAGCAACGGTGCCTCCGGGTGGGAACGGGAGCCCGTGTTCCTCGGCAGGAAAGGGCCGCTGACCTACGAGGGGATCTACAAAGTGGTCAAGCGGTGGTGCCGCCGCGCCGGCGTCGCGGGGCCGCGCCTGGGGCCCCATACCTTCAGGCACACCTTCGGGACGGCCTACGCCGAGGCCGAGGGATGCAACCCCAAGGTGCTCCAGCAGATCATGGGCCACCGCGATTTCAAGACCACCCTTCGCTATCTGCACGTGAGCCGCAGGAGCATGATCGAGAACCACCGCCTCTGCACCCCCTTGAAGGGCCTGGAGGCGCTGGCCCAGGGAAGGCTCATCAGGGAGCAGGAGGAGGTGGTGCGGGAGGCGGAGGAGATCCTCACAAGGGGGGAGAGGTGACCACAGGTAAGGGGACCGACCCTGCCACCGGCAGGCAGCATCAGTTCATGACGGGGCTCCTGGACGAGCTGTGGACGGACTGGGAGGCGCTGCGGGAGCGGTGGCGGTACCTGGGAAACGTTCTGCCCTACTGGTGCCAGAGCAGGGAGGAGTTGCGCAACCACATCCACAACGTAGTTCTGGGAACGACGCCACGCATTCTGACGAAGAGAGACGCGGGCAGGGTGATCTCTTACTTGAAGAAGAAGCGCAGGCTCCTCAAGCAAACCCGACGAATGCTCCAAGTCTAAGGATGGCCAGGGGGAATGGGTAGAAGATGAACGTAGATGTCGTCGCCAACCTGAAAGCAGGCGAACCCATTACGGTCGACCAGTGGGCCGAGGCCTCCCGGCAGAAGCACCTATGCGGCATCCTGGGATGCTTGAACCCACCGTCGGTCCACTGTCCGCACTGCGGCAACTGGTACTGCACCGAGCACGCTGAGATGGTGTATCACCGCGGAAAGGAGCGAAGGGGATCAGCATAAATCGCCGTGGAAGGGAGTTCCCCTGCCAGGGCTGCGGGATACTGGCGGGGCTGGGACACATTGAGCCGCTGCTCGGCAAGCCCCAGGAGGTGGTGGTGCGCTACCATCTGTTCGGCAAGGTCCGCACCGAGGTGGTGGCGCTCAGGATATGCGAGACCTGCCAGCGGGAGCTGGCGAAGAAGGGGCACCTGGTCCTCAGTGGCTAGGAGACACATGACCAAGGTACAACTCCATAAGCTCATCTGCTGGCGGCTCCTGTTCCATTTCAGGCCAGCGCCAGGTTACTGGCTCCTGTTCGTAGCACATCAAAGGAATTGAAGGAGGAGGCATGAGTCCAATCAAAGGCCTCTCTGAACAGACCAGGCTCCCCAGGCTTGGGAAGATCCACCTGGGCGTCAAGGTGAAGGGCAGGGAGACGGAGTACCCCCAGCCCGTGGACTACTTCGTGTGCCCCCCGGAGCTCAGCCAGTTCCTGGGGGAGGACAAGCCGACCCAGCTCACCATCGTCTTCCCCACCGACAACCCCGACCAGTGGGCCTCCCACTTCTACCGGGCCTACACCTCCTACCGGGGCCTGGTGTGCCGCGGGGACGGGGAGACGGCCACACGGATGGTCGACCTGGACCGGGTGGTGGACCCGAAGACGGGCGAGGTCATCCCCAAAGACGAGCACCCCAACTCCTGGCCCAGGGCCGACCGGGACACCAAGCGGGTCGCCTACTACGAGATAGCCTGCCCGGGCCCCGCCTGCCCCGAATTCCAGCGAAAGGGGTGCCGGCCTGTGATGAACCTCCAGTTCCTGATCCCCAACTACCCCAGGCTGGGCATCTGGCAGATCGACACCTCTTCCTGGAACTCCATGCGCAACGTGCTCAGCGGCGTGCGGCTGGTCAAGAGCCTCCTGGAGGGGCGCGTCTCCGGCATACCCCTCACCCTCTCCCTGGTGCCGATGCAGGTCCAGCCCGAGGGGGTCAAGAAGAACGTCCACGTCCTCCAGCTCACTGCCCCCTACAGCCTCCTGGAGCTGTACGAGAGGGCGAAGCTGCCCCGGGCGGAGGCGGTTGCGCTCCCTCCGCCGGACTTGGAGGCACCTGAGGACCTGTTCCCTGATGAGGAAGAGCCGACTGTCGTCGAAGGAAAGATAGCCAAACCCGCCAGCTTCTTCCAGCCGCCCGGAGAGCCCCCATCGGCCCCTACCGGGGAGATATCCGGCCAAGCCGCCCTGGACCAGGCCGGGGTCACCAGCGCCTCCGCACCTCCACCCACCGCTCAGGCCAAGCCACCAGCCGAGAAGGGTCCCCCGCGCCTTCTGGAGGTCTGGGAGGAGATCAGGGCAAGCCTTAAGGCCCTCCCCGGGGGCACGGAGCAGCAGGCCGCCAGGTGGCTGGCAAAGGAGAGCGGGATAAAGGTCTCCACGAAGGTGTTCGAGAGGCCGGCTCCGCCGGTGGGGCTGCCGGGGAATGTGCTTTTCAGGCTGGCCCAGGAGCTGAAGGCCCACAGGCCGACGCTGCGATAGAAAGGAGTGGCATGCTCATCTTGATAGGGGGACCCTTCACCGACGAGGAGGCCCTGACCATCCTCCAGAAGGTCCGGGACGTCGAACAGGCCCGGCCTGAACTCCATCTCCGGGTCAGCATTCTTGCCCCGGCCATGACCAGGGAGAGGGCGAAGAGGCTTCTGGAGAGCGTGAAGCCCCCCTTCGCCCACCAGGTGGAGATAGAGGGGCGCATAGCTGTGGATACCCGGCCCCCGTTCAGCTCCAACTAAGGGGGAGATATGGCCTCGTCAGGCAGGAAAGACAGCAGGCGCATCCGGGCCTTCCAGCAGCTGGAGGAGGCCTGGAAGCTCTTGGAGCAGGCAGCCAAGAAAGGGCTGAAGGCGGCCCGGGCGCTGCAGCTCATA
>Ga0315309_1002591_pt1 | contig 10519 bp, 8 predicted proteins | sample TDP4_MG_FD_203080 | JGI IMG/M metagenome (GOLD analysis project Ga0315309, IMG submission 203080) | Freshwater sediment microbial communities from Lake Towuti, South Sulawesi, Indonesia - TDP4 | ecosystem: Environmental > Aquatic > Freshwater > Lake > Sediment | place: Indonesia: South Sulawesi...
ACACCGGCCTGATTGACATCGATAAACTTTCCATCCGCGGAGGTGATGAAAACCACATCCTTCAAGTTTTCAAAAATCGTCCGGAATTTTGACTCGGCCTCTTTTAAGGCTTCTTGAGATTGTTTGAGATCCTGAATCATCTGATTGAAGGACTCTGTGAGGAGACCCACCTCATCTCTTGTATCAGGTGCGATGGCCACGTCTAAATTCCCTTCGGATACTTTTTTCATTTGGATGGACAGTCGTGTGATGGGATGCGTCAGCCTCCTCGTTAAGAAGAGGCTAAGAATGATGGCAATCACGAGAGAAATCAAAATCCATTGAATGGCCGTATTGGAGATTTGTTTAAGAGGTTTATATACTTCTTCTACAGGTACCTGAACCACAATAACCCAACCTAATTTCCTGATGGGTTTATATACAACCAAAAACCTCTCACCACGTAGATTTTCAAGTTCTAAACTTCCCTCCTCTCCTGCAATGGCTCGATCTACAAATGGTCCTAATAAGATCACGCTCGTATCAGGATAGGCGAGTAAAAAACCACCTTTACCCACCAAATAAGCTGAACTCTTTTCCTCCATCAACCTCTGTGGAATCAGATTCAATAAATATCGAATATGAACCTTTGCGCTTAATACACCAACTGGCTTCCCCGCATATTTTCCAACGGGAACCGCGACAACCATAATGGGGAATATACTTTCGGTAGTAACAAAATCTTTATAAAAAATTTGCCCCTTCGAAGCCACCTTAAACATTTCACTTTTCGATTCGTCTCTCAGATCAGAAGGATTCACCACTTTATACTTTGAAACTTTTACATACTCACGACCCTTTTCATCGAGAAAAGTCAATTCAAAAAAATAATCGCTTTGGTTAATGAAATTTTCTAAATGTTCCTTTGCATGTGACAGACCGAACCTTCTGAGTTGCTTGTCCATCGCGAGAAAAAGGAGGTGTTCAGTCATTTTTTCAAAAAATGCCTCAGTTCGTTCTACAATCACTTGGGCCTTTTCTTTTTCAATCTTAATGACCGATTCCTTCAAATCCCTTTGATAGATTTGGATAATATTGAAACCCGCAATCGTTATGGGAATGGTGGCCAAAAGGACGCAAAAGATCGTCCATTTCAATGTGAGGCTTTTTCTGATTCCCTTAATCATCAGTACTGGTCTCCCTTTAAGAATCGAATTAACTCCGATTGAAGAACCCTCCATCCCTTCCCTGCTTTGATCGCCTTGATCCTTCCAACACGAACATATTTTAGAAAGGTTGGTTTGGAGATTTTCAGGTACTGAATCGCCTCTTCAGTGGTAAATACCTCATCTTTGTCCATGACGTGCATCGAATTACCTCCAATTTTTTTGATTTTTATCAAATTAAGAGCAAAATATATGCCAAAAGAATTAACACGAGATTACCCGCCCGTAACCCATTGACTTTAAAAATTAACCTAATTTTTTCGACGAAGGTTTTAAATGAAGTTTAGTCTCAAGAGGAATGACAAATTGTCAAAATAGGGAGATTCTGAACAAACATTAAATCTCCCCCCCGCCTTTTCTGTAGGGGGTAAAGTGGGGATTACCAATTTTCGTGATTCGAGGGTGACGAAGCCGTCAGGACGAATCTGCCCCAAAAGGGATCGTTCACGTGCATACTAAATGTCACTTTAGAGATGAAAAAAATGGGAGGTATAGCTTTTCGAGGGAGGGAAATGGGAGGATTTACATTCTATATTTCCCAAAGTCTTCCGGTTTCATACCCTCAATGATGGATTTTAATTCATCCTGGTCTTCCAAAAATTTGGAGCCAAACAGTCCCATCTGCTTTGTCGCCTCAATCACGGTCTCAGCGATAAAGATGGGGGCCTTCAATCTTACAGCGAGGGCAATCGCATCGCTGGGACGGCTGTCCACAATGATCTCTTTCCCTTCGATATTGAGATAAAGATTGGCATAAAAAGTATTCCCCTTGATATCATTGATGACCACCCGAGTGAGGGATGCTTGAAATGTATCCAAAATCTGTTTCATCAGATCGTGCGTCATAGGCCGAAGAGTCACAACATCTTCGAGCCCCCTTGAAATGGCTTCAGCCTCAAAGACTCCGATCCAGATGGGCAATGCTTTCTGCCCGGTCAGATCCACCAGGACGACCACAGGGTTCGAGGCCTTAGGATCCACTAAGACACCCATCACCTTAACTTCCATCAAGGCCTCTCCCATACCACTCCCCTCAAAAATTTCCAAGATGAAACGCCCTTTGTTTTGAGTCCACTCCTATTTTAACCTGTATGAGATGGATGTCAACCCTGACCGGATTATTTCTCAGCACCAGAAGCTCGGCATCGAGAACGGATTCTAATTTGAACGAAAAGGATCAAAAACAGGTAGGGCAAAGGAGGTAAGAATGATTCTATTCGTCAGCCTTTTCCATCGGCGTCTCCGGTGAGATCAATTCCCGGCGTATTTTTCTCCGCCGATCCTTCGGAAAGGTAAGGGTAACCGTCGTTCCTCTTTTCAACCGGCTCTCCACTTGGATTTCCCCTCCGTGTTCTTCCATCACCCTTTTGGCGAATGTCAACCCCAATCCCATTTGACCAGGTCGGGTGGAAAAGAAGGGCTCGAAAATGCGATCGAGGTTCTTCTTTGAAATTCCCTCCCCTTTATCGGAGATAGAGATACCAATGCTTTCATCACGCTCAACAAGAGTCACCTTCACCGTCTTTCTTTTTTTCCCTACGGACATTCTCGCGGCGCTTTCCATGCTATTTCTCAAAATATGACAAAGGGCTTTCATGAGCAAGCCGTTATCCACAAAAAGATATCCATCTCCTCCGAGAGCCCTTGCTTCTAAATCGAGGAAGATCCCCTTCCCGGTTGCCTCGGGTGAAAAGATTTGGAGCGCTCTCTCAACCACATCCTGAATTTTCTCCCTTCGGAAAGTGGGCTTTGAAATCAGAACATATTCCTCCACCCGTTGGATGATCGTCTCCAATCTCTGAGTTTCCTGAAAAATTCGGTCAAGATAAGAACTACGGGAAGACGCAGATGGAGGTGCTTTCAAAAAACGCTTCACATATCCTCCGATGGAGGCAATAGGATTTCGAATCTGATGGGCAATCTCCTCCACCACCATGCCGAGGCTTGCCCAACGCTCCATCTCCAACCTCTCCCTCTCCAGTTTCTTTAGTCGCTGAATCTCCTGGAAGGAAAAGGTCAAAAAAACCTCTCCTTCCTCCTTGAAAGACGAACTGGAAATGTGGACGAAGATCTTCTTTCCGTCCTTCTGCTTTAAGAGGGCTTCTCCTTCAAAACCCGTCTTGTAAAGGGTGAGGTAGATGATGTTGGGGAGGAAATAGGTAAGATCTTCTTCTAGGAAGAAGAGCCTTAGCCGCTCCCCTTCGATCTCATCTCTTGTATAGCCGAAGATTCGTTCGATGTACCGGTTGGTATAGAGAATCTTAGAGTGGACATCGGTGATGATGAAAGCCACTTGAACAAAGTCAAGAAGTAAGGGCCTGCTTTTGAGAATCTCTACCATTGTCGACCCTGTCGGTGGGCGGATAGCGCCTGCCTGCCGGTAGGCGGGCTAAGCATTTATTATGATCATCCCATTTTATTCCTTGATCCGAAAAAGTCAAGGGTTTCAATCAAAATCAAAGAGCTCCGGAAAAATAATCGGAGATTTCTAAACTTTTTCAGAAATCTCAATCGTTTACTCCGTTAGAAAACCCTAGATTTAGAGCTCCGTCGTTTCTAACATGGTTTACCTTGACAAATACATGGATCTCGTTAAACAATTAAGCGATTTTCCCATGAAATGACAGTTTCACTTCTAAGGGGAGAAAAGGCAAGCTTGGAATTAATGTTGACCTCAAACTTTGTTGCGGCGCTTGTATGAAACTAAAGACAGAAGTGTTGATCGTCGGGGGCGGGGCAACCGGAGTCGGGATCTCGAGGGATCTATCATTAAGAGGAATTTCCTCCCTCTTAATCGAGAAGGGAGATTTTACCTCCGGTGCCTCTGGCCGAAATCACGGGCTTCTGCACAGCGGTGGAAGGTATGCGGTCTCTGACCCAGCAGCTGCTCGGGAGTGTTTCTCTGAAAACAAAATTCTTAGGCGCATTGCGTCCCGCTGTATCGAACAGACCGACGGCCTCTTCATCTCCTTTCCAGAGGATGGTCTCGATTTCAGGAATCGGTTTTTGAAAGCATGTGAAGAGGTAGGAATTCCAACCACACTCCTGTCCCGAGATGAAACTCTGGCATTGGAACCAGAACTTAATCCTAACCTGCTCAGTGCAATCAAGGTACCAGATGGAGCCATAAATCCATTCGCCCTGGTCTTAGACAATGCTCGAGATGCAGAGAAGTATGGAGCAAAATTCGCTCTTCATACAGAAATCACCTCTCTCGTTATGGACAAGGATAGGATTAAGGCCGTCCAGGGGAAAGACCTCATCACTGGTGAGGAATATTCGATTGAGGCAGCTTTTCTCATTAATGCCACTGGGGCTTGGGCAAACCAATTTTTACAACTGGCCGGTCTCCATATCAACTTGGCCCTCTCCAAAGGAAGCATGCTCATCACCAATCAGAGACTCAATCAAAAGGTGATCAATCGCTGCCGATTCCCTTCGGATGGCGATATCATCGTACCCAATGAAACCACATCCGTCCTTGGGACGACATCCGTTCGTGCAGAGGGCGTTGAGGATTTTGAGGTCACTTCCCCTGAGGTCTCCCTTTTGATTCAGGAGACTGAAAAGATGATCCCTGCGATTCAGGGAACGAGGCTCATCCGGGCCTATGCGGGCATCCGGCCCCTGTTTCAATCCGAAAAAACCGGGCAGGATCGTGAGATCAGTCGGGGGTTCACCCTGATCGACCATGATAAAAGAGATGGGGTTAAGAATTTGATTACGATCACCGGAGGGAAATTGGTGACGTATCGCTTAATGGCAGAGAAAACTTCCGACCTGATCTGCCAGAAGATGGGGATTCAAGCCTCTTGCTCGACCCATCTAAAGTCCCTTCCTGGATCAACGGAGTCCCCTGAGCTGAAAGAGCGACTCAAGAAAATGGGTCAGTCTATTTGGGGCGACGCAGGGGAGATCTTATGTGACTGTGAGCTGATTCCAAGAGAAGAAGTGGAGAGGCTCCTGAAAGAAGAGAAATTGAAAGACCTCCAAGATCTCCTTCATCGGACGCGTCTCGCGAAAGGAACATGCCAGGGAGGCTTTTGTGTCTATCGCCTTATCGGGATGTTACATGAATTGAAGATGGCGGACAAAGATTCCAATAAGATATTGAAACGATTCCTTGAGGAAAGATGGAAGGGCATCCGACCCATCCTCTGGGGAACATCTCTCAAAGAAGAAGAGTTGATTGAATCCATTTATAAAGGAATCTTCAACCTTTAAGTCATTAAGTAATTGAGTCAATAGGTCATTAAATTCTTAAATCTTGAATTTTTATGACTCAATGACCTAATGACTAAATAACTTAATGACCCTTAGAAGCTAAATTTATGCACTATGATCTTATTGTCATTGGAATGGGGCTTTCCGGTTTGATGGCTGCTAAGACAGCAGCAGAGACCGGAGGGAAGATCCTCATCATTGGAAAAGGAGCGGGTTCCCTCTGCCTTTTTTCAAACACGATCGATCTCCTGGGATTATCGTCACGGGATGAAAAGCTAAGCGATACCATTTCACAATGGACTGAAAATCATCCTGAGCATCCTTATTCAAAAGTGGGATTGAAAAACATTGAGGGAGCCCTCTCTTCATTCGCCTCTCTCTTCCCACCCCCTTACTCATTTGAAACCGTTGGCAATGGAAATTGTCTTATCCCAACAGGTGCAGGAACACTGCGACTGACCTATCTCATTCCCATTACGATGCTTGCGGGAACTTCTCTTAAAGAAGGAAACAGCCTGATCGTGGGTCTCAAGGGCTTCAAGGATTTCTATGCAGAATATGTGGCCCACCATTTAGGCTGTCGAGGAGTCACCCTTCCTCTCCCTGAAACCCTTCATCAAGAAATAACTGCCACTGCTCTTGCCAGGTTAATGGAGAGAGGATCATTCAGAAAAACGATCGCCAAAGAAATCAGGAGCCGACTCCTGGGTGAAACCCGAGTTGGTGTTCCCGCCCTTTTGGGAATACGAGACCCATGGAAAGTAAAAAAGGATCTGGAAGAGATCACCGGTGCTGAGGTCTTTGAGATCCCCGTTCTTCCTCCATCCATCCCGGGAATGAGGATCTTTAATCGTTTTAAGGAATGGCTGATCCAGAAGGGCGTCACCTTCCTCTTAGGTCATTCCGTTTCAAAAGCCACTCTCAAAGGGAGGAAATGCGAGAGCATTGAAGTTTCCAACCCTCCTCTTTCCTCCTCCTACTCCGCAGATCGCTATATCCTTGCTACGGGCCGTTTTACTGGAGGGGGATTAGTGGCTGATGAGGAGAAGATTTTTGAGCCGATTCTCGATCTCCCGGTCGCTCAGCCTCAGTCACGTGAGGACTGGTTTAGAAAATCCTTTTTCAGTGATCTTCCTCATCCAGTCCATCACGTGGGGATTTCGACCGATTCATCCCTTCGACCCATTGATGAAAAAGGAGATTTCATATTAGAAAACGTTTGGGTGGCAGGTTCGATTCTGTCTCACCATCATTCCATTGACGAAAAATCGAGAGAAGGCATCGAGATCGCCACAGGCTACACGGCAGCCAAACAGGCACTGGGAAAGCAATAATATGGGCATAGTGCATAGCGCAAAGCGCATAGCGTTCCTAAACCAAACTGATTTCGAAAATCAAATTTATCACGGAATGAATAAGCATTCGAACAAAAATTAGATGATCGAAGTCTCCGTAACTCCCTTTCCGAAAACGCTATGCCCTATGCACTCTGCGCTTTGCATATCGTATGCATCACGCTAAAAGCATGGGAGACTCATAAACGATGAAACGAGAGCAGTGGCCGAAGAATAACGCTGATGTTTGTATCCGTTGTGCCACTTGCGTGGCCGTCTGTCCCGTCTCCCGAGTTACCCCTCTTTTCCCAGGACCAAAACAGGCCGGTCCTGGAGCTGAACGATTTCGAAGACCGGATGATTCTTCTGTAGATGACTGGACTGATCTCTGCATTGGCTGCCATCTCTGCGATCTGGTCTGCTCATCTGGAGTCAGCATCTCTCAGCTGAACCTCATTGCCAAGGCAAAATATCTGGATGAGAAAGGAAGACCCTTTCGAGATTGGCTTCTCACCCATACTTATCTATTTGGCCCCTTAGGCAGTTTTCTTTCTCCCATTGTGAATCGCCTCTTGAGAAATTCTAAGACCCGGTGGATCGTCGACAACCTTTTGAAAATCGATAGAAGAAGAGAAATGCCGGGCTATCAATCCCCCACGTTCAGACAATGGTTTAAGAGCTATCAGTTCAAGAGTGAAAAGAAGGTGGCCTATTTCTACGGGTGCTACATTAATACGAACGAGGTCGATGTGGGAAAGGCCATAGTTGCAGTCCTGAAAGCAAACGGCTTCGAAGTTATCCTTCCGGCTCAACGTTGCTGCGGTATCCCCATGCTTGGCAATGGGGACTTCAAAGGCGCAAGAAAAATGGGATTATGGAATGTGCCATTACTTCTTAAGACGATTCATTCAGGTTCAGACATCATTTTCTCTTCAACCAGTTGCGGCCATATGATCAAACACGAATATAACCGACTTCTGGCTATCCCTAAATCAGAGGAGGTAGCCGAACATACTTTCGACATCTTTGAATTCTTAAGAAATCTGAGAGAGACAGGAACTCTTCATACCCATTTTAAAGAGCTCCCCATGAAAGTAGCCTACTTCGCTCCGTGTCACCTCAGGTCTCTGGGGATTGGTCTTCCTGCCCTTGAGCTTTTGCAAGTTATCCCAGGTCTTCGCATTGATAACATCGAAGCGGATTGCTGCGGCCTGGGTGGAACCTTTGGTTTCAAAAAGGAGAAGTATGAGATCTCTCAAGAAATCGGGAAGGATTTAAAGGAAGCGATCGACCGTTTAAATCCTGAGATGATCCTCACGGATTGCGAAGGCTGCCGCATCCAGATCAGGCATCTCACCAGCCTGAAGGTTCTGCATCCTATCCAAATTCTAAGAGACGTGCTCACTTAAAAGAAAGATGGGGTGACAGGGTGATGAGGAGAATTATTCTCCCCACCGCCTTATCTCCCTAAATCCCTATCAATAGATTTTCGACGTCGGCGATCGATTGAAAAACGAAGTCAGGAGGGATGGAAGTCTCTTTCAGAGTTTTTTCATCAGTCACTCCGGTCAGTACAATACCTGTGGCAATCCCGGCATCCTTACCCATCTTGATATCCGTCTCTAAGCGGTCTCCGATGAGGATACAATCCTCAGGCTTTAATCCCATGACCTCTAAGGCTGCCTGAATCATAATGGGAGAAGGCTTCCCTACAATGACTTCCACCTTCTTCCCTGTAACAGCTTCTATCGCTGCAATCATCCCTGCACAGTCCGGAATCTCTCCTCCCTCTACTGGACAGGTACGGTCGGGATTAGTGGCAACAAGGTGGGCTCCCAATTTGATGGCCTGAAAGGCGATATTGAGTTTTCGGTAATCAAATGTACGATCAAAGGCAACGACCACATACTCAATCTCTTTCGGCTCCTCGGTGATAACGAATCCGGCCCTTCTTAATTCCTCAAGGAATGGCACTTCTCCAATCACAAAGAGCTTGGCACCTGGATCATTCTTCTTAAGATATTTGGTCATCACCAAGGTAGAGTTGATCACTTCATCAGTTTTGGTGGGGATACCGAGTCTGGTTAACTTGGCGGCATAATCCTCCCGGGTCTGGAGGGGCTTGTTTGAGATGAATACAACCCTTCTCCCTCTTTCCCGGATTAGCTGGACGACCCTATCAGCTTCAGGAATGAGTGTATCGCTTAAATAGATCGTTCCATCTAAATCGAAAATAAAACCCTTAAACATCCAACGATCTCTACCCTTAATGGCTATTTTTATTATGCCATTCAATTAAAAGCCATAGCCTCTTTCATAATTTTAAATAATTCCGTATTGTGTCTCCATCCTTTTATCTTTTCAGCTCCTGGACCAATCCCCCAAAGAAAAAGAGGGTTAGCAGTATGGGAATCCGTGGCCCATCCAATTCGGTGATGAAGCCTCAAAACAAATGCGATCGCTGCGTTCCCATATTGAGAAAAATGCCTGGGATCAAGCTGCCTGAGAGGATTCTCCCGAATTACCCTCACTTGATCCTCTGTCAAATCGATGTCATAGTATTTTTTCATTACCTCCTTGATCTTTTCTGAGGACGGATTATCTCCCAATTCCCTATCTCTTCTTGAAAAAGAACCTTTGATCTTGGAGATCGCCCCAAGATTGATCCCTTCGTATTCTTTGCTTGTAGGAGTATATGGAAGTACAACAAGACCTCCGGTTTCATGGTCTGCTGTGATGATGAGCAGCGTGTCCGAGTTAGCTTTCTGGAGATCATACACCACCTTGACAGCCTCATCAAAGGCAAGGACATCAGAAATAACAGCACCGATATCGTAACGGTGGGCCGCATGATCGATTCTCCCTCCCTCCACCATGATAAAGAATCCTTGCTCTTTCTTACGAAGGACTTCTAGAGCTTTGGCAGTCATTTCGGCAAGACTCGGTTCTTTACTCCCCTTACGGTCGATTTCGAAAAACATATTTTCCATATTAAATAATCCGAGGAGTTTCTCTCCTTGAGCTTTATTCATCTCTTCTGCTGTCTCAACTACAATATATCCATTCTGTCTTGCTTCATTCAGTAAATTTCTCCCGTCTTTCCTTTTCCCTTTTTCCGTCTCAGGGAGAAAGAAACTTTTTCGGCCCCCGAAAAGAATATTCACATCTGATTTAACCAATTGGTCTGCAATCTTCTCTTCTTCCGATCGGTGCGCGACATGAGCCGCAAAACCCGCTGGGGTAGCATCTGTGATCCCTGAAGTTGTCACTAACCCGGTAGCCTTCCCTTTTTCTTTGGCCATTTCCAGAATTGTTTTCAAAACCTTACCATCCGGCCCGATACCAATCGATTTAGCAAGCACCTTCACTCCGGTGGCCATCTGAACTGCTGCTGCCGCGGATTCCGTTACCGTGCTGTCTGCGGTATCATTGACCATATAGGCGGTGTGACCTTTATCCATAATTTCGGTCATGATCAGACTTTTCCCCAACTGTCTTGTAGCATAAAGCCACGCTATATGGATATGGGCCGGTCCCATCCCGTCGCCTATCATAAGAATAATGTTCTTCGCTTCAGCGGCAAAGGAAAGCAAAGAAAAAGAGAGAATGATCGTAAAAACGACAAAATGAGCCAATATGATTCTCTTTATATTACCCATCGCTTCACACCCCTTTCATCAATCATTACAATTTTTGATTTAACCAAACACCCCTCCCATTTTTGCCTAAAAATGGGGACACATCCTATTTTCTAAG
>Ga0315309_1002592_pt1 | contig 10516 bp, 13 predicted proteins | sample TDP4_MG_FD_203080 | JGI IMG/M metagenome (GOLD analysis project Ga0315309, IMG submission 203080) | Freshwater sediment microbial communities from Lake Towuti, South Sulawesi, Indonesia - TDP4 | ecosystem: Environmental > Aquatic > Freshwater > Lake > Sediment | place: Indonesia: South Sulawesi...
AAGCTGTGCCAGAACTGCTGAGCACGTCGTGAAGCGAGGCCGCGAGAGAGGAGTCCGCGTTGGCATGCTCAGATTGATCGGGCTGTGGCCGTTTCCAGGGAAGAGCGTGCAAGAAGCACTCAGGTCCGTTCACAGAGTCATTGTACTTGAGAACAATCTGGGCCAGTTGTTCCCCGAGGTCGAGAGAGCAACCACACGAGACACGGAAGCGGTGTTTCTTCCTCCAGAAACAATCGGAACCCTGCATCGACCGGCATACGTATTGCAGCATGTGACGGAGGCCGCTAGGTAGTTTTGTCCAGCAATGAGAGCCATCCGTTGGCGAAGTACATACGAAAGGGCGCGCAGCCGCACACCCACTGTTCGGGCTGTGGCAACGGAATCGTTGCACAATCATTCCTAAGAGCCGTCGAGGAGGCCGGAATTTCAATGAGTAAGATCGTCTGCGTGGCGGGAATCGGATGCAGTGGCTGGATTCCCAGCCCGTTCTTCGATGTTGACACTCTGCATGTTACGCATGGCAGGCCGATCGCATTCGCGACGGGCGTGAAGCTTGGGAACCCGGACTTGGAGGTGGTCGTCTTTGCCGGCGACGGAGACTGTTCCGCAATTGGCGGGAATCATCTCATACACGCCGCCAGGAGGAACATCGGCGTCAAAGTGATCTGCGTCAACAACATGATCTACGGAATGACTGGAGGAGAAGTAGCGCCTACAACGCCCCGAGGAATCAAGACCACGACGACTCCATTCGGCAACTTAGAGAGGCCGTTCGACCTCTCGAAGCTCGTCACAGCTGCTGGCGGCACGTACGTGGCAAGGTGGACCACATACAATGTCGCTCGGCTGGTTGCCACGATGAAGAAGGCGTTGACTAGGAGAGGCTTCGCGTTCGTGGAGGTGCTGTCACAATGCCCCGTCCACTACGGCCGCAGGATTGGCATATCTGACCCCGTCGAGATGATGCGCTGGTTCCAAAGACAATCTGTTCCGATCGAAAAAGCCCGCGAGATGAGCGAGCAGGAGCTGTCGGGCAAGTTTGTCGTTGGAGAGTTCGTGGACATCGAGGTACCAGAACTGACCCAATCCTATGCCGAGCTGTTTGAGGCGGCCAGCCGTGGGTCGAACTGAAGTCCGGATCGCAGGGTTTGGCGGGCAAGGCGTAATCCTAGCTGGAATAGTTCTAGGCCACGCTGCAGCAGTCTACGAAGGCAAGAAGGCAGTTCAGACGCAGTCCTACGGCGCAGAGACGAGAGGCGGCGCGGCTCGGTCGGAAGTCGTAATCTCAAATGAAAAGATCGACTACCCCAAGGTAATCTCGGCTGACATCACTATCACAATGTCCCAAGAATCCCTTGAGAAGTATGGAACCGACTTGAAGCCTGGAAGCGCACTGTTCGTTGACGCAGACTTGGTGACGAACGTCCCAGCCGCGACGGGAGGAACAATCTACCGAGTTCCCGCGACCAAGATAGCGGCTGAGGAATTCAAGAAGACGCTGGTTGCCAACATGGTCATGCTAGGCACCGTTTCTGCAGTCACTGGGGTCGTGGGCCTTCAAAGCCTCGAAAAGAGTGTTAGGGATCTGGCCCCGAGGGGGTCGGTTGACCCAAATCTGCGAGCCATGGACCGAGGATTCGAGTGGGCGAAGGCGAATCTCAAACCAAAGCAGACTTGAGCGGAGCTAGGTTTCCAGCGCCTTGATCTTCTGGGTGAGCCTCGGGACGACATCGTAAAGATCGCCGACTATTCCGTAGTCTGCTATCTTGAAGATCGGTGCCTCCTTGTCCTTGTTGATTGCGACAATCAGTTTGGAGCTCATGATTCCCACGGTGTGCTGGATCTGGCCGGAAATGCCGATCGAAACGTTAAGTCTCGGCTTGCACCTCTTGCCCGAGATGCCCACCATTCTGTCCTCCGAAATCCAGTGGTAGTCGGACGAGAGTGCCCGAGTGCAACCGAGTTCTCCTTTCAGCGCCCTGCAGAGTTCATTCAGCATCGCAAGGTCCTCCTTGTTGGAAACCCCTTTTCCCACGCAGACCACGGTCTCAGCCGATTCTATGTTCACCGACTCGCTCGTCTTCTTTCTCTGCTCAACCAATCGTACCCGTCGGGGCGGAATCTTGAGCTCCATTCTCTCGACTTTGCCCTCCACCGGCGCGCGTTCAGCCTCAAATGTTCTGGGCATAATCGAGATCACTTTCTTTGTCGTCTTGATGATCTCGGATGATATCGTGTTTCCTCCGAGAGCGTACCTATCTATCACTAGGTCTGGGCCTTTGGTAGTCAGACCGATCGCGTCGGTAACACAGCCCGCCTGAAGCTTCTGTGCCGCGCGTCCTGCAACCTCCTTGCCCAGTCGACTCGATCTGACTAGCAGAATGTTGGGTCCCTCTTCTTTGGTAACCTCAAATAGCACACTAGCATATGTCTCGGCATCTAGGTTTTCGATGCCGACATTCGGGATGAGAATGAGCCTTCCCGGGCCGTACTCAAAATAACATTGGATTTCCTTGTCGTTCCTCTTCCCGAGGACGAGCGCAGAAAGCTCCATCTTGAATTCCTCTGAGAGTTCACGGCCCTTCGTCAGGAGCTCGAAGGCCCCTTCGTCGGTCTCTGAACATACGATGATCCCAGGCGTCAAAGCAGTGCTCCCTCCTTGCCAAGGGCATCAACGAGTTCTGCAACCGTTGCGTCCACATCGCCCTCAAAGATGACGCCCTTGCGTTCCTGCTGCGGTGCCACATTGCTGACGACCTGGATCGGGGACGCAGCCGAGCCAACTTGGCTCGCCTCGATTCCGAGGTCTTTCAGAGTCCAAACGTTCAATGGTTTCCGGGAAGCCCTGAGGATCTGTGCCAGCGGTGCTCTGCGTGGTTTGTTGATCTCGCTGGTGACGGAGGCCACCAAGGGCATATCAGCCTTCACGACCTCAAGCGCAGCCTCTATGTCTCGAACTGCGGTGACTGTGTTGTCCTCAATAGATAGCTCTCTGACGTAGGTGATTTGAGGCGCGTTTAGCATCTCGGCTATCCTTGAGCCGATCTGGCCGGAGTAGTTGTCTGCCGAGCCCTCCCCGACCAGTATGAGATCATATGGGCGGATCTTCTCGATCGCCTTGACCAGCGTCATTGCTGAGGCTGCTGTGTCCGAGCCCTCACACGCGGGGTCCACGACTATGCATGCTTCATCAGCGCCCATTGCGAGCGCTTCGAGGACTGTATCTTTGAGTTTGGCTGAGCCCACAGATAACACGCTTACCTTTGCTCCATGCTTCTCCTTGATCCTGACAGCTTCCTCGAGAGCGTTCTTGTCCATGTCCCCGAAGAGAACGGGCAGGCCCTCAAGCACCGGCTCACGCGTGTCTCGTTTGATTCTGATTTGCTGTAGGTCGACTACTTGCTTCATGCATGCTATGACGTGCAACATTTTTTCATCCCACGCGATTGCCGCTAGTCTGGAGTGGCAAGGCTGCGGGAATTAGATGACTCTTTCCGTGTCAGCTGAACCTGTATTGGACTCCGAACCCTGCCTTCGGGTAGTGCCAGCTGAGCGCTTCCTCCAGGCATGCTATGACGCAAGCTCCGCACTCTAAGCACCCGTCAGGTGTCGCATGGATGTCGCCTTCTGGACCAAGCGAGTAGACTTTCGCCGGACAGACAAAGAGGCAATATTTTGGCTTGCATTTCACGCGACAGATTTCGTGGTTAATCTCGATGTGTCCTTCTTTGTCAACTTTGAACACATTTCGCCCGAGCTTCTCTTCCACCTTCATGGCTCTTCGCCTCTATATCTTAAGCAGATCCAGTGCATCCTTCAACGTTGACAGGTTGACGAAGTTCTTTCTGAATCCTTCAAGGACGGTGGATGAGAGCTTTGGTTTGGGATCCTCCCCGATGAACATAAGATCTGTCAAGAGAGTACTGATCGCTCGTGGATACTTCCCGAATAGCCTCGGATTATTGAGTACCTTCCAAACGTTTCTGAATGTGCGAAGGTCCCTTATCACGAAAGAGTTGTCAAGCATCGTCTCATAGGCTGCCAACGACTGAGCGGAGTAATCGTCTCGTTTCTTGGCGGCTTTGATCGTCTCCGCTGCCATTGCTCCTGACGCGATCGCAAGATCCATTCCTCTTACAATAATCCCCATGTTCAGCGCGAATCCTGCTGCGTCCCCAACCACTAGAATCCCGTCATTGTACAGAGTAGGCACGGCGCTGACTCCCCCCTCAGGAATGGTATGGGCCGAATATTCGACGGTCTCTCCGCCATCGACCAAAGCAGAAACTTCTGGACGTTGTTTGAAATCATCCATTAGCTGGAAGCTCTCAAGATGGCGTGCGTCTGCCATCAACGCGCCTATTCCGACCACGATTCCGAGCGAGACGCTCTCCCGGTTCGTGTACAGGAACCCTCCCCCCGTTAGGCCTTTGGTGACGCTTCCAAAGTAGAGCTGGGCGGCGCCCTCATCTCCGTGAAGGTTGAACCTGTCTTCGATCGTTTTCCGAGGGAGCTCCACGATCTCCTTTATGCCCACCGCGAAGTGCTCCGGCTCATGCTTGGAACGCAAGCCTGCCTCCCTAGCGATGAATGACATGGCTCCGTCGGCAGCAACCACCACGTTTGCTCCAATCTCTTCGCCCTCAGCCACTATTCCTGAGATCGCTCCCTTTTCGCGCAGTAGCTGATCGACTTTGTACTTTGATACTATTGCTGCGCCTTCGCCTGATGCTTTCTCTGCAAGCCATTTGTCAAATGTGGGTCGAACGAGCGTGTAGCTGTGATATGGTCGTTTCTCATAGGTGTCTGAACGCAACTCCAGAGTGAGCGATGAATCATCAGACAGCATCGTCAGGCGCTCTCTTGTGACGTGCCGCTCGAATGGAGCTTCGTCCCAGATCTCGGGGAGATACTGTCTCACGGGGTTCATGTATAGCCTGCCCCCGGTAACGTTCTTGCTCCCGGGATAGTCGCCCCGCTCCACCACGAGCACATCCAAACCTGCTTTCGCAAGCATGTAGGCGCAGGACAAACCCGCCAGCCCGGCGCCTACGACGGCAACGTCAACTCGTTCCACGTTTGATCTCCGGATTGAACGCGAGGCTCCCAGCTATGTTGAATGATCCGAAACGAGAGTGACTAATATTGTCTTGGCATTCCGCTAGCGGTAGGGAATCGCTACGTCTCCCATGAGTTCTCGTGCGATGATGATCTTCATGATGTTGGCTCCGCCCTCCGCCCCGACGACGTAGGACATGAGCCCTCGCATGCACATTTCAAGCGGGCTCTCCTTGCTGTATCCCAGCGCGCCATGGTACATCATCGAGTGTTTCACTATCTCAACGCCCAGTAGAGGCGCTCTTAGCTTGCAGATCGCGACTGTCTGGTTGATCTCCTTGTTGCTGAAGCTTCCGTCCTTGTAATGTTGGTCGATCATCCAGGCTCCTTTGAGAAGGAAGTTCTTCGTCATCTCGAGTTCAGCCAGGTCCTCGGCAATCTCGAATGAGATACCTTCGAAATTCGCGAGCGGCCTACCGAAGAGTACGCGGCGTTTCACGTAGTCGGCCCCAAGTTCGAGGCATCTCTCAGCTCCGCCCAAGCATGCGCTTGCGACGAGGGTTCGGGCGACGTTGAAGCCTTCCATGTTGACGTAGAATCCTCTGTTCTCTTGGCCGAGCGCGTACTTCGCAGGTATCCTCACGTCCTTGTACGTGAAGCCGCCTGTAGACAGTCCCATGCGGCCCATATCTCGGAAGGTCGTGTAGGATATACCCGGAAGCTTTGCCGGGATGTAGGCAAACGTCATGCCCTTGTTGCCGAGTTCGGGGGCTGTCCGAAAGAGAGTCAGGTGCCCGCCGCCTCTCTTGGTTGCTTCGATGACGCCGCTGATGTAGGTCTTCTCGCCGTTGATCACGTACTCGTCGCCTACTTTCTTCGCGGTGGTCTTGATGTTGGCTAGGTCTGATCCTCCCCCTGCTTCCGTAGTGCAGATTCCGATGAACCATTTCCCGGAAGCGATGTTCGGAAGAAGCTCCTTCTTGAGTTCCCGGGAGCCGTGCCTGACGACCAAGTAGCTCCAGCCGAGATTCAGCAGCGTGTAGACCGGAAGCGACATGGATAGCTCGCCGCGCGCAATCTCGTGAACCGCAAGCGTGGCATAGACCATCTCTTCCCCTGGGCTGGCGGAGCCCCCATATTCCTCAGGAATGGTCATACCGAAGATTCCGAGCTCCACCATCTCTTTGATAATGTCCTCTGGGATGCCGGCTTCCTTCTCGTCGATCTCACGTGCCCGCGGAAACAGTTTCTCCTCGCAGAAGCTACGCACAGTCTTCTTGAAGAGCTCCTGCTGAGGTGTTAGTCGGAAATCCAACCCCGTTCCTCCATTCCATTCTAGGTATCCGAAACGTGCCCTGTGCGTCATATTTGGCTGTTCCGCGACTCGCCGGGACAGAAGAACTCCCTCACAGCAACGGCGGGGAGGTTCGGAACTAAAGCAAAACCGTGACCGCCACGTCATTCACATTCGTGTTGGTTCTTCCAGTTATCACATGGTCCTTGAGAGGCAGGAAGAACCTGTAGGAGTCGTTCTCCGCCAACAACTCGTCGAACTTCAGTTTGAATGCCTCAGATCGAGAAAGCGTCATCCCATCAACGACGGCGCCCGCTGCGTCCGTCGGTCCATCTATTCCGTCGGTTCCGATTGATGCCATTGCAACTCCACCCAGGCCTTGGATCTCTCTTGCACATGCCATAGCGCATTCTTGGTTTCGTCCCCCGAGCCCCGAGCCCGTCACCCTAACAGTAGTCTCTCCTCCAACGACGAATGCGCATGGCTTTCTGAAGGGCTCATCGAACCCGACGATCTCTCTCGCCAAGGACCCGATGAACGATCCCAAGTGTCGGGCTTCCCCTGTGGTAGATGAGCTCAATATCCTTGTTCTGATTCTCTTCGATCGCAAGTAGCTCTGCGCGGAAACGCATGCGACTCTATTGTTTCCAATGATATGCTGGCTGACCTTTCGGAAGCATGGATCGCTTGCCTTCGGCGTTTCAGGAATGCTCCCTTTACTTCCTTCACGAAGGATGTCTGCAGCGACCTTGGGAATCGATTCCCACAGATTGTATCTCTTCAGAACCTCAATCGCCTCTGGGAATGTCGTTGGATCAGGTGAAGTGGGGCCAGAGGCGATCGAGTCGAGCCTATCTCCCACAACGTCCGAGACTACTAGGCCGAGGATCTTTCCGGCAGCGGAGCGGCTAGCGAGCCATCCTCCCTTAATCGCGGACAAGTGCTTTCGAACCGTGTTGAGCTCCACTATCGTGGCGCCCGCGTTCATGACGAGCTGTACGACTCTTCCCTTGTCCGCAATTGACAAGGGCTCTACTGGAAGTGCCAGTAGTGCAGAGCCGCCTCCCGATATTACGCATATCAGAAGATCCTGATTGTTCAGTTTCTCGACGAGTGTGACCAGTTCTTTCGCGGCTCTAACGCTGTTCTCGTCAGGAATCGGGTGGGCGGCGCCGACGGCCTTCACTCGCCTAAGCTCAGGAAATCGTTGCTCGGCTGGGACAACGACCAATCCTCCTTTCAGTCGATTTCCCAAGATCTCTTCGAGAGCCTTCGTCATAGCTCCAGAAGCTTTCCCCGCGCCCACGACGAAGACATCGTCATAATCATCAAGCGGAATGGTCTCACCGCTTGCTAGGAGCCTGTCTCCTTGCCTCTTGACGTGTTGCGAAACCAGTCTGTGTGGATCAACCGATGCTAGGGTATACTCCAACGCCTCGACGACGAGGCGTCGTGCCCGCCGGCCAAGGTGATTGGGACTGTTCTCGATGAGTTCAGCCTTGTTCAGGATCAAGTTGACTCCAAGATGCGAAGCTCTACGGTGATATCCTTATGACTCTTGGCTCCAAGCTGAGCGTAGAGGGGGCCCAAAGGACAGCCGAAGCGGCGAGAATTTGGAGTAGCTTCGCTAGGTTCGTTGACTCCAAGAAAACGGAGAGGCGAGGTTCCGGTCGACTACCAACCAGACTGTGAAGGAGTTGAAGAAGTCCCTTCGGAAGGGGCCGGGGGTGTTTCAGCAGGAGCGGGCTCAGCCACGGGCGCAGGGGCCGGAGCGGGTTTCGGCTTGACAACGCGCTTCTTGGCTGCTCTTCTAGCCTTCTTCTTCATTGCCTTCTTAGCTTTCTTTTTCTTCTTCGCCAAGACAAGATTCACCGAGATAATGTTCGGACTCTGGAAACCTAATAAGGCTTGCCTAGGTGACGGCGGAATCTCTTGACCCTTTCATGTCATTGCAGTCTCTAGGCGCCGACAGATGACCAGAACCCGGTACCTCTCGAATTGGACGTCGGAGACGTGGGTTCTGGGCGACGGGCCCGCCGATGGCGCTTCATTCACCTCATAAGCTAGAAGTGCCCTCTGCCGTGGCAGGTGAAGGCGATTGGCAGAGGAGGTCTCGTTTGAGGACTTCAAACGGCTAGACATCCGGGTCGGGAGCATCACGAGCGTCGAGCGGGTTAGGCGGACAGAGAAGTTGTACAAGATCCTCGTTGACCTCGGCGGCTTTGGAACCCGCCAGACAATATCGAGCCTTGTAGACTACTATCCGCCTGAAGAGCTTCTCGGCAAGAGGATTATCTTTCTGACGAACCTTAAGCAGGCAAAGTTTGCGGGCGAGGTTTCGCAAGGCATGCTGCTCGCGGCTGAGACAGATGGAAAACTGGCGCTCCTAACGACCGATCGTCAGATTGCGTCGGGTGCGCGTATCACTTAGCGGCTCTTGAAAGTGGCTCTGAAGCTTCTCAAACGTTTTAATTACCCCCGCGGAAGTGTTGTTCTCGGCTTTCCGAAGACGGGTCAAAGAAGGTTTGTTGAATGCCAAGAAGGGGTCCCACCGAGCAGGACGTGCTCCGCATAGTCATGGACAAGGGAAACGAAGGAATCCTTCAGTCCGCGCTCTGGAGAGAGATGAAAGCCGACAGCAGAGAAGGCTCAAGAGCGATACTGAGACTGGAGCGCAAGGGATTGATTCAAAGGAAGCGGGAGCTGAATTCTGGGCGTTGGACCTACCGAGTGTTCGCCAGACGCAAGTACTCCAGCATAGACTCGATCGTTGACGTTCCCTGCTCTTTCTGCGACCTAGAGGCCAGATGCGCCCAAGCGGCCGCTGCAAACCCGGCCAGATGCGAAAGATTGAACCAATGGATCCTCGCCTCAGTTAGCGGGGCGACTCCTGGAAGATAGTCTTGTCGAGTCGATGGATCGAGAAACACCGCAGAGATCAATTCTACAAGCTCGCTAGGGTGAAAGGTTACAGAAGCCGTGCCAGCTTCAAGCTTCTTCAAGCGAACAGAAGCTACAGGTTCATCAAGCATGGGCGGAACGTGGTGGATTTAGGCGCCGCCCCTGGGGGATGGCTTCAGGTGGCGCGAGAAGCGGTAGGCGAGTCAGGATTCGTTCTTGGGGTTGACAAGCAAGAAATCAAGCCGCTGTCGTGCACAAACGTCGTCACCATCGTAGCGGACATTGAAGATCCATCACTTCCTGACCGAGTAAGAGAAGAAATGCCCGGGCCCGTCGACGTTGTACTCTCCGACGCCTCACCTGACCTCACGGGCGCTTGGGATCTGGACCAAGCCCGACAGGTGCATCTGGCAAACCAGTCGCTGGAGATTGCGAAGCGTGTTCTGCGGAAAGGCGGGAGCTTTTTCGTCAAAGCATTCCACGGAGCAGATCTCCCAGACTTCAAGTCCAAGCTGAGCGAGTGCTTCCAAACGGTTAGAATCGTCAAGCCTCCTGCGAGCAGGAGCGACAGCTCCGAGCTATACTTCCTCGGACTCAACTACACGAGCGAGACGCGCCGGCAATCGCTGCGAGACGAGTCTCTCGACAGATCTATCTCAGAACATGCGACTGCTACGCGGTCTTGAAGCGTTCCACAAGAATTCCGGGCAGAGCCACTCTGTTCTCGTGCGTGACTTCCATCACTTCAATCCATGCCCCTGACTTGATCGCTCTAACCAAGGGATCTTGCGCGTTCCGATGCACTGTTCCCAGCACGGCCTTTCCGCAGACGAGGGCAGCTCGAACGGCGTCCTTGAATCGCGTGGAAGTCAATTCCATAGGGCCGACTTCGTCTATCACTATCAGATCCGCGTGCCTGATCGCGGAGAGTATGGCTTCTGCGCCTATCCCATCGAGGTCTTGGCTGTTCACACGGTATTTCCCTATCCTCGGGCCATCAGTCTGCTTCACATGAGCAAGCACTCCAGCTTTGCCGGTCAGTAGATCTCGTATTTCGAAGCCAACCCGTGCGGATCCGGATCTGAGGTCGCCCGAGGTCATTCCTCCAACCTTGACGCCGTGCAGCTTGATCTTCTCCGCGACCTGTCTGACGACAGTACTCTTGCCCACTCCAGGAATGCCCGTAAGAAACACGAGAAGAGCCAAAGCCTTTCAACCCACATGGTATGTCAGAGTTCAGACGGGAAAGCTATAACTGGTTTG
>Ga0315309_1002593_pt1 | contig 10515 bp, 13 predicted proteins | sample TDP4_MG_FD_203080 | JGI IMG/M metagenome (GOLD analysis project Ga0315309, IMG submission 203080) | Freshwater sediment microbial communities from Lake Towuti, South Sulawesi, Indonesia - TDP4 | ecosystem: Environmental > Aquatic > Freshwater > Lake > Sediment | place: Indonesia: South Sulawesi...
TCTGTTCGTTCAATTTGCTAACTCCTTATTCTGATTAATTATTTGGGTTCTGCTAACTTTTCCAAATTTCTCACATTTAGAAACTTCTAACGGCTCTTAGATAGAAACTATAACCTTAAAGCGTTGTCTGTTGTCTTTGTCGTGGATTTTCTGAAGGTGGAGCATGTTCAATACTTTTTGATTATAGATATGTGTAGCAAAGTATGTAAGCAGATTTTTCCACCTGTGTCGTAGCGGTGAAGGAAAGCTGACCAAATCCATAAAAATCGAGGATGCCAAGAAGGAGAAGTTAGACATTTTCCTCGCTTCACTCTTGCTGAAGGAAGGGGTCAGAATAACGCTGTAAGAGGCAGCGGGTCTGAGGGTGGACTACGCCCTTGAAAACGAAGAAGACATAACCAAAAGACTTAAGAAACTGCCTCCTCTAGGGATAGACGACTTTTCCGTTAACCTCTGTTTCGGTTTAGGTTTCTACGGTTTTTTCGTTTTGAGTTCGAAATCTTTAAGCGGAACAAAAACCGCTAGGAAGGTGATAAAGAATGAATGAAAATTGGCAAGATGACCAATACGTTAAGGCATGGTTTAAAACATAACCATTAATTGAACGAAATTCAGAAATAGGTTTTAGTTGACCACATCTTGAACATTTTGGCATGGGCGTTTTTCCTTATGTATGACTTAGACATGGTTTTTTCATTAAGATTTAGGCGTTTATGAATGAAAAAGAGAAAAGAATAGGCGTTTTTATGTTGGCTAAATGACTTCGAAAACTAGAGTTGCAGTATAACTTATTGTTGGGTCTGCATTGACTTCATAGAGCCAACAGAACATTGCGGGCGAACGTTCGCCTCTGTTTATGGTTATTGTGGTGTTTTCTTCCCAACTTAGCCATTCCCAATGAATTTCAAATCGCCATGCAGTTGTGTCTAGGTCTTCCATATGCCATGTTGCGTTTTCTGCTGTGTTACCCGTGTTTTTTAAGTAACACCTAATGTATTTGCCTTGACCTCTGTTGAATGAGCCATAGTATAAGCTTGTGATTTCTGAGCCACCAACATCTTCAAGTCTTAACCCGTAAACTGCATTAACGCTAAATTCTAGTGGTATTCGAAGAGTGTAGAGAGCAATTGCTGAGACTGTGACTGTTAAAATCGTTATGAGCAAAAGGATTAATGCCAGGATTTTCCACTTTTTCTCATCCATTTTTGCTTATCACCTCACTTTCTAGTTGTTTCTGTCTGTAGTCACGTATTTCGAGATACCATTAAAATCATGGCTTTTCCTCTGTGGTAACTATGCAGACTTCAGCTTTCTTTAAGTAAGGATAGGCTTTTCGAACCTTTGTTATGTAGCTTTTCGCTTCGCTTAGAGTTAAGGTTTCTTTCTTGTTAATCATGATTAGGATTATAGGCGAACAAATCCAGAGCCACCCATTCATGAAGAGCCAAAACATAGCGAACATGAAAGATTTAGACAGCATATTGTAGCCTAGAGCTTATCGCCAACAGAACCGAAGAGTTACACGCTAGAAGACAAAAACAAGCCACAGCTAGAACTAAATAAATGCCAAAAACAGAGTGCTGAAAGAATTATGGATACTGCACTCTTCGAGATTCTCAGAGCATGCAACACTAATGAAGAGGCTTCAGCTTTCGAAAGCCACATAATCAAACTCTTAGAGGAAGACAGAACAAAAAGGATAAGGTGTTAAGCATGACCACAAATAAACGCCTTAATCTTGAGCTAGAGGTTTGCTCTTTTCAAAAGCCTCAGAAACGACGTAAAAATCGTAAAAACCTAATCAGAGGTTTGACGAAAAAATCGTTTCTCCCTCTAGAGGAGGAACCAGCGTGGAAGGGTCTCGAGAACCCAAAGCGTTGGGGAATTAAGGACTCTTCAAAAAGAATTGATGAGTTTCTTTATAGGAGATAAAGGCGTATGGCTGATTCAGAGACTGTACTTGCTGTCTTTTTTCGGGAGATGATTCTCGAAGGCTGAAAGTATTAATATCCGCCTCGGTCAGTTATCTTTGTGCTCAAAGAACTCGAAAAACTAGTAGAAAAAATCGAAAAGGACTCCGATGCCCTAGCGGTAGTGCTATTCGGTAGTTATATTAGAGATGAAAGGTTCTCTGACATAGACGTCTGCATTGTGCTGAAACCAAGAAAGTTTGCCCATCCATATTTATCAAAGAAAAGGCTGAGATACTCGATTGCTTTCCCAAACTTGGACGTACAAATATTTCAGCAGCTTCCCTTGCCCTTAAAGATGCGGATTTTGAAGGAAGGCAAGGTGATGTTTTGCAAAGACGAAGATTTACTATACGATTTAGCTTTTTCCACAATCAGAGAGTTTGAGCTTTTTAAGCCAATATACCTTTCCTATTTAGAGAGTGTGTTACATGCTCGATAAAAACAGAATCTTGTCCAAACTGGATGAGTTAGACATGTATCTGGACGAGCTCGAAAGCATCATGCCGACAAGCTATGAGGAATATGCAAGCTCTATAGAGAAAAAGAGGGCTTGTGAAAGGCTTTTGCACATCTTAATAGAATGCACTATCGACATATGCACCTTGGTAGTAAAAGGTTTGAGGCTGGGTCTGCCAGCCGAAGAAAAGGATGTGTTTGAAAAGTTAGGGCAGAAAGAAATCATTTCGAAACGAATGGAAAGGAAGTTGAAGGCTATGAGGGGCTTCAGAAACATTCTCGTTCATAGGTACAGCGGAATTGATGATAGGCTTGTGTTCGAAAATTTAAAGAAAACCAACGATTTTAAAGATTTCAGGAAAGAAATAGGACGATTACTTAGAGAGCGTGAACAACACTAGTTTTTTATGTTGTAGTGCCCCCCGGAGGATAGTTCAACCAGTTATCCTATTGAAGATTCTCTGAGTGGAATCTAACTCGACGGTCTAACCCATTTTGAATCCTAAGAAGAATGCCAGTCCGAAGGCGCCGGCGAAAGGCAGGTGTGCAATAATCGGGGCTATCCACTCTGCCGCTTGACCCGTAAGACCCAATGCGCCTGACACAGAGTCTCCGAGTGCACTGTAATTGATTGAGATTATGCCCCTGTAGCCAAGGTACACAAGCGCTAAGATGAAGAGCCCGATTATCACCGCCACGATTTTCATAAACTTCTTTAGAGCGTACCCTGCTATGAATCCGCCGACTCCGCCTATGCCCAATTGATAACCGAGTGGACCAAGAACAGCACTCATAATTTCAACCTCTTCTCTTAGATTTAAGCGAACAACTTTTATGTCTTGTGGATTCCGTCTCAACAAACCACTTTTTTTCCCTTGTACACAAACAGTTTAAATTCGGATTAGATGCAGTTTTATGGCATACGAAGGCAAAAAATTGTTTGGAGTGAGTTAGAGTGGTTGACTTGTTTGATATCTACATGCTAAACCTCGCAGTGACGGTTGGGATGTTTGTGGTGCTCGTCTTCCGCGCTTGGCTTGAACTGAGGCACTTTCAAGTCCTCTGGAAAGAGGCGGAGTGGCGAAGAACCTACGAGATGGTTGGAAGAATCTTAAAGGCGGAAAAAGACCTGTTCAAAGGAGCGGAAGGCGGCGACGAACTCTACAAACTCCTCACCCAGATGTTCAAGGTAGAAGAACAAAAATAGCTTGGCGAAACGTCGTTCAACGAGACTCGGCTAGGCAGCTATCTCCTCTTCCTCAACCTTCGCCTTTTTGGGTTCAGCTGTGTCTACTGTTTGGGGCAGAGCCTTGATTCCCTCTTTCCTGAGTGCAAGGATGTTTGACACAGTCTCCTCGATTCTTGCGTTGTAATCCATCCACTTTTGGATTTGAGTTATCAACGCCTTAGTCATCAGAACCAGAATCATAGTCATCACTCCTAACGAAAGAATGACTGCACCGTATCCAGTGTACGCTGGGAAAAGCAACAGTGAAAAGCCACTGCCCAACATGATAACGGAAACAACCATTCCAGCCCAGAAGGCTTCGCCTTCTTCCATTCTGACTTCACTATTCCAAATACCGAAGTCACACGTGAAACTATTTAATTCGTATGAATCTAGAATACAGATTCATTAACCCAAAACCAATCAGATATCATTGTTTTTTGTCTGCCTGACCTCTCTAAGCCATATCGGCTCAGCGGCTTGGTCAAATGACGCTGCGAACGAGGCGAAGTAACATAGAGTCTTTCCTGCAAGTCCCGATTCTGCATAACAATCGATTTCTCAAGCCTCGTCGAACGGAAACCACACTTGGGGCATCTGAAACCTTTCCCAGCGCCCATAGACTCCAGGCGTTTGCTACAGCGAGGGCACAGAGGATTTTGAAAAACAATTCTTGGAGCCAACTCAAGAACATTTATTTTCTCAAGATTCACAGTCATCGGTCGCCTCTTGGAATCGGGGCGAACACCGCCATGCGCTTCAATGACATCTTCTTTGAGCAGTCGCTGAGCGATTTTCCTCAGCTCTCCTGTAGGTTCGTAGGCGGCGCAGTCGATTTGCCCAGTCTCGTCGCTAATGGGGAAAATAACGTGCCTTCTTGGAATTATCAACGGAGCCTTGGACACCACGCCCTCCACGATGACAGGGTTGAAAGGTTGTACATCAATAATCGAGGCAACCCTGTGTAGATGGGAGTCTGTGGCGTGATTTGTGCGGAAAATCGTCCACCGTTCAACGGGTTCCAGCGTATGAACCATTCTGTGAGCTCGTTTGACTATACTTGCCGTTTCGCCCCTGATACCGTAGAGTATTGGGTCAGGCCCGTGAGGCGTAATTAGAATTCGCCCTGTTTCAGAGTCCACATTGTTGAAGGTGAAGGGCTTCGTCTTCTCGTTCATCCTGACCACTGAAGCGGCTTCAAGTTGCCGCGGAGTGCCACGGTTGGAAGGCGTTCTGTAGGCGATGAGCTCGAAGGTGTGGTCGTTCGTCAAGTTTTCTCCTATAGCGGCCAACGCTCCTATGATTCCTCGCCCAATTTTGAAGCCAACAGCTTCAGCCTTAAGCGTCTCGATGAGTTTCACTGCGTCCCGCATTTTGACTATACCTTGAATGGTTTGTTTAGCAAAGGCTTTCAACCCTTCCGGAATGGATTCGCCAAAGAAGAAAACCACGCCTGGCTCGGTGCCTGCGTTATCTAGGTCGCTGTTTCTTTCCACAATGTCCAAGGTTGTTTCTTTGATTTCTTCATCTTGGCTCTCTTCGCATTCTATTCGTAGACAGAGGGCGCCGTTGCCACGGGTTTTCCAAGGCACGTTTGGGTTCAAGCGAATCAGATTTGGATAATCAACGAAAGAGACGCCTGATGCATGGAGTTTCTCGACAAGTAGAGACGCCACGTAAGTCGTGCAGCCCATCCTCGGCGAATCCGTGTCATCTATCCCAATGTGAACAGTGACCATTAAACATGCAACCCATGCGATGTCAAATGATAGAGTCTCGATGATAAGAACTTAATCTCTCGACTTCATCGTTCACTAATACCTTTGGGCTGAAAAGATTATCAACCAATCGCAGAAGCCTAGACGGGGCTGGGTCCGGCTTACCCTCGCGATTAGAATAAAAAAATAAGGCTGGAGGTTAGGCGGTCTCCACTACAATCATTGTGAGTGTTGAGCGAACCTTATTCAAGCGGCGCACATGCCACGTGACAATGTCTTTCAGTCGGTCCATCGTGTCAGCCCTAATCTTGGCAACCACATCATAGACACCGTAGACAACGAAGGATTCAACCACACCCTCCACCTTCTTCAACTCTTTGAGCACTTCTTCCTCTGAACCTATCTCAGCGTTTATTAACACGAAAGCCATAGGCATAGCCCTTAACATTCCTCCATACTGCTTGCTAACACAGTTGTAGCCTATAACCTAAAATATTTTGCCATACAACCCTACTGTGTGAAGCTTGAGGAGGTTCAAAACCTGTCAATCACAAGTAGAGAAATGCGCGCCTTAGAAACAAACTCTGAATACTACGGCGTGTCCAGGCTGCAACTCATGGAAAACGCTGGAAAAAACATAGCAGACGAAATCAAAAGTCGATTCAAGCCACCAAAAACAAGAGTGGCTGTCTTCTGTGGACTAGGCGGAAACGGAGGCGACGGACTGGTAGCCGCGCGGCACCTTCTGAACCAAGGCTATCAAGTTGAAGTGGTGCTCGCGGGGAAAGCAGCCGACATAACAGACAAGGAAGCCCAGACAAACTGGGACGCGCTACAGTCATTGAAAGACTACTTAACAATTCACGAAGTTTATGATTCATCCCTAATCCCAGACGTGAAGGCAGATGTTGTGGTCGACGCCCTCTTAGGAATTGGACTGAAAGGTGCTCCAAGACCGCCGATTCGGCAGTTGATAACCAAAATCAACGAGATGAAGTCCTTCTGCATCGCGGTTGATGTGCCAACCGGCATCGACTCTGATTCAGGAGAAGTTCTAGACGAGGCTGTCAAGGCTAATCTCACTGTCACTTTCCATAAAACAAAACCAGGGTTAGAGAAGGCTAAAAAATACACGGGCGAGGTAGTGGTCGCCGACATTGGACTGCCCGAACAATACGAACGCTTTACAGGTCCGGGTGACGTACAGATGGTTGCGAGGTCTCGTTCGCCCGAAGCGCACAAGGGAGATTTTGGCAGGCTCCTAGTGATAGGTGGAAGCGAGGTCTTTTCCGGAGCGCCTGCACTCGTGGCTTCCGCCGCCTACCGAGCTGGTGTGGACTTGGTTCACGTTGCGGCTCCGGTTAAAACTGCTTATGCCATATCTTCAATGTCATCTGACCTAATTACAATCAAATTGGAGGGTGACCACTTCAACCCGCCCAATGTAGCCACGCTTGGTCCGTATTTGGAAAGGTCCACGGCTGTTGCCATGGGTCCAGGCTTGGGGTTGCACAGGGATACAAGAGAATTCGTGAAAGAAATGGTCAAACTGGTGGAAGCTAAACGTGTTCCTATGCTCCTCGACGCGGATGGACTAAAAGCCTTCGCCGAATTTAAACATCTGGTGAAGTCGCGTGTGGTTTTCACTCCTCATCCGGGCGAGTACAAAATTCTAACGGGACGAGATGTTCCGAAGGAGTTGGAAGAGAGAGCTGCCGAGGTGCAGAAAACCGCGGAAGAGCTGGGAGCTGTGGTCTTGTTGAAGGGGCACACAGATGTGATTTCTGATGGAAAACGAGTCAAATTCAATTTTACAGGTAATCCAGGCATGACTGTGGGCGGAACAGGCGATGTGCTCTCGGGCATAGTAGCCGCTTTTTTGGCACAGGGCATAGACCCTTTTGAAGCAGCGGTTGCTGGAGCCTTCATTAACGGTGCAGCTGGAGACTTCGTTGCCTCGGTGAAAGGTTTTCACATGGTTGCCACAGACTTGCTCGAGTGGATTCCATGCGTTATTGACGATCCGATGTCGCATTTGAGGGTGCGAAAGCTTGGCTGAAAAGAGGAGTGTCAGGATTGTTGTCTATCATGCGGAGCAAGATGACCCTAAGAAGTGTACTACCCTTAAATTGAAGCGTTTCGGCATGGCTCGTGTGGTTCACCGAATCAGGGGGTTGCCTCAAGGCGCCGTGGTTTTGAACCCGTTTTCGGCAAGGGCTTTTTCACGAGCTGACCGTTCAGCGATTGTGAGGAGGGGATTAGCGGCTATAGACTGCAGTTGGATACATGCAAGTCAGGTTTTTGAGCTCAACACTCACGGGGCTTCCAGAGCGCTTCCTTACTTAATCGCTGCTAATCCAGTGAATTATGGGGCGCCGACCAAATTGAGCACGGTTGAAGCCCTAGCCGCCGCGCTTTACATTGCAGGGTTTCGTGAGGATGCGGAGAGGCTTCTTTCCAAGTTTAAGTGGGGACCCGAGTTCATTAGGTTGAATCGGAGGTTTCTGGACGCTTACGCAGAGGCAAAGGACAGCTCTGAGGTTGTTGAACTGCAGAAAAAGTTCATGGGGTAGGTCTTTTTTCTTTTTTGAGGCACGTTAAGCTTAATTTTCAAACGCATATCATATGGTTTGGAGTTTGAAAGGCTTGCCGAGCAGACATTTTAGGATGTGTATGATTGTAAGTTGTGGACGCAGGTGCCAAAAATCAATAAGTGAATGCTTGCGATGCTTAAGAACCCGCGTAGAAAGCAGGGGACTTCTCACCGACGAAAAAATGAGAGTAATTCAATCATGGGGATATGAAGTCTAATCACTGATTAACTTCCAGTCTTAGCAGTTGAAAGATGATCTTGACTGGTACGCTAACGGTAACCCGTCTTTTGTGGTTGGAGAAAGTATTTTAGCGCGCATCACCAAAGACTGTTTTGCTTGATGGATTGTATTGAAACTAAAGGTAACGGTTTATGTGAGAAGCATGAGGGTTCAGGTGGGTGAGACCTTAGTTGAAGAGCTGTACCCCATCAAAAGACCCACCAGAGTCTATGAGCTTTCTAAAGATATTTGGTTAAAGGCGAAACTAAAGAGGATATATGACTATGTCTTGCCCGATGACCAGAAGGCACTCGTTGAAGTTGTGAAACGGGTAAGCGAACGAAGCGGTCTTGAATTAAGGATTATCGATGTGACTAAGGAAACCGCCATTCTCAGGTTGTGGAGGAAACTCAAAGGAATGAAGGAGTTCCCAGTAGTAGAAACCAGCCGAGGTGGCAGGCTAGAAGCACCTTTCTCTCAAAGTGAGCTTGAGAGATTTATCTCGGAATCAACGCTGCCAGCTGATTAGGGCATTTTTCTTTGTTTATACTCTCGAATATTTCATAGAAAGCTTTTTCATAAGGCATAAAGGGTTGATTGCAACATCTATTCAACAGTGTCTAGCCTAGCCTGTTTTAGCGATGAAGTAATGACATTATTAAGAAAGGAGAATGGATTAGTTGAAACGGAAAGCGTTTTCTGCAACAATGTTGATGCTGCCGTTAATAGTTATGTTAACACTGCCTTCTAATGTCAACATAGTTGCAGCGTACAAATCAGGCATCCCGTCTGGAACGCATTGGTTTATTTTTGATCGAGCTAAGACAATTCTGGGAAATGATGGATACGTATCTTATGCAGATTTTCTCGATTCTGTGGAGCCTTCTAGTGGTCTTACCTACCTAGAAATAATGATAAAGGGAAGCGAAGAACATGATGATCTCATTTCCGCAAGAGAGCATTACATGGATCCTATGGATCATAGAGGATTATGGTTTTTTGGGCTTCAGAAAAGTGCTGGCACGCTGGCTCAAGAAAGATTTGACGAAGCCGTGTCCCGATGGCAGACTGGCAATTGGTATGATGCGATGTATAACCTTGGATGGGCAGCACATCTAGTCCAAGACGTAACTGTTCCTCATCACGCATGGACGACATATTCAGCCTGGCATAGTCAATACGAGGACTGGGTGAGGGATAATGGATATCTTTATGCCGTGGACTCAGGAGGCGTGTACTCGTTTCCGTCTTTTATAGACTCGCAATACTATATTCCAGGGCATTATTCTTGGGTTAACATTTCGGCTTATAATTGGGTAGATTACAACGCTCACCAAAGCATCAAACACTTCTTGTCTGTAAACTCTTATACTTCAAGCTATGTTACTGACGCAGCTGACCCTTACGTTGAAACTCTTCATCCTCTCCAAAATAACTTGGAGACTACCTGGGTCATCACCACATGTCAAACTAGTGGGATGCAATTGCATTTCGAAAAGATAGACATGCAGAACGGCTTTGACTATGTCCAGATTTATGATAAATACGACACACTCCTAAATGCATACACAGGCCAGTACACAGACTTTTGGACTCCTTGGTACTCTGTTGGAGACACCTTGAAAATCAAGGTATCAACAGATTTCTCCGTCCAAAGCTGGGGCTACAAGATAAAAGAAGTTAAATATTTCGATACAGGTGAAAATCAGCATGGAACAGCAAGCGTGCTTTTTCCTCTAGCGCAACGGACAACAGCAGGGTTCATCAAGTTCTTCTTTGACAAGGTGCTTAACCCCGTTTACATTAGGTCTGACGGATCAGTTGAGCCTTCGACAGCTCCAATCCAACGTAGTGGCAACATCTACACCTTCAGTAACAATGTTATCAGGTCAATTGTAATCGAGAAAGACAACATCATAGTCAGCGGGAATGACCGAGTACTTCAAGGGGCATATAACGTCGGAGATGGCTTCTATCTATCTGGCAGAAACAATGTCACAATTCAGGATACAACCGTAGCGGGCTTCTGGTCTGGTATCTTCGTTCACAACTCAACCAACATCACATTAACCCGCAACACCATCTTGAATAATAATGTAGGCATTTATCTATGCAAGTCTTCAAGTAACTTGATTTTCGGAAGCGATATAACAAACAACACGTTTGGAATCTGGCTCGATGGTTCTTCTTCAAACAACCAAATTTATTATAACAACTTCATAGGCAACACCGAACAGGTGTACATCGAGGCAGGCTGTGCTAATTCTTGGGATGCTGGTTATCCCTCTGGCGGAAATTATTGGGGCGACTATGCTGATGTTGATTTG
>Ga0315309_1002594_pt1 | contig 10515 bp, 8 predicted proteins | sample TDP4_MG_FD_203080 | JGI IMG/M metagenome (GOLD analysis project Ga0315309, IMG submission 203080) | Freshwater sediment microbial communities from Lake Towuti, South Sulawesi, Indonesia - TDP4 | ecosystem: Environmental > Aquatic > Freshwater > Lake > Sediment | place: Indonesia: South Sulawesi...
ACAAGTCAGAACTGCCCCCAACAAGCCCGGCCTGCAATGATGCAAAGGAATCATACCGTTGAAAACGTGGGCAGCGCAACTCAGCCCAGCTTGCACAGCTTCCATCGCCTGCTCATATGTGGCTGTCGAGTGAGCCGCGCAAGGCACGATGTTCAATTTGACCATCTTGCGAATCACATCCAGCGCGCCATCCAACTCCGGGGCGATACTTATCTTGCGAATGGTGCCTTCTGAAGCTTCTACCATCCGATGCAACTCCTCGACTGAGGGTTTGCGCAGGTTATAGCTTACCATAAAGCTGCTTATTGCGCAACGACTCTACTCTTTAGCTAGCATCTTCCTTACCCCTCTGTTGTGAATTCAAACTTTGCGGTGATCCAAATACATCGCTAGAAGCCCCCCAATGGGTGGCAACTGGGAATACGCAAGAAACTTTTGCACAGTGACTCAGGCATGCACACCCTGATAAACCACCTTGCCGCCGACCATGGTCAGGACCACTTTGAGTTCGTCGTCCAGCAAGACGATGTCCGCATCCTTGCCCGGCTCCAGACTGCCCTTCTTCTCCATCCCGATGACCCGTGCTGGGTTGTAGCTGGCCATCCGCAAGGCTTCGGCCAAAGAGAGATCAGCCGCCACCATCGCGTTCCGCACCGCCCTATCCATGGTCAGAGTGCTGCCAGCCAGGCTCCCCGTGGCGATCCGAGTTACGCCTTCTTTTACGGTCACCCGTTGCCCACCCAGGTCATAAGTTCCATCAGCCATACCCGCTGCTCGGATGGCATCGGTCATCAGCACCGTCCGCCCCACGCCCTTAGCTCGCACCAGGAGCTTGATCACCGCCGGGTGGATATGGATGTTATCAGCGATGACCTCGGCTGTGATCTCATCGCAGGCCAGTACTGCTCCAACGGTTCCCGGCTCTCTATGTTGGAGGCCTCCCATGCCGTTGCAGGTATGGGCGGAGTGGCTCAGGCCCAACCGCACGGCCGCCAGCACCTCAGCATAACTGGCCGCAGAATGGCCCACGGCCACAGTCGCCCCCTGCTGAACCGCATAGGTGATGAGTTCCTTGTTTTCGGGGATCTCTGGCGCGAGGGTGATCACCTTGATGTTATCCCAGGCGAAGAATTCGCAGTACTCATCGGGGGCAGCGGGCCGGATGAACTGCACAGGCTGAGCGCCTGGCTTGCTGGGACTGATGTAGGGACCCTCCACGTGTACACCCAGCACTTGCGCACCGCCAGCTTGCTCCCTTTGGCACAGAGCTGCATTTTCAATAGCAGCCAAGATTGCCTCTTTGGACGCTGTTACCGTCGTGGGAAGGAAACCAGTCACGCCGTGGCTGGAGAAGAACTGTGCCATCCCTTGGATAGCTTGTGGGGTGGCGTCCATAGTGTCACTGCCAGCCCCACCATGGACGTGGATGTCAACAAAGCCTGGGGCTACCGTTTTCCCTGCGGCATCGATGATGGTCGCCTCTGAGCCCTCCGCCGGCTCAAAGCCCTCTTTGACCTCAACGATCTTCCCTCCTACGATGACCACTGCGCCCTTTTCTAATACCTGCCATGGGGTGATCACCCGTCCATTGGCGATGATAACTCTATCCATGATTTCTCTCGACTTTTACAGATGCTTGACCCTACCCTTGTACCGCTCCAGATATTTGGCGTTGATTTCAGTCCCGCCAGGCAGATTGATAGAAACCCAGGCTCTACTCCTTAATCAACTGAACCGCTTTTTCAACGCTATCACATTGGCGAAGGGCAGACACCGCCTCCTCTTTTTGCAAGAATGTGGCCAGTTCCTTTAAGGCTTGAAGATGGGCTTCCTTGTCCACAGCTCCAAAAGCGAAGACCAAATCCACGGGGTCATTGGCCTCAGAGCCGAACTCAACTGGAGAAGCCAGCCTCACCAGGCTCATGCACATCCGTTTCACCCCGTCCTCTGGCCTGGCATGGGCCAAGGCAATGCCGGGGGCTACCACCATGTAGGGGCCAAGCTCTGTGACGACTCTCACCATGGCATCGACGTAGGAAGGGAAAACAGCGTCTATGTCCACAAGGAGCGCCCCAGCCAAGCGAACGCTCTCTGGCCAATCGGCGGCCTCCACATCCAGTCTGATCGTTTTTTCATTCAGCAAATCGAGTAGGCCAACGGCCATGACCAATAGTTCCTCCTTCGCAGTCTTTCGAGCGCTGTGGACAACACGGAGGAAAGGGGGCCAGCGGAAGATCGTACTGGCTCTGCTGGCCCCCGATCCCTACCGAAGCGAGAGCACACGCTCCGTAGCTTTAGCAACTATGCGAGTCCGAAGAGCTTGGCGATGCCCCAGATGACAAAGGCTGGCAGGATGGCATCGGGACAGGTGAAGAACAAGCCCTCCGCGCCCATACCCGCCAGGTTGCCGAAGATTTGGAGCTGGTAGCCGATGCTGATCATGAACCACCCGGCGAAGCACCACCAGAAACCGCCGACGAGGGCTCCCCACCTGCCGCCACGGGCGTTGCCGAAGATGGCCCCCGAACCGCTGGCGAAGAAGGCGGCGATCATGCTGGGGATGGGGATGGGCCAGCCGAGGGCGCCCAGAATGGCGATGGCCACCGCCTGCGCGATGGTGCCGGTGATCAGCCCAATCATCAGGGAGACGGGCGCATAGGGATAGATCACCGGGCAATCCAGGGCAGGCCTGGCGCCAGGCACGATCACATCGGCGATGCCCTTGAAGGCCGGCACGATCTCGGCGATCAGCATGCGCACTCCTTGGATCAGGACCAGGACGCCAGCGGCGAAGCCCAGCGCCTGGAGGATGGAGAAGACAATCCAGTTCTGGCCACCGCTGAGTTCTGTCACGAAGGTCGGCCCGGCGAAGATCATGGCCAGGATGACCACGACCAGCATGATCAGCGAGATGGAGATGGCCATGTCGCGGAAGAAGGCCAGGCCCTCAGGCAGCTTCAGCGCCTCGGCGCTGTCCTCCGGCTTCCCAAATAGCCCGCCCAGCCAGCCGCTCGTCACATTCAGCAGGGTTTGGCCATGGCCGAAGGCGATCTCATCCGAGCCCGTGATCCTGCGCATGAAGGGCTGAGCCAGGGCCGGGGCCAAGGTCATGTACAGGCCATCGGTGATGGAAGCCAGGGCCACCACCAGCCCGAAGGGCAGGCCAAAGGAGTGGTAGAGGATGGCGAAAGCGCCAGCGTGGATCCAGATCATGTGGCCCGTCAGGTAGATGTACTTCCAGGGGGTGAAGCGGGCCAGGAGAATGTGGACGATGTAACCGAAGAGCATCGTCAGGGCAATTTCCCCGGCGACCCGACCGACATTCGCAGTCTGCACGGCGGTGACGCATGCCTCATCGAAGGTCACAAAGCCCTCGATTTTGAAGGCCTGGGTGAACATCTTCTCGATGGGAACCAGGGCGTTGATCAAGGCTCCGATGCCCACGCTCATAATGAGCACTCCCAGGATGGTCTTCAACGTGCCGCTGATGACCTCGCTTGTGCTCTTTCGTTGGACGAGCAGACCCAACAAGGCCATCAAGCCCAGGATGACCGCAGGGGTCGTGACCAGTTCCAAGATAAACTGAAACATTGATGTACCTCCTCCTTAATCAGAAATTGGCTCCTGCAAGAATGGTAAAAACACTAGCCACCACAGTTCATCTATTATCACCCCCTTTCTTTTTGCGCTGACGGCATGCAATACCTGCACCCTATGCAGCCGAAACTGCTGGCTTCGGACCAGTCAAAAAGACCCCAGATGCTTCACCCTGGCCTCTATTCTGGTGGATAGGTGCTTATGAGCCCTGATGTGCTTCCAGAACAGGTACCAGTTTGTCGCGTAATTCCTTCTTATCAACCAAATTCTTGATGAGCACCACTTTGGCTGATGTGCTCTTAAGGTGCATCTCCATATCCGTGGGAGCTACCACGATATCGGCTTGCTGCCCCTTGAAGGTGCCCAGGTCCCAGGGCACCACCTCGGCCTTCATCCCCAGATCCTTCAAGATCTCCTCGATGAACATCTTGAGCATCATGCTGCTGCCAAAACCCATTCCGCACAGAGTAGCGATTCTCATTGGCATAGTATCTCTCCTTTGTCTGTAGTTCTGTGAAGAGGCCTCAATACAAGCTGCACGATTTGCCCCTTTGGTTTAGGCTAAGATCACCACTATATCTAGTTTTCTCAACTCCGCACCATATCCGGTGGGGCGGCCTTATCAGTCACGATCTTGGCGACGCTGGCAACAGAGGCCACCAGCGAAGATCTCGCGGGCGGCTCGTTCCAGCTCAGGGTGTCGCTCGATCATCTCGCGAACCAGTACGGGATGGGTGTGGTAGAACGGCAATCATGGTCTTCAATTTGAACCTCCGCCGTTAATTCCCAACACGCACCGCATATAACTCCTCACGCGCAGTAGGTATTCACCTTACATCTTGCGTCTTGGCGAGTAAATGCCGCCAAATTTGGTGCCCCGCTCCCGGCGCAGATTATTCAGGTACTGTACGTATCCCTCTTGACCATCAAGGTTGAGGGCGAAATAGATAGGCGGCACGATTTCCTTCTCAGCCAGCCGCTCAGCGACTTCGACTATCAACGCCTGCAGAATAAGGCATCCCATCCAACCCGATGTCGGTCCTACTTTCTGAGGCAGCCTCTCGTCTTCCAGGACAGCATCCCCAGGTACTGTCAAGTTGTCTAACACGACATCACAATACTCATACATTTTTTTGCCCAAAGGGTGCCGCGAGGTCACAGAGTTCGTGTAGGTCATAGAAGTCATCCCTATCACCTTCAGGCCTGCCTCCTTAGCCGACATGGCCATCTCGATGGGGAAGGGGTTCCGCCCCGAGGTGGAGACCAAGAGGATCACATCGCCCGGCTCGGCGCCGATTCCACCAAAGAATTCCTTGCCAGCTCCCTCCGCGCGTTCAAGGAAAGACGTGAGATAAATGGGCCCTACCTCAAGGGACAGGCCGTGAGTAAATACAGGATTGACTATAGCCAACCCACCAGCCCGCCAGAAGATGTCCTGCACAGGCAGTGAGGAGTGTGGCCCGCCCCAGGCGTAAAAAGTATGCCCTTCAGCAACGGCTTGGGCTATCATTTCCGCGGCCTGCTCGATATTCCCCAGTTGCGTATCTTGAAGACGCTGGAGCAACTCGAGTCCTTTTTCGAGATATCTCTTTGCTAACATGAGCCCTCCTACAATACTGTCTTTGGTGTGGCAGTGCCAACCTGCCACCCACTTGACAATGTGAGGAATTTCTCACCATCACACCATCACCTAACCCGTCATCGAACCCCGCCTCTTCATAGCTCCACCACCGCCGTCAGGTTGTTCGGCCGGTCTGGATCCAGCCTCTTCGCCATCGCCCGGTGATAGGCCATGCGCTGAAGCACCGGGAGGTAGAGCGGCCCGCGCTCCCATTCGTCCAGGCCGCTGCACAACTCAACGAGGTAGTCAGCCTGCCAGCCAGTGAGCACCGAGGCATCCTCGATCAGTGCCAGTGTGCAGGCCCCCAGCCCCTGCATCTCTTCCAGTACACGAAGTTCCTCCGCCAGGCCCGTGTCGGAGAGGAGCCCCACCACCAGCGTGTGCTCGTCTACCATAGACATCGGCCCGTGACGGAACTCCAGGGGGTGGTAGGCCTCGGTGTGGGAGAGGGACATCTCTTTGATCTTGAGCATGGCCTCATTGGCCAGTCCGTAGAGCGGACCGCCGCCGAGGAAAAAGATCTGCTCAATGTCCTGGTCCGCCCCCAATCGTTGGGGCAAATCTCCCAGCCGTGCTACCAGGTCTTCCAGGGCATCGGGAAGCCGGTGCAAGCGCTCCACCCCCGCCTCGTCGCGGGCCAAGACGGCGGACAGAGCCTGGGTGAGAAAGAGCATGCTGGTAAAGGAGCGGGTCTGGGCGACGCTCCGTTCCTGCCCGGCTGGGGTGACCAGCGCCAAGTCGGCCTGCTGAACCAGAGGGCTTTCGGGATAGCAGGTGATGGCCAGAGCGGGCCCGCCGTGGGTCTCTCGGAAGCGTTCCAACGCCCGTAGCGTCTCTGTCGTCGTTCCAGAGCGAGAAACAGCGAGGAGCAGCGTCCGGCCAGGGGAGATTGTGCTGGGAAAAAGCCACAGTTCAGAGGAGGGAAGGGCGTGGGCAGGGGTACGAGTGCGACGAGTGAGGATGGCAGCAGCCGTCTGGGCCAGGTAGTGCGTGGACCCACACCCCACGACGAGGACCTGCGCAAAGTCCGCTTGGTTCAGGAAATCCTCCAACGCTACCCGATCGGCGGCGAAGGCCTCCAAGGTCGCGCGCCAGGCCTCTGGCTGCCCGGTGATCTCGGCCCAGGTATGCTGTCCCCTCTGCGTCATGGACTGATTCTCCCCTCTTCTCCTCCCAGGCTTGAAGCTACTGGCCCTCCGATTCGACGTCCGGTGCTATGATCACTTCTATACCCCTGGCCCTCAAATCCGCCACGATTTGGGGTGAGATGCCTGCGTCGGTCACAATCTTGTGAACGCTGGTGATGGGCGCTACAAGGGCAGTGGAAACCTTGCCAAACTTGCTGTGATCGGCCACCAGGATCACCTCTGGAGCAAACTGGATAATCGTCCTATCGGTCATAGTTTCAGGGAGATAATCATTGGTCAGGCCTTCCTCGATGCTGATGGCCCTCATCCCCATGATGACCTTGTCGGCGCGCAGTTCCTTTAACACCTGTTCGGTGATATGGCCAATCAGCGAGAACTCTGAATGGCGAAGGAGCCCTCCTGGGACGATCACAGTGATGTTCTGCTTGCCTGCTAATTGGTTAACGACACTGAGGGCGTTGGTGATCACTGTCAAGTCCTTTTTGTCATCCAGGTTGCGAGCCACCTCCAAAGTGGTGGTCCCTGAGCCCAAAAAGATGACCTCACCGTCTTGGATCAGTTGAGCGGCTGCCTGCCCAATCCTTCTCTTCTCTTCTTCGTTCTCCACCAATCTATGTACCACTGGAGGCTCTGGGGCCGCCCGTTCCACGACAACGGCTCCACCGTGAGCACGGCGGATTTCCCCTTGGCCGTCCAGCTTCTCCAGATCACGCCGGATGGTGGCCTCGCTGACACCAAAGTGTTCACTTAATTCTGTAACAGTAGCTCGCTTGCGTTCCCTGATGAATTGTGCAATCTGCTGCCGTCTTTCTGTGTTCAGTAACATGTGTGTCTCGCCATGAAATGATCTCGCTCGCTTGTCAGATATACTCAACTATTCGCTCATATACGAGCATATTAGAGATTGTTTGTGCTCATATTATAGCACATTTTTGTTTATTTGTCAAGAGCCAGTGGCCAAAAAAGCAAGAAGAGGAGACAGTTTGCTCAGTATCTTTCACCAAACTTGAAATGCTCATATCGCCGCACATGGTCTCTGTGAGCGTTCCATATTGGGGACAGGCAGCTAGGCTGAAATGGGGGATTGCGTCTGTAAAAACGGCCCAAAAGGTCGTCCTCTGCTACCGATTTTCGCCACCTGTGGTATAATAGGGGCACAATGGAGAAGGGAGGGTCAAAATCATGGTCAAAGCCGCCGTCATGGAGGCTCCTCAAGAGCCGCTGAAGGTGCGAGAGTTCCCCCAGCCAGAACTGGAACCAGGGGCTATCTTGCTGGAGACCATCTACAGCGAGGTGTGCGGCACCGATGTGCACCTCCACCTTGGCCAACTGGCAGGAGTGCCTTACCCCATCATCCCTGGCCACGTCAGCGTGGGGCGCATTGCCCGCCTGGCAGGCGAGGTGATGGATGTGAAAGGCAATGCGTTGCACGAGGGTGACGTGGTCACCTTTTTCGATGTCCACGAGACCTGTGGAAAGTGTTGGTTTTGCCTTGTCGCCAAAGCGACGACCCGGTGCCCCAGCCGCAGGGTCTATGGCATCACCTACTCGGCCAACGAAGGACTGTTGGGTGGGTGGAGCCAGGCCATTTACCTCAAGCCGGGGGTCAAGGTCATCAGGCTGCCGGAAGAGTTGACGCCGGAGCGGTTCATTGCCGCTGGCTGCGGCCTGCCCACGGCGGTCCACGCCCTGGAACGGGCTCAAGTCCAACTGGGCGACAGTGTGGCCGTGCAGGGCAGCGGGCCCGTGGGGCTCAACGCGGCCATCCTGGCCCAACTGTCCGGGGCCACCCAGGTCATCATGGTCGGCGCGCCCCAGACGCGCCTGGAGATGGCCCTGGCCGTCGGGGCCGACCACATCGTGGACATCGAGAAGTATAGGCCGGAGGAGCGGGTAGCCCTCGTGCGGGAATTGACCGGCGGACGCGGGGCGGACATCACCATTGAGGCCACGGGCAACCCGGCTGCGGTGCATGAGGGGATGCAGATGACCCGAGACAACGGCCGCTTCGTGGTGGTGGGCCAATACACTGACGCCGGGACGGTGGAGGTCAACCCCCACTGGGATATCAACAGGAAGCATATCGAGATACGAGGCTGCTGGGGCACCGACTTCAGTCACCTGTATCGCGGGGTAAAGGTGCTGGCCAAACACGGGGAGCGCTTTGGCTACGAGCGATTCATCAGTCGTAAATACAGCCTGGAAGAGGCCAACCAGGCCCTGGCTGACGTGGAAGAGCTCAAGGTGGTCAAGGCTGTCATCGAGCCCTAACCTCTGCCCAAGCTGTTACAGCGGCACGATGCGCACCTGATGCCCCACGTTCAGGAACACGAGCAAGGCGCGTGGTTGCTCTCCTAGCTGCTGGGTCACGGCCTGGACGTAACCGCGCACCTGTTCGTCGTATTTCTCCTCACAGATGCGCGCGCTCATCTCTGCCTCATCCTCCAGGCGGTCGGTTTTGAATTCGGCGATAGTCCAGCGGCCGTCGGTCCGGTAGAGCAAGTCAATGATGCCGCTGCGCGGGCCATCGTCCAGAGTCACACTGTAGGGCACCTCGTGATATTGCTCGGCGGCAGCCATCTCGGTGTACAGCGGGTGGGCCTGGAAGCGCGCCAGCAGTCGGCGGGCCTGGGCGATGGCCCCCTTAATCTCGGCCTCGTCGGTCAGGCCAGCTTCCAGGGCGTAGGGCCGCAGGAAGGCTTCAAAGCCCTTGCCATCAGGGAAACGCCAGCGGCGAAGCGCAGCGTGAACGAGGGTACCCACCACCCAGGCCGGGCCGGTTGGGCGCGCCGCTTGGGGCACGACGCGCCACACGCGCGGCGGCGGGTCGCTCTCGCGGTCCTGGGTCTTGTCATCAGCATCGTCGTGCGCAGCGAAAGCCAGGGGCGCTACCAGGTCGGGCGGAAGAGACACGTCTGCCGGTACAGCGACCGGAGGGCTGTCCATCGCCGTCTGGACCTCAGATACGACGGAGAAATCTGCCGTGAGCTCTTCCAGCGGCGGATGGAGCACGCAGGCCAGCGGGCCCCCATCCCAGTTCAGGTCGAGCGGCTGCAGGTCCATCGGCGTCTCAGGCAGGCGCACTTCGCTCAGCCCAACCACCTCACCCAGACGCGCCAGCCAGCCACTTAGGAACAACCGCCCCGGATCATCCCTGGCTGTGCTGACCTTGACGTGCCCGCTGACCAGAAGCTTCTCCCTGGCTCGGGTGGCAGCCACGTATAACAGCCGTTTGTCCTCGGCCTCTTCCATGGCCGTGTGGCGCAGCGCGGCCCATTGGTGCATCGCCGGGCAAGCCTCGTCCTGGCGCACATCGAGCAGAACACCCAGATCGGATTCGACGAGGATCGCGGGCCTGGCACTGCCCCCTCCATGGGTTGCATCGGCGATCACTACCAGCGGGAACTCCAGCCCCTTGGCTTTGTGGACGGTCATCAATTGCACCGCCCCACCGGCCTCAACGGGCGCCTCGCTCTCACGGGCCGCCACGTCGCGCAGCGCCCCCACGTACTCCAGAAACTCGCCCACGCCGACCAGCCCGCTGCGGTGGGCGTCGGCCAGCAGCTTGTCCACGTTGCGGTGTGGACGCTCACCCCCGGGGGCCAGGCGCAGGGCGGCGCGGTAATAAGTGGCGTCGAGAAAGCGCTTGAGGACCTCGGCCACCGGCGCACGGCCAACCAACTCGTGAAGATCGGCGATGGTCTTCCGTGCGCGCTCAGCCCGTGCTGCGTCCGTTGGGTCGAGGCCAGCCAGGTCGCCATTCAGCGCCGCCCACATCGGGCGGCGTTCCCCGTCTGGCCCCCAGCGCAGCAAGTACAGCGCCGCATCGGTCAGGCCGAAGGCTGGCGAGCGGAGCAGGCCAGCCAAAGCCAAGTCATCGTCGGGGGCAGCGATGGCCGACAGGGCGTTGAGCAGGTCGCGCACCTCGGGCCGGTCGTAGAAACCGCGCCCGGCGATGGTGACGAAGGGGATACCAACGCGCTCCAGGGCATCCTCATAGTCGCTGAAATGGGTCGAGGCGCGGAACAGCAACGCGACCTGGCCCCACTCGACGCCCTCGCTCTCGTAAAGCTCCACCAACCGCCGGGCCAGTCCGGCTGCGGCCGCTTGGCGCCCTTCATCGGCGTCTCCGCCAATCCCCAAGTGCAG
>Ga0315309_1002595_pt1 | contig 10508 bp, 8 predicted proteins | sample TDP4_MG_FD_203080 | JGI IMG/M metagenome (GOLD analysis project Ga0315309, IMG submission 203080) | Freshwater sediment microbial communities from Lake Towuti, South Sulawesi, Indonesia - TDP4 | ecosystem: Environmental > Aquatic > Freshwater > Lake > Sediment | place: Indonesia: South Sulawesi...
TTCCTTAGTTGCCTAGAGGAGATCGTTGGGTTTACATCAACCTGAAAACCTGCTTGCCTCAATATTTCTATTCCTTCCTCATGAATAGGGTCGCAGACAAGAACTTTCCTCTGTGACTTCAGAATTTCATCCTCCGTGAAGGATAATAAAGATATTTGAGTTTAAGCATAAATAGGGCTTTGGTTACTTTTCCAACAGAAAGTTCATTTAAATAACATGCCCTATATTTAGTGGAAGCTACAGCCTTGATGGTCGGCATAGTTGGGAAACCAAACACCGGCAAGTCCACCTTTTTCTCTGCCGCAACACTGGTTCCGGTGGAAATTGCGAGTTACCCCTTTACCACGATAAAGCCGAATCGGGGAATAGGATATCTACGGACTCCATGCGTGTGCAAGGAGTTTAACGTAAAAGACAACCCTAAGAACTCCATATGCTTAGATGGGATAAGGTTAGTTCCAGTTGAATTGATTGACTGCGCTGGACTGGTTCCAGGCGCTTGGCAGGGACGAGGGCTGGGAAACCAGTTTTTGGACGAAATTAGAAAGGCAGATGCCCTCATCCACATAGTCGACGCCGCAGGAGCAACAGACTCTGAAGGAAAATTATGCAAGCCGGGAACTCATGATCCCACAGAAGACGTGAAGTTCTTGGAGACAGAGATAACCATGTGGCTAGCTCAAATATTGAAAAAGGACTGGCCTAAAATGGCTAGAACAGCAGAGTCAGGCGACGAGGATATCATATCTCTCCTTGAAACACGCTTAAGCGGACTAGCCATTAAGAGAACCCACATAATCGAGACGTTAAGAAAAACAGATCTGAGCGCAGAAAAACCAACCCTCTGGAGTGATGACGACTTAATTAGGTTTCTTGGTGTGTTGAGAAGTATTGCTAAACCCATGCTGATTGCCGCAAACAAAATCGACCTTCCACCCGCAGAGGAAAATGCTGAGAGATTGAAAGAACTGGGCTACATGGTTATACCTTGTTGCGCAGAAGCGGAGCTGGCACTCAGAAGAGCCGCTGAAAAAAGTTTAATCGACTACAAACCGGGAGACTGCAACTTCAACATTATGAAACCTGAGGAACTAACAGAAACTCAAAGTAAAGCGCTGAAAGTGATTCAGGAAAGAATACTGCAAAAATTCGGGTCCAGCGGCGTCCAAGAAGCCATAAACATGGCTTTCTTCAAACTCCTAAACATGATCGTTGTTTATCCCGTGGAAGACCTTGAGCACCTCAGTGACCATAATGGTCGAGTGCTCCCTGATGCGTACCTTGTACCCTACGGCACCACTGCAAGCCAACTAGCCTACATAATTCACACAGAATTGGGAGAAGGCTTCATCCACGCCATCGAAGTCCGTGAAAAAAAGAGAATTGGAGAAAATCACGTGTTAAAAGACAGAGATGTAGTTTCGATAGTTAGCGCGAAGAAAAGAGGATGACTGACAAAATTTTCCCATCACTGGCCGAAACGCCGCTTCCGCCTCTGATAAGTTCGAACTGTCCGCAAGAGGTCTATGCGTCTAAAATCCGGCCAGTTTATGTCCAAAAAACAGAGTTCACTGTAGGCGGATTGCCATGAGAGAAAGCCGCTTAGTCTTTCTTCTCCAGACGTTCTGATAATGAGGTCAGGATCCTGCTTGGGCATGTAGGCGGTGTACAAGTGTTTCTCAAAGAGGCGCTCATTTATTTCCTCGATAGGCAGATTTCCACTTTTCACTTTCTGTGCGATCTTCTTCGTTGCGTCAACGATCTCTGCTCTTCCACCATAAGCCAGAGCCACATTTAAGAAATGCTCGTCGTAATTCTTCGTAGACTCCTCCACTTGTCTAATCATCTCCTGAAGATTTTTAGGCAAGAGATTAAGCCGACCTATAGCCTTAATGCGAACTTTATGTTTGTGGATGTTTTCATTTTTAAGAACCTCGCGTAACTTTTCTTCAGCTATCTGCATGATTTCTTCCACTTCTTTTGGAGAACGCCGAAAGTTTTCAGTTGAAAAGGCGTAGAGGGTGATTGATTTTACATTAAGATCTAAGCACCAATTCAGCAGATCCTCGATTTTGTCGGCGCCGTAATGGTGACCAATCCCTGGATTCAACGATCTCTCGGAAGCCCATCTTCGATTTCCGTCAAGAATTATGGCTACGTGTTCCGGCTTTGTTTCATTTTTTACTTGGTACCACAACCATTTCTCGTAGATCTTGTAGATGCCTAGTATTGACAGCAGACTCTGTAGCATTATTTAACCTCGAAACCTTGCATCCTTAAGTGCGTGTGCACAAGGACATTGGCGGCTCTGTGGTAAATGTTCAATGGTTTCTCTTAAAACTTGCTGAATAATCGGCATTTTCTTCTTCGCCATTTCAGCTACCTCGTGGGCGGTTAGCCGTTGCTGGATTCCAGCCGCCATATTTGAAACGAAACATACGGTTGCGTAACAAATCTCCAGTTCACGTGCAAGCACAGCTTCTGGTGCCACAGTCATGCCCACAACATCGCAACCTAATCGCCTAAACATCTCAATCTCCGCAGGGGTTTCAAATCGAGGTCCCTCCGTACAAACGAGAACAGCCTTATTCCGCACTCGCACGCTACGTTTCTTCATCGTCTTAATCAGCAACGCGCGAACTTCTGGACAGAATGGTTGAGACATGTCCACATGCGTAACAGGAGCATCATAGAAAGTGAATTGTCGAAACTTCGTAAAATCAACTAAATCGTGAGGAACCACCAAGTCACCGGGTTTAAAATCAACATTGATAGCGCCCACAGCATTTGTCGCAACGATTCGCTTAACACCCATTTCGAACAGGGCGTAAATGTTGGCCCGATAATTGACTTTATGAGGAGGAATGGAATGATGAACGCCATGACGGGGCAAAAAAGCAACCGTTTTTCCCTTAATCTCACCAATTGATATGGGAGGTGGAAGCCCGTAAGGGGTTCCCACTCGAATCTGCTCCATATCTTTCAACAAGGCTTCTAAACCAGATCCGCCAATTATCGCCACATTAACCTTCCTTAATTTCCTCAATCTCTTTTTCCTTCCCTTTGAAAAAGCTGGCGTATCTTCTGCGCAATATGAACATAGCGAAAATGGCGGCGACAATCAAAGGTATGCCAGTGATAATAGCAGCGACGAGGCCGGCGTAAGAAAACTTTGGATTGATGAGAATCTGAGATGCTTGATAAAACATTGTATAGGACCATGCACACACAACTATAATGACGATGGTTCGCCATAACCGCAGGTCTCGCTCAAAGAACCAACGAATCGCCCTGCCTAAAAATATAACGCAGACTCCAATAACGATGAGGAGAATTGATTCTGAAAGAAAGTTTCCGATAAGCTTTGGAAGAGATGCAAACCATTGGCTAGACTCTATTGTAGGTAAAACATCTGCAACGGCTGTTCCTCCCAAGTAACCGCCCACTAAAATCAATAAAACTCCAGCAACTGCGGAAAAGCCTGCTATTTGCACAGGATAAGGAGGCGGAGAATATTCTCTAACCCATTTATAAAAATTGAGAGCTGTTCTGTCGAGTCTAAATCCTCTTATAAAGAGGAATGCACCAAAAACTATGAGAAAAGCTATTCCGGCATATGACAACCAATTGAACACCGCCAAGACGCCTAAAATGATCAAAAGGATTCCGGGTAGGCCTAACAAGATTCTAGAATAACGGGGGTTTTCTGTAAGTATTTTTAAATATCGGGTAAATAAAGCGGCTGTTTCCTCGATGGTTTTGCTATGTTTCATCACAAGTCTTCGAACCGAGGTTACTGGCACTCTAGATTCAATCAATGGCAAAACGGCTTCATCCGTGTAACCATCGGTAACGAGGATAACATCTGTGGCTAGAAATGTGCTTAAAACTTCGGTGAGTTCGGCTACAAGTTGGCGATCCGCCTCTATTCCACCCAGATCAGAACCAGCTATAGTTGCGACCTCGTACTCTTCTTGTTCTTTAGCCTCCTTCGTTAGATGGTCATAAATTCTAACTGATTCGAACATGGCGTTCGCGTCAGGTTCCTCGGGATCTCGGAGGGCAAGACTCGCAGCCGCGTTGATATTTTCTTTTCTTCCAAGAATAGGCGTCTTTATTCCTGCTTTCATGCCGAGGTCGTCGTCCCTGTCAACACAGAGAACGAGAATGCGCTCCGGCTTCTTCGCTGATTTCGGCATAATTGCTCTCCTATTCATTTGTTAATAGTTAGTCACTTTAATTTTGTTCTTCTTTTCCTCTTTAAGGTTATCATATTTTTCTTTTTTCAGCAAGTATCTTAAATTCTTCCCATGTTAATTTCTCGCCACGTTTCAGCTTCTCTAACGCCTTTTTTTCCATTTCTTTAAGGAGTTCATGTTGCCGTTTGGCTTGTTTTTTCTCTTCCGTTTCTCGGAGCTCTTTTTCGAAAGTTTTAATCTTATCTAACAGTTCGACGCATTTTTGGTGGAGATTCTGGGCTTGCTGTTTGATCTGGGCATATTCTTGATGGGCACTGTCCGCCTCAACCTTGAGACTGCGGGCTTTGTTCAGGTTTTCAAGCATTTCTTCATGGAATTTTTGGCTTTGTTCGGCGAGTTCTGAGAGTTTTTCATGATTGATTTTGGCTTCGGTTTCAAGTGCTTTCTCTTCGGTTCGCAGCTCTATGAGTTCTTCTTTTGATTTTTCTATTTGTTTGTGAATGAGTAGCTGGGCTTCAAGTTGCCTCACTTGGTTAATCAGTTTTTCTTCTTCCTTTACTGGAAGAGAAGTGGTTTGGATTTTCCATTCAAGGTTTTCAATTTCCCTTTGTATGTTACGCATGTTCTGTGAGGGTTTCTTTTCGGTAAGGCTTCTAAGTTTTTCCTTTAGTTTCAGAATTTGGGCGTGTTTTTCTTTGCGTTTCGTCTTGGCTTGGTCGCGTAGGCTTTTTAGCTCTTGAACTTTCTCGTTTAGGTTGTCTCGTTTCTCTTTGAGGTCAGCAGCTTTTGTTCGTATATCTTTGATTTGTTTGTGGATGGCGTTTCTTTTTTCAGCCCATTTTTTAGCTTCCAAATTTAGCTTGTTTCGTTCTTCTTTAAGCGGAGCTAACTCTTGGTTTAGTTTTCCAATTCTCTCTTCAAGGGATTCAGACAATTTTTTCTCTTCCTGTGCTGGGTTTAGCCCACCTGAGGACTTGTTGAATCAAATTTTGTCCCTCTTTTGACGAGAAGAGAGGGAGGTTCCAGTTCTCTTTGATTTGGCGACGTGTTACCCAATGGTTTTTCGCCTGCTTTTGATATGGTTCTTTGTAAATGAGGATTCCTCTTCGTTGCCAAGATGGTGTTTGGGTTAGGTTAATGCCGTGGCGGAAAAGAATTTCGTGCAGGTTCTTGGTTTTTAATCCTTTCAATTTCTTCGCGGCTTCTGAGGGTTTATAGCCGTTTCTTCGAAAAAGCCAATAGGCGTAGGCGTTATTGTGGTTTCGCCAAGCGTCTCTTTGTCTCCAAGTTAAGTAATCTGTTACTTTTTCTTGAGATGAAACGATTATGCGGGAATCAAAAGTAGCGATTAATGTTTTCTTGAAGAGTTTTGCAACGCTTAATGAGAACGCGCTGGAGGCAGTTCCAGCTAGAATTGAGTTCGTTTTTTCAATTCTTCGTTTGAAGGGTGCGGCATACAAAAAGAGCACGTTCATTTCGTCGCTGGCTACGTAAACTAGGGCTGGGTTAAAGTTGGTTTTAAACAGGGCTGTTGCAGAGGTAACTAAGCACTTAGCGAACCTTTCGTCGAAGGGTTTTTCGGCGCCGAGTTTTTCTGAAATGGCTTGAAATCGTCTTCCGTCAAGTCGGGCGAAGAAGGGGGTGTCGGGTGGAACTTGAAGTTGGGAGAAGATTTCGTGTTTGGGATGGTTGGAGCCTTTATTCCAATATGATTCTTGCATCGACCGTTTTTGCTCCCTTCTCGTACACCATGATGGGGTTTAGGTCGAGTTCTTTGATCTCTTGGTGATCCATTACTAATTTTGAAGTGTTTAGCAGAATCTTTACTATGGCGTTGATGTCCACTGGAGGTTGACCACGATAGCCCTTGAGGATGGGATAGGCTTTCACTTCTGTGATCATTTCTTGTGCGTCTTGTTGAGTGATGGGGGCAATTCTGAAGGTTACGTCTTTTAAGACTTCCACAAAGATTCCGCCGAGTCCGAACATTAAGGCTGGTCCAAACTGGGGGTCTTTGGTCGATCCTACGATGACTTCTGTTGATGTGGGAGCCATTTCCTGAACGAGGATGCCTTTAATCTTGGCGTCGGGCTTGTGTTTCTTCACGTTCTCTAAGATTTTCTTGTAGGCGTTTCGAACATCTTCTGGGCTCTTGAGGTTGAGGATTACTCCGCCTACGTCAAATTTGTGGATAACGTCGGGAGAAACGATTTTGAGAACCGTTGGGTAGCCCATTTCCTCAGCAAACTTCACCGCCTCCTCCGCGGTTTTTGCCACCCTAAACTTTGTTACGGGTATTCCATATTCAACGCATATGGTTTTAGCTTCGGGTTCAAGGAGGTAGTTTCTTCCTTCTTTGCGGGCTTCCTCAAATATTTTTGAAACTTTTTCTGTCAATGTCAGTCACCTTTTCTTGGAGGTGTAGAAAGTTAGGTAAGTTTTTCCCCTTTCTAACTCTTTCGCATATTTTAATCTTAAATTCTATGCCAAGTTTGTTAGCGTCTCTTTCTCTCTCTGTGTAGACCCCCTAGATTTTTCTTTATATACTCGCAACATTCTTCAGTGCCATTACGGTCATTCCTCTTCTTGGGGCTAAGAATTCTTAAGTCGCTTGGGACGTAAATTGTTGTTATGAAGGAAAAATTTGTTAGGTTTGGTGAGTATGGTTTAGCTGGTGTGCTTCATTCGCCTAGCGAGGTAGCTTCAGCCTGCGTTATTACTTGTCATGGTTTGTATAGTGGTAAAGATAGCGAAAAATATGTTGAGGTTGGTCGTAGGTTTTGTGGAGAAGGCTTCGCTGTTTTGAGGTTTGATTTTAGGGGTTGCGGAGAAAGTGGAGGACGGCTTGAGGATACTTCTCTAACTGGACGGATGGAAGATTTGGAATCTGCTTTGGACTTTGTTCAGGAACAGGGTTATGGACGCATAGGGGTGATGGGAAGCAGTTTGGGTGGAACAGTGGCTGTTTTGACGGCTGCAAAGGATAGGAGAATTAAAGCCTTGGTGACTTGGGCTACTCCTTGCCGTCTAGATGAATTATTTCGGGGGGAAGTGATTGAAGGTTTAGAAAGGCTTAGGCAAGATGCAGAGAAATATGATGTTGTTAAGGCTGCGAAAGAGATTCAATGTCCTATCTTGATTGTTCATGGCAGCCTAGATGAACAAGTGCCTCTTTCTCACGCTAATGTTTTGTACGAAAATGCTAAGGAGCCGAAGGACATCCAGATAGTTGAGAGCGCAGACCACAGGCTTACTGATCCAATTCATAGAAGAAGAGCCGTTGAACTAACGTTAGGATGGTTTAAAAAATATTTGAAATGAGCTGTATTATCCGCTGGTTAGTCTTCCAGAAGCTTACCAGTCCTTATGAACTCCTCCAGTATTTTGTTGAACTTATCTGCTGCGGTAATGGATGGACAATGGCCTTTACCCTTAAATATGTACATTTTAGATCCAGGAATTTTTTCGTGCATGTACTTAGCGCCCTCTAACGGATCAGCCCTGTCATTTTCCCCATGAAGGATCAAAGTTGGAATATTTATTTTCCCCAAAAGCGGACGAAGGTCTTCTTTTGAAAAGTTGTTAGCGACGTTTATAGCGATCTCTTCGGGAGTCTTCTGGTATAACCTAAATCCTAATTCCTTTAGATATTCAGTTCCAGGTTCTGGAAATGCCAACTCCATGAAGTATCTCACGAACCTAGAGTAAGATTCCTGAGCTGATGTTAGCAACCTGTCTAGGACTTCTAAGGAAAGACCGTGTGGAAAATCATCACTAGATAGTGCTTTGGGAGTCCCACTCATCAATACCAGCTTGGAGACTTTCCCTGGATATTTGGTAACGTATTTGATGGCAATCGAAGCACCCATGGACTCGCCTACAAGAACGATATTTTTCTCCTGTAGTTCTTCGATTATTGAATTAAGATCGTCCACGTACAGGTCAAGAGTGTAATTGTCTGCTGGCTTGTCTGATTCGCCTGACCCTCTCATATCGACGGCAACCATCTTGAAGTTCTGAGAAAAATAATTTACTTGATATACCCAAAACTCGGCAGTTCCAATCCATGCTATCACAAAGACTAAGGTCGGCTCCCCTTCGCCATACACGTAATAGGCAAGTTTCACTCCGTTCTTGTTCAGAATCATTTTCCTCCATATTTTCCTGCGCATTCTATCTTTTGCTATATCATCTTTTGCAGTAGCCATCCCCTTCTCATAGCACTCATTCGCCTTTTCGTGCCGACCAGTAAATGCACAAACGTCGCCTAGTGCTTCCAGAGCCTTTGTCCTTTCGTCGCTCCATCTTTCATCGTCCCTCATCATCTCTAGCGCCTGAGAATACAATCTCACCGCTTCAAAAGCTGCCCATTTTTCCCTCGCGTCTTCGCCAGCCTTCAGTATGTACGGGACGCCTTTTTGAGCGTTTCCAGACCGGTAATAGTGATGCGCTAACTCATTAACAACTTCTTCCAAACGATCTTTGTTTGCCTCCTCCATATACTCCGCAATCATTGAATGGTATTCCTTTTTCAGCTCCGGAGCAATTTCGTTGTACAACACTTCACTAATCTTTGAGTGGTCAAATCGATACCCACCCTCAAAAGAATGTACTAAATGATATTTCCTTTCAATGTTATTCAAGCATTTCAACAGCTCAATTCGACCTAAGCCTGAAACATTTTCAACCACACTGGAGGAAAACTCTTCTCCGACCACTGAAGCACAATCTAGAATGTCTCGCTCTTCATCTTTTAGGGCATTGATTCTGCGAACGACAACGTCGTATACTCTGGGCGGAATCTCAACCTCCTTAATGTTTTTAGAAAGTTTCCAGCGGGCGTCTTCTTTAATCAACACATTCTGCTGCATCAACAACCTAAGCGTTTCAATGGCGAAGAATGGATTTCCCTCAGTTTCTTCGTAGATCAGTTTTACCAAGTCACCAAGATCGACACCCAACATGGACAGGATAAAATCAAAATAGTTGATCTGGCTCAGTCTCTTCAGCGCTATCTCCTGAAACAAGTCGTCTCTACTCATCATCTGCATGATGCCAAGAAGCGGACGCGAGATCTCTTCTGAACGATACGCCCCAACAACAAGAATCTTCGAGTTTTGAACAACCCTCGCCAGATAATACAATAACGACAGTGAAGAAGTGTCGGCTAGATGCAAATCGTCAATAAAGAGTAATAAGGGTTGCTTTCCTGAAATGGCAACCAACAGACTAGAGATGGCTTCAAGTCCTGCATCCCTCTCAAAGAGAGTTCCCCATCCAATTCTCTCCCGAGGGATTGCTGTTTCCGAAAGAACAGCCTCTGAAACGTACCCACGCGTGCTTTGGATAAACTGTCTTTCTTTCTCCTGCTCTTTTTCCCATTTTTTGCGTTCTGAACGCAGTTTGAAAAGGTCTACATCCTTGTAGATTAGACCCTCCTCCTTTGGCGGTATCCTTCTTTCGGTGCGTTCCTTTTCTGGTGTGTATATAAGAGAATTGCCGAATTCTGCGACGTTGGCAAAGAAACAGTAAGCGTAGATGGACCTACGGGCGTCGAAGTGGGCTGCATCGAAGTCCGCTGTAACTGGAGTGAAAGCTGGATTGAACACTAGGTCCACTGGGGGCTCAAAGTTTTTCAGCTCCACCCTCAGGTCCATGTCAAGGAAGTCCCGACATATAGCAATCGCTATCCTTCCAAACTCCGTATTGCAGACAATGGTTTTTTGGGGGATGGTCCCAACTTCTATTCCCTCCTTGAACCTTTTCCCCTCGTGGTCTATGGTAGCTGGGATATGCTTCTCTTGTTCCCACAGGATTCCGTCGGGTCCCACGACCATACAGAGGTTTCGCCTCGTTTCCTCGTCGTGGTATGATCCTGGAATTATGTACATTTCATAGGCTTTAGCTAGGCTGGCTACGTCTTCTAGCAGTTGACCGTAGTTGAGGTCAACGGTCAACTCAGGGAAGAGTAAGATATTGACCCCTTTTGCGTGGGCGATTTCTATCATGTTCTTAACCTTGGACCTTACGGCTTCGACTTTGTCCTCTCTAAGGCCGAAGAGGCCTGTATCCTTCTCTTCGTAGAACTCGCTTAGGACATCACCTGTCTTGGAAACGCCTATCTGGGCAATGGCGACCCTACATTTTCTCCTCTGGATTCGGGGATACTCTTTGAGCAAGTCCATGTAGACAAGTTCGTATTTCTTATGCCATCCTAATCCTTCCAAGATCTGACCAACAACAGGAATAGCCTTCACAAAGTCAGGAGCAAACTCCTCCACTACCTTCCTGACTTTTCTTTCTTGCAGC
>Ga0315309_1002596_pt1 | contig 10507 bp, 12 predicted proteins | sample TDP4_MG_FD_203080 | JGI IMG/M metagenome (GOLD analysis project Ga0315309, IMG submission 203080) | Freshwater sediment microbial communities from Lake Towuti, South Sulawesi, Indonesia - TDP4 | ecosystem: Environmental > Aquatic > Freshwater > Lake > Sediment | place: Indonesia: South Sulawesi...
CCAAACCGACACCAGAGGCGACGTTATTTGGCGTTACACAAGAGGTCAAGCTGACTGGCTGAGAAAAAACGGTTACCTCAACATCTAAAACATGGAGGCAGCCAGTGTCTTATCGAAAACATGTGCAGAAAAAACTCTTGCGCAGAGAAAAGCGTTATGAAACCGAACGATTGATGAGGAAAAAACGAAGCGAAGATTACCAAGTTTTGGAAGAAGTCTTCGACCGTTCAACTCTCATGAGCATTTATCATTTCTTAAACGAAGGAACCATCGACCAAATCCACGGCGCAGTGGCGGCGGGAAAAGAATCCAAACTCTACTGGGGAAAAGACAAGGATGGAAAAGACCTCGCCATCAAAATCTTCCTGATGGTCTCAGCCGAGTTCCGACGAGGCATGCTTCCTTACATCGAAGGCGACCGAAGATTCGCCAAAGTCAAGAAAGACTCACGCTCACTTGTCTTCGCTTGGGCACAGAAAGAGTTCACCAACCTCAAACAAGCCTATGAAGCTGGAGTCAACGTGCCCAAACCAGTAGCTGTGAGACAAAACGTGTTAATCATGGAATTCATAGGCGAAAACGGAGTCAGCGCTCCCTTGCTTCGAGAGGCTTACATAAAAAACCCTCAGCAAATTTATCAACGATTACTGGTTAATCTCAAAAGGCTTTATTGCAAGGCTGGGCTGGTGCACGCCGACCTGAGCGAATACAACGTGATGATGTGGAAGAACAAGCCAGTGCTGTTCGACGTCTCTCAAGCAGTTTTGCGTGAACACCCCATGGCTGAGCAGTATCTGCGCCGAGACCTCAGCAACATAAACTATTATTTTAAACGACTAGGCATAGAAGTGTACTCGGCTGAAGAAACCTACAGAAGGGTGACAGGTGGCAAGACCTAGCACGTTTGTCAGAATTCCAAAAGACCGCATAGGCGCCTTAATAGGTCCAGAAGGACGCGTAAAAGAACGCATCGAGAAGCAACTGGGCATAGAATTAACCATAGACAGCGAAACTGGCGATGTAACCTTGACACTCTCACCAACCTGCGAAGACCCTTCTGTTCTCTTTCGAGCCAAAGAAGTGGTCACAGCTGTAGGAAGAGGCTTCGCGCCTGACCGCGCCTTCCGACTGATTCAAGACGAAGACGCCTTACTAGAAGTAATCGACTTACGAGAGATTTTTGGAAGGTCGCTGTCAGACCTTCAGCGCTTGAAGGGCAGAATCATTGGGCAGGAAGGCAAAACAAGAAGAATAATAGAGGAGTTGACAGACGCCGACGTTTCTGTTTATGGACACACCATTTCGATTATTGCAGACGCCGATGAAATGGACATAGCCAGAGAAGCCATAAAGATGCTGCTTCAAGGAAGACAACACAGCAGCGTTTATCGATTTCTCCACAAAAAGAGACGCGAACTGAAGAAAAAGAAACTCGAACTCTGGGAAAAACCACCCGAAGAGCTGCTGAAATAGGGAAACACAAAATTATATAACCGCAGTATTATTTTGACGTGGGGAGCTAAGGCTTGGCTGAAACCTTTGAAGAAATCAGCGCCGCCGACTTCTTCTACCGCAACCGAGACATAGCGGGTTTCACCAACCCAGCCAGAGCAATATTCTCTTCAATACGTGAATTGGTAGAAAACTCATTGGACGCAGCTGACCAGTCAGGCATGCCTCCAGACATTTACGTCAGATTATCCTACGAAGACGAAGAAAAGTTTGAGAGTGAGCTTATAGAGGCGGAAAAGAAAGAAGAAACCAAAGGCGAGGAAGAAGCCGAGACATTTGAATCGGGTGTTTACAGGCTTAGGGTTGAAGACAACGGGTCAGGCGTGCCTGCACGTCACATACCAGCAGCCTTCGGGCAAGTCTTGTTCGGCTCCAAATACAAACTAAGACAGACTCGGGGAACCTTTGGTCTCGGGGGAAAAATGGCCGTCTTGTACGGGCAGATAACCACACATAAGCCCGTCTACGTGATTTCCAGCACGGGCAAGTCTAAGGTTTACGTTTACAAAATCATGGTGGACATTCAAAGAAACCGCCCCATCATCTTAGACCGCAAGATTCTGCTGAACAAAGAGGCGTGGCGTGGAACCATCGTTGAGTTCAGCCTAGAAGGCGACTTTATCAAAGCTCTGCCCCGCATACTCGAGTACATTAAACAGACGGCGCTCGCCAATCCCTACGCCAACATCACCTTCATCGACCCGAAAGGACGCCTCTACAAGTTCAACCGAGCCACCAAACAGATGCCGCCTCCGCCGAAAGAGACTAAGCCGCATCCCTACGGAGTTGATGTGGAAACCATTCGGCGTCTCGTCCGCATCACGCCGTATAGAAACATGATAGGCTTCATGAGAAATCACTTCCACCGAGTCGGCGAGGTGACAGCGCGCAAATTTCTAGACCTGACTGGAATGAGCGCGACAAGAGACCCGCGAAAGCTGAAGCCAGAAGAAATAGTGCGCTTGGTGCACATGATGAAACGCTTCGACGGCTTCATGGCGCCAGACGCCAGTTGTCTGTCACCGCTCGGAGAAGACCTGCTCAAGACTGGTATTCTTAAGGAATTGAAACCCGAGTTCATAGCTGTTCGTCAGCGTCCTCCAGCCACTTATTCTGGGCATCCCTTCATTGTTGAAGCCGCCATAGCCTACGGTGGAGAAGTGCCAAGGAGAAACAACGACTTCGTCTTGTACAGATTCGCGAACAAAATCCCATTGTTATATGATGAAGCCAGCGACGTGAGCTGGAAGATAATCAGGGCGATGAACTGGCGTAGATATCATGTTACGCCTGATATCCCAATAGCCGTTTTGGTTCATTTATGCAGCACAAAAGTGCCGTATAAGACAGTGGGCAAAGAGTTCATTGCCGACAGACCTGAGGTGAAGAGGGAGGTTCTCAATGGAATTCGTGACGCCGCTCGCGAACTGCAGCACTTTTTGACTAAACGTGAACATGTGGAAAAGGAGAGGAGGCGGTTGTCAACGTTCAGCAAATACTTGCCCAAAATTGCCCAATTTTCAACCGAGCTTGTTGGAAAGAAAAAGCCACCTGATATAACCAAGTTGTTGAAGAGTGTGAGGAAATATGAGGAAGAAGCAGACTAGAAGTTCAGCCGTAGAGAGGAAGAAAGAGGTCATAGCTAACCTGGTCAATTTCGGTGGTACCCTTTATGACCAGATGGACAGTGGCACCTTCCCGTGGATTAAGATGCCAAGCCGCTCCATAGAGAACATATACTACAACCCAGAACTGCGCCAATACGTTTTGGGAGACAAAACTGTGCGCCGAAGTGCCCGCAACATTCGCCACATCCGCCCGTTCACTCAGCTGGTCTGGGCTGCCTATTTCGCCAACGAACTAAGCCAGCAACGCAAAACATCTACCCTACGAGACGTTTACTATTCTGCCCAAGCCTACGACATCGCTTTTAAAGACCAGGCCGAATCAAACAACGTCATCACCGACCTAGAAACTGTGGCTAACTTCGCCCGAGAAGACTTCAACGTGTTTCCAGAGGAACGTTCAGCTATTTTTGGGGACTTAACCATAGAATACACGGTTCCGGGCTATGAAGGAAAGCGGTTAAACCTGACTTCTCATCCAGACGGCGTTATGATAGGTCCAGCGTTAACCTCAGCAGAGTTTGTCAAGACAAGCGCCGATATAGTGATCGCCATAGAGAAGGGCGGACTCTTCACCCGCTTCATAGAAGAACAGGTGCACAAAAAATACAATTCCCTGCTTGTCTTAACAGCCGGGCAGGCGCCTCGAGCCACACGACACTTCATTCAAAGACTAAACAAGGAGCTTGACCTGCCAGTTTACATCTTCACTGACGGTGACCCTTGGGGAATGCACATTGCTATGGTGATTATTTCGGGTTCAGCCAACGCAGCTCACCTCAGAGAGTTGACCACTCCAGACGCTAAATGGAGCGGTGTGTGGGCTTCTGACATTGTGGATTATAAGTTGCCCAGTGACCCTTTGACAGACATTGATGTTAAACGATTGTATGAACTACAGAAAGACCCAAGATATGAAGGAGAGTTGTGGCAACGAGAAATCAAAACCTTCTTCAAGATCAAGAAGAAGGCGGAGCAAGAGGCTTTCAGTCGGTATGGGCTCACCTACATTGTAGATGAATACTTGCCAGCCAAACTTGAATCGTCATAAATCCAACAAAAAATCACTCAATAAAAGGATGCGATGTAAGTGGAAAGGGTTGACGCAAGAAAGAAGGGCTACGGGTATACTGTGACAGTAACAGTTAAAGAAATAAAGGGCACATGCGATGTGGGACATAAAGTCGGTGACAAAATCGTTTTCGACGGATTGAAAGTCCATGGAAAAATGTGCTTTAGTGCTCTGGCAACATTGATGCCCACTATCTACGCTTTCGCCTGGGGCTCAGAGTTTCCTTGGACCGAAAAAAGCGATGTAACTACCGCACCATGCCCAGACGAAATGAACCAAGTTGTTTTTGAACTTAGGCGTGACCACAGAAAACCTTGGTACAAGGCGAAACAGATTTAACAAAGTTAAAATAAGGCTTGTTTAAACCTATCTAAGCCAAATAAGAATGGAGTTGTTCGTGAAGACATGAGCAAAGAAGCGCCAGTCGGTCTAACATTCATGGAAAAACTCATCGGTCTACTAATGATCGCAGTGGGCTCTCTCTGGTTCTACACGACATATATTAACATTGGAAGTCTTGAACCAACCTCCGTGATTTTTCTAGGCGCAGCCTTGGCATTAATAATTTTGGGCATAGTCTTGTTCATAGCCAAAATCGAGTGAAACATCCTCCTACCTCGATCGAGTTAAACGCTGACTTTTACGTCACCTTAAGCCTGGGAGGATAAGAACTCTCCATCACCCAGCTTGTATGCGTTTCTGAGAACTCAACCTCAACAAAGTAGCCGCGAAGGCTACCACCGCTAGCTTCATCGGGAACAAACTCCAGAATAAACTCAGTTTCCTGGCCACCTCTGAGATTTGCTGGCACAGTTTTCAGGCTGTAGTCGCTGTCAAACCATAAGGAGACGTCCTTTCTTATCTTCACTACGATCGAACCCACATATTCCTCTGTGGCTTTAACAACTACATGCACCTCAACCTCATCGCCAACACCAGCGGTAGTGACTCTCCGACCATCCACACGCCAGAAAACTTCCTGAATCGTGGGAGCAGATTTAACTCGAGCAGAGCGTGCCGAAAGCAATGCAAAGAGCACAATTATTCCCAACAGAACGAGCAAGATGAGTATGAAAGCTTGACCCTTCCGTGTTCGTCTACCCATCTTATTATCCCCTGCTCAAATACAGTGGAAAAGTTCACGAGGAATTAAAGCTTCTTCTATCAAGATTGTGGCGCCGCCGGTCGGACTTGAACCGACGACCAACTGGTTAACAGCCTCAGCCTTCTAAAGCGTTAGAAGTCAGCTGCTACTACCTAGCTGAGCTACGGCGGCATATCAGCGCTGTTATTTTGAACAGTTTTCAGCTGTATTTAAGCTTACTTAAGGGGAACTGAGTTGTTTTGCTTGTTTTTTGCGTGCAGCAATTGTTATGAAGCAGAGGAAGACGGCTACGACGGTTAGCAGTCCATATATTATGAAATCAGTAACGAAACCTTGGCCTAGGAAAAAAATCTGAAAAGGCGAGGTTGGCGGCCTTGGAAACCATGTGCTTCGTACAGTTTTTAACCATGCAAAGGGAAATCCATAGTGAATTATTTCAACACCCACCCATTGAGAATCCCTTAACCAGTAAAGTCCCGAAACCAAGGTGAAGAACAATCCGCCGCTGATGCCTGCAACGGTCAAAATAACGGACCATCTATAGAAGTGCATGAGCAACATCCTCATACAGAGGAATTCGCACCGACTTATTATTCTACACTTTAGAACAGGCGCCAAAAGATTCGACTATTTAGGTTACTTGCAGAGTCAATCTTTTTCCGTCTCGGTTGTACGCTGCCACGTTTTCTTCTCCTTGATACGGAAAAGCGATAATGATGATTATTCTCCCCATGGAATTGTTCAAGTCCCCAAGAGAGGGTGCCAAGCTTCCAGACGGATGCGAGTGAACGGTTCCAATTATGGAAAAATCCATGGGCAACATGCGCATTGGAAAGGTGGAAAATCCTCTACCATAAGTCGCGGCTGGAGGAATAAGCAACTCAGAAATGTTCAAAGAGTTTTTGGTTGCCTTTCCTCTCAGAAGAAGTATTGTTTCTTTTGGGTGAAGCGTTCTAGCACTCTCAAAGGTCATCTGCAGTATTTCTCTTGGAATTGTCACATAAGCGTTGAGACTCATAATTGGTTTCCCTTCAGTAAGAGTAAACAAGTTTAAGAACCATTAAAGTATTTTCTTAGCGAAAGTGAACAAGAAATGACTGCTTGGCGACGGCTTAAATTGGAGGTAAACGACGCCTTCACCAACATGGCTATTGACGAAGCCATAGTGACCGCTCGAATCGAGGGTCTGGCGCCAAACACCCTGCGCTTCTACCAGTGGAAGCCATCAGCCGTATCGGTTGGGCGTTTTCAAACAGTTTCCAACGAAGTTCATGTGGAGAACTGCCAACGACTAGGCGTTGACATTGTGAGAAGGATTACCGGGGGAGGAACGGTCTATCACGACGGCGAAGGTGAAGTAACCTACAGCGTCGTCGCTAAAGAGGAAGACTTTGGAACAACCGACGTGGTTCAAGCATACAACACCATATGCAACGGACTGATAGAAGCAGCCAAAATCCTAGGCGTAAATGCTGACTTCAACCCAGGCGACCCGAAAAACTGCCCCAACATAGCTGTTCAGGGAAAGAAAATCTCTGGAAGCGCTCAGTTTCACAAGGGCGGCGTGCTGCTTCAACACGGCACTTTCTTGCTCGAAGCCGATTTAGAGAAGATGTTCACGTTTCTGCGGGTTCCTTGGGCTAAAACCATCACAGACGTGGTTTGTGTGGCTCAAGAAAGGTTGACTTCCATCAAAAACGAGCTTGGAAAAAAAGTGTCCACACAAGAAGCCTATCGAGCGTTGGTGAAAGGTTTTGAAAGGTCGCTGAACCTGCAATTGAGAGAGGAGACACTCACTACACACGAGCGAAATATGACTGAAAAACTCCGTGAGGACAAGTACTCAACCGAAGGCTGGAACCTTGAAGGCAGATATGCCTTAGAGAGTCTCACTGAAAGCCGAGGCTAAAAATTTATAATGAAGGCTTAATGAGAGAGAGTTTAATCTGAACCTTTGAGTGGAAGTCAACAGTGAAGTGCCAATATTGCGGAAAAGACGAGGTTCTTCCCTTTAAATGCCAATACTGTCAAGGGTTCTTCTGCAGTGAACACAGACTGCCAGAAAACCACGCGTGTCCAATGACTGAGAAAGCGAGGGCTCCACGAGAAGAAGCGCCCTTCGAGTACAAGGTCACTTACACACCGCCAAGGTCAGCCAAGTTTGGTTTCAGCTCCACCGAAATTAGACACTTGACCATAAGTGCATTGCTTGTTATGGGTGTCGGATTGACCTGGATTTTCTTTTTAGTAAAGCTTTCGCCCGAAATGTTAGTGGGCGCAGCCCTGATTTTCACTTCAATCTTTTTCCTGCATGAGGTTGCACACAAGTTCGTGGCTCAGCATTATGGGTTGTGGGCGGAATTTCGACTGACAATGTTTGGCGCCATTATAACTTTGCTTTCCATAATTTCTCCTTTCAAGATTATATCTCCAGGAGCTGTTATGATAGCTGGACCCGGGAGCAAGAGAGTTGTTGGGATAACTGCTATTGCAGGACCTTTGACAAACATTGCGCTTGGCGTTATCTTTTTTGGGCTATCAAAACTCTTACCTGAGTTTTCAGCTCTTTTTCTTGTGGCTGTTTTCAGTGCCGCTATAAGCGCTTTTATAGCGGTTTTCAATCTCATTCCTATTGGCTTGCTTGACGGACTAAAGGTTTTTGGATGGAACAAAATTTTTTGGGGCGCAGCATTTACCTCGTCAGTAGCCTTGATCATTGTAATTCTCGCCTTTAACCCGTGGCTACTGTAACATGAATCCCGGAATTGAAAGCGGCTATAAGAGTTCGATGCTCACGTAGACTTCTTCGGGCACACGAATCCGCATGATTCGACGCATGACCCGCTCTTCAGCATCGATGTCAATCAGCCGTTTGTGGATGCGCATCTCCCACTTGTCCCACGTTTGGGTGCCCTCTCCACATGGAGTCTTGAGCACAGGGACACGCAAGTGCTTAGTGGGCAATGGAACAGGTCCAGTCATTTTGACGCCTGTTTTCTCAGCGATGGCTCTGAGTTCACCACACACCTCCTCTAATTTTTTGAAGTCGGTGCTCGTCAAGCGAATCCTTGCTTTTCTAGCCATCGTCTGAGTTCTCCATTTGAAGTTGCCTTTAATCCACTTTCAAGGTTTTAAATACTTTTTGGCACACAATTATCTCAAAGAGGCTATTTGAACCTACCGATGAGGAAGTGTTACATGATGGCTAAGCGCGATAGGCTGAGGGTCAAAGCCTTACTGATTGATTTAGACGGTACCATAGTTGACATCAATGAACCTTGCATAGAAGCCGCCGAAAAAGCTGCATCATATCTTCGACTTGGAAATATCGACACCAAGATTGGGTTAGAAATTGCCAAGAAACTGCAGTCAAATCTTCCCTTAGACGAGGTGTTTGCAGGCTTTGGTGTTGATAAAAGGTTGGAAAAAGGGTTCCTCGAAGCCTTTCTAAACGCGTGGTACACGATTGCACCAATTAGAACAACGCTTCTGCCCAAAGTCCACTCAACCCTGCGAAAACTTTCTGAACACTTCCAGCTAGCCCTCATCACGCGCAGAAACATGCCGAAAGAACCGATTATGAGAGAGCTTGAGCGCCTAGGATTAACTCCGTATTTTAAGTTCATAGTCACTTCTCAAGATGTTGAAGAGCCTAAGCCCTCTCCACAAGCCTTTGTAAAAGCAGCAAACCAACTCGGCGTGTCTATCCACGACTGCGCCGTGGTAGGCGACGCCATAGTGGATATTCAAGCAGGGAAGTCGGCTGGGGCAAAAACCATCGCTGTCCTTTCTGGGCTTTTCACTCGTGAAGAGTTGGAGAAGCAGAAACCTGATCTCATCATCAGAGACATAAACTCTCTACCTGTCGTTCTTCAACCAACGAGAATAAACACTTAAATAACTCAGTCCTCTGTTGCCAAATGGGTTGCTTATGACCGCGAACTACATGTCTGCGGTGGAATTGAAGGGTGTTGTCAAACATTACGGCGAAATCGAAGCTGTCAACGGCATTGATTTGAACATTAAACCGGGCGAAATATTCGGTCTTTTAGGCCCAAACGGCTCTGGCAAATCAACCACGTTGAAGATGCTTTTGGGGTTGGTTCAGCCAGACTATGGTTCAGTCAATGTCTTAGGAATCGACGTACAAGAGAATCCTGTTTCCGTGAAGCGGCAGGTGGGTTATGTTCCTGAGTCGCCGCGTCTTTACGAGTTTTTGACTGGAATAGAATACTTGGATTTCATAGGTGACATCTACAGCATGAAAACCGAAGAGAAGAGAGCACGAATAAACGAATACTTGAAGGCACTTGAACTCGAGGGCAGAGAAGGCGACATGATAAGCAGTTACTCAGAAGGAATGAAACAGAAAGTGGCGTTGATTTCAGCCCTGCTTCACCGACCCAAACTATTGATTTTAGACGAGCCTCTCAGTGACTTAGACCCAAGGTCTGCGAGAATCGTTAAAGACCTTCTCCACGAATTGAAGGCGCAGGGAGTGACCACCCTGATGTCGACACACGTTTTGGAAATAGCTCAGGCATTATGTGACCGAATAGCCATCATGTATAGAGGAAAACTTTTGGCACTCGGCACTATGGAGGAGTTGAGGCAAAGGGCGAGCATGCCAGACTCAGGCTTAGAAGACATCTTCTTGAAACTCACGGGCACAGGCGACATAAGGGCTGTGGTTGAGGAACTTCTGAAATGAACTGGAAGAACGTGGCTCACCTGATACGCGTGGACAAGAAATCGGGCAGACTCATCAGAGGGCGAAGACTGACAAAGTACAGAGAGAGCAGACTCTTCACATACCTGCTCTACGGTGGCGCCCTCGCCCTAGGTTTAGCAGTTGGAGCCATCGCAGGGGTCATTTTCAATACAGTTTCAGTTGTTGCAGACCCACAGTTGATGGTGTTGTTTCGTCAAGGCTTATTGGACCTCTTCCTCTCTCTGCCAACCTTGGTTCTGATTTACAGCATGGTCTTTACAATGATGCAGCAGATTCAGCGCAGCGGCGTGAAGTTTTCGGTTCAAGCGCCCTACTGGTTGCCCATAACATGGGAGGAACACACTTTAGCGTCTATATTAGCCAACCTTCTCGGCTTTCTGCTGGTTTCAATCGTTTTCATTGGTTCAGCAATAATTGTACTCTCTGTCTTCATGGGACAGGTTGCTTATGCTGTCTTCACT
>Ga0315309_1002597_pt1 | contig 10505 bp, 9 predicted proteins | sample TDP4_MG_FD_203080 | JGI IMG/M metagenome (GOLD analysis project Ga0315309, IMG submission 203080) | Freshwater sediment microbial communities from Lake Towuti, South Sulawesi, Indonesia - TDP4 | ecosystem: Environmental > Aquatic > Freshwater > Lake > Sediment | place: Indonesia: South Sulawesi...
AACGGTCCGGGAAGCGAAAAAATCGAAATGTACGTGATTACACCGCCAGAGCCTATCCACATCTATCTCTACCGCTGCAACGCCAGATTCCACCTTGAGCATTTACAAGAGCTCCTCAAAGAGAAAGAAACCTATGGAATCATGGTCATAGACTCAAGCGCCACCACCTTTGCCACCCTCCAAGGCAGGCGCTTAGAAATCACTCGAGAGATCACCTCGGGTGTCCCTGGAAAGCATCGAGCTGGCGGTCAATCCGCAAGAAGATTTGAACGACTTCGTGAAGCCCACCTCCAAAGCTACTACAAACGCATCGGACAACACGCCAACGAGATTTTTTTGTCGCTACCTGACCTTAAAGGCGTGATCATCGGAGGTCCTGGACCCACCAAATACGACTTTGAGAAAGGAGAATACCTTCATTACACGTTGAAAGACAAAATCATCGCCACCATCGACACAGCCTACGTTAGCGAGCAAGGAGTTGAGGAAGTAGTGGAACGAGCGCCCGAGATTCTGCGGCGTGTTCGCTATGTAGAGGAAAAAAGAATCATGCAAGAATTTCTCTACGAGATAGGACATGACACTGGACTAGCCACCTACGGTGAAAGCGAGGTGAAACGAAGCTTGGAAACGGGCATCGTAAAAACCCTGCTGTTATCCGAGGGCCTCGACGTGGTTAGAGTCACCGTGAAATGCACTGCATGTGACTACGTGAAACAAGAGACCATGAAGAGTCAGATGCTCCTCAGCTTTGAGCAAAGCCTCAGCGGACAACCCTGTCCAAAATGCAACGCACCAGCCCTATACATAGCAGAAGTCAAAGAACTCATCGAGGACCTAGCTGAGTTAGCGGAGCAGGTTGGCGCCCACGTAGAGGTCATATCCACCGAAACCGAGGAGGGACAAATGCTGAAGAACTCCTTCGGTGGAATCGCCGCCACTCTTCGCTTTAAGCCTCCAAGCTAATAGCTAACAACAAATCGAATGCTTGGGTATCCTTGTACTTCTCTGCCTTCCCCCTTTTCCGGCAAGATTTCGATCTTCCCTATTTTGCAGGTTCCCGCGATGTCTTCTCTTGCCTGATTTAAAATATGAGCGCTCTTTTTGGTTCCTGCATAAATCGTCAGTGCCTTGACAGGCGCGTTCAATGGTCTCCTCTTTTCCGCCTTATCTTTCCGAATTTCCCCGATCACCGCCATGATTAGGTCACCGTACTTCTCCGCCTCTTCATCAATTTTCTCCTTCACCGGAGAGGACCACAAAGAAACATGGATACTTCTATACTTCTTGTCCCTTGCGTACATGGCTTGGTAGATTTCTTCGGTTATGTGCGGAGAGACGGGTGCGAGAAGCTGTAGTGTTCGGTAAATGGCTGTGTACAGTGTGTGTTGCGCAGCCGTTTTCTTTCCTTCACCACATGCTTCGGGTTGATACAGTCGATGCTTCACTGCTTCGATATAACAATCACAGAGCAAATGCCACGTGAAATTTCTGACCTCTTCCGTCGCTATGTTAAATTGGCAGTTTTCAAAAGCCGCTGTCACTCGTTGAGTAGCTCTCTCCAGCTTACTGAGCAACCACCTATCCAGAAGCTCCAACTCCACCCCTTCTTGTGGGGTATAGTCTTGTAAGTGAAGGCTGACGAAGCGGGCGGCGTTCCATAGCTTTATCAAGAATCTCCACCCATACTCGACATCTGACCAGCGGAAGGGTATGTCCGACCCAGTAGCTCCTCCGCTGGCAGACCATTGTCGGGTGGCATCAGCGCCGTACTTGTTAAAAACGTCAGGAGTAGCTATGTAGTTGCCGAGGGACTTGCTCATTTTTCTTCCGTCGGTCCCTAAGACCATGCCGTTAATTAAACAACTCTTGTAGGGTTTCTCGTTGAACAAAGCTAGGTGTCGAACCATAAGATAATACGCCCAAGTGCGAATGATGTCGGCGCCTGAAGGATGCAAATCCGCTGGAAAGAGCCTTCGCCAATCGCTCCGATCTGGCCAACCAGCGTGAACCGCACAGGTGATGGAAGAGTCAAACCACGTGTCCAACACATCTGTTTCTGGGATGAAACTGCTAAACCCACATTTTGGGCATCTATCAATCTTAGGTTTTTCTTTTCTGGGGTCTATTGGAACCCAGTCGGGCTCGGCGATGACCGTTTCTCCACATTTTTCGCAATACCAAACAGGGATGGGAGTGGCGAAAACCCTTTGTCGTGAAAGCACCCAATCCCAATCCAGCGATCTCGCCCAGTCTATTAAACGCGTTTTCATATAGTCTGGATACCAAGTGATTTCCAACGCGTTCTTCTCCACATCGCCGGTTAGCATGCGCGTTCTCATAAACCACTGCTTTCGCTCTAAGATTTCGATGGGGGTTTTGCACCTCCAGCAAACTCCAACGTCTTGTTGAGTTCTCTCCCTTTTTTCTAGCAAGCCGTCATTTTTAAGATCCCCTACAACGGTTCTCTTAGCATCCTCTATGGTCATTCTCGCGTACTTTCCCGCGTTTTCATTCATTTTTCCTGCTTCGTTGATGCAGATGATGACTGGAAGATGATTTTTAGCCACACATCTTACATCAGCCTTATCGCCGTAGGTGCAGATCATCACAACACCCGTTCCGAAGGCAGGGTCCACCGCCTCATCCCCGATGATTTTAACCCTTCTTCCAGCAACGGGCACGATGATGCCTTCACCAATGTATTGCTGATAGCGTTCATCGTTTGGGTGCACCGCCACCGCGACACATGCATGCAAAAGTTCAGGGCGAGTAGTGGCTATAGTTAAGAACCCATTCTTTTCTAACTTGAACTTGACGTAATAGAGGGTTCCCTCTCTTGTTTCATATTCCACTTCTGCGTCCGCTATAGCGGTTTCACAGCGAGGACACCAATTAACGGCGTGCGTCCCTTGATAAATGAAACCCCTTTTGTAAAGAAGGATGAAGGAAAGCTGTGTTCTCCTCCAGTAATCCGGATCCATAGTTTTATATTCGGTTGTCCAGTCGATGGAGCATCCGAGACGGACCACGGCGTTTTTCATAACACCAATGTATTTATTGACGAACTGTTCACAAAGCTTCCTAAACTCTTCTGGAGGAACTTCTGCCCTCTTAATTCCATAGTACTCCTCGGTTTCCACTTCGGTGGGTAATCCGTGACAATCCCATCCTTGAGGGAAAAGAACGTTATGTCCCCTCATCCGTTTGAAACGAGCCACGATGTCAAAGTATGTCCAATTGAGAACGTTTCCCATGTGAAAATCACCGGACGGATAGGGTGGTGGAGTGTCAATGCTGTAAACGGGACGCTGAGCATCCTGCCAGTCAAAACGGTATACACCCATTTCCTCCCACTTTCTTTGCCACCTCTCCTCAATTTCGAGAATGTTGCATTCCTTGGGCAGTTTCGTCACCATTTGCTCAACCTCGTACAAACCTTACTAAAGGTTAGAAAATACGTATACAAAATAATTAATTTTTAGGTTGCTTTCATGAACTGGTTTAAACCTCGCTGCGTTTTCTTTGGCATTTGCAGTTGAATTTCTTCACTCACATTGATGCGCATTCCGTCTACGGCCGCCACAGTGGGTATTCCCGTTTTCTGTTCAATGAGCTTCGCTTCGCGGGCTGGTCCTTTAAAGATCATCTGCATTCCAAAGTGGGTTATTACTGCCATCTCCGGAACAGCCTCTTCCACAATTTTTATTGCATCGTCCGTGGTCATATGCCCTTTCCATGGTTTTCCCGAAGGTCTCATAACGCAGAGTAGGAGGAGCCTAACCCCCTCATATGGTTTTCCAACCCCTTCAAAGAACTCGGTGTCGGATGTGTAGGCAAGGTCTCCAACATCTCGAGTTTCCAATCGGAACCCAACCGCGTCTGGGTCTGTGTGTCTAGCCTCGGTGGTGAGAATCTTCATTTCGCCGATAGTGAAAGCGACGCCCGGTTTCGCCTCGACGACTTTCTCGGGCATTTGCTGGTGGTACTTCGAAATTGAGGGCTCGCACACCTCGTTACCTAATAAGACGCTGTGGGAGGCGGCCAAAACTCCCCTCTTCTTCGTCATCCCGCGAGTCATGGCTTCAACAAAAACCTCCGCGTCGTTATAGTGATCAGGATGACTGTGGGAAACCAGCACTGCCGTGATTTTTTGAGGATCCAACCCCATGCCTAAGGAGTATATTAGGGCGCCGGGTCCTGGATCCAAGTGCATGTTAAGGGTTTCGGAGAGGATGCGAATTCCGCCGGTTTTCCTTTTTTGAGTTATGGTTGCGAACCTTCCACCACCGGTTCCTAAGAGAATTAACGCGATTCCAGTCATGGTCTTCACCAAGATGTCCTAGAAAGGACAGGTAATCTGCCCTTCAATATATCATAGGTTTAGAAGGTGTTATAAATTCATTTAATCTTGTATAGACGCTTTTCCGTTTCTCCTTAAGATTGAAAAGGTTAGCATGAATTTTATTATATTGGTGGTAAACAATAACTGAGGGAGTCGCTTCGATGAAGGTGGTTGTTCGTATCGGTGGCTCTGTTTTAGCTTCGCCGCCAGACCCCGTAGTTATAAACAAATACGTTAGCTTGCTTAAGGACCTGAAACGGCAGGGTCACGAGGTTGTGGCGGTGGTTGGAGGCGGTTCCATAGCCAGAAACTTCATAAGAATAGCCGAGGAAATGGGCTTAAGTGAATCGGAACAGGACGAAATCGCGATTTCAGTCTCTAGGCTGATCGCCCAACTGTTAGTTAAGGGGCTGGCCGATCTGGGTTCGAGGGTGGTTCCAGCTTCGATAGATGAGGCCGTTGAGTTGTTGAAGAGGGGAGAGGTCGTGGTCATGGGTGGGCTGAAGCCTGGGATGACTACAGATGCGGTGGCGGCAATGCTTGCAGAGAGGTTGGGGGCTGATTTGTTGGTGAAGGCCACAGACCAAGAGGGCATATACAGCAAGGATCCGAGGAAGTATCCTGATGCGAAGAAGATCGATGTGTTAAGCTTTGATGATTTGTTTCGTTTGTTTGAGGAGGATAGGCATAGGGCTGGGATACATCAGGTTTTGGATCCTGAGGCTGTTCAGTTGCTTCAAAAGAAGAGGACAAGGACCATCGTAGTTAATGGGTTTAACCCGGAAAACATTGCGTTAGCTGTGAGAGGGGAGAATATCGGAACAGTGATTCAATAACTTAAGTTAATCCTGTATGGATCCTTACTTAACTTTTAGAGACTCAGCGTATTCAACCACGCTAGCGAGAGCCTTTGATGCTCTCTCCGGTGTCGGATACACAGGCACACCAGCTGACTCAAGTTCCCTTTTCTCGTCAAGCCAAATATTTCTTGGCGATGGGAAGCACGCTAAAACGGGCTTCTGACGAGCTAAGGCCTTTAGCAGCTCAGCTATTTCCTGAACGAGGGGCTCATTGGCTGACGCATACGCGGCCAATACGACTAGGGCGTCGACGTTTTCGTCGGTTGAGGCAACTTGAATCACTTCTCTGCAAACATCCCAGTCGTACCAAGCGGGACCCATGTCCACTGGGTTGGTTCTTATTGATAGAGGAGGCAACAACTCTTTAATCCTCTTGATGGTTTTCTCGGTGAAAACCGCCATGGCCAAACCCTTTTCCTCGCAAACATCACTGGCGATCATGCTCAATCCAGCTTGCGCTGAAAGAACCGCGACTCTATTACCTTTAGGCGGAGGACAGAGTGAGAGAGCTTTGGCGGCATCAAGCAACTCCTCAGCGCTCTTGACTGTTATAACACCAGCTTGTTTGAAGGCTGCCAGGTATAGGTCGTATCTGCCGGCTAAGGATCCTGTGTGGGAGCGAGCGGCTTCATCTCTGGCTTGGAACCTTCCGGCTTTGTAGGCAACGATGGGCTTCTTCTTTGCAACTCGGCTTGCAACTTCGAAGAGCCTGCGTGCGTCATCGATGCCTTCGATGAACATGGCAATAACCTTCGTTTCTGGGTCCTCCTCCAGGTATTCCAGCATGTCGGGAAAGTCTAGGTTGCACCTGTTGCCTAAGCCAATGATCTTGCTGAAGCCTCCGCCCTCTTTGAGGGAAAGGGGGGCTATGAGGTGGCAGAAGCCTCCGCTTTGGCTTATGAGGCTTATGCCCCCCTTTTTCACGATGGAGAACTCGGGGGTAAAGGAGGCGTTGAGGTCTGCATGGAGGTTGACTATTCCGAAGGTGTTTGGTCCCACAACCTTCATCTTTGATTCGTTGGCTATGGCCGTAACTTCGTTCTGCAGTTTGGCTCCAAGGTCGTCTTCGGCTTCTTTGAACCCAGCTGTGATGAGAACGATTCCCTTCACTTCCTTTTCGGCGCATTCCTTCATGATGGCGGGTACTAGAAGATTGGGCACTACGATGACGGCTAGGTCGACCTTGTCTGGAACGGCTTTCACGGAGGGATGGGCTTTGAAGCCGTAGAGTTGGGTGAGGTTTGGGTTGATGGGGTATATTTTCCCTTGGAATCCACTCTTCACTAGGCTGGTTAGACAGTGGTAGCCAAGTTTCTTGGGGTTCTTTGATGCACCTACCACAGCGATAGTTTTTGGATAGAACAAGGCTCTAAACTCTTCTAAATGAGGCATTCTGTTTTCCTTCCCGATGGCGTAGGAAATCTTAGGCTTAGTCTTTAACAGAATATGAGCACGGTCATTTAAGAAGAGTGAGGTGAAACGGCAATAGATGTGGAAATAAATTTTGACCCTCTATACCGGGGGGAGGCACCAATTTGGGCGAACGGGGTTTGTTTTGGGTTCTGAAGGCATGGAGGGGTCTGGTTTTGGGGCTGTTTGGGTGCGCAAGATCATGCATCTTGCGTGAAAAAATTTTGACCAGCCTACCCCGGGTGACCCTTTGTGGGCGTGGTTTTGAACTGGACGCCTACAGAAATGCTGAGACGAGCTAACATTGGAAAAAGATAATAGAAACCAAGAGAAGTTAAGAAAATAGGCTCTGCCATAGGTGCAGGGGTGGCAGAGCATGGTCAAACCCGCAATAAACATGAAAGGGGCTCGATGCGCGGGACTCAAGATCCCGTCCCGTAGGGGTTCGTGAGTTCAAATCTCACCCCCTGCACCACTCTAACTCTAGTAGATCGGGAATGGCATTGAGCAAAGAATTTAAAGACTACTTAATCCGAGAGATAGAAAAATCAGGCTTTCCTCTTGAGATAGAAATCTCGTCAATTCTTGAAAGCCAAAAATGGGTAGTCATAAACAATAGACCATACAGAGACCCAGATGAAAATGAGGTAAGAAGCATCGACGTAAGTGCATTTCATGAATCTACAGCCTTTGACTTTGAGAGGTATAATCCGCTAGCCTTTAGCCCAAATTTGGTTATTGAATGTAAAAAGAGCACAACTCATGCTTGGGTTTTCTTTTCAAGGCCGGCAAAAGGCAAGGTGTTTTCAATGTCAGGACAAGTATATGATTTTCCCAAATTTTTCTCTACGAAAGCGTATATGACTAAGAACAAGTTAGCAGAACCCACTTTCTCATACGAATACTATTTCAACTATTTTATGGACCCATCAAGAGGAATGCAACATCTCCACTATGCTGATTTTAATAGAACCGCCATAACTTATCATGAATATAAACTTCAAAAAGGGAAAGAATCCTCAATGGGTGGCAGAGAAGAAATCTTTAAAGCTGTCAATCAACTGGTAAAATTTCAAAGTTTCGAAACTAAAGAAACTGCAGGTCATGTCAAAGGTGCTACATCTCCTTATTTCCCCATGGTTCTGAGTTTCTTGGCAATAGTTTTTGATGGAATGCTTTTCGAGGCGATTGTAGGAAACGGCAAGGTGCAACTAGACGAAAGAGACCATGTGCTGCTTGAAGTGCGATACCGGCCCGATTACTCGTCGATTGACCTTAACTACTGGATAGATATTGTTAAAAGAGAATACTTTCAAAATTACATGGAAAAAATTCATCTGGACATCTCTTTGATCGGCGACAAGATAACGTCAGAGCGTAAGCTACTAGCGGCATACTTAAAGAAAGACAGTCCTTTTCTTGGTGAAGATTAAAACTGTGACTTGAAGGCTATGCATAATATAAGTGAGATGAGATATGTTAAGAAAGATATAGTACTCAAGCCTCTGAGAGAAATCCTTTCCCGTAGGGGTTCGCCTGTTCAAAATACGTAAATGGAGAGGCAAGTAGAAAATAGGCTACGTGTTCTGTTGGTTGGGTCAAGAATTGGTTGAACGAGTCTATTTGGATACAAATGTTTATTGTAGACCTCTAGATGATCAGGGCAATAGGCGAATCCGAAGGGAATCAATAGCCTTTTTAGAAATAGTTGATAGGACTTTGCGAGGTGAAGTTCAGGTTATAAGCTCAGATTATGTGAAGTTCGAAATTGAAAAGATACTAGACCCCTTAAAGAGGAAGGATGTGAGGAGCTTTGAAAGAACTCTAGCCACCGTTAACGTTTCCAGCAGTAATAGACTCAGAAGGATAGCTAAAGAAGTTGTCACTCAATGCGACATCAACGCCTTAGATGCACTACATGTCTCAGCAGCTTGTATTAGCGAAGCCAAGTTCTTCATAACTTGCGATGACAACATAACGGGAAGGAGAGGATGTATTGAAAGGCTTGTAGCCGAGAAGGGATATAAGTTAAAAGTGAGAAATCCAATTGAGTATCTACGGGAAAGATGGAGGATCGATGTGTGACTAAAAACCCAAGGGATGCCCCCTCTAAAGTAACCACGGTTGAGGTTCCATTCGAAGCCCTGGCCAAAGAGCTTGGAGCCCAGAGGGCAATTGAGTTTATCCATGAAATCAGAAGAAAATATGGCGACTCCGTGGTCGAGCTGAGAAAAGCCACAGAAAAACTTACAATAGAGCAAATCGAAGCAGAGATCAACGTCCTAAAGAAAGAAGGGAAGATATAGACAGCATCTACATCGCTTTCCCATGTGTTACTGGTTCAAATTCGGCCCGCCGCACCAGTTTTAATAGGCTTAAAGAGAATCATCAACTTTAGAGTAGGGTGTGGAAACTTTGGCTGAGGTTAAGGATCATCTGAAGAGTGCTGAAGAATTCTATGCGCTTGGCACTAAAGAGTATGAAGAAGGTCGTCGAAAGGGTGATTTAACGCGTATGAGAGAGGGCTGCGAAAAAATATTTCACGCTTATGTGGAAGCAGCAGCTGCTTTAGTGCAAAAACGTGGCTTCCCTGAACCCGATTCGCATGGTGAACGATGGGAGGCTCTAGATAAGATTGGGGAAAGAAGGTTGATTGAAATAGGCGACCTCGCCTTCCTGTATCTCCATCAATATGGTTATTACGGAGGAAAAATACGTCCAGAAGTTGAGAAGAGCATGAAGGACGTGAAGGAAGCCATCGACTACGTGCGTAAAGAAGTTGCATACGAATCGTAAAGAGACTTCCCCTTTTAACTTTATCCGCTTTGGGGATATTTGAAGCAATTATTAATGAAGTGGTTAAAGCCTTAAAATGGAGTTTTCGTAAGAAAAGGCTTCTGAACGTCCTCTTATTGTAGCCATATTCGGAAAACGCACTTGTCTGCGCCAGTTGCGTGGCTCTCCATGACCTCGACCCTAACAGGTCTTTTAGCAGCGTTTTTGAAGATGTGTTTAAAGAAATTGGTGGCGCAGGCTGAGCATAGTTTAGGGGTCAATTCAACTACGTTCTCGGAAACCAGTGGGCATACACACTGCTCTCGCTTAAGCTCGTAGATAACGCTATCGCCTTTCCTCTTAACGTTTCGGACACCCGGCTCCAGCTCGTTCAGTAGCTTGATCCAAGAGTCTAAGGTGTAAGATGCTGGGTCGTAGCCGTAAAATTCCAGCCAGCTTTTAGCGCAGGCTTCACCGCATCTTTCCAGAAACTTCCTAGCTGTTTCTTCATCAACTTCATCTAGACCAGCTACCACCCCTCTTATCCATGCATGTTTCAAGCGTTCACAAGCTTCAACCTTCCACTTCTCAAGCGTATCCATTCTTCTCTCATCCCTCATCGCCCTTAGCGAACCTAACTCTTAAATATTCCGCCACTTTAAGAGGTTCCCTTTTAACTCTATCTGCTTTTGGAATATTGTCGAGATTGAAATAATTACTATAACCTCAGAAGGCGTATTTTCCCAGTGAGATTCTAGGTTGAAAACAAAAAAGGGAAGCGAGCTTTGCGTAGTCGTCAGTGCGTTCCTTCGTTTTTCAGAGACCAAAATCGATAGCTATGCGATGAAACGGGCTCAAGAGGTGCCTCATCTTGCCCAGTGACTACTTCGGAAACGAAAATGAAACTTTGCAGGGAGTTGTTAAGGGCAAGAAGGTAAGTGTAAAGTGGGACTGGCCAAGCTTTGAAAGCACCAAGGACTTTCCAGTAGACGACAACCTCATGTCGTGGGTGATTGGTCAAGACAGAGCTCTGCAAGAGTGCTTCCTCTGCCTCGACGAGTGGGCACACAAGCTGAAATGGCTGGAGAAAAACAAGTGGTACCACGACTGGAAAG
>Ga0315309_1002598_pt1 | contig 10505 bp, 9 predicted proteins | sample TDP4_MG_FD_203080 | JGI IMG/M metagenome (GOLD analysis project Ga0315309, IMG submission 203080) | Freshwater sediment microbial communities from Lake Towuti, South Sulawesi, Indonesia - TDP4 | ecosystem: Environmental > Aquatic > Freshwater > Lake > Sediment | place: Indonesia: South Sulawesi...
TACTCATTTGCCTCGTGATCTGTTCCACAAGACGCACCTCTTCATACCCCATTTCAGGGGTGACCAAGGGTTCTCCCTTGCCAAAGATACTTTCCACGAACGACCTGATTATTAGCGCGTGTGCAGTACTGAATGACTTAGGTCCTTTCCGTTTAGCCAGCATAGTGCTTAGGTATGAGAGCCCTATCTTGGTTTGATGGATAATGTTTTCGGAGATCCATATTCCACGTCCGGGTTTGGTTACTACCAAACTGCTAACGGGGTAGATTCCAGCTTGCAAAGCGCCGCCTGTGCCGTAGATGTCTGTATAGACATTGACCTTCTGGGAGCCTGGAGCGTTAAAGTTTATGTGAATGAATCCGATTTTTTCATCCGCCTCTAAAATTACTCTCAACTCATCGAAGGGCATCCATGGACAATCCCCAAGTTTGTCTGTATAAACCGATTTCACTTCCAAATTTCCTAACACGGCTTGGAGAAGATATACGGCATGGGGTAAGTTTTCCCCAAATCTGCCACTTGGAAGCTTATGGCACCAGTGGTTCTTGTCCGCTGACATTTGTTCATCCTTGCTGTGTAACATACCAACTTTCATTCCAACAACTTGCCCTATTGACCCCGCCCTAATCTGCTTCATTACGAGCAACATTGACGGTTCAAAGAGTTGACTATGTATTATCGTGAGTTTCACCGATGAGTTCTGAAGCGTATCCATCACTTTATCAGCCTCCTTGGTCGTCACGGTGAAGGGTTTTTCCACAACCACATGGCATCCCGAATCTAAAGCTTCTATGGCTAAGTCTGCGTGAAACTGGGGAGGAACACAGACTGATATAGCAAACAGGTTTTCGTTTTTGAGCATTTCAGATAAGCTGGTGTAATAAGAAGGAATTTTCCATTTTTCTGCAAATTGTATGGCAGTTTTTTCATTCAAGTCGCAAGCGGCAGCCACATACATGCCTGCATCTCTCCATGCATTGATGTGGAGCCCCGAGATCCATCCACAACCAACTATTCCGACTTTCATGGCGAGTTGCCTCTCAAGAGCTTCATTCCAGTGGAGTTCAACTTAAAGGTAGTTTCTCAGAAGCGCTTATTTACGTTTGTTAAGTTCTTTCTTTTCAAGTTTCCGTTACCCCTCTTTTAGGAGGTACGTAGCAGGTGACGCGAACGGTTTAATCATCTTTTTCGGTGGTGATTTCAGCGATTTTACGTGGTCCAGGGTCTTTTGGTCTTTTCAGCTCTAGCAGGGAGGGAAAAGGAGAATTACGAAGAAGCATAGTGCTAAGATTAAGAGGATAAACAGGTTTGGAGTCGAATTCGGAACCAATTTACATCCTACTTGACCTTCTTTGCGCAAATTTTAATATAACTGTTTCCGCAAAAGGGCCAGAGCTGACTGGCATCTATTGCAACGCAGACGTGGTTTGTCTCAAGGAAGGAAACTGCTCTGCTGTGTTGCGGAGAAAGCGGAATAGAGGAGGAATCGCGGGGATGTCCCCCGAGCTTCAACCCAAATAATTGTTTCCTTTGCCATTGTGAAGTGTTTTTGCCCATGGGTGATGCTTCTTTCCGGTGACCTTGGATAAACATAAGTCAATAAGGGCTTTTGTGCAGATCAACATGTTAAACAGGAAGGTTAGGAACAGTAATGGTATAAGCCAGTATATTCGCGTCCGCCCATCTAGGTAAGCGCCTATACCAACCTCGAAGAAGGGCGCAAAATTTCCCACAGAACTATACACAGAAATAGGAACGGAAAACCAAAGGCCCCCAGTGACCCACGGAGAAAGACGAGCCAAACATAACGTCGCTCCTAGAATCCAAGCCAGCCCTACGAGAATCGGAACAAAATACACGTTAAGCAGTAGGAAGCCGTCGATTTTCTCCCTCAACCGCAAATTCCTGCTTTTTATGAGGGGCCATAAGTGCCTAAAGGCGCATTGCATGTGGCCCTTAGCCCAACGGCACCTCTGACGCCAATATGACTGCCAATCCTCAACGGCTTCCTCGTAGCACTCAGCCTCATTGGCGTACCGAACCTTATAGCCAGCGAGATAGGTTTTAAAGGTTAGATCCGTGTCCTCGGCTAGCATGTCGGCGTCCCAACCGCCCAGAAGTTCTATCAAACTACGCCTAAACCCTCCAACAGTGCCTCCAAATTGAGGGATAAGTCCTAGATTGTCTCGAGCCAGTTGATCTACCCTATAACCGCCGATTCTTTCCAACGCGACAAGTCTCGTCACCAGCGTGTCAGGCTCGTTTAGAACAGTAACTCTTCCCTGCACGGCTCCAACTTTAGGATCCTCGAAATAGATTGTGAGTTTTTCAAGGATGTCTATCTGTGGATAATAGTCTGCGTCAAAACAATAGACGATTTCGCCTACAGAGTATTTTAAACCGTGATTCAGAGCTGCAGGTTTTCCTTTTCCACCATTCTCTGGTTTACGATGAACCACCTTTATATACTCGTATTTTTTGGCAAATTCCTCTGCAATTTCGCTCGTTCGATCTGTGGATGCATCATCTATTACAACAACCTCAAGCTTTTCTTTGGGATAGGTCAACTCGGTCATTCTCTGAAGAATCCGTCCAATCACCTTTTCCTCGTTGCGGGCAGGAATCAGGACCGACAGCCCTAGTTGATAAACCGAATCGTGAGGCGTATGGTGAGGGAGCCTCCCCTCATGATACAACGCGGTGAGCGTGAAGATATAATGCCTCGCGAGGTAGGCTGACATAAACACAGCTAAAAGGATAAGGACAAAATGCAAAATTAAAATCAATTACTACTCTCCTTTTCATTTCTTCTCCGAGCGGACGCTAAAAACGATAAGCCCAGCGACCAAAAAGAAACAATCCATATCAAATCAATGATGGGCCCCATAACGACGTATATGACTTTGAAGGCGCCTATTTCTAGATAGTGAACTGAAGCCGCTTTAAAGGATGATTGAACAAGGTACCATGCTAAACCTACGATGTTGCCTGAAAGGAGCAAGAAGACCTTACGCAAAAGCGGCCCCTCGAGGGAAAAAATTAGAAAAATAAACAAGAAATTGAAGACCCCAATGGAAACTAGTGCAGGTTCACTGGGCATGCAATGCAAGGATGAGTACAAGAGGAACATAATTACCGCGATGCCCACTCCAACCGCTACATGTAGATGGTTTGGTCTTCGTCTATGATGCCCAAAGCTCTGCAATTTTTCCGTCAATAACGACGCCACCCATGATTCACTTTTTACCTAGCCTAGCCAGTATTACGTTTGAGAAGAAAAATTTTTGGCTTTTCGGCGCTTAGGATTATGTTACAGATGTCATGGGTATCCGACTTTACAATTTGTAGCCGATTTTTCTCAGAAATTCTTTTCTCGCCTTTACGTCCGCTTCTGTTTCAATTCCTTTACTCTTTAGGCCGTCAATAACGCCTAGGATTCCCCTACCTTGCTCCGTCTCTGTCACTATGACCTCGAGGGGGTTGGCTGTTGCGGCGTGGATGCTGCAAACTTCTGGCACCTGTTTAATTTTGTCTAGAACGTTGATTGGGTAGGCGTTCTTTAGGAAAATTATGAAGCAGTGTCCGCACCCTAAATTCAAAGCATGGCGCGACGCTAGGCCCTTCAATTCTTCGTCGTTACCCTCGCATCTAACCAAGCATGGTCCGGAGCTTTCGCAGAAGCCGATGCCGAATTTGATGTTTGGAACGGAGTTGATCAAGGCTTCGTATAGGTCTTCAACAGTCTTGATGAAGTGGGCCATGCCCAGTATCACGTTACATTCCTTGGGCACTTCGATCTCTACAGTTTTAAACTCCACCCGTCTCACCCCTTATACGTTTACTATTTCTATTAAAAACCCTTAGTTTTAATTCCAAAAGGGATGACAAAGTTTTGTGAGTCATGTCCAGAAGTTGCTTTCGCAAAACTTATATGAGACGGATGCGATAGGCATATGGCAACCGGTAACCGTAAACCCACATGATTTAGGTGAAAACTCGCGAGGGAGTAATGTGTGATAAAGGCTTTCGTCACGGCAAAGGTCGGTTCTAGCGACTATTTAGGCGCTACGAAAACTATCAAAGAAAAAATTACGAAGATACCGGGAGTACTCAAAGTTCAGATCGTTTTCGGACGCTACGACATCATCGCAGAGGTAGAAGCGAAAGACCTAGATGAACTAAGCCGCCTCGTCACAGACCAAATAAAAAGCATTCCAAACATACTCTCAACCGAGACATTCATATGTTATCAACCTTAAACTCTCCCAAAAAAGTGAGGGGTTTTGAAAACAAGATTTTGCCTTGAGTGCAACAATTTTGAAGACCGAAAGGAAATTGATGGAAACGTTCTATGCGCCAAAGGACACACGCCTGGCGTTAACTGCCCAGAATTTCAGGACAGGCTTGTGGATAGCTTTTACTCCTACATTTACTGGGCTTACCTTTATAGCACCAGTGAGACTGATGAAGGAAGAGACTATTTTGAAAAACGTTTTTCAAGAAAACTTTCAAGGCAAGAACTTGCATATGCGTGTTTACTTGACTATTTTGAGTTAGGTTTAGGGGATTCCCACTTTTATAGGGGTTGGAAAACCATAAGAAGAATCTATGATGGAAAACTACCCGCTATCTCAAAAATTTTTGACATAGCTTTACAAAAGTTTGATTTGTATAATGAAAAAACAGACTTTACTAGAGTTTTCTTAGATTTACTTTTTTTCAAAAAAACCTCTGAGGAAGCTATCAAGGAAGTTTCGGAAGGTCTCTATAAATGGGGACTGACAAATCATGGAAAACGAGATAGTATTTAAAGAGACGTTAGCTCCAGACGTTAAACTCATAAAGGTGAAGGCTCCGTTAATCGCAAAGAAAGCAAAATCAGGTCAATTTATAATTTTAAGGGTGGATGAAAATGGTGAAAGGATACCTTTAACTCTGATAGATTGGGACCCTATGGAAGGTACAGTAACTTTAGTATTCAAAGAAGTGGGAGCTTCAACAAAAAAGCTTGGAACATTAGAGGTTGGAGATAGAGTCCATGACCTTGTAGGACCCCTAGGCAACCCAAGTGAAATCAAGTTTTGTGGAAAAGTATGCATTATTGGTAGAGGAGTTGCTATTGCAGCAGCTTATGAAAGAGCAAGCAAATTGAAAGAGGAAGGAAACGATGCAACCACCATTATTAGTGCTCGGACTGCTGAACTTTTGATATACAAAGAAGAGTTGAAGAAAATTAGTGCCAGATTTTACATAGTCACGGACGACGGTTCTGAGGGTGTAAAAGGATACGCTAACGACATCCTCAAGAATTTGTTAGACTCGGGTGAAAAGTTTGATTTAGTATACACGGTGGGGGCGGCAACGTTGATGAAAACCGTTTCAGAAGTCACCAAACCCTACAACATTAAAACTATTGTTAGCCTTAACTCATTGATGGTAGATGGAACCGGAATGTGCGGCTGTTGCCGTGTAACAGTTGGCGGTAAACCTATGTTTACATGCGTAGACGGCCCGGAATTTGATGCTCACTTGGTAGATTTTGAAGGGCTTAGGGCTAGAATTCACGCATATGATCCGGAAGAAAAAATGGCTCTTGAACTCATCGAGGAAAATGCAAATGCAAAGATTAGAGGTTAGGTTAAAACAAATCCCAATGCCTGAACTACCAGTGGAGGAACGTATACGAACATTTAACGAGGTTCCTTTAGGATACGCAGAGGAGCAAGCGTTAGCCGAGGCGGCTAGATGCCTCCAATGTGAAAACCCACTTTGTGTAGAGATGTGCCCGCTGCGTATAGATATACCCGGTTTTATAAGGTTAATTAGACTTGGCGCTGAGAGAGAGGCTGCGCAAAGGGTTAGAGAAAAGAATTGTTTACCATCAGTCTGTGGAAGAGTATGCCCCCAAGAAGTATTGTGTATGATGGGATGCAAGAATACTTTAGGTGACCCCGTAAACGTTGGAACCCTTGAAAGGTTTGTTGCTGACTGGGAGTTGGAAAAAACTGTAGATACACCTGAAATTCCTCCCGCTACGGGGAAGAGCGTAGCTGTTGTGGGCAGTGGTCCCGCGGGTTTATGTGTGGCAACAGAGTTGGCAAAAACGGGGCATCATGCGGTTATTTTTGAGGCTTTACATGAAGCAGGCGGAGTCTTAACCTATGGTATCCCTGAATTTCGTCTACCAAAAAAAGTTGTTCAAAAGGAAATTGATCGTGTAAGAAAACTTGGGGTTGAAGTAAGAACCAATGTGATTGTAGGTAAAACGATAACTATAGATGAGCTTTTTGAAGATGGGTTTGACTGCGTCTTTTTGGGCACTGGTGCAGGATTGCCTAAAATGTTAGACATTCAGGGAGAAGACCTTTGTGGTGTTTATTCCCTAAACGAGTTTCTTATTAGAATTAACCTAATGAGGGCATACGAATTTCTCCATAACAGTATTACTCCAATTAAGGTTCAGGGCAAGGTTGCAATATTGGGTGCGAGGGGCCTGGATGCTGCTAGATGTGCTTTAAGACTTGGAGGGGAAGAAGTTTGTATATTTTACCAACGAAAGGTGGTTGGGAGAGTTGACGAAATCAGACGTGGAATGGAGGAAGGCGTAAAATTTCAACCATTAACTAAACCATTAAGGTTAATTGGCGATGATAAGCGCTGGGTAAAGCAGGTTGAACTTACTAGGTTAGAGTTAGGTCCACATGGTGAAACTGGTAAACCAAAACTCATCCAAAATAAAGGTTCCGAGTTTCTGTATGACGCTGGAACCGTTGTTATCGCAACTGAGCATAATCCCAATTTAATAGCAGCCAAAAATACCTCAAAAAATATTAGGATTACAGAAAAACAAAAAACTATCATTGTTGATCCCGAAACTCTTGAAGCAACGCAAGGAATTTTTGCAGGCGGTGATGTTGTCAGTGGAGCGTCCTCTGTTATAAAGGCAATAGAAGCAGGAAAAAGAGCCGCCCAATCAATTAATAATGTCTTCGTGAATAATAAAATATGAAATTAGACATTCTGTTGGCACTGCAACTTTGAAGACCGAAGACAAATAGACGAAGTTATATTATTTGTTAAGGGACACCATTCAGAGGATTATTCCCACTCTATAGTTGCTGGTGGTTTATGGGTAATGTCATACACAACCCTCGTTACTGGTGGTAGTTCGTTGGTTATCCTAGTAGAAATTCTCTCCAAGACGCCGTAGGGGATCTTTGCGAAGCCAGCGGTCATTGCTTCCTTACTTTCGACAGCTCTAATGGCAATTGTATAACCATAGGCTCTAGAGTCACCCTTCACCCCAGTGCTTTTCGTCTCTGTTAGAACGGCGAAATACTGCCATAAACTTTCTTCAAGCCCGCTTTTTTCTATCTCTTCCGACACTATTTTGTCCGCTTTCCTGACAAGATCAACTTTTTCTCGTGTTACTTCGCCGATGATCCTCACTGCTAAACCTGGACCTGGAAAGGGTTGTCTCTGAACGACTTCACTCGGCAAGCCTAACATCTTTGCAACCTCCCTAACCTCATCCTTATAGAGATCCCTTAAGGGTTCCACAATTGCCTTGAATTCCATTTTTGTGGGTAACCCCGCTACGTTATGGTGGCTTTTTATCTTATCCGAGTGCCTTCTGATCCCGGATTCTATTCTGTCAGGATATATGGTTCCTTGTATGAAATATTCTGCTCCTATCTTTTTTGCTACCTCCTCAAAAACTCTAATGAACTCCATTCCAATGATTTTCCTCTTCTCTTCAGGATCCACGACGCCCCTCAATTTTTTCAGAAAACGCTCTTGTGCGTCGATCGTAACGACATTAACACCAAGCGTCTCAAATGTGCGTTTAACGAATTCGGGTTCACCATCACGCATGAAGCCGTGGTCAACAAAAATCGCCGTCAGCTTCTTCCCGATGGCTTTAGCGGCTAAGAACGTGGCTGCACTGGAATCGATGCCGCCACTTAAGGCGATTATGGCCTTTCCATTGCCAACAGTCTGTTTTATTTCATGAATTGCCTTCTCAATTAGGGATTCGGGTCTCCAGTTTGCCTGGCATTTACCCACTTCAAAAATGAAGTTCCTAAGCATTTTCATTCCGTTCTCGGTGTGAACCACCTCGGGGTGCCACTGCAAACCGTATATGGGCTTTTCCTTGTGTCGGAAGGCGGCTATTGGACAGTTTTCTGTGTGAGCGAGGGTTTCGTATTCCTCAGAAAGCTCATAGACGGTGTCACCGTGGCTCATCCACACTTTCTCTCTTTGACCCAGACCTTTTAGTACACCCACTGGCTTGTCTACGACGACATACGTTATTCCATACTCCTGCTTTGCCCCTGTTCCTACCTTTCCATGAGACATATGGGCTATCAGCTGATGACCATAGCATAAGCCTAAGACAGGGACCCTCAAGTTCAAGATTCTTGGATCAAATTTTGGGGCGTTTTCTGTGTAAACGCTCGACGGGCCGCCGGATAAGATCAGACCCTTTACGTTAAGGCTCCTGTTTAGCGCTTCAATTTCTTCGGGAGTCATGTCGCATGGAACTATTTCAGAGTATACTTTGTACTCCCTAACTCTTCTTGCTAGGAGATGGCAGTACTGTCCGCCGAAGTCCAGCACTAGAATTACGTCTAGTTTCATGAATCTCTTCATCCCATATTTTGATGTTAAAGAAGTTATACTTGTCCGAAAGATTAAATAAGGATTACGGCATACGGTTACCGTATTCCTAATGGAAAAGGCGTGGGAGTAAAATGACTGAGCGAATTCATAAAAACTCTTCATACTTAAACGCCATGTCCACAACCAGAACAGAGACAAGAGTGAAAGATGTAAGCCCAACGAGTGGCGCATGCCCCATATGCGTCAGGGAATGTCCGTTCTTGTGCGAAATATCATTGTCCGCGTTTAGGGGAAGAGAGGCGCTTTATCCAGCGCCTGAGCAGTTCGGATGTAGCACAGCTGGAGCGCTAAAGGACTTTGGCTTAGACTGGTCCCACTTTAACATCCACTCAGGTCTTTTGGGTGCCGAAGGTATAGAAGCCGATTCTGATGTGGCAATATTTCCAAACGTGAGCGTAGAGACAACGGTTGGTGGCATTCCTCTGAAGTTGCCCGTCCTAATCGGCGCCTACGGTTCCACCGATGTAGCTAGGCTTAACTGGGATGGACTAGCGATTGGTGGAGCACTCTCAGGGATCATCGTTACCATCGGAGAAAATGTTTGCGGAATGGATCCCGAATCAAAAATTGAGAAGGGTAAGGTGGTTTACTCAAAGGAACTAAAGCGTAGGGTCGACGCCTTCAGAAAGTTCTGGGACGGAAAATACGGTGGCGTTGCCGTTCAAACAAATGTTGAAGACCAGAAGCTGGGCATAGATGTCTACGCCTTGTCGAAACTTGAAGTAAACATAATTGAAAGAAAGTGGGGTCAAGGGGCGAAAGCGATTGGAGGAGAGGTTAGAATTCGCGACCTGCAAAAAGCAATCCTTCTAAAAAAGCGAGGGTACATCGTTATCCCGGACCCCGAGGACAAAAATGTTCAGGAAGCTTTTAGGGAAGGGGTCTTTAGATCCTTTGAGAGACACAGCAGAGTTGGAATGCCTACAGAGAATGGTTTCCTTGAAGACATTGATTGGCTGAGGCAGCAAGGTGCCAAAATAGTAAGCCTAAAAACGGGGGCCTACAGACCTGAAGCTGTAGCCTTCACCATGAAGATGGCTTCTGAGGCTAAGATTGACTATGTAACCTTTGACGGAGCCAGCGGCGGCACGGGCATGAGCCCGGTGCCCATGATGAACGAAATGAGTACTCCTACCGTTTACCTTGAGGTCCATGTCTTGAGGTGTGCGGAGATTCTCAGGAGGAAAGGCAAATACGTACCCGACATTGTGATGGCGGGGGGCTTCATAAACGAAACACAAATGTACAAGGCGATTGCCATGAGTAATTTTGGCAACAGTCCTTACGTGAAAGCAGTATTGATGGGGAGAGCGCCTTTAACAGCGGTCATGAAGTCTTCTTACTTTGTTGAACTAGCTCGGAAGGGTCAACTGCCTAAGGAGTTCACAGATCGTTTTGGTAACATGCCTGAAAAGTTTTTCATCAGCACTCCAGACTTGAAGACAGAATTTGGAGCAAAGTTTGAAGAGATACCCTGGGAAGCCGTCGGTTTGTACAGCTATCTCTCCGAGAGAATAAAGGTTGGACTGCAACAATTAATGGCTGGTTCCAGAAAATGGAAGTTGAACGCCCTTTGTAGAAGCGACCTTTTCTCGTTAACGGAGAGGGCCGCAAAAGTCTCCGGGATACCATTAGCAGAAGAATATGATGCAGACGTCATTGAAAGGATTCTTGATTGAACTCTTGTTTAGGCTTGGGCACGGTCTCACTTAGATTCGAATCATCTCTTCGACTGGAACAATACAGTGAGGAGCAAAAGTTTCAACTTCTGCACCTTTTTCCCTCATAGCTGCCCCGGGAACTAAACCGCCGGCCATGCA
>Ga0315309_1002599_pt1 | contig 10504 bp, 9 predicted proteins | sample TDP4_MG_FD_203080 | JGI IMG/M metagenome (GOLD analysis project Ga0315309, IMG submission 203080) | Freshwater sediment microbial communities from Lake Towuti, South Sulawesi, Indonesia - TDP4 | ecosystem: Environmental > Aquatic > Freshwater > Lake > Sediment | place: Indonesia: South Sulawesi...
TGGGAGCCTAAAAAACTGGCGGAAATAACCAAGCGCCTTTGGGAGGAGAGAAAAATAATGGGTCTCTTCCTGAGTTCCTCGGTTTTTAAGGATTCTGATTTTGTTACTGAAAGACAGTTGGAGACTGTTCGCGCCCTCCGAAATATGGGGTACACAGGTTACATTCATCTTAGGCTGATGCCCGATGTAACTCGCCACTATATCCGTGAGGCAATCGAACTGGCGGACAGGGTTGGGGTGAATCTTGAGGCTCCCAACAAAGAGGTTTTCAGCGAACTTTGTCCGGACAAGGGAGGTTTTGAAGAAAGTGTTCGCAAGCGTTTGGAATGGATCGCCGATGAGGTTCAAAGAGCGAAAGCCGAAACAACCAAACCGAAATTTGGCTTTGCCAAGGCTGGCGTCGACACTCAAATGATCGTTGGTGCGGTGGATGACAACGACTGGCAGCATCTCCAAACCACTGAGTGGCTCTACAGGAAACTTTGTTTGAAAAGAGTTTACTACAGCGGCTTTGAGCCTGTACCAAAAACGCCATTAGAAGGACGAGCTGCATGTCCGCCATCTCGAGAGTATAGACTATATCAATCTTCTTTCCTCATAAGAGACTACGGATTCACAGCTGACTCCTTCGCCCAGATAGTTGATGACGAAGGTTTTCTACCTAATGTTGACCCGAAAATAGCCCTAGCCAAAACGTATCCAGACCTTTTTCCAATAGACCTAAACACTGCCTCATACCATGATGTCCTTCGAATACCCCAAATTGGACCGATGGCAGCGAAAAGAATAATGGAGGCACGGAAAAACGTTAAAATCCGATATGTTGCCAATCTGGAGCAGATTATTGGAGCGAATTTGACTAGGAGGGTAAGCCAATACATTGAGTTGAAGGATAAGAAGCTAACAGATTTTCTAAAAGTTAAATAAAGGGATTTGATGATAATTAGGGCAAGCAAATAAAAAGAATTGTGTACTCAGGTGGTGTCTGGCTTGAAGAAGGCGTCCACGATATTAATCCTACTTACCTTCGCTCTCCTCTTATTCGCTCTCGCTCCAACTTATGCTAACGCAATGACTGTTAACGTTAAAGCAACAGCTTCCTCTTCTACAGATGTTCAAGTAGACCAAGTAAACCATACAATAGAAATTAAAGAAGGCGGATTAGTCACCATCAACGACACCCTTAAACTATTCCCGAAACCACCCGAAACATGGGTCTTATTACAAAATTTCTCCTTTGGCTTCCCCTACAAATTTAATGACACAGAAATAATCGACACTCTTGATTACTGCTTCGCCTACGACGCCTCCAACCCTGATACACGGTTTAAGGTGGAACGTGACGTAGGATTAGAGGGACGCATCGGCTTTTACGGAATAAACGTGATCTTCTCCGAACCTGGTCTGAATTTAAGTAACGGTGGATGCGATCTCACCGTAGTTTTTGTCTTCTCCGACCTAGTATCTTTTCAAAGTGCTGATGTGTATGACCTTAAGTTTCCTATGTATCCCAGCCTAATCCAAGACGCTTCTGTATGCAATGTAACGGTAATCCTGCCACATGATGCAAATATCACGGACAGCGCTTTCGATTTCAACACAACAACCCTTGATGAATCTCAAGTCCTGAAACACACAAAAACTTCTCTTAACAGCTTTGCATACGAGCCTGCATGGCTAACCTTTCAAGTAATTAGACCTGACACCGAACTACCCTTCCTTGTAATTGATGTCAATGAGATAAAGCGAGAGATAACCTTAGACCAGTGGGGAGGCGTTTATGTTTCCAACTTTTTCGATATAACAAACAGAGGAGATTACACAAGCAATGTTACAGTTGGTTTCCCCGAAGGCGCCTACGACCTTACAGTGCGAGACGAAATTGGTGATATTGGGAAGTTAGTGGGAAATGAAACGGTGACAGTATACCCAAGAGAAACTTTGCATGAGGATGAATCAGGAAAATTCTTTTTAAGTTATCGTATTCCATGGGAAAAATACATCAGTCAACATAATGGGCTCAACTACAACATGACTTTCGCCTTCTTTGGAGGATTCGATTGGACAATAAGAAAACTAACTGTTTCCATAACCCTCCCTGAAGGCGCCGAGTTCCAATCCGTAGTCGCGCCGATCATACTTGACGTTTCCCAACCTGCAAACCCATACAGCATCGAAACGAGCGTTTTTCAAGAAACCGTAACCTTCACCTTCTTCAACGTAACGCCGTTCGATGATCTCAATTTTAACCTTACATATGGATACTCCGTATTTTGGGCTTCTTTCTATCCTACATTGTGGATGGGAGTTTTAGTCATTGTTGCATCCGCAATAGCCTTTCTTTGGCAGGCTCCCAAGCCTCCCGCAGTTCCAATGGTTCCTGTTCCACCGGAAGATCTTAGAAGTTTTGTCGAAGCATATGAAGGAAAAACAAGGATTCTGTCAGACCTTGAATCTATGGAAGAGCAGTTGAGGAAGGGAAGGATTCCTAGACGCCGATATAAGGTGCAGAAAAAAATGTTGGAAGGTCGTCTTTCCACGATTTCTCGGGATTTATCCAATCTTCGGGAAAAGATAAGGGCAGCTGGTCCCAAGTATGCAAACATAATGAGGCAAGTTGAGGTGGCTGAAACAATGCTTGATGGAGTGGAAGCAGACATTCGGCGAGTTGAAGCTCGATATAGACGCGGAGAAATATCCAAGGGAGCATACGGCAAGCTTATCGAAGAATACCATCATAGAAGAGAAAGTGCGCTGACAACGATCGACGGAGTTCTTTTGAGACTCAGGGAGGAAATACGTTAATTACAAAAACGTTTTTATGGTAAAGCATGCACTTCATTAGAATCTAAAAATGGAGTTGAGTGTTTCATGGTAGAAGTTAAGGTTAATGTTGAAAAATGCACAGGATGCGGAACATGCGTTGACACTTGCCCCGTTGAAGTTTTTGAGGTTCAAAATGAAAAATCGGTTGTTATAAACAACGACGAATGCCTTGTTTGCAGAGCCTGCGAAACACAATGTCCCGAAGGCGCCATTGAAGTCATAGAGTAACCCCAGCATTTTTCAATTTCAATCACGCGATTAACAAGAATGTTCCTCATTTCTCCCATCTTATTCTATTTCATGAAGAATTAGAGTTAGGACTGTAAGTCCCAAAACGACGATTGAATTTCCTTCACTTCTTCTATTATTCTTTCAGCTTGTTTCCGTATTCCCGGACCAGCCACAGGGCGTTTGTCTTTGATGGTATATGAAACTTCAGCCATCCTCGCAATCGCCGAAACCGCCATTCTTCCAAGAAATCTTAAGCTGTATCCTCCTTCTAAAATCGCCACAAGCTTTCCTGCGCAAAACTTAGACGCTAATTCTAAAGCCTTCTCAAAGATTTCAACGTAACTCAAAGCGGATAGAGAAAGGCTTGCAACAGGATCCAAATAATGATTGTCAAAGCCTGTGGAAACAAGAATGAATTGTGGTTTATACTGCTGGATTATGGGAACCGCGATTTGGTTGAAGGCTTTAAAGTAGATTTGGTCGTTGATTCGAAAGGGAAAGGGAATGTTCACCGTATACCCTAAACCCTTTCCCTCGCCAACCTCGTCTGCAAAGCCTGTTCCAGGAAACTCTGTGGGGTCTTGATGAAAGCTAATGTAGAGAACCTTGTCACTGTCGTAAAAGATCTCTTGTGTTCCATTCCCATGATGGGCGTCTATGTCCAAAATTAAGATGCGGTCGAGGTTGAAATGGCGAAGGAGATGAGCCGCGGCTATGGCGGCGTTGTTGAAGATGCAGAAGCCCATGGCGTAGTATGGACCAGCGTGATGTCCCGGGGGCCTAACAAGGGCAAAGGCGTTTCGATACTTTCCAGTCATAACAAGATCAACAGCCTTCATTGCTCCTCCGACAGCCAAAAGAGCCACCTCAAAACTTTCAGAAGAAACAACCGTGTCGCCGAGGTCCAGAAGCCCGCCGCCAGATGCGCAAACCTGCTGAACAAGTTGGATATAGTCGGACTCGTGGACGAGCTCCACATCCTTGACGCCGGCTGGCTCGGGCTCAACAAGGGAACATTCTCCCGTTTCAAGAAGACCGCTCTTATTCAATTCTCTCATGATTGCTCTGAGGCGTGCAGGGGATTCTGGGTGGCGAGGCCCGGGATTATGATCCAAATATTTAGGTGTAAACACCACGGCTGTTTTTGTCATTTTGGCACTTCCAATGAAGAATAACTAGGAATTTACCATTCCGTTAAAGAAACTTAATTTGTCCTTCTTTATAATTTAACTTTTGATAAACTAGAGTAATTGGCGCAATTAACATTTTATAAATAGAGTCTTTTCTAGCCTAGATAGGTAGTTACCTACCACTACAACATATAAGGCGAATTCCTGTTTGTCTACGACAGAAAGTTAGGCGATGAGTTATTTTTTGAGCATTACCTGTACGTGCCAGTGGAGTTTATCGAATAAGCCTGTTGGGTTGATGTCTATTTTGTTCTTCTTAACGTAGTCAGAGACCAGTTTCTTGACTTTGTTTTTCACAGTTTCGGATTCGAGTTCCATTACAAGCAGTTTTCCGACATTATTACAGAGTTCAACACTCTGTTTGTCCGTTAGACCATGTGCTTTCATTTTTTCACACAATCAATGGTTATCGCTTGACGAAATATATAAAATCTTTCAATGCGCGCGCTGAGGCCTTTCACGCACTTGGGAAAGTTCACATCAGCAATCAATATTTTGGCTTCATAAAGTTTTTTCCTATTTTGAATCTTGATTTAAACGGTGTATCTTATGAGCAAAAGGAAACTTCACTATGGAGTGCGCCTACGAACAGATCAGCTGAAGTATCTGAGAAGCGTTCCAAATCCTTCAGAGTGGATAAGAACCGCTGTTGATGAAAAGCGAAAGCGCGAAGAAAAGAAACGTAGATCCGAATGAATTGTGAAGTTGAATAGCGCCTACTTAGCACAGAGATCAGTGCTTCGATCCTACGAATGCCTAGTTAAAGGCTTAGCAAAAAATATACCAACTTACAATATCGTGTGATAGTTTTTGTTCTCTGTTCTTCACTGTCGCACATGTCTATCTTGCAACGCAATTGCAAGGCTTCGTGTTTGAAATTCTGAATCAACACATTACGATCAGTCATAACGTATCGTGAAATATTTTGTTAATATAATGCTTATGAATCTCCAATCTATCCATGCGCAACTTGTTATTCATGGCAATTAATGTTTCGCAACGAATGTTTCAAGTCGTGAAACTCATCCATGCCTCTCGAGTCTAAGTTTGAGAAGCTGGAAGTCTTTGTCAAGTTCGTCCTTATACTTGGCGTTGTATAGAGCCGCTGCCGGATGATACACGGGAATTATGAAGACTTCGAAGCCAAGAAGACTTGCCTCATAAACCTTCCCGTGAATTTTTGCGATGCTCTCAATTTCAACGCCCGCTTTAGCAAGGATATAAGAAGCCGCATGTCTGCCAAGAGTTATAACGAACTTCGGCTTGACCAATTTGATTTGACGATCTAGGTATGGCGTGCATGTTTCGATTTCGCTGGGTAGTGGATCACGGTTTTCTGGAGGCCTGCACTTGACGACATTTGTGATATACACGTCGCTTCGAGAAATCCCAGCTTTTGACAGCATTTCATCGAGAAATTTGCCTGCTGCTCCAACGAAGGGTCGACCTTTCACATCTTCCCAGTAACCCGGAGCCTCGCCTACTAACATGACAGCAGCTTCAAGGTTTCCTTCTCCTGGAACAGCATTTTTTCTTCCTTTCCATAATCCACACTTGCGGCAGGCTTTAACCTCAGCTTCAACTTGTTCCATAAGATCTCGCTCAGACATGGTGACCTGATCTCACACATTAGGTAATGTTTCTTAATATCTAATCGTTTAAAAAATCTAACTGTTTGAACAAAAGAATAACTTTATCAAAAGATAAACTGAATCCCCCATCTGGAAGTGATGAAGGTTTCAAAGGCGCAGTAAAAATCGTCTTGCCCCAACAACATTTTAGTCACAAGATGTCGGATTCTTAACCGGACGAACTCCCTTGTTCCGACACATTTTTATACAAGTTCATTCCAACTTCTTATAGAGAGTGAATACCATGTCGGAATTTGACGGGAAAAAACCGAAGACCAGAGAAGAATTTACTAGATTGCTTAGAACGGCGAAGGAAAAAGAGAGAGAAGTGAGGATAGCGAGGAAGAGTAGGTCGACAAAACCGACAGTTTCAGGAACAGCGAAGATAATGAAGGTACATCGCGACACTCTCTATGAGTGGATGGAAGAGTTCGGTGTCAAATTTGAAGATGTCAGTATCAGAGAGTTGATGCCCAGCGAAACCGGAGAAAAACGTGAAGAATTCACCTATCTCATAGGTGAGGCATTGATGGGTGAAGGGCCAGAAGTTGCCCACATTGACCTGATTATCGGGGATAAAGCGGGTCCTGTGGGAGAAGCTTTTGCCAACAGTTTGTCAAGTTTATCTGCGGGACACACCCCTCTTCTCGCGGTTATCAGACCAAATCTCCCTCCAAAGCCCCACACCCTTCTTGTTCCCAAGGTTACCGTCAAAAATATGGAACAAGCGGGGAAGATTTTTGGTCCTGCTCAGGCGGCTGTGGCCAAAGCAGTTGCTGACGCTGTTGAAGAGAGAGTTATTCCGGAGGACAAGCTTGACGACTGGTTGATTATATGCAGCGTTTTTGTGCATCCGGAGGCGAAGGACTATCGAAGTATTTACCAGTATAACTATGGAGCAACAAAATTGGCTTTGAGAAGGGCTCTAGATAAGTATCCGCCGCTTACCAAAATTATGTACGACAAAGACCGGGCGAAACATCCCATAATGGGCTTCAAAGTGCCTCGACTGTGGAGACCTCCCTACTTACAAATAGCCCTTGACATTCCAAGCCTAGAAAGGACAAAGAAAATCATAAGTGAATTGCCAGAAAGCGACAGGATCATTTTGGAAGTCGGCACGCCCTTGCTGAAGAAATACGGTGTGAAGGTGATTCGTGATCTAAGGGAAGTGGCTAAAGAAATATTCATCGTCGCAGATTTGAAAACTTTGGATGTTGGAAAAGTTGAGGTTGACCTAGCGTTTGAGGAAACTGCGGATGCCGTTGTGGTTTCAGGGTTAGCAGCCCCAGAAACAATTGACACGTTTATTTACGAAGCTAAGAGACTTGGAATCTACGCTGTGATGGACATGATGAACGTTGAAGACCCCGTTAAGAAACTTCAGTCCCTCAAAAATTTCCCCGACATCGTGATTTTGCACCGCGCCATAGACGTGGAGGAGAAAACTGGCAAAACCAGTTGGGACCTAATTAAAGAAATGCGGCAAACCTTCCAGCGTGAAAGGTTCTTGGTGGCTGTTGCTGGTGGTATAACTCCTGAAACAGCGCCTGAAGCTTTGGCAAAGGGAGCGGACATCATTATTGTTGGAAGATACGTAACACAGTCGAGGGATGTGGAACGGGCGGCTAGGGAATTCTTGGAGTGCACCAAGGAGATGGCTATAGACATAGATTTGTTCAGGGTCCACGTAGAATAGTTCCATGTTGTAACCTCAAGCCTCTCTTCGGTCATTAAGAATTCACGGCTTGCAAGGCTACGTTAGGAAATCACTAGAATATCCTCGACCAGCGCCATGTACGACAATCGTAAACATTTGACCACACTGACACTGCTTTGTTAAATTAAAGTCCGGGTAGAGAATGTTATTGTTGACCTTCTTCGAAAAATAAACGTTAGTTTGTTTTCTATGCGCGCGTTCATTTATGTAAGAATTGAGAGGGACTGGATTTAACCCGATTTTCCTTCGCACGTGGTAAACGTTTTTATATGAGGACTGTTATCTACTGGGGTTGTCACATTAATTCATGCTTGAATTAAAGAAGCTTTTGAAGGCTTTTGAAAACTGCATGCAAAATTTTTGTGATAGGAGAAATGAAACATATGCAAATACAATACTTTAAAGATTTGCCGTTAAGCCCAGAAGTTATTAAAGGCATTGAAGAGCTTGGATTCAGGGGTCTTTTCCCAATTCAGGCTCAAGCAATAATCCCGTTACTTGAAGGAAAAGATGTTATTGGGCAGGCGCAGACTGGAACGGGCAAGACTGCGGCTTTCGGAATTCCGATGGTTGAACGCCTGAACCCAAAAATCAACACTGTTCAAGGCTTAGTCTTAGAGCCAACACGTGAACTCGCCATACAGGTTGCAGAGCACATAAGTCGACTCAGCAAATACGCAGCATTCAAAGTCTTACCAATTTACGGCGGAGAACCTATCCAAAAACAAATATACACGTTGGAAAGAGGCGTCCACATTGTTGTTGGCACGCCAGGCCGCATAATAGACCACTTGAAACGAGGAACACTAAATCTGGCATCGGTGAAGATTGTTGTTCTCGACGAAGCTGACAGAATGCTTGATATGGGTTTCATAGATGATATAGAATACATACTTTCAAAGGTGCCAACAAAGAGGCAGACAAGCCTCTTCTCAGCAACAATTGACCAGTCAGTAATGAATATATGCAATAGATACATGAAGAGCCCCGAAAAAATACTTGTAAGCAAAGACGAAATAGCCCTCACACAGATAAACCAGTATTACATGGTTGTAAACCCCACAAACAAATTTGAAAATCTATGCAACATTTTAGACGAAAATCACATAGAACGAGCCATAATATTCTGCAAAACGCGAAGAGAAACAAGCAGGCTAGCAGGTAGGTTAAGGGTGCGAGGATATGACGCAAAACCGTTTCATGCTGGTTTCACTCAACCGCAAAGAGACTTCATTGTCAACTCTTTCAGAAAAGGAAAACTAAAACTGCTTGTTGCAACCGATGTTGCTGCAAGAGGCCTAGACATTCAAGGAATAACCCACATAATAAACTATGATATCCCATTAGACGCGCTAGTGTATTTTCACAGGATTGGACGAACAGCTAGAATGGGACACGAGGGAACAGCCATAACATTTGTGGGTTACGGAGAAATTGCAGAATTAAACCAGATACGAGCTTTAACGAAAACTGCTATAGAAGAAATATCCTCAGGATGCTCTGTTGTTTAATCGTATTTATAAGGAAGTTTGTGTGTTATGGTGCAGTAGCGTTCTGTTGTTGAAGGACGCGAGAACACAGTAACGTTACACGCTACAATCAACAATAAAAGGAGTGATGGAAAATGGCGGAAAAATCAGGAGTTGTTTTCGTAGGAAGCAAACCACCCATGAACTATGTTCTAGCGATCATTACAAGTCTATCGGCATCCGATGCTAAAGAAATAACCCTGAAAGCCCGAGGACGAGCAATCACAACAGCAGTCGACGTAGCTGAAATAACCAGAAGCCGCTTCATCAAAGACCTAAAAGTCAGCAAAATCTCCATAGGAACAGAGGAGTTAGCAGCAAGAGAAGGGGAAAACAGGTCAAGGATGGTTTCAACAATGGAAATAACGCTTACAAAAAAGTAGGGAAACCTTGCGAAACAAAGTGTCAATCGGCGAATATCTCGCTTTTCTTGAGGCGCTCATCTAAACTAGCATTTTCCATACAAAAGGTGCTGAAAACACCTTCGCGCTACATACCTCTTTTTCCGCTTTATTAATAAATTATTATGGAAGTGGAACCGAGCTGTGTCCTCCATGGGGAAGAGTTCAAGCGTGGTCTATTGGCTTGGTAACAGTCTATATCTAAACATAACTAACAGATGTCCAAACAATTGCTATTTCTGTTTCAGAAAATTCAAGAATGGTATTCAGGAGTTTAACCTAAAACTGCGAGAGGAACCATCCTCAAATGAAGTGATCAAAGAACTGCAAAAGGTTATAAACAGAAAAAATTGGATGGAGGTTGTTTTCTGCGGCTTCGGAGAACCCCTAGAAAGGCTGGACTGTGTTTTAGAAGTTACCAGATGGGTAAAGAAGTATTCTGGGAAAGTTGTTAGGATAGACACCAACGGTCAGGGATACTTGTTAAACAAAGGAAGGGATGTAGCGAAGGAATTAGAGAACGCTGGCGTAGACAAGGTAAGCGTAAGCTTGAACGCCCACGACAAAGCGACATACAATCAAGTGTGCAAACCAGAATTTGAAAACGCCTTTGAAAGAGTTTTGGAGTTTATTGAAAAAGCCAAGAAGATGTATTTAGGCACGGAAATAACTGCTGTAACCATTCCGGAGGTGGATGTTTCCAAGGTGAGGGAAATATCAGAAAGAATGGGAGTTGGATTCAGAGTAAGAGAGTATATACCTTTCTTTTGGTAGAACACCACATCCTTTAGAAAAAAAGTTCCGCGCGCATTTAGAATCTCTCAGGATTGTTCTAAAATGTAGGTTTATAAACTGCCGATTTACGTAACTTACTGGTGGCAGCAGTGCGTTGGAAAAGGTTGGCTTTAATTTTAGTCGTGGCTGCTGCAGTTTCAGTCGTAGTCGCAGGCTATTTCATAAACTTTGTAATTTACGG
>Ga0315309_1002601_pt1 | contig 10500 bp, 10 predicted proteins | sample TDP4_MG_FD_203080 | JGI IMG/M metagenome (GOLD analysis project Ga0315309, IMG submission 203080) | Freshwater sediment microbial communities from Lake Towuti, South Sulawesi, Indonesia - TDP4 | ecosystem: Environmental > Aquatic > Freshwater > Lake > Sediment | place: Indonesia: South Sulawesi...
CCATAGAAGATGGGGTTGATGGAGCCGGGGTGTGCGCGTCAAGACTTCGGTCGAGATGTTTAGCCTGCGGCTTCCAATCGCTCGAGGTGTCGGGCTGAAGTTTGGGTTTGGGTGTTTGGACGATATATTTCGAGATAGAGTTAGGTGGGCTATGGTGTGATGGTGTTTGCATGGTGTTCATGTTGAGACTAGGGCTGGAGAGGGTTAGTATGAGTGCAGAAAAAGTTTTTTGCAGTTGAAGTTAGACTTTTCAGTTTGCGCCTTGGGCGCTGTTTGCGGTTTTGTATGGTGTTTCTGGCGCTGTTTTTGCTGGTTTAGCGTGACGTTCAATGTTGGCATGCGTGAAGTTTAATGTTGCTAAGCGTGGCTTTTGAGTATGTTGTGGTTCGGATTGTTTGGGTGTTAGTGTTGACGTTGCCTAAGGAACACTAACATGTGACGGTTAGCGGCTTGCGACAGGTTTTTGTGTGTTGCGTTGCTGTTATGTGTGGCATTGTGGTTGGGTGGTTGGCTGGTTTGGTGTTTGAGTTTGGTGATGTTCGGTTTAGGGCTGTTGAGCGTGAGGATTTGAGGTTGTTGCATGGGTGGGAGAATGATTTTTTGGTGATCATGTACTCGCGTGGCAGACCGCTAAACTTTGTGAGTATGCCGCAGTTGGAGAAAATGTACGAGGAGTGGGTTAAGGATGAGAAGCATTTGCATTTCATTGTTGAGCTGATCAGCTCTGGTGAGGCTGTTGGTACAGCTCGTTTGCATTTACATGATTGGGGTCGTGTGCTGTCGTGTGATATTGGTGCGTATATTGGGCGGAAGGAGTTGTGGGGTAAGGGTTTGGGGAAGCAGGTTTATTTGGGATTGTTGGAGATGGCGTTTAATCAGTTGAATGTGGATCGTTGTGAGGCTAGTAGTGTTGAGTATAATGTGCGTAGTCATAAGGCGTTGGAGGCGTGTGGTTTCAAGAAGATTGGAGCGTTTCGGCAGTGTGTTTTTGTGAACGGCAGGAAGTGGGATGATTACGCGTTTGACTTGTTGAGGGAGGAATATTTGGGGCAGCGGATGACTTTGCTGAAGCGGATTTTGGGAGACAAGGCTGAAGAGTACCTGAAGAAGCATTGCAGCATAGAAGGATACTAGGGCTAGGCTCTGCGGGAAAAGAAATTTCAAAAGAAGAAGGGAACAATCGCTTAGCGCCTTCTTCTACTAGTGTTGCGCGTTCAGAATGTGCGTGTGCGGCTGTGTGTTTTGTTGTAGTTGTACACGCTGAACTGTGCTGTACAACTTCTTCTATGTTGGCTGAAGGGTGGGCTGCGGGTTATTTCAGGTGTTATTAACTTTCACTTAGAATCGGTAATAACACCGAAAACGGGCTTTTCATTTTGTAGCTTGGGTGTTTAGTTGGTTAGAAGGTTGGCTACGTAGACTTTTTCCTTTGCGAAAACCTGAATTCCCTGCTTGGTTATGATGTATGGGCGTGGTTGAGTGTCGTGTTCTTTTCCACGCATTTTCTGTATCAAGATCACTCTGGTTAGGCCAGTTTCTGGTTGAGAGATAGTTTGCAATATTATTGTTCCATGAGTTAGGTACTCTTCCATTTGGTATTCTCTTTCAAGTGTGCTTACGCGTAGGTCCATAATTATCAAGCTGGTGCAATCAGTCTGTGCTCTCAGCGAGGTGAGCAGTTCCATCACAGCAAGTCGTCTTTCCTGAGGGTCAGGGTACTGAAATATCAGCGTGCTCATTGGATCGATGACAATGCGTTTTGCGCCTGTCTTTTCAACTGTCCCTTTGATAAGATTGCTCAGAGTTACTAGGGAATACTCTTTGTCAGTCGTCGCCTTGTTGATTCTTGGGATTTTCATCACTCTTGAGATACTTTTGAAAAGCGAGGCATCTAAGAGTAGGAGTTTCTCTTTTTTCTCCAATTCCTCGAGATTCCAGTCAAATCCTGAGTAATTTCTCAATACGTCCTGTGGCGACTCGTCTAGGGAAACGTATATTCCAGGTTCGTTATAGAGCGTGGCTCCGCTGTACAAAAAATGTAATGCGAAGGTTGTTTTCCCGGTTCCCGGGCCTCCGAAAACTGAGATCACTCGTCCTTTTGGCATGCCACCATCCAGCATTTCGTCCAATCCATGTATGCCTGTTGGAGTCAGATCGAGTTTCCTACTTATGGTGGATTCTATCAAAGTGTCAGCCAACTCTCTGCCATTAAGTCGCTGGATAACGTCCACTTATGGGTTATGAATTATGAAGTTGTTTTCTAGCTCTATGTCTTAACCTTCTGCGGATTCTTCGGAGCGGAGGGCACCAGTCCGCGTTTAGCGTCGATTTTGAATGAGACCCACTGATCGGAAAAGCTGCGTCCACGCATTTTTCTTACTCTCATTCTCCTAACCGTTTGTGTCTTCTCTTCAACTACATCTAGTTCTATTATGCAGTCGACGATCTCTTCGAGTTTGCGTCGCTGGTCTTCTTGTAGAGTTCCTTTGCCAACTATTAAGAAGAAGATGCCGTTGTCACCTCGTATGTGGGCACCACGGTCTTGTAGGAATTCGATGACTTTCGATGAGTCTAGACGTGTGAAAAGCGGTGCGGTCGAGTCAAGGAAGACTCTGTAAGATTTTTGATTCACTTTGCTCATTGCCGTCGATATGGCATTGCCCAATTCCCAGAGTGAAAATGCCTGTTTTGTCGAGTGTTTTTCTTGGCTTGTTTTGCCCGCAATTGATGAATAGCTGTCCACGAAGACGAAATCTTCGTTTTGTTCATGTTGGAAGATATCCCATCCGAAGCTTTTCATGCTCTTTCTTATTTCGTCGGGGAAGCAGTCGTATGTGATGTAGATGCATGGTTTTCTCTGGTTGAGGTATGTGTATGCTAGTTGTTGGCATAGGACGCTTTTTCCAGAGCTGGCGTCTCCTACGATCATGACTGAGAATCCTTCGGGCAACTCGCCGCCCATTGCATCCACTAAGGGTTCAAGCTGTGATGTGTTTGGCTCAATTGAGCTTGCAGTTTGCCCGTTGGAGCGCTTTCGTAACGTTACAACTGTGAAAAGGATGGTTGAGCCAATGATTGCAAGTATTGGAATAGCATATGATTGAAGGTTTCCCCAGAAGTCTGAGGGACTTTGTTGTGGGATAATTCTCACACTGGTTGACGAGTTGTTGTCTGTTGTGTTTGTTTCGCCTTCGATTTGGCTTGTTTCAGCTTTTATGGTATAGAGGGAATCTTGTGCCAAACCTGTGGTATTCCAGAAGAACGTAAGGGTTGTTTCTGTGTTTGGAGCTAGGCCTTGTACCAGTTGGGTTTCGATTCTGTTATTGTTGTAGTAGATTGTCACGTTGAAGGTTTCAGGTGTGGTTCCTTTGTTCTTGACTGTAACGGTAATGTTGACTTGTTGACCTGCTTGAGCTTCTGTGGCTGAGGGTGAAACACTGAGAATAGCAACATCGTGGATGACTATGGTTATGGTGTTTGAAATGGAATTGGTGAGACCATCGTTGTCGAAGATGGTTAAGTTTACTGTGAAGCTTCCGGGAGCTTGGTAAACATGGCTTGTGACTGGGGTGAAAGCCTCAGTGATGTTGCTGTCGCCGAAATCCCACCGGTATTTGATGATTGTTCCGTCTGAATCGTGGCTTGATGAGGCGTTGAAGGTCACAGTTGATGAGACCCATGGTAGCTGAGGTGAATGGTCGAATGATGCTGAGGGCTCAGCGTAGATTCTGGTAGCCTTAGTCTCGATGTCGCTCAAGCCTTCATCGTCGGTTACGGTTAGGGTAATTGTGTAGATCCCGGGGGCACTGAAAGTGTGTGTTGTGACTTTGCCCGTGTCAGTTGTGCCGTCGCCGAAGTCCCATGAGTAGCTGGTGATTAGACCTCCGTTTGGTGTTGAGAGCGAAGCGTTGAATGCTACTGCTTCGCCTATTTGTGGGAATGCCGGGGTGAACGTGAAAGAGGCGGTAGGAGTCTCTATTACCCTTACTGATGCAGAGGTTGTTGACTGCAGGTCGTCGTTGTCTGTGACTGTTAGTGTGACTGTGTAGTTGCCTCTGTTGGAGTAAGCGTGGTTCATGATCATTCCTGTTGCTTTTTGGCTGTCGCCGAAGTCCCAAGCGTAGGTTTGGATTGTGCCGTCCTGATCTGACGAGGTTGAAGCGTTGAAGGTGACTGTTTGACTTACGAGTGGGGTTGATGAGTTGTGAGTGAATGCGGCTGTGGGCGGCGACATAACGACTGTGTGTATGTATTGGTTTTCAATTGTTGTTCTTGGAGCGAAACTGGTTATTGAAGCTGTGACGGTGAAGTTGTATATGCCTGGGGTTAGAGGCGCGGTTACGTTGAATTCTATGTAGTTTTGGGCTAAGGATTGGTTGAGCGCGTGTTTTATGATGTCGCGGTTTAGGTTCCATTTTAATCTGTCTTTTCCTCCTACAGAGTAGTAGGTGATGGCTTCGCCGTAAGGGTTGTATGCTGATCCTGGTACGTAGTTCCAGCCTGAGGGCATCGTGACGTTTACAGTGGCGTAGTCTATGCCGTTGGTGTTTCTGGACGAGGTTACAGGAATTAGTCTAACTCTGCTTGTTTGACCGGCTACGACCGATCGGTTTTCGCGGAAGAGCCATTGAGGGTTTGGGTGTGTTTGCGATTCGCTGTTTGGGTTTGTTGTTAGGTTGAAGTCTGCTCGAAAGATGGTGCTGGCGATGAAGTCGTGTCCGCTGTGTGAAAGGTATACAGGTGATAATATCCATTGGCTGCCTGCGTATGCCTGTACGTAGTAGGTAGTTAGTATGGCGTCGTTGTTGACTGAGCCGGTGGGCACCTCGATCCATGTGAGTATCATTTTCTTAGGTGGCACAGTAAGAGAGATTGTGCCTTGAGCGTATTCCCATCCTGCTGCTCTGTCGCTTGGGTTCAGGGTGGCTGGAGCATTGGAGAAGTATCGGGAGTCGTAGCATGTGGCATCTCTGGCGTTGTCGACTATTTTGATGCTTGCGTTGTACCACCATCTTAGCCCCGTTACAATGATGTCTGTGTCGGTTGGGTTGTAAAGGACAGCTTGGTAGAACCAGCCGTTTGGGTCTATGGGGTCAAGCCTTGCGAAGCTTGCGGCTTGAGCGTAGACCTTTAGGTCTGTTGGTGCACCGTTTACTTTCGCAGAATGCTGAAGCAGTTGGCTCACGAAGACTAGCAGGTATAGACTTAGGAGTAGTCTGGCAGAAACTTTGCGTGCATTGTGACGGTTATGAAGAGCCATAATTTTCTATTTTCACTCCTTGAACGAGAGGTTGCTAAGAAGGCAGGTGTCGGTTAACTTGCCAATGGGTTCTGTTGTTTGTGCACCTCCGATAGTCTCTTCCCTAGAACCGCGCGGTTCATCGCTTGACCATTGCATGTTGACGCGGTGTTCAAAAAGAGTTATGAAACTGTAATCAGTATTCGAAATTCGAGGTTTGATGTTTGACTTTTCTGAGGCTGGAAGACTGTGTGCAAGAAGAAGGAGAGAGTCGCTTAAGCCCGTCTTCTTCCATGTTGCGATACATCTTTTGCTGAGGCTGTGTGCGCGTCGTCGTAGCAGTTGGTCTCTGATGACGATATCAGCCAGAATGCTGGGTTGCGGGCAGGTTTGGACAGTTGTACCTGAACACGCCAATGCAGACTGTTTGTAAGGGTCTGGATTTCATGGATTGTTAGCTTTCGCTAAGGAAATGTAATAATGCCGAGGCGGCTGTGTTGAGAAGTCTGTGCTGTTCTATTGTGTTGTGAATATAGTTTTAGTGTTTCGTAGAATTTACTGACGTGTTTTTTGTATCGTTACATGATGCTGGTTTGGCTTGTTACAGTTCGAGTGTTTTTTTGATTTGTTTAAGGATTGAAGTCAGGTCTTCAAGTGGGCGGCCTTTCATTTTCGACGGAAGAATTCTGCCGTCTGCTGTGTGGAAGTGGTGTGGATGTGTTTCTACGTGCTTATGGTGTGGGGCGTTGTCCCATCCGATGATGCGGTTGTTTTGTTTTATGATGGTGTAGCTGTATTTCTGTAGTGTTGCGTTGTAGTAGATGTCGAGGATGTAGTCTTTGGGCAGGCGGGCTCTTATTTTGGTTCCGAGGAATTCTAGATCAACGACGAGCGAGGATGAGAGCAGTTGCCTTGCGGTTTGGTAAAGTGTCGGAAGGCTCATTTAGCCGTGAAACCAGCCAAGATGGATCTGATTTTGGCTGCTTCTTCGGTGGCGTTTCTCCATTCGATGGAGTCTTCCCATATTTCGTGCTTGCCTGGGCTGACTCCTTTGGTGTTTATCCTTTCCTCAAGTTTGTGGAGGGAGGTTCTGTATTTTTTTTCGAATCTTTTTTTGACTTCTTCGAAGAGCGCTAGTTCTTTAAGTAGGTGAGTGCGCAGTTCTTTTGCGGTTTCGTTCTCTATTGTGATTGTTTTCATTCTAGGGGGCCTTCCGAATACTTGTAGGTTAAAGAATGTTATAAAAAGTTCGCATGCCCTATTTGGAGCAGCTGTTGGAGTTGTTGATGAGGATTTCTGGGTCTTTGTTCATAGGATTACTTTTTGTTCTTTTAGGATTCTGTCCTTTAGAAGAGGGTGTAGCGACTTGTAGGTTAGTACGTCTACTTTTCTGTTTAGGGTTTCTTCTAGTTCGATTTTTAGTCCTGCGAGGTCGAGTAGGCTTTTGGTTCCTTTGAATTCGACGAGGAGGTCTATGTCGCTGTTTTCTTTTTGTTCTCCTTTGACGAAGGAGCCGAAGACTGCTGCTCGTTTGACTTCGTAGCGTTCTAGTACCGGAAGGATTCTGTCTTTGAGCCCTTGGAGTTCCATGCTTACCATGGTATGTAGTTCGGTGTTAACGCTTTTGTCTTTACTCTTTGCTGTGTGACCAACTGACTAGAACTGATGTAAGCCTTTCTCGCTTCTGAGTTGAAAGACTCTGTGCTCTCCGTTTCTCTTGTGATGAATGGAGAATATGTCGATTTCAGGCAGAAGAGCGGATAGTTCCTTTTCTGTTTCTTTCGTTTCTGGAGATGCTTGGAGGATGAGATTGAAACTGCCATCAGTGATTTCAGGATAGTGTGTGCTGTGTGGATTGCCTTCTGGATGTACTTCTGCCATTATTCTTAATCTGGGCTTTACTGAAGCTTTTTCAATGGTTTGTGAGGCAGCGATTAGGGTCTGATCCTTAATATGTGACAAGGTTTTCTCAACCTCTTTCATGATTTCTACTGGAATCTCAACCTTCTCTTTGTTCAAGTGCTTTCGAAGAACATTGAGGAACATTTGGTAGAACAAGTGTTCTTTAGGGATTGTTTCGAAGAATGAGCCATCGACGATGGAGAGCTTTACTCTTTCGCTTTCCTTATGTGTTCTTATTAGATAGAAGCATCTTCTCTCAAATTCCAAGTATTGTTTGTCAGACGCCAGTTTACCATCGATCATACCGGCTATTCTGGAAACCAAATTTCCGCCATTTACTACGTCAATTTCCTCAAGCGTTTTGGTCTTTGTTGGAATTGTGGAATTGAAAGAGGAAATAGTGTCGCCCTTTGAGTCTTTCAACTCCATCAGACTTCCGCTTGTATATTTTCCTTCATGTATTTTTGTCTTGAACAAGAAGTCTGGAAATGCCTGTGATTCCGAATACAAAAGGCTTTTTTCTATTCCATGGGCTTTAAGCAAGTCCGCGCTGAAGTCACGCCAGAGATCAAATTGATACTTATCTTTGGCTTCTCTCCGGTTGTCAACGTACGCAAGATCATTTCCGCACGTTCTGATTACGATTTCTTCCAACTGTGAATGGAGATTGATGACACGTTTTTTCAGGTTGTTTATCACTTCGACGTACAGGTGAGCCGCATCGGTCTGAGACATTAAAGAAGCTCCTTTTGTTCGGTCGCAACTTTCTTTAGTGGCCATATCTCTTTCAGATTAGTTGTGAATCGGTAATAGTCGTAGTATTGGGAGACGCTGTCAGAGGGTCGCAATGATCTCAAGCGGTTGTTGATTATCTTCACATTTTCGGGGTCTATCTCAATTCCTACGGATTTTCTTTCAAGTTGATTGGCAACAACTACGGTGGTTCCTGTTCCAGCGAGGGGGTCGAGAACCAGGTCTCCAGGCATTGTGGATGATAGTATTATTCTGAGGAGCAGTGCTACTGGGCTTTGTTGCTCGTGTTTTCTGTTTCCAGTCTTGTCTCTAATCGCCTCGTCTCCTGCGAAATAGCCAGAGGTTAGCTCTCTGATGTCGTCCCAGACATCGGTAACATATACTCCATTTTCTCGTTCGTACTTATGTTCAGGAAGTGGCGGCAAGTCGATTCGTAGCTTGTTGAATACTCTAGGTCTTTCACCTTTGATGGCATAAGCGATTATCTGATATTGCTTGGAGTATCTTGAGTGAACGGGAACTGCTGAGGTTTTCTTTTTCCAGATTATGAGGTTGTGTGCCTTCCAGCTCGTTTTTCTGAGAACCCTCAAGACTTGCTCAGCGTTCTTTTCTCTTTGCATGAAGTAGACTGCGCCGCCATCTACAGTTGCATCGTATACTTTGTGAAGAATCTCCTTCAGCCAACCCCAGTATTTGGAGATAGGCTGGTTATCATCAAAAAACCTATAGTCTTTGCCTTGCCTGTAGGGAGGGTCGAGAAAAGTGAGGCTCACGTCAGCAATTGAGCCGTTGCTGAGATATTGGAGGCAGTCACCTTCGAGAACTCTGTACCGCACGTCAGTGGCAGTGGCTAGAAGAGCCGATATAGCAGTTTTTGGCTGAATCGATAATGCAACGGGAGGTTCAGCCTCATTTCTAACCTGGGCAATGTGGTAACCTTCGTCAGTCTTGGTCAACTCTACTTCAACGCCCACGGAAAACCTGTTTTTCAGGTATGGAGACTGAAGTCGCCCATATTTGTCGAGTTGAGCAGGATTACCATTCAAAGAAGTGGAGCACGGTAGCTGAATATCGCCTATTAGATCAGATCGATACCTGACGGGGATTTGAATAAATCCGCGTTCAACCTCCATTCTCTGGAGAACCTTAGTAACCATGCCCATCATCTTTCTACTAAGACAGCCCCTCTTCTAATAAGCTTAATTTTTTGGCATAGTCAGCGTGGCAAATAAGTCTTAATAACATAGCAACACCAACATAGGAAAAGGGATAAAGTACGCGAAAAGGTTCAATGACCTTTGAGCAATTCAAGAAGGCGCTAGCTGAGTATTTTGAGGATTTTACGGTTGGTTATCAGGAACAACCGACGGAACAAGATCTCAAAGACCTGTACGAAGACTTCTCAGAATTCGGCAAAAGCTTAGACGAATACCTGAAAGATTGCTGAAAAGATTGTAACGGTGAGTTAGCAAGAAGCTAGGGCTTTATTCTGGCAAGCTTATTGCGTTGTGTGATTGTTGCGAAGCTTCTCGAATTGTGTAGATGTGTTGTGCGCTTATACATGAACATTAATTACATATTAATACTCACTATACTCATTGGGGCTAAATCAGCGTGAACAAGAAGCTCCTCGTCCTTGGCACCGTTCTGATAGTCGCTGAGATTGCCCTAATCCTTAACATGTTCTACCCAGCTATGTCAGCAAGCCAACGCAGACCACCCAAAAAAACCATGCCCAGCCACGGAACAGTCAAGAGCATCAACGTAGGACTATACTCAGATCAAGCCTGCACAACCCCAATTGTATCTATCCAATGGGGCCAACTCGAACCCGGCGCAACAGCAAATCAAACAGTCTACATACGAAACGAAGGAGACTCAAAAACCGCTTTAACCATGACCCTCTCAAACTGGAACCCAACCAACTCATCCAACCACATAGATTTCAACTGGGACTACACGGGTCAAACCTTAGACGTCAACCAAGTAGTTCAAGTCAAATTCACACTGTTCATCTCAGAAAACATTCAGGGAATCACAGACTTCAGCTTCGACGTCACAATGACATCAAGCTGACAAGCAGATCCCTCACTTGTTTATAAGCGAAGTTAGACATATTATATAGATAGCTCCTTTGTTGTCCCCGCATCACCTGCGACCGACAAAGCAATCAGAAGCCGATTATATGAGAAACAAGATATCCATCGCCGAATACCTCTACTTTCTGTCAGTCAAGTACGAAGTCGACTATGACCAACTTATCGAAGGGTTAATTCACGCACGAGAGAATCAGGAAGTCTCCCGCGGAAAGCTCCTGATCGAGTGCCGCCGAAAAGCAATCGAATACGATGTCTTTCTCATCACAAACGACGACAAAGTGGTTGCGCAGTTCTTTATTCCCAGATATTTTCTGGACCAACCAAACCACTTTGAGGACCCATCATGTAGCTACTTGCTTAGAAGGATCGCACCACGAGACACTCCAGAGAAACCCAAGCAAATTCGAGACCTGCGCTTTGGAATGAAACGAATCGACATCAAGGCACGAGTTCTTGACGTTCCGAAAGCCACAGTCGTCCACACCCGTTATGGAGAGTATGCACGCG
>Ga0315309_1002603_pt1 | contig 10497 bp, 10 predicted proteins | sample TDP4_MG_FD_203080 | JGI IMG/M metagenome (GOLD analysis project Ga0315309, IMG submission 203080) | Freshwater sediment microbial communities from Lake Towuti, South Sulawesi, Indonesia - TDP4 | ecosystem: Environmental > Aquatic > Freshwater > Lake > Sediment | place: Indonesia: South Sulawesi...
CCTTGAAGTGTAATGTTCCCTCGGCTCTCTCAACTGTCTTTCCCGGCCAATTGCCGATGTGCTGGTGCAACCCCGTCAAGTGATTGAATATCACAGATTTTCCAACATTCGCGTTTCCAGCTAGGGCTATTTTCAGCCTCCCTCTCTCACTCGGGGCCGCATTTCTCACATTCATCTGAGGTGAGCTGTGACAACTAGATGCCATTAACACGCGTCGGGACGAAGACGGAATAGAACGCGAACGCGGTAGGGCGCACATCATACCACTTTCGTATAGGTTATCTAACCCTTTGACCTTCTGACCACAATTGTCTATTAGACCTCTGCGATTCCAGAGACTCAATCGATTGCCTCTCCTATATGTCGATCAGTTTTCAGACGAAGAACGTGAGTAGCCTCAGCGCGACTCCTCCTATGGCGAAGGCAAAAAACATCTCAAATCCTGTGATCAGTATTGCGTTCTTTCCACCGAATCCTTTTGTCAGCACCGTTATTGTGGCCAGACATGGGACATAGAAGAGCACAACTATTGTGAATACGATCATTTGCACAGGTGTCATGACAAGTGAGAAGTCGGTCGTTCCAAGCACGGTTGCAAGCATTACTAGGGTTAACTCTTTCCTCAGGATTCCAAAGAATAATGCAATTCCTGATAGCGCGGGCAGACCAAGCCAGAAGACGATCAGAGGACTGAGTGCATTCGAGATAACTTCCAAGACGCCCCCAAGTTCCATTAGCTTTATTATGAAGCCTCCGAGGATTACGATCGGCATTGCTATTTTTACGAACTCCAACACATCAAACCACGTTTCCTTTAAGACAACACGCGCCCGCGGAGCTTTGTAATCCGGCATCTCCATTATGAGTGCTGTTGGTTCCCCAGGGAGGGCCTTGAATGCAAGCCTGCCAAGTAGAAACACGATTAGTAAGTTCAAAGCGTAGAGTGACAATGCCCACTGTATTCCAATGAAGGTTCCAACCATGCCTAGAATAACAACCGTCCTAGCCGAGCACGGGATGAGCGTACTTACAAATGCTGCTAGAAGTCGCTCTCTCTTCGTCTCCATTACCCTGCAACCCACGCACGCAGGCACATTGCAGCCATATGCAAGGATCACTGGAACAAAGGCCTTGCCATGCAACCCCATCTTATGCATCATCCTATCCATAAGGAAGGCAATCCTGTTTATGTAGCCCGAATCCTCAAGAACATGAAGGATAATGTAAAAAGGAACTATGAACGGCAGAACGATAGTGATTCCCGCGATCAGCCCTTCAAATGCGCCCCACAGCAGTTCAGATGTAGCGCCGACTCCAAACGTACCCACAAACCCCGAATGCCAACCATAGAACCAAGTTGTTAACAACCCAGAGAAGTAGCCGCCAAATGTGAATACAGCTAGGAAGGTCGAGAGCAATGTGAGGAACATCAATAGGTATCCGAGTATCCTATGTGTCGTTATGTCGTCAAGCCGCTCCTCGAGGAGTGGCTTCTCTGGAGACCTGATTTCTTGGACGTTCCCTGCAATGGATCTCGCGATCTCATAGCGTTCGGAAATCATTATGGTAGGAGGATCATGACCGTGAATTCGCTCAAGTTGATCTGCCAACTTCTTTGCAGTTGAAATGGCCTCGAGGCAACTCCTGCGCACCTCTTCAGTTATCTCCTTGTCACCTTCGAGTAACTTGATCGCCACAAATCTTCGTGGGTATTTGATTTCGCAAGGTGTCAAAACCTTCGTTAGAATTTCTATCCGTTGCTCGACTTCACTTCCGTGCCTTATTCTGGCAGCCTTATGTGCCTCCTTTTGTTTCTTGCCAATACGGCCAACTCTTTTCCCTTTTCCACTTTCGCGTGTTTCGTAGCGTTGCTTTTCCTCGATGACTGATAGAGCTTCGCTTAGAAGCTCGTGTATGCCTGTTCCTTTCACAGCCACTGTCGGAATAACGGGAACGCCTAGGTACTCCTTGAGCTTCTCAATATTGATCTTGATACCCTTTCTCCTAACAAGATCCATCTCGTTCAGCGCAACAATCAGGGGGGTGTCCAACTGAAGCAACTGCAGCGTGAAGACCAGATTCCTCTCAAGGAGCGTGGCATCAATCACATTGATGACCAAATCTGGCTTTTCGTCGACGATGAATTCTCTTGAGATCGACTCCTCGTCCGAAGACGTTGAGAGAGAATATATTCCGGGCAGATCTATGACGTCAATCGTATGCCCTTTGAAGTGAAGTGTTCCCTCTGCCCTTTCGACTGTTTTTCCTGCCCAATTCCCAATATGCTGGTGTAACCCAGTCAGTTGGTTGAATATGACAGACTTACCGACATTCGCGTTTCCAGCCAAGGCGATTCTTATTGATCTCTTTCCATGATTCAAGTTCTCTGCCTTCTCTTCTCGAGTCATTTTACGGCAGAGTTAAGATGTTCAGCCGATCCGCGATGACGTGAACTTGGGCTCTTCAGGAATCCCGTCATCTACTTCTTCACCTCCGCCATGACTAGAATCCTTGACGCTAACTCTCTTCCCAAGGCAATTTTGCAGCCTCTCACACAGACCTCCAACGGCCCGTAAAAAGGAGCGGAATTCAGTATGGTGACCTCTGTTCCAGGAGTCAAACCCAGCTCCATTAGTCTCTGTATCGACCCCCATCTTGAGGCACAGCGCGTCCCGCAAGCAGAGCCTCTGTGACGCATCCTCCGACGGAAACCCCTTCCCTTCTCGGGACAGTTCTCTGTCTCAACATCGACCACAATACCCTTCTCCCCTTTCTCTAAATCTGTCAGGTATCTCATCTTTCTGTTCATGATGGTTCAGCCACGCTGTACCGCTTAACTCTCATACTCGCCAAATGTAGAGCGTTGATTTGGCGGAGCAATAGCACCGTTGCTCCCTACGATTTCTCTTTCCGCCTGTTTCATCTTCATGACCAGGATATCTGACGCCACCTTCTCGCTGATGGTATGAATCGCAGCGTCGCCTACACGCACTGTCACGGTGCCAACAGTTGACTCCTTCCGAATTACAGCCACGCTGACTCCGAGCTTGATTCCGAGACTAGATATGCACCGGAGAGCCTCTGGATCATCTTCTTCGAATCTCATGACAATACCTGTATCTGAACTCTGAAGATCCGCTAGAGTTGTTAGCCTCTGGGCCTCAAGGTCATCTCCTCCAGACTTCCCATCTCTTTCTGGAATTGGGTTACCATGGGGGCATGTCCTAGGATTGCCAAGAGCTTCCTCAATCTTCTTTACGATCTCCTCGTCCGCAATGCCATGCTCGATCCTACATGCAACTTCATGCGCCTTGCTTGACTCAACACGAAGGAGGTCCGTTAGCAACCTCTCAGAAAGGCGATGCCTTCTTACAACCTGTAGCGCAATGGCTCGACCCTTCTCAGTTAACTTGACACCTTTATATGGCTCATGCTCTACGTACCCTTCCCTCTCAAGGCGCTCTATCGTGTTAGTGACAGTCCCCGGAACCACCTTGAGCGATTTCGTAAGGTCGCTTGTCCTAGCCCCGTCTCTATCTTTGGACTGGAGTTTGTAGATTGCCTCAAGGTATTCTTCAACCACTTCCGTAGCCTTTGTCTCAGCCACCCTTGTCCCCACCTATGCACTTAATGGGATGTGGGATTACGATCAGTCGTAACTCGCGGACATATATTACGAGTCCTCGTATTTAAGCTCTTCGCATACTCTCTCCTAAAATATCATAAGGACGCAAGTCACGTGAGGCAAAGGGACTCTGGGGGTGTGAAGTTCATATTTCTGGTTACTTGCGCGGGTATACTGGTTGCCGACATAATCGCGAGCGAACTACCCAAGATTTCTAGTCCCGGTGAGGTTACGTTTGCCCCATCGGGATTAAAGTTGTGTGTGGGTGGGCACGCCGCAAATGTTTCAATCGACTTAGTAAAGTTGGGACTGAGGAAAGGTGATGTCAGTTGCGTGGGTGCTGTCGGTAGGGACATCTTTGGTGACTTCATGATCAAAGAGATAGAGGTGTCTGGCGTGGTGACACATATCGAGCGAGTGAGGCAAGCTGGCACTTCGTTGAATATGATTCTTGTCGTTAAGGGGGAGGATCGCAGGTTCCATGTAGACGTCGGGGCTAACCTGTTTTTGAGTCCCCACAGAGTTCTGGCCATACTGAGGGGTGAGAAGCCTCTCATCTTTTACATTGGGGCTACGGGGCATCTTGGGGAGTTTGATGAGCAGCTTCCAAGGATCCTTAAGGAAGCGAAGAAGATTGGTTGCACAACTCTTGTTGACCCCATTCAACCCTATGGTCATGGATATGAGTTCCTTGTAGATTCATTTGAGTGGATTGATGTGCTCCACTGCAACAGCATTGAGGCTAAGAACATGACGGACAGGCCGGATCCAAAGGAGGCACTCGATGCCTTCACAGACCAGGGTGTGAAACTGGCCATTATCACAGTTGGCGAGAAGGGGTTATTTGCCAAGCTTGGTGACGAAAGAGTAATTATGCCCGCTTTTGTCGTTCCAGTTGTTGACCCGACGGGGGCAGGTGACGCATTCTGCGCTTCTGTAATACACTTCTTGATCGACCTCGCAGGACGCAAGAAGGGCATTGACATCAGAGCTTTGACAAGAGGTGAACTCACCGATCTCCTTTTGGAGGGGGAGGCGGCTGGAGCTGCTTGTGTGACGGATGTTGGAACAACGAAAGGCGTAACGAAGGAAAACGTTAATAGGATAATTAGAGAGCAGAAGAAAACGATCGTGGATAGAATTCAGTACGTCCCTAAGCCCTACTGAGCCGTTGACCAATTGAGGGTGAGGTGTGTGAGTGGATGGCAGAGGTGCCTTTCATAGTCAAGGTTGTTTCAGAGATAGAGTCAGGTCTCCGAGAGCGTGTAGACAAGACTTCAATTGGTGATGAAGAGGATTTCAAAGATCTGGTCAACGCGATCTTGATCGACATGGATCCTGAGCTCATGCGGGATCAGATAAGGCAGTCGTATATTGGTGCTTATACCGTTGACTTCATTCTATGGCATGGGTTGGTTGCCATTGAGGCGGGATTCATCAGACATAGAAGCGAACTTGGTAAAGTCATGCCGGAGTTGATCTCTCATATTCCTGTTTTCGGCGCAATCTATCGAGACATTATATTTGTGATCCTTTATGCTGCAGGCGCCATAGATGATCCGGCTGAGTTTAAGAAGAGCCTGGAATCAAGAAGTGATCAACTCAACGTCATCATGATAGAAAAGAAGACGTGATCTATGATGTCTGAACGCCAATTCACATTCGACTTTGTCGAGAAGCAAATACGGAAGAAGACTTTTGGAATCCTAAGTACTGTCAGCAAGAAAGGCAGAGCGCAGTCGACGGGCATCATGTACGGTGTTTCCCCGTCCGGCTCCAAGTTCTCACTCTACATACTGACACATAGGAGCTATCGTAAGACCAAGAACCTAATGCGCAACCCGCACGTTTCTCTCGTCATCCCGTTTCCTCATTATTACCTGCGTTTTGCTCCTTCACCATGCATTTCATTTCAAGGAAAGGCAAAGATCACATCCTTAAATGATCCTGAGGCTCAGGACTCATTCAAGCAAAAGAGAATCCTTAGAATGAATCTAGACGCAGGATTGCGGATGAAACGTGAAGCAGTCTTCATCAAGATCAAGCCAAACAGGAAAATCTCCTGTTACGGGATCGGAATTGGCGTGTTGAAGCTTCGAAAACACATGGAAAGCGGAAGCTATTCGGTGACTATTCCGTCAGAAAGACTCTGAGACAAGCAGCTGTCATTTCCTTGTGATCAAGTGGATTTCATCACAGCCAAGAAAGGAGATTTGGCTAACTTGCCCCAATGAAATTCATGCAACCGTTATCTCTTTCCTTGCTAGGCTCTGAACCATTAGTGGAATTACCTTGCTCGCCTTGAGTATCTCCATGTATAGTGGCTTACCGCCTTCATCGAAATGGACCACTATGTCCCCGATTTCCTCAGCATGGGAGAGCTTGCCTTCCCCCTCAATTATCAGGCTAAGTACGTCTGATTCCTCATCGTACTTCAGTTTATATGTCATATCTTTCCCGCCTTACTGGATAGAATTTGATGACCACTAAATAGTTTTTCCTTTTCTCGTAGACTACGTGTAATGCATGTCTTGTATTCAATGGCTTGATCGCGAGATACTGGTCTCCTCTTTGTTCAACCCGCTTTGGTTTAGAAATAGTATCTCTGACCTGATCCTTACTTACCTCAAGACCGTACCGTCTAAGAATCTCAAACTTCTCAACTGCATGCTTAGTGAATTTGATTCGAAAGCTACTAACCAAAGCTTTCACCAGCGCCTAGCGCGCTATAGTCAAAGAGGAGAATAGTTGGCGGAAGAGTCACTCTAAGAGCCGGTCTTACTCCTCTACTATTTCGTATCCCTTTCTTGCTGCATCAACGTATTCGTCGGTGTCTATATTGGCGATGATGTCTTGCTGGACCCACTTCACGTAGGGCTCCCCGGTGAGTAGGTTCTTCCACTCCTTCTCGAGGTTACTTGGTTTTAGAATGAGAAACCATCCGTCCGTATATGGGTCTGCTATCGCGTGGGGTGGCGATGAAATTCTGTCGGGGTTTATTTCGACTATTGTTCCCGAGAGAGGCGCATAGAATGGACCTATGTATTTGACCGTTTCGAGTAACCCATAGGGTCCATCCTGTTTGAGTTCCGTCCCTTCAGGCGGAAGCTCTATGCTGTATGGTTGAGGATGCGCCTCATGCACCCTAATCATTGGGAGCGCTCCTAGGTGGTCAAGGCCGATTCTAACGTTTCCGTTCGGAAGTCGGACCACCCAGTTGTGTCCTCTCTTTTGATGGGAGTAATGTAGATCAAGTGGGAACTTAAGTTCTCCTATTATTGCTACCCTGCGCACCACTATAGCTCCACCCAGCGGTTTCTTGGGTTATGGATTACCCGAGCGAATGAACCATAAAGCGCTTAGCGTCAGGTCACGACCATGCGATGCGGAAAATGATCATCGCCTAGTGTGTCCGCGTTGTATAGTCCAGTTCTCTGAAATATATCTCCGCATATCCGCAGTTCAGGCAGATGTACGCATCTGCCGGAAAGTTTCTCCCGACTTCGAGGATTGAAGGGATCGAGACTTCCTTCAACTGTATTCTATCTGACTTGCATTTCGCACATTTTGTGACTTTCTGCAACTTGATTCACTCTCAATGATCTTTTCTACCTGCTTTGTTCCCCTATGCCTGTGGACGTATGGCTTTTCCCTATTGTTTCTCCGATTTGATATACTTTACTATTTCAGCGGCGACTCTTCCACAGTGTCACTCTTTCTTGTTTCCTTCCTGCATCTTACTATGTGCCCTAGTTTAAGTATCGTGTTTGCGATGTTGGTTGCGTTCAAGATAATCTGAGTCTTCTGAAGGTGGGGATCCCAGACACTTACCTTGAATGGTGATTTTGTTTCCATTAGCCGTGCAACTTCGTTGAGCCCCTCACTTGTTGTACTCGTCAGGCGAAGGGCTTGTAAGATGTCACGTGCTTCTCTGAGTTTCTCTAGTGGGTCGAAGCCAGCGTTCTCGAGGAGCGCTCTTGGAATGCCTTCCAATGCTGATGAGAATGCCTCCATAGCGAACTGCTCGCGTCCGCTTATCTTCCTGGCTTCACGCCTCAGTTCACTTGCCAATAGGAGTTCACTGAGGCCTCCACCTGGGACAATACGCGGATCCTTCGTTATTGCAACTAACGTTCTGATGACTTTGCGCATCGTTCGTTCGGTCTCATCAACAACGGAGTCGGTGCCTCCTCTGACGAGAATGCAAGTGCAACCCTTATGGGGAAGCCCTTCTAAGAAAACGAGTTTCGTTCCATGTATTTCCCTTTCTTCAACTAGACAGGCTTCTCCAAGATGGGTCTTCTTCAAGTAGTTGAGGTCGGTGATGATCGCTGCGCCAGTCAGTTCTGAGAGCGATTCCATGTCGTCATTTGGCACTGCCTCGACCACCATTATGTTTGAGTCCGTTAGGAGGCGCTTGGCTAGTTCCTCCATTCTCTTGGATGTGAGGACTACCCTTGCTCCTGATGATATGACTTTCTCAGCGATTTCCCTTGCGATGGTTGAAGCGCTCTTGAGATACTCTCTCAATGCTTTTGCATCCTGTATCAGTACCTTGGTTTCCCTTTGGAGTGTTTGGCGTGTGATACCCAACCAACAGTCTAACAAGGCGACCTTTGCCTGCTCGACGCGTTTCGGCATGTCCGGAGAGGCAACTTCTTTCTCGACGATGAAACCGTCAACAAGTTCGCTCTCCAAGGTGCCTGTACCAACTTTCTTTACCACTTTGACTTTCTTTGAATCGAATTCAGTAGTAATAAGCTTCCCATCGCTCGTTAGAATCCTCGTGAATGCTTCAAGAATAACATTGGCGATCCTAGCGTTGTCCTCATTGCTTTTCCCATCCCAACCAGCTTGAGGCAGATTCTGATGGATTATGGCGTTGATAATTCTGCTGAGCGTTTCTCTGTCATCAAGGTTGAGTTGAAATGATGACTTCCCAAGAACATCGGCAGCCAGTTTTGCTGAGGTTCGATAGCCTCTTGTGATGATTGATGGTTGCATTCCTTGATTGATCAGCTTCTCTCCTTGCGTCAGTAACTCGCCAACTAGGACTATTAGTGTCTTTGTCCCGTCACCGAAGTTCTTGGAGTGAGATTCGGCTGTTTCAACCAGTAGCTTGGCCACAGGATGGTTTGCGTATAGATAGCGGAGGATTGTTGCTCCGTCAGCTGTTGCCCTTGTGTCTCCGATGTTGTCCACCAGTAGCTTCATCATGCCATTTGGTCCTAGGGATTTTTTGATTAGTTCGGCAACTGCTTTGACCATAGAGATGTTTGTTCTTATCGCGTCGAGTGTTGCTGCTCTTTCGCCAGGTTGCCCATTCTTTCCGTTCTCTTCGGTATCCTTCTCTTCGCTGTACTCGGCGGCGACGATACCATCTATGGATAGTATTGTTGTCGCGGCTTCACACGCTGATTCAATTGCTTTTGCTTTCACCACGAGTGGTTCGTAGACATTGTGGCGAGACATATCGATTAGCTCAGTTCTTTCAGCTCCTATTCCCAGCATCTTCTCTCCTTTCTGGTGTCGAGCCCTTAATGGCAACAGAAGGGTCAAGACGTCACCACCACAGTTCCTAATTAACGTAACGGGTATCGAGTCGAGGGCGTCAGCAAACGCCATTGCAACTGCCCTATGTTTGCCCCCAAATCCAGTAGCGTGCGCTCTGAGTTTTACGGCGAGTTCAGCCTCAGTAGCGCCTCCCCCAGGAACGATTCGCTTGTCTCTGAACAGGTTCTTCAATGAACGAATGATAATAGTGACTATCCGCCTTGCTTCATCAACAACTGCTTCGCTGGGGCCCCTGATCAAGATCGTAACTGTCTTTGAGTCATGGCATCCTTCAATCACGACCATTTTCTTTTCTCCGAAGTCTCGCTCCTCCACCAGCTCAGCAGAGCCAAGATCCCGAGACGACAGATCAGGAATATCCGCTACGATGACGCCACCCGTTGCTTTCGTAAGTTGCCTCATCGCTTCTCTACTTATCCATTTGACTGCAAGGATTCCTTTCTCGCCGAAGTAGTGCCTAGTCAGCGGGTCCATGCCCCTCTCGCAAAAAACAACGCTAGCACCAGTTGAAACCACCTTCTCGAGTTTGTCTCTGATCAGTTGTGACTCATCGCCCAGTAGCTTGGTCAATCGCTTCGGATCTGACAGCTTGACCTGCATATCCCACTCCGTCTTCTCAATCTCAATGGGAGTTCTTAGCAGCGCTATTCTTGGATTCTTGGCGGATTTCACCGTGCCAAGTTCCACTTCCTTTTCAATCACGACGCCCCTCACTAGTTCGGTGTCATTCAGTGAACCCCCAACGACGCCCTTGATAATGATGTCCTTGTCGTCAAAGTATAGTTCCGATGAGAAATCTCTTCGAGATACGGCGTGCACCGCATCAGTGACTACCGATGAGAGTGACTGCATATCTTCACTCCCACTGAACCTGGAACTGAGCGCAGTTCTAATCAAGTCACTCAGCAATTGATTGTCAGAAACCTCAACTACTTTTCCCATTTCGTTCAGAAATCCAATTGCTGTCCTAGCACCTTCATTATATCCTCTAGCTATCGTGTTTGGGTGAACGCCTCTATCCAGTAGAGCTTCGGCTCTATTGAGGAGTTCACATGCAAGGATGATAGTTAGTTTGGTCCCGTCCCCGCAGTTTGCGCGCTGGGACTTAGCTGTCTCCAAGAGGATGTTTTGCGCAGGAGAGCGGTAACTTTGCCCTTCAAGTATTGCTACCCCGTCCGCGGTGATAGAGAACTCTTCCGAGTCCTTCAGTAATATCTTACTCACACCGTTCGGACCAAAGGAGGATCCGATGAAGTCGTTCAGCCACCTAGCGAGAGTGATGGCATCCTTCTGAACGC
>Ga0315309_1002606_pt1 | contig 10493 bp, 11 predicted proteins | sample TDP4_MG_FD_203080 | JGI IMG/M metagenome (GOLD analysis project Ga0315309, IMG submission 203080) | Freshwater sediment microbial communities from Lake Towuti, South Sulawesi, Indonesia - TDP4 | ecosystem: Environmental > Aquatic > Freshwater > Lake > Sediment | place: Indonesia: South Sulawesi...
CGGCTCGGTGCCGGACTTCGGAGCCGCGGAACACGGCGGGGTCAAGTTCGCCGACGTGCGGGAGGGTAGCCCTGCGAGCAAGGCGGGCTTCAAGGGGGGCGACGTGCTGGTGGAATTTGACGGCAAAAAGATCGATAACCTCTACGACTTCTCTTACGCCCTACGCGCCCGTAAGCCCGGCGACAAGGTCGTGGCCACCGTCCTGCGCGACGGAGAACGAATCACGCGCGAGGTAACCCTGGAAGCGCGAAAGTAGGCGCGGTTCACCGGCCAGCAGTTTCTGCTGCGGTTTTCCGGAAGCGGGCGAAGTAACCCGGTGGCCGAGACCTGTCTCCGCCTTAAGCTGTGGGAGTCCTGCAGGAGGTCATCTTGTGAAGACATACGTCTTCAAGGTCGCTATCGAGCTGGACGAAGATGTCTGGCACGCGCGAGTTCCCGAGCTCGAGAGCAGGGGCGCCGCCACATGGGGCAGCACAAAAGAGGAAGCCCTCAGGAACATCCAGGAAGTGGCGCGCATAGTAATCGAGGAGATGCTGGAGGACGGTGAACCGATTCCCGAAGGCATTGAGGTCCGTGCTGAACCTTTGGTCTCCGTTACCCTATGAGCGCGATCGACTTCAGCCGGTTGCGTTCGCTCAGCGCACGTCGGCTGGTCGCCGCACCGGAGCGCGACGGGTTCGTGCTTTCCCGCCAGTCGGGTAGCCACCGGCATCACAGGCACGCCGATGGCCGGCGAGTGACCGTTACTTTTCACCACGCCTCCGATACGTTTCGGTTCAAAACACTTCGCAGCATGATCGAAGTGCAGGCCCAATGGCAGTGGGAAGATCTTGCGCGGTTGCAGTTGGTGTGATGCGTTTGCTGGCCCTTCTGTGCACTATCACGCTGGTGGCTTGGGCTATTGCAGGTGCGGCTTTTGAAACCGAACCTTTGAAGTTCCTTATCTCCGTCGAACAGCAGGCGATTACCGCGCCCTATCCGGCTCGGCTGACACTGCACCTCTACAATGCAGGCCCGCAGCCCCTGTGGCTCTACCGGCGGGCGCGCGGCCAAGCCACAGAAGGATCCAGCGTGGGGGCTCGCCTCGAACCGACTGGGGCAGCGCGGGCCGCGGAAATCACCACGCCCGCGCAAGGCAAGTTCTTCGAAAGCGTGGGCCTCCCCCGTCCCAGACTGGTGAGGGTTGCGCCGGGCGAAGACTACACGGAGAAGGCCACACTGGAAATCAATCCCGCGCGCCGCGGTGCCAACGGCGAAGGCTCTCCGGTGTGGGGACGCTACCGGTTGTCCGTCACCTACCGGGCCAAGTATTCGAACGCCGACGACATCCAGAGGCTCTTGGACGTGATACTGTGGCAAGGGGAGGTCACAAGCAACACCGTCGAGCTTGAACTCCAGCCACCCTCTGGCGAGGGAACGATCACGGGCACGGTGCTGGATGTCCAGGGACGCGCATTGAGCGGCGCTTTAGCCACGCTGAGCGATCACGAAGACCGGCTGGTGAACCAGGTCTTGACGGATCTCGAGGGCCGCTTCTCGTTTGCCCACCTGCCATTCGGCGACTACTGGGTGACAGCGCGCCGGCCGGAGGCTACGGAGGATACGGTAGTGTTTCGGCATCTCCGCCTGGCGCCCAGCGAGCCGACGGGCACGCTCGAACTTGTCATGCTTCCGCGCGAGATCTATGAGCCTCAGGACCTGCTCCACAAGCCGGTGCTCTTTCGCGTGACGGATAGCGCCGGGCGACCGCTCGACAAGGCATCACTCGAAGCCATCTGGTCGAGCGGCACAGTGCTGGATAACGTCAAGGGCCAAGTTTTCGAAGACGGCACCGTGGCCCTGGAACTGCTTCCCGGCCGCAACTTCGTCACCCTCAAACGGCGTGGGTGCCCGAAAGAGGACCATCGGGGGGACGTGTCGCCGGGCGGCGGCATAGACGGTTTCAAGTTGACCTCCGAATGTGCAGAAAAAAGATGAACGCTGATAGACCTCTGGGCATGACTGCAAAGGCCCATAGAAGCGCAGCCGTGCACGACTTCAGATTCTCGGGGGACAAAGGACTGCCGTGAATTCAAAGCCAAGAAAATGGCGGAAGGCCGCTGTGCAGGCTGCCGCGGGATGCGCCATGGCCGCGGGTCTGCTGCTCCTGACCGTTTCCGGGCCGGGCCGCCCAATCCAACAAGCGCGCCCTGCGACCGGGCTTGCCGGCCGGGGTCCGGCGGTCCAGGGCACTCCTGACGACCCGCTGCGCGACCCGCGTGAAATTCACTTGCGCAACGTCAAGCAACTCACTTTCGGCGGCACAAACGCAGAAGCCTACTTCAGCTACGATGGCAAGCGGCTGGTTTTTCAGTCCACGCGCGAACCCTACAACTGCGACCAGATCTTCGTGGTGAATACCGACGGCTCAGACGTCCGCCTGGTCTCGACCGGCCAGGGCAAAACCACCTGCGCCTACTTCTTCCCTGACGGGAAACACCTTCTCTACTCATCCACGCATTTGACACGCCCTGAGTGCCCGCCTCGGCCGGATTATTCCAAGGGTTACGTCTGGGGGGCCTACTCGGCGTTCCAGATTTTCTACGCCACCGACACGGGGCAGATCGTGAAGCAGCTCACCACCGGTCCAGGCTACAACGCCGAGGCGACGCTCTCGGCTGATGGAAAGAAGATTGTCTTTACCTCCTTGCGCGCGGGCGACCTAGATATTTACTCGATGAATGCCGACGGCAGCGGCGTAAAGCGGCTGACGCGCGAGCTCGGTTACGACGGCGGGCCGTTCTTTTCACCGGACGGACGCTGGATTGTCTATCGCGCCTATCATCCGACAGCGCCGAAAGACGTGGCCCGCTACAAGGAGTTGCTGGCGCAGGAGCTGGTCGAACCCATGCAGATGGACCTCTACGTGATGCGTGCTGACGGCTCGCGCCAACGCCAGATCACGCGCCTGGGCGGCGCCAGCTTCGCGCCCTTCTTCTTCCCCGACAGCCGGCGCATCATCTTCGCGTCGAACTACGAGAACCCCGGCACGAGCCAGTTTGAGCTGTACGCCATCAACCGCCACGGCACACGCCTGGAGCGCATCACCTTTGCCGGGGGCTTCAATTCCTTCCCCATGTTTTCTCCCGACGGCCAGCAACTGGTCTGGGCATCCAGCCGCAACGCGCAGCGGCCGCGGGAAATCAATATCCTCATTGCCGACTGGGTTCCCTGAGCGTGTGTGTCGCACCGGTCCCGCCGCCTACGCCGGTCTGATCAGCAGGGAGGCTGTGTCCGCTTTTCTCTCTGCGGTCGCGGGCCGCTGCTACAGCCTGTATCCCTGGATATCCAGATTGGTGAGGCCGGCGGCGCGGGCCCAATCCACCGCCTCCTGATACTCCTGGCGGGTGATTCGCCGCGCGATCTCCGGATACTTAGTGGCTTTATACACCGGGGTGTACTGCGCCATGATGTTGACGTAGGTGTCTTTGGGCAGGTTCTGCGCGATCCATTCGACCGCTCGCTTCGTCCCGGCAACCCCATTGGGCATGACCAAGTGCCGGATCATCAAGCCCCGGTACATCAGCCCGTCCGCGGCGGGTTTAGCCACACCCACCTGGCGATGCATCTCGAGTAACGCCGCTTGGGTGACATCGGGATAAGTTTCCGCGCCCGAGGAATACTTAGCCGCCATGGCAGAGTCTGAATACTTGAAGTCGGGCAAATAGATATCCACGATGCCGTCGAGCTTCTTCAGGATCTCCAGCCGCTCCCAGCCGCAGGTGTTGTACACCAACGGCAGCCGCAAACCCTGGTCGGCCGCCACGTCCACGGCGCGAAGGATATGCGCCGAGTAGTGCGTGGGCGTGACCAGGTTGATGTTGTGGCAGCCGATCTTTTGCAGGTGGAGCATCATGGCCGCAAAACGTTCGATGCTCTCCGGCTCGCCTGCCCCGCCCTGGCTGATTTGCCAGTTGATGCAAAACACGCAGCGCAGGCTGCAATTGCTAAGAAAGATGGTTCCCGAACCCCCTCGCCCCACCAGCGGCCGTTCCTCCCCGAAATGCGGGTGAAAAGCCGCGATTTGGAGTTGGGAAGTGGATTGGCAGAATCCCTTTTGCCCCCCCAGGCGATTGGCGCCGCACTGACGCGGGCAGAGCCGGCAACTTTTCATGATGCCCCAGAGTTCGTCGGCACGCTTCTTCAACTCGCCGCTGCGGTGCAGGCGCCAATACGCGGGTTCGAAGTCCGGATCGATTTTCGCCGCCCTTGCCACGGCGCGGGGGTTTTGCCTGCCACGCTCCGCGCCCGATTCCTGCTCCTTCGCACACGCGGCCAAGGCCGAGGTAACCGCGGAGCTGAGTCCTGCCACCGCCAGCGAGAAGCAGGATTGAATCAACTGCCTTCTGGATTGCCCCTTCATGTGATCACCCTCGCATTGCCGTTCCACCGGGCCACGGGTTTCTCTTGTTGTCTCTAATTGAGCAGAAGTCTTCGAGCATTAGAGTTACCTGGCTACAGGCATCGCCGCACGCGACCTCCTGCTCGTTCTATTCTACTCTCTCCAGAAACACCTGACAGGTAACACCTCCGGGGGGCAAGTCTCCCCCGCTGAGGATTCGTTGGCCGAAGGAAGCGAATCTCGACGTCCGCCTCATGCCGGAGGAAGTGGCTGCAAGGTGATCGAGGCTACTTGAATTCGATGCCCTCCCGCCTGGCGCGTTCGTTCAGGAGCTCCCTAAGAACCCGGGCTTTACCTTTGGCATCGTCCGGCAGGATCTTCGCCCCCCTGGCTCTCCGCTTCGCTTCGCTCAGTGCACTTGCCAAGCTGGGGGGATCAAGCAACGCTGTGGCCCGGCAATAGAAGCTCCTTGATCTGCCATCATCGAAATTCGCGAGCATCGTCCTTAAGAGTTTCATTCGTTCCTTCTGCTGTTCTACGAACGGGGCTATCCCTTGGGCCTTGATGAAGTATAGATTAGGCAAGAGCTTACTGTTGGGCGGGTACGACGGACTCCCCAAGACCTGGTACTCCTCGGGAGGCCTGAATTTGGCGCACGGAAATTCCGGGCATTCACCGCAGACCTCGAGTTTCCTTGTCTTCACGCCGCACGTGATGAAGGAGCACGAGGGATGCTTGTTGAAGAAACCAGGACCGCAGCATCCCGGGCACCTCGATTTCCCCGCCGTGTAGTATCTGGGGCAGAGGCCACAATCGAGACCGCATACACCAATGGTTGGGTAAGCTTTGCGGCGGCCAGTCATGTCGTTCCTCCCTTGGGAGCGTTCGCTCCACACCTCCGACGCCGGGCGCGGCGGTGAGGACACCGTCGCGACAGCAGCCTCTCTAGTTGACCAGCACCATCCGGTAACGGGCCTGGTTACTGGTGACGCGGGCGACGGCGGCGTTAGCTTCGGCCAGCGGCGTCACTTCCACCTTCGCCATGATGCCATGCCGGCCAGCGAAGTCGAGCATTTCGGTCATAGCGGCCCGGCCGCCGACTGGACTCCCGCAAATGGTCCTCTGCCCCAGTACGAGCGGAAACGGGGAAACGGTGATCGGCACGGGCGCGCCGCCGAGCACGCACAATTTGCCCTTGGGGCGAAGGAGATTAAACAGCGCGTTCCAGTCCATGCCGACACTTGTGGTGGCAAAGAGAAAGTCAAGGCTCGTGGCGGTCTTCGTCATGGCTTGGGCATCGCTGCTTACTACAAAGTGTTGCGCGCCGAATTGCCGCGCTTCAGCCTCCTTGGCCGGCGTGGATGAAAATGCCGTAACCTCACAGCCGAAGGCCCGAGCGAATTGCAGCGCGAGATGCCCCAGACCCCCAATGCCTATAACGCCTACCTTCATCACGGGCGTCACTCCAAAAACGCGCAACGGTGTGAAGACGGTGACGCCACCGCAGAGGAGTGGGGCGGTAGTTGCGGAGTCGAGGCTATCCGGAATTGAGAACACAAAGTGGCTGTCCACGCGGATGCGTGTAGCAAAGCCGCCGTAGCCGGCCACGCAGGTGGGTGCCGCCTGGAGGCAGAGATTCTCCTCGCCGCGCACGCAGTAGTCGCATTCCAGGCAAGCGCCACGCTGCCAGCCAACGCCGACGCGCTGCCCCATCCGCAGGCTCTTGACGTTGGCTCCCAGGGCACGTACGGTGCCGATGATTTCGTGGCCCGGCACCAGCGGATACGAGCTCATGCCCCAGTCGTTGTCGATGAGATGCAAATCGCTGTGGCAAATACCGCAGTGCGTGATGCTGATCTCTACCTCGCACGGCTTGAGCTCTTTCGGTTCGTATTGAAAGCGACGCAAGGGTTCTTTCGCGGCCATGGCTGCCCAGCAATCGATTGGCATTGTCATTCCTCCACGCAGATGAGAATCGGGGCACCAGCCTAGCACCGGCGCAAGGACTTGTCGACCCGACTGCTTTCCCCGCCTCGCGGTGCCCGCCAGTTTTCCAAACCTCGGCGGGATTCGCTGCGGCAATCCGGCCCGGAAAGCTATAAGATGGCGCGATGATGAATCTCCAACTCGAACCGGCGGATATCTTCCTGACGCGGAAACGCGGATTCGGGAGTTGGGCAATTCGCTTTTTCACCCGGCACATTGGTGAGTCGCGTACTGAGGTCAGCCACGTGGGCGTGGTCGTGGAGGGCGGAAGCTTGGAGAAGGCCTGGATGGTAGAGGCGCGCGAGCGCGTCCGGCACCGCCTCCTCTTCCGGCATTACGGCAGGAAGAGGAAAATCGACGTGGCTATCTTCCGGCCGCTTCACCTCACGCCGGCGGAGCGCACGGTCATCGTCGAGACCGCTCTACGCTACGTGGGGAAGGAGTACAGCTACTTCAAGATCCTACTCCACCTGATGGATTGGGTGTTGCAGGGTGCTTACATTTTCCGGCGGCTGGGCGGCATCAACGACTATCCAATCTGCTCCTGGCTGGTCGCGCAGTCCTACGCCAAGGCCGGCGAGACGTTCGGTGTTCCGCCCGGGGCGGCGAGCCCCGACGACATCTGGGATTACATCACCGCGCATCCCAAGAAGTACCAGATGTTGCACCCGTTGGCGCCACTCGTCCCGCCGCAGCAATGATGGCAATCGACCGCACACGCCATCGCGTGCGCACGGGAGGTAACCGATGCCACCAACATGCAGGTTAGTGCTAGCCATGATTCTCCTGGGTGCCTTGCCGGGCTTTGCCCACCAGAAAGTTGCCTCACGAAAGCAGACTCTGCCCGCCACCCCGCCGTCGCGCCAGGAGGATATCGCGAAGGCCGCCGAAGCCTTGCGTCCGCAGCTCATTGAGTGGCGCCGCGATTTTCACCAGCACCCAGAACTTTCGAACCGTGAGGAGCGCACTTCACGTTTGGTAGCCGAGCGGCTGCACGCTATGGGTCTGGATGAAGTGCGGACGGGCGTGGGCAAGTACGGCGTGGTGTCGCTGCTCAAGGGAGCGAGACCCGGCGCCGTGGTCGCGGTGCGCGCCGACATGGACGCGTTACCCATCGAAGAGACGCTTGCCGTGCCGTACAAATCACAGAATCCCGGTGTCAAGCACGCTTGCGGACACGACGCGCACATGGCAGTGGAACTGGGAGTGGCGCAGATCCTCTCGCGCCTGCGTGACCGGATCTCGGGCACTATCAAATTCATTTTTCAGCCCGCGGAGGAGGGCGCGCCCGCCGGGGAAGAAGGCGGAGCAGCACTTATGATCCAGGAAGGCGTCCTGGAAAATCCGCGGCCGCGGGCCATCTTCGGTTTGCACGTCATGCCCACGCTCGAGGTCGGCCTGGTCGGAGTCAACTCCGGCCCGGTGATGGCCTCCTCCGATAGCTTCGTCATCACCATCCGCGGCAAGAAGGTTCACGGCGCCTACCCGCATGAGGGTATTGACGCCATCGTTGTGGCCGCCGAGTGCGTCACGGCTCTGCAAACCATCCGCAGCCGGCGCGTAAACGCCGTGGAGCCGCTGGTAATCTCAGTGGGAATCATGCAGGGCGGAAACCGGTTCAACATCCTCGCCGATGAAGTACGGCTGGAGGGCACTGTGCGCACCATGAGCGAAGACGTGCGGTTCCGCGTGCCGGAGTTGATGCGCCAGACGCTCGCGGGGGTCACCTCTGCCTATGGCGCGACGTTCACGATGGACTATCGAGAACGCAGTGCTATTACCTATAACGACGCGCAGCTCGTGGAAGAGACCTTGCCGGTGATGCGGCGCGTGCTGGGCGAAGCGAACGTCATCTTCCCTCCCCCGCAGATGGGGTCGGAAGACTTCTCCTACTATCAGAAAGTTGTCCCGGGCTTTTTCTACTTTCTCGGCGTCGGCAACAAGGCCCGCGGTCTCACCGCTATGATTCACACTGCCGAGTTCGACATCGATGAGGACAGCCTGGTCGTCGGCACGAAGGTGATGGCGAACGTGCTGCTTGATTATCTGGGGCGCCACGTCAGGGAGCACTGAGGTTTCTGAGTTATCTCGCAGTTCGTGGGCGCGCTTTGTGGGGTGGAACCCTCAAATGGGGGCAATCTTCGTTGGGAGGCAGCGCGGAACTAGAGTCGATAGATGTAAGCGTCCTCAAACACCACGTCCTGCATTCTTCCCCCGCGTCGCACGCGCGCCGATCCCGTGCGCTCGATGGCCACGCGCAGATCCTGAAAATCCGTCCCCCTCTCGGATAAAACGGAAATGTCATCCAACGAAATTCTTGAGGCCGGCAGCCGCGCTAGCTCCCGCTGCACATAACGGTAAGCTTGAAGGGGACCCTTTTGGTCAACGAACCGCGACACAATGAAAAGCCTCCACCTCATGTTCTCAGGCAGGTAATACCAGACAGCCGCGGACACCGGGAACCGGCGCTTCACGAGCGCCTCGATCAGTGCCCTTCCGTCCTGGAGGGCTTCAGCTACCAGTGCCGTCTTATACATTGCAGCACTCCGTGGTCGGCATCGAGGACAGCATTTAGCATGTCTCGTGCCTTGTTTTCGCCGTGGAACTCGTATCGGCTTTTCTCGGACCAGTCCCTCACCACCGACCAGTTTAATCCGAATTGGTTATCGTCATCCACTTCTCTGTCGAAAATCGGCTTGAGATTCGCCTTGTCGACGAGAGTCTCCAGGTTATGGGAATAGACCTTGCTCACAAACCCCGGTTCGGGTGGAAAGTCGTGCTCCTTGGTTTGCTTTGCTATACATGCCTTTAAGGCACATTCAACGATGTAACCTGCCAGGTAGTAGGCAGCGTCGGCCCTGCCATTGTCGAGCAGTGTCTTCGCATCCTCCAACCGGGCCTGCGCCAGCTTCTGCAAGTCCTTTCTATCCATGGCCTCGCAATATACCCCTCCCCAGCCGGGGATAGCAAGGCAGATGCTGGTCAAGTCAGGTCTGGCAAAGAAGTCGCCCAGGGCAAACGCAGGGTCATCATCGAGGTGGGACGCTGACAAGAAATCCGAGTATTGACCGAATTCCGCTCGTGCCTTAGTGGCCCGCCGTCGCAGGTCGCAATGAACGTCGGAAACGCGGAAAGACGAGGCGCGGAGCCCAGGCTTGCCGGGCATGAGTCCGCCAAGTCACGTCAGCTCTTCCATCACCTCATCGAGCACGGCCTTGGGCGGGCGGACGCGGGATTGGGGCAGGGTGGCCAGGGGCTCGTCCACCAGGTTCAGCAACTCCAGGAAATCCTTGCTCTTGGTATCCACATAGAACAGCCCCGTCACAATCTCGCCCTTGTCGTGAGCCTCGCTGAGCACGCGCAGGGCCTCAGTCTTGTTCGTGGGGTTGTAGTCCGTGGCCAGTTTCTTGAGCAGGAGCCGCGAGCCATCGTGCATGGTGATTTCGCTGGTGGTGCCGGGCTCATAGTCCACGGAAATGTCCTGGAAGAACGGCACAAAGCTCACGTCGGCGAGCGGCTCATCGTGGTCCTTGACGTAGCTGTAGCTTTTGGTCGAACCCTCGTGATCGTTGAAGGTGACGCAGGGCGAAATCACATCGAGTATGGCCGTACCGCGGTGGGCGATGGCGCCCTCGATGAGCGCCAGCAACTGCCGCTTGTCGCCGGAAAAGGAGCGTGCCACGTAGGTCGCGCCGAGCAGGATGGCCAGCGCGCAGGTATCGATGGCGGGCAGGTCGTTCACCACGCCGGTCTTGAGCTTGGAGCCGAGGTCCGCCGTAGCGGAGAACTGCCCCTTGGTCAGCCCATACACGCCGTTATCCTCGATGATGTAAATCACCGGCAGGTTCCGGCGCATCAAGTGGACGAACTGGCCGATGCCGATGGAGGCTGTGTCGCCGTCGCCGCTCACGCCAATTGCCACGAGCGTCCGGTTCGCCAGCATCGCGCCTGTGGCGATCGACGGCATCCGCCCGTGCACCGCGTTGAAGCCGTAAGCAGTGCTCAAGAAATAGGCCGGGCTTTTGGAGGAACAACCGATGCCCGAAAGCTTGGCCACGCGGTGCGGTTCGACGCCGAGTTCGTAGAACGCCTCGATGATGCGCTCCGAGATGGCGTTGTGGCCGCA
>Ga0315309_1002607_pt1 | contig 10488 bp, 11 predicted proteins | sample TDP4_MG_FD_203080 | JGI IMG/M metagenome (GOLD analysis project Ga0315309, IMG submission 203080) | Freshwater sediment microbial communities from Lake Towuti, South Sulawesi, Indonesia - TDP4 | ecosystem: Environmental > Aquatic > Freshwater > Lake > Sediment | place: Indonesia: South Sulawesi...
GTCCGCCACCTCGGGTAAAGGTCCTGTTCCCTTGGCAACCACTGCCTTGAGGTTCTTGGATCCCATCACTCCGCCGTAGCCCCCGTATCCCGCTCCGTGCATCCAGTAGGCGTTCACCGCAGCTACTCTGGTTCTGTTTTCTCCTGCCGGTCCTATGTAGAGGGCGCCTGGCTCCTTCCACTCCCCGTGTTGTGGAGCCCTTTTCTCGAGTTCCTCTCTTCCCTCCTTAGTCAAGATCTTCAGGGTTTCCTTTCCATCCTTGCCCCACAAGTGACTTGCATCCTTGATCTCGGCTTTAGAATCCGTGATAAATATGTAAACTGGCTTTTCGGCTTTTCCAGTGATGACGAGACCGTCGTATCCCGCGCACTTTAGTTCAACTGAAAACGCTCCACCGATCGTTGAGCCGACTATGCCATTACTCTGTGGAGACTTTCCCGATACGCATATTTTGCTTCCAGGGAAGAATCCAGTTAAGGGGCCGGTTAGAAGGAGTAGTATGTTCTCCGGCCCAAGCGGATCTATGGTCTCCCACCGATCACCGAGTCGATCCCACAGTATCTTAGCGGCTAGGCCCCTTCCGCCAATATACTGGCTTAAGGTCTGCTCATCAAATGTTATGTCCTTCATCTTCTCTGTGTAAAGGTCAATCTCCAAAAACTTACCAGCATACCCACGCATCTTAGATCAACTCCTTACCTTTCTCACCATATAAGTTGATGACCAAGTCCCGTGTTACCTCTTCTGGCCTTTTGGCGTAGAGCTTGTACGAGTGGGTTTCCAGTTTTTTAACGGTCCATAAGGCATCAAATTGAGCCTCGTTGCAAACTTTCACGCACTGAGGTTCTCCTCCACACAAGTCGCATATCAAGGCATAGTTCTCGGTTGGATGTAGATGTGGAACCCTCCCAGGGCAAGCGACGATGCACAACCCGCAGCCCGTGCATTTTTCTTTATCGACTAAGACTGCTTCCGTTTCTTTACTTATTGATAGAGCGTTTTCTGGACAGGATTTAACGCATGGGTAGTCGTGGCATTGAGCGCAGAAGTGAGGAATCTCTGCTCCAGGAACCAGCATAAACACCCGTATCCTCGAAGCATCAGGCCAGACCTTCTTCTCATGAAAAAGGGAGCAAACAATCTCGCATCTTCTACACCCACTGCACTTCATGTAGTCTCTGGCTATCCAGAAAACCCCTTTAACACTCAACTCCTCACGTCTCCTTTCAGGAACGAAAATAAGTTGTATTTCTTACTTTTATTTAAAGCAAACTATAACTATGCTATGCTCTCATGCTTCTACGTAATTTTTTGTTTTATTAACCACTACGCGTGCTCCTTAATTCCTTTCTCCAACGAATATTGTGGTTTATAACCCAGCTCCTGATGGGCGCGAGTAATGTCAGCTGGTCCTCTAATCGCTGTTTGACGTAGAATTTCTTCCAAAATTCTGGGCATAATAACCTTAATACTTAAATATCTAAGAGCGTTAGTGGGATAATTGGTGGGAGAATGGTTGAGGAAGTTATAGTAGATAAAAAGGGTAGGATCGTTATTCCAAGACAGCTACGTGAAGGATTGGGGTTGCATGAAGGAGCAAAAGTTCGGCTGACACTGGAAGAAAGGAAGATAATTATAATGAGGCCGGTGGCCCCCGAAGAGTTCATTCGTGAGATGGAGGGCTGCATCAAAGAGGGCTCACCCATCCCTGAAATCGATCCCTTAGAGCTCAAGAAGATCTGGGAAAGGCTATGATTTACGTTGATGCCAATTATTGGATCTATTGGTTTGATCAGCGCTTACCAGAGCATAGGTATGTTCTGGAGCCCATGAGAGACGCCATTCATGAAGGCATCGTCTTAAATGTTGTTACGCTTATAGAAGTTGCCCATTATTTTCGCCACTTGCCAAGAGAAGACTTCCGAGGAAAGCTTGAAAGGATACAAAACTTAGCTACATTAACGCTTGTGAGTTTAGATATAGATCTAGTCGAGCTCGCATTTGAACAGCTCATAAAATATGCCAAAACTGGAATTGGTGGCCGAGACAGTGTAATTCTAGCAACAATGAAAGCCATGGGCGCTAAAAGAATAGCCAGCCACAACGAAGTCTTCACAAGAATTAAGGGCTTAGAGGTTATTGACCCCATCCCAAAGGGACGAAAAAAGTAATTTAACGACAGCAATGATTTATTGATATAATTCCTTCGCCACCCCGTTTAGATCTAGTTTAAGAAGCGTTTCTTTTAATGGAATTCCAGTTTTTTGGTCCCATCCTCTGGCTTCGTAATATTCGTCTAGCATCTTATTGAGATCTTCTGGTTTAATGATCATCCCTTTGGAAACTCCTTCTGGAATCGGCTCTTCCACAAACCTTCGAGGTAGCCAGTCGTCCTTGCGTCTAATACCCTCCCTAACATTGAAGGCTCTTTCAAGCGTCCATATTCTTTCCCCAGCCCTTTTCACGTCTGCCAACGAGAGGTTCATGCCAGTTATCACGTTGATGCACCTTTGATGCATTTCCGTAACGTCGAGCAGTCCCACAATGACCTCCATCAATTGGCACAAGATGATCGAGTCCATGATCGACTTCATGTCATTAATGTTCTTGGCGAATCTGCCCTTTCCCTCTATGGTCTTCCTATCCACTTTACCTGTCCTTTCCGCAGTCGGCCTACTGTCATGATGGCTGCCTCCCCTGGTTCCCGCGGCATATCCAATAGCATTACCCGGCAGCCCTCTAGCGGAATGTCCAGCGATTTCGCAACCCTTACTATGCATAGCATATTTTTCTGAGCCTCTACCTATTTTTTCCGCTGCTCTCTTCACCCCTTCAGCTAGGATGTCACCTAGCCCTTCTCTATTCCCGATCGCCTCAACCATCTTTACTACGGCTTCGTGATTGCCAAACCTTAGGTCTAAACCACCCGTATCTTTCTTGGTGAGAATCCCGTTTTCATAGCATTCCATGGCGAACCCGATGATTAATCCAGTTGATATGGTGTCGATTCCATATTCGTCACAAAGTCTGTCGGCTCTAGCTACTGATTCAACGCAGTCGTTGCCCAGAATGGATCCTAGGGAAAACAAGGTTTCATATTCTGGACCCTCATCTATGGTATTCGCATAAGGTCCTGCTCTAACCACACTATACTTGGTGCAGTTAATTGGGCAAGCGAAGCAGGCCTTCGACTTAACCACGATTTTCTTCCTCACAGCTTCTCCGCCGATGTTCTCCGCTCCTTCAAAGACTTCAGCTTGCCAGTTCCTAGTACCCAAGATACCCAGGTCATTATTGGCGGTTAACACGCCTGGCGTACCATACTCAGGGAGGGACCGTCCCGTTCCAGGGTTCGCTTTAATGCTCTCGATCAGCTCGTTCGCAAACGCTTCCACTGCTTCAATGTCTGGCACACGTATACTTCCGGATCCTCTGACCGCTATCGCCTTTAGGTTCTTAGAACCCAAAACCGCCCCATGTCCGCCCCTACCTGCGGCTCGCACCCCAAGAATAGTGCAAGCAACCCTAACCAGCTTCTCACCAGCGGGTCCGATACAAGCGATCTTGGGCTCCTCTGTTCCCAGCTCCTCCCAAACCAGTTTTTGCGATTCAAACGTCGTCTTGCCCCAGATGCCTGAAGCATCCCTAACCTCCACGTTGCCATCGTCTATCCACAGGTACGCTGGCTTCTCCGCTCTTCCCTCCACGATGATCCCGTCGAAGCCGGCATATTTCAACTCAGCGCCGAAGTGCCCGCCAGCGTAACTGTCGAAGAACAACCCCGTTAGAGGCGACTTAGTGAACAACCCAATTCTAGCCGCCGTAGGAATGATGGTACCAGTGACTGGACCTGTCATAAAAACAACCTTGTTTTCCGGACTAAAGGGGTCAATCCTCGGCTTTACCTCATCGTATAGAATTCTAGCTCCAAAGCCGTTTCCGCCGATATAGTTTCGTGCAAACCCCTCACTGATGGGCTCGCTCCTAGATTTTCCTTCTGTCAAGTTTACTCTGAGGATTTTACCCACATACCCTCCGTACTTGAATTCTTCACTCATAAAGATTCACCACCCTGAGTCTGGGAAGTTACGCCCTCAAGCCAAATCTTCGCGAGTTTCTTAGCTTCCTCCACACCTTTCCCTGGTACTGCGCTTATACGTATGGCCCCAGGAACACAATACTTTATGCACGCTGGCTTCCCCTCGCATAGGTCGCACAGAAGAGCTACCCTTTTTTCAGGATGGAGTCGCACTGCGTCGAATGGGCAAACGTCCACGCAAACACCGCAGCCCGTGCACTCTTCCTCCTTTACCATCAAGATCGATGTCTCGGGATCCCGAACGATGGCATTTACTGGGCAATTCTGCTCACAATTCGCTGGGTTGCACTGTCTACACACCCTCGGCACCACGATCTCAGGCAAGTCAATCAGGGTTATCCAGATTCTGGACAACCTGCTTGGACCGAACTTTCCTTCGTGCTTCATGGAGCAGGCAAGCTCGCACAAGCGGCAACCAGTACACTTATCTAAATCGATAAACAAACTTCTTTGCAAGGCTAACCCAACCACTGAATTGAAATGCTTGTATACACTACAAAAAAGCTTTGCGGGTGAAAAACGTGGTGAAGGTGAAGCTCTTTGCGAATCTCAGGGATGCCGTGGGGAAAGCAGAGATAGATGTCAACGTCAGGGAAGGCGCCACTCTTCGAGACTTGTTGACGGTAATGATGAAGCGTTATGGAGCAAGGTTTGAGAATGCCATCAAAAACACGAAAACGGGCGAACTCACCCCATTCTTAATTAGAGTAAACAACAACGTTTACCCATCTACTGAATTAGATGTTAAACTTCAAGGAAACGAAGAGGTCGCCCTTTTAATACCCGTATCCGGGGGATAACGCAAACGTCAATAAGAAAGTAGGTAGCGGTGAAATTAATTTATGCTCACGTATTCTCTTCTTTAAAAGATTTTAAAAAGGGGATGATTACTTACTTTAGGTCTTGTTCCCAGCTTTCTGGCTGCATAAGCTATGATGGCGTCGGTCATGGCGCAGGCGGGATAAACAGTTTCAGCGAACCCGATGGGACCATAAAGGATGAAGTTGGCGTAGGTCATCATGTTTATGATAGCAGAGCCGGCGAGGCAGGCATGGTAAGCGAAGGGCTTGTATTCTTTCTTCACCCTCTTCCAAGTCATGATGGCGTTTGATGGCCCACAACCCGTTGGCAGTCCATACTCACTTTTTACGAGGTATATTGCCTTGGCGGCGTATCCTATACTTGGCACGTCAAGCACAGCCGTGTCAATGAGAAGATTCCTTATGCCCGCTTTTTCCGCTGCTTCCAGCAACCCCATTTGACCTTCATAGCCCCTCAAGATTTCCAGTCGTCCATCTGGCCAGACGTTTCGGGGGTTGTAAGCCATGAGCACCGCGGACTCCACGTTGAGTTCCTTCAACATGGAAACCTCTTCAGGCTTAACATGGTAATCTAAAGAGTTGTATATCGCCCTATCTTTCAGTCCGACCTCGACGGCGTGCTTCATGGCAGGTATCCGAACTTCGGCTGATGGTCCGTCTACCAAAAATGGAGCCTTAGTGACCTTCGACACAAAATCAATGTATTTAATTAGGGCTTCCGAATTTAAGCCCACAACGTCAAGTATAAAGGGGTTTCCAGTTTTGTCAAAGAGCTCCTCCTGCCTCTTAATCAAAGACTCGGCAACATCCTCATTAAACTCGCCCCTTAACGGGTCCGAAACAACCCTGTGCTTTTCGTAGAAGATGCTTCCAATCAAAACTGTGGGGTATTCGCCGGGCTGTCCACCCACCTTCACACCAGCTATATCGAAAACCCTTTGCTCCCTTTCAAACCTAAACATACTAAATCCCGATTTTAATTAAAGGAGATGCTGATATAATGTTTCCCTTAATTTTTCGACTCCTTCATAGCCGAATTCGTGTATTCGAGTTTCTAAATCATTAATATAGTGAACTATGATTATTTTAAGTGGTGAAGAAGATAAATGAGCGCATATTTACAGCAGTCCTTAAAAGAGATTCAAAAGATGGTTTCAGAACTTGCTGGTGTTGAAAGCATTAGAAACATTGTTGTCAAAGCGTTGAGTTCAGGAGTTAATCCAATAGACGTAGTGGACGCTATGAGCAGGGGATTAGAAGACGTGGGAGAGAGGTATGAAAGAGGAGAATATTTCCTTTCAGAACTAATTATGGCGGGAATCATAGCTAGTGAAATTACAAACATATTGAAACCTCATTTAGAGAAGTCGGCAGAGAAGCCAGCTGGAAAGGTAGTTATTGGAACTGTTAAGGGTGACTTACATGACATAGGTAAAAATATCGTTATCGCCATGCTTTCTTCCGCAGGTTTCAGGATCGTTGACCTTGGAATCGATGTTCCATCTGAGAAGTTCGTGGATGCTGTAAAGAGGGAGAAGCCTGATATTGTGGCGATGTCTTGCCTCTTAACCATCGCCATGGACGAAATGAAGACCCTAATTGATAAACTTAAAGAAGCCAGTTTAAGGGGAGGCGTAAAAGTCATGGTCGGGGGTAGACCAATAACACCACAATTTGCCGAGGAAATTGGAGCTGATGCCTACGGTAGCAACGCTGTTGAAGCTGTCAAAATAGCTAAAACTTTGATTAGCAGAGGTGGATGCGCATGAATAGAAGGAAAAGAGCGTTAAAAGCTCTCCACATCGAAGAGCCAGACAGGGTTCCAATCACAGAGATGGATATCGATGTCCCCCATTTGGAAGCGTTAACTGGAAAAACATTCACTGGTGAGGTGTCACTACAAACTTCGGTTTCAGCTGACCGAAGAATGGAGGCAATTAAGGTTGAGATTAAGACGGAATGCTACAGAAAGCTCAAATTCGACGTGATTACATGTGATCTTTCTGCTCCAGATGGATGGAAATCTGTAAGGAATCCGGATGGAACTATAACTGATGAATGGGGAAGAGTTTTAATCCACGACTCTCGATGTAAAACATGGTTTCCTTATCGCAGCATATTCCAAACTCCCGAAGACTTTGAAAGCTTTTCATTTCCAGACCCACACGCTGCTGGACGTACTTTCGGTGTAGAGTATATGAAGAAAATCGTTGGAGATGAAATGGCTGTAGCTGCCTTTATAAGAGATCCTTTTGCCCATGCTTGGGAAATGTTTACGCCCATAACCTTCGTCAAGTGGATGTATGCAGAACCCCGAATCGTAAGAAAAGCCATAGAGAAACTAACAGATTTCAATGTTGAGATCATAAAACAACTCGCCGACCTCGGAGTAGACTTCATCATTAGTGGAGGAGACTACAGCGAGAAGAAGGGACCAATGGTTCCAGTGAAATACTTCAGAGAGGTCGTCTTCCCAGGTCTGAAGAAGCAAGTTGAGGCTGCACACAAAAAGGGGATCAAATTCATTAAGCACACTGACGGAAATGTACATCCACTCGTAGATGATTTAGCGAACATAGTTGACGGTTTACACTCCCTTGACCCATCAGCTGGCGTGGACATAGGCGAAGTTAAAGCAAAGTATGGAGATAAACTCGTGTTAATGGGCAACGTGGCTGTGGACAGCCTAGCCAGAAAAACGAAAAAAGAAGTAGTAGATGAGACAAAAGAATGTATACGAAGGGCATCTCCAGGCGGAGGACACTTCCTAACTTCAAGCAACTCATGGTATACTGACGCAAAACTGGAAAATTGCCTAGCCATGGTCAAAACAGGAAGAAAACACGGGAAGTACCCAATAAGCATCTTTAATGAATTATACTGAAGATGCTTATCTAAGAAACCTATGGTGATCGCTTAAATGTTTGAGTTTATTTAAATATTTACTATCATTAAAATTGGTGATTATTTGAGGCTTGCATCCAAAACTAAGGAGAGAATCGTGAGAAAGCTTCTCGAATACGATTCAGACATAGTTGAGATCGTTCAGTTTGGGTCCTCAGCATATATGCCTAAGCATGCGAGAGACTTGGATTTACTCATTTTCACGAAGAATAGGAAGGAGTACATGGGCTACGTTGATAAAATCTTAGAAGTCGATTTGCCATATGATGTGGATGTGATAGTGAATCAACTTGGCGAGAAGCTGAAGAATAAACATCTCATCATCTCGGCTTTTGCTTCAAACCGGCTGCTTTACGGTGATGGAAGTCATCTAAGGGAAGCATTCCGCAATTTTGACCCGAGAATCGAGGATGCATATGAGGTGTTGAAGTCTGCAGATAACCATGCTAAGGATGCTCCGAATCAAACAAGCGAGGGACTTAGAGACAGGTACGTGAGGCTTGCCTTCAATGAATTGTTCGATGCGGCTAGAATCGCAAGCATGGCTTATCTTGCAACCGAAAATACGCGATGGGGTAGAATTAAGAGCCGATTACCAAAATCCTATGGAAGGAAATTCGATGAATTCATCCGAAAGCTTCACGTCGATTACTTCTATCAAGGTAACTATCCGAGAGACTATGATGAGGAGTTCAAGAATTGGTATGAGAAGGTTGAACAATACATAAAACAGCTTGAAAGTAACTTGAAAAAGAGAAGTCAATGATGAGGTTTGTGTTCAATCCCGTGCTTGAATTACGGAATCAATGACTCATAAATCCAAGATCTATACACTAAAGGAGTTGAAGTATGTTACCACATTTTTACTTTATTACAGGCAGTATTTCTCCACATTTAAGGATGCCGACTTTTGCGTCCCTCCCTTGACTTTCGAACGCCATTTCTATTGCTTCTTCGACGGTGCTGGTGTGCTTGAATCCCAACGCCTCCTTGTCTTCCTCTGTAAGCCCATTAGAATAGCAGATTACTTCAGCGCGCTCCAGTATTTGTGCGTGGAGAAGGATGCCGGCTCCAGCTATTAGGTCGTCTATCTCTTTGTTTTCAATTGCCCTAAGATTTTCATCGTAAGCCAGGGTGGCTCTTTCTTCGAATATCGGATGTGTAGGAGAAATTCTATCTGGGCAGGGTGTTATAAGAACTATGGTTCCCCCCTGCTTAACCGCTACGCTGGCGTAGTCAAGTGGCTTAGCGGCTTGCCAATAGTCGATGTCCGCTGGGTAGCTTGAAGCAACCACTATGTCGGCGGGTCCCGGCACTTTGGGGCAATATATTTTCTCAGCGGCTCTAACCCCTTCCCTAAACGCTTTAACAGGATCACCAACCACCACATGCGATATTTTGTCCTCCCGGTTTAGCACCGTGTTTACAATCAAATTGAGCCCAGCTTTTAATGCAACTGCGTCGATTTCCTCCCTCACCCTATGGTCTAATTTACCGATGAGCTTGCTGATAGGTCTGACTTTACCTGCCATGACATGGGTCATTGCAGTGGTTTCCTCTCCACAAACGCCGGGTTGAATTATTTTCCCTCCTCCACCCCAGCCGGAGTAACAGTGAGGCACAATGTTACCGACGCCGATGACAAAGTCAGCGTCATAAACCTCCTTATTAAGGCTGATTGGGATGCCTGTCTCTGTCTTGCCCATGTCGACTAACTTTTTAGGATCTTTATAATCATGGTTTATCACTGGTACACGTTCAATAACTTCACTTCCATATTTTTCTCTAATCTCCTTCTCGCTCATTTCACGGTGTGTGCCAAGCGCAATAATAACCTGAATGTTTTTGTTCAGAACCCCAACAGTATCCAATTCGTCAAGCAAAACTGGCATAATGATGCTTTGAGGTGTCGGCCGGGTGATATCGTCACCAACGATAACAACTTTGTCTTTGGGACCCACCACTTCTTGGAGGGAAGGTGTGCCAATTGGATTTTTTAAGGATTTCCTAATTTCGTCTCGAGAGTTCTTTAATGCCGGGGCTACACCCCGATCAACAATAAAATAGACATTTTTGTCGGGAACGTCCACGACAACAGTCTTATCTTTCCCATACGGAAGCATAATTCTCATTCGCTCACTTCCCATTAAGATAAGCTTTAAAGTTCTATATTTGATTTTGTGGAAAGTCAAAAGGCTGAGTTATACGTATTTACTAATTAGGTCGGCTGCTCGTGTTGGGTTAAAGATACCACACACATTGCTCCTGATCTATGAAAACTGTCTTCTCTTGATGAATATCGATGGCCAAAATGCCCTTATCTTAACATCAGGATCGTTCTTATCGAAATGCTTTTGTTTTAAGAAAGAAATGTAAGTTTCGAACATGTCCATATCGTGGAGCTGACAGCAGTGCACGCGGTGGGTCGAGTGGGATGGCATACTCTAGAAGTGGAGGAAGCCATGCGTGTTCTGGAAACAGGTCCCGGAGGGTTGAGTGAGGAGGAGGCTAAAAGGCGCTTAAGTGAGTATGGTCCGAATGAACTGCGGAAGGAGAAGAGGAAGTCGCCCCTGATTCTCTTTTTTGAGCAGTTTAAGAGTTATCTCATAGTCATCCTCTTGGTAGCCACCGTGTTATCCTTGATACTAGGTGAGATACTGGATG
>Ga0315309_1002610_pt1 | contig 10487 bp, 9 predicted proteins | sample TDP4_MG_FD_203080 | JGI IMG/M metagenome (GOLD analysis project Ga0315309, IMG submission 203080) | Freshwater sediment microbial communities from Lake Towuti, South Sulawesi, Indonesia - TDP4 | ecosystem: Environmental > Aquatic > Freshwater > Lake > Sediment | place: Indonesia: South Sulawesi...
TTAATTCCAACTCTGCAGATATTTTTGCCCATGATGAAACCGCCCTTCTGACTAAAGATGACGATATTTTGCCCTGGGGTATCGGAGGCTCCTACCTTTTCAATGACGGAGAAAAGGACAAAACTCAGCTTAGCTCTAAGCTATGGGAAGTTTTGACTCCACCTTAAGCATACATCGTCGCATAGGAAAGCAGGTATAGAACGATAAAAAACGCTCCCGCTTTTCTATCTAGCTTTTCTCGAAATGCGAGCGTTGATATAACTACCATTGAAGAAAGCAACGCATATAGGCCAGTGGTTTCTGCAATTCTTCCAGAAACTGTGATTTTACCGAAGATTAAGGGTCCAATTCCTATAGAAAAACAAGCATCGACAAGGCTGCTTCCTATGGCGTCTCCTATGGCGATTTCGTACTGCCCCTTTCGGATAGCTGTCAAGTCAACGACAAACTCTGGGAGAGACGTTCCAACAGCAACTACAAAGAAGCTGATGAAATACTCAGGCACACGTAAACTCGCTGACAAAGCAATCACCGATTGGATCACGATAAAGGACCCGACAGCAACGCCCAAGAAACCTACAATGGCTAACACAAGGTGATATGATAGTCTTTGCCCGGTGTGAGGCGTCACCGCTGGCTTTTTCATAACGTTTTTGGTGATTAACATAAGGATAGGCCAACTAGCCACCAAGAAAATGGCGTTCATCCACGAAATGTAACCCTTTTCAACCATAGAAATTGTTGCTATGAGTGCTAAAGCCTCGCAAGCTCCCATGACCGTTATCTCGTCTCTCTGAACGCTGAATGCCCCTCCGATAAAGGGAAGAAGCCCAAGTATCAAAGTCATCTGGGCGACAACGGAGCCTAAGGAATCCCCTACAACAATGTCACCGTGGCTCAACGCCGATGAGACGATGGAGGTAGCTATCTCTGGCATGTCCGTGCCTAACGACACAACTATGAGACCTATCATGAGGGGCGACATCCCCAATGCTGAAGCGATATTTATCGAGTGCTCAACCGACTTCTCAGCGGAAAAAGCCAAAAGAGCAATCCCAAGAATTAAAAGAACAATTCCTACCGTTACAGCAAAGGCTAACCATAAACCAATCAAAAGAAAAGGGACAAAAACAGCAAAAAATAAGGATAGTTTCCAGTCTCTTAACACAGTTTTTCCGTGTTTTTGAAACACTGATTTCCTTATGGTCGCTCTCTCTGTTGCCCCATATGGTGAACCCACATTGACGAGTGATTAAACAACAATGCTTTTAAAACATTTATCTTTAACTTTTGGAGTTTCCTGATAAGAGGCGAACAATATGTCCAAGTTGAGTCCTCAAACAACTACCAAAAAGATAAATCTACTGTCAGAACTTACCAAACCATTTTCACTAAACACTCACACATTCTCAAAATCAGTACGTCTTTCGGTATTCCCTCTTATCCATCGTCTATAAACAAGGACAGATGTGGCAACCAGAATCACCACCAACGCCAGGAAAACCACGGGAAGCCACTGTTCCACAGTCACTATAGGGAGTTTTTGATCGACCTCTACCATTGCGTCTTCCACGTAAACATTGAACCCTTTCTCTGTGACAAAAGATCTCGCTTCAAGAGACGAAGCCACATAATCTGTGTGCGTTGTATTCATGTACTGAATAGTATCTTGAATGGTCACGGCTCCATACTTTATTGCGTTGAGAGGATCACCCAGTCCCCCCGGCACGTAGGTTAAATCAACGGGCAGCCAGCCCCAAGGCGGAACGTAAACAATAGCCCATCCGTGCCAGCCGATTCGCCGCTCAATAATTGTTAGGTGCCTATCCCACATGTAAGCACTGTTTATTGGTTGGTCAGGCAGGTAGATGCAGCCAGTCTGCAGATAGGAGGGGATTCCCATTATCCGAGATAATGTGATTAGCAGCATGGCTTGATCGTCGCAATCGCCTTCTCTTCGCGCATAAGTCTCGTTCGGATAGTATGGGTTTTCATGTCGTGCTTCTTGAGAGGGATAGTGAATGTGGTCTCTTATCCACGCGACAAAATTTTCGACAATTGAAAGGACTCTTCTTTCATTGTTAGTTAGATTGTGCGCTAATTCTTGCAATGTGGAATTACTTGTCTGCCAAGGGCCCTCTTCCTGCGTGTATCTACTTTTCAAGTCGTTTGGTATGTCTGTTAAGTTGCCCGATTCGTCTTCACTTACATTAGGCATTGTCCTCGGCTTCGAAACCATATGATACCAAACCGTAAAGCTCACATCACTTCCAGAAGCGAGAGTCAAGCTTGGAAACTCCAAGACGGCAATGGAATTTCCATCTTCGTCCACTTTTGTTTCAAAAAGAAACGTAGAATTCACTAACTCAACCGTCTGCCAAGTGTTGTTCATGAAAAGGCTGATTGATTGGTCGTCTTCGGTGAAGTCCCATACATTGGGGTTTCCAATTGGATTTGTGTACGTGACCGTTGACCTGAGAAAAAATTCTTTGTCTTCTGTCGCGGCATGCACCGTTGGCAAGTTCTGGAGTGGCAGGGTTAACAACAACACTAGGAGAATCAAAGACATCGCGATTAATCTTTTCATGTATTTCCGTTGCTCCTTGTAATGAACGGAATCCGTGATTGATTAGAAAGGAAAATGTCTCAGACTGTCTTGTTAACCTTGCGGAAAAAAGAAGAAGAGAAGAGATTAATGGCTATTCCACATGCACTCTGTAGAGGTCGATGTCTTCCCTCATTTCAGGCGTGCACTCTAAGAAGTCTCTCACAGCCCGCTTCACGTCCTTAGACTGCGTTATGTACCTCCCAGCTATGACTATGTCGGCTCCATTCTTCAACCCTTCTAAGGCAGTCTCAGGAGTTATCCCACCCGCAATGGCGACCAAGAACCGCTCGTGAGCAAAAGTCTTCCGCAACTCCCTGATAAGTTCCATTCGATGAGTCACAGCTGCACCTGCCCTCTCCACATCAATAGCGCGATGCAGAATGACTATGTCAGGTAACTGCTTCAACGAGCGCAACTTTTGAACTGGATCAGTGACTTCCATCATGTCCACAACAGCGTAGATTCCCAGCCTCTTAGCCTCGTAGATGAATCCGTCGAGCACTTCTGTGGCAGCGAGACCAGATGCGACCACGGCGTCTGCAGTCTCTTCAAACGCAAGGTCAACTTCAACCTTTCCGACATCTAGAGTCTTTAGGTCAGCAATTATGAAAACGTCTCGAGCTGTGTCTCTCAAATCCCGAATAACCTTCACTCCGTATCGTTTCAACAATGGAGTGCCCACTTCTAAGATTATGCGGTCGCTCTCAGGAATCTGGCTGACAATTTCTTTTGTGCGCTCAAAGCTTGGAATATCAAGCGCAATCTGCAGGTAGGGAGGTCTCCACAAACGAGGCACCTTGAAACCCATTATCGGGTGTTTAGCCCTGTCTTTGTCGTAGATTATCTTCTCCAACGACGGATAATTGGCTAAAGCCCTCTTCAAAGCCAACTTCGTTGCACCATAATTGTACTGGTAAATCCTGCGGTAGTCTTTCGCCCCAGGATGAACAAAAACGCTGCAGACCACAACCCAGTCGTCAACCTTGTCTTTGGGCACTACACCTTCCTCAACAGCGTCAGCCACAGCCTTGGCAACAGCCGCCTGCGCAGGACCAAAGATTTTTCCAGCTTGCTCCAAATTTTTCACTGTTACCTTAGGAACCAGCAAAGTATGCGGCTTAGGCGGCAGATTAGGTCGAATCACCGCCAAAAGAGGCGTGTGACCCGCAGACAAACTCGACAAGCCGTTGGCGAAAGCCTCGCCCACAGGGCCGTCTTTGTCGCCTATCAACAGGTCGATGTGCGCAACTTCCGAACCTTCGCCCACAAGAGCCTCACCGATGAGATATGTGAAACCCTCAGACGGCTTCAAACCAGCCGGAACTGTCGGTTCGATTCGGCTGACGTCTTCGAATTTAACGCTGAACTCTCTCATCCACTCGTAGAGCGTGTCTCTGTGTATTCCCAAAGCCTTCGCCGTTCCGGCAATTGTCGGTTTCTTGGTCTTTCTAGTCTCCATTTCTTTTCTCATAGCCGCATTGAGCAGTCGAACAAACTCTTCTCTCGTCGCAGGCTTGCCACCAGTTTCCGACACTTTACTCACCTTGATGTAACTTTATTCACTTCAGCTATTAAAGTTTGTCGGAATTAGGCTTTCATCAAGGGTCATTTCCGACACATTTGCGCAAAGAAATTCGAGTTTGTCTCGCTTCAATCCGACATCGTTCCGACGAAAAGCATTTCTAAAGGAGACGCAAAATACAATGAACCACCTTGTGACTTTAGGGTGAAGTGCTGTGAGAAAGTTCTTGATTGAAGAGATGACGCCTCAGGAGATAACCGCTGCGTTGAAGGAAGTTGACACCGTTGTTGTTCCTTTAGGGAGCATGGAGCAACACGGACCGCACCTTCCGGTTGGAACCGACACTCTCATTCCGATAACCGTCGCCAAGCGTGTGGCAGAAAAAGCCAAAGTTTTGGTCGCTCCACCAATCTACTATGGAAACTCCCTTTCAATGGTTGACATGAAAGGTGTATTCACCGTTACGCCCGACGCGTTGGCAAGTCTGCTCCTCGACCTGTGCAAATCATTTTCTATGCAAGGTTTCAAGAAGATAGTGTTCATCAACGGGCATGGCGGAAACAAGCAGGTCTTGAGTTTTATTGGACAGAAGGCACACTTGGAAACTGGAGCCCTAATTGTTCGCATAGACTGGTGGGACATAGCAGCCGAGGAAATCCCAAAGATATGCGAAAAAGCGGTTGTGCACGCCGACGAGGGTGAGACAAGCATGATGTTGGCTTGTAGACCTGGACTTGTAGACATGACAAAGGCAACAAAAGATGTCACCTCGGACAAACTAATCCAAGCATTAACTAGTGGTAAGCCCAAGAATATGCCGCAGGTTTATGTGTCCTTTCCCAAATGGTCAAAAACAGGGTTGATGGGAGACGCAACCAAAGCGTCTAAGAGAAAGGGAGAGAAAATTCTGAAGGTTGTTGTCGACAACATCGTTAATTTCTTGCATCAAGTGGACAGACTGAAGTGAACATTGTGCAAATACAGTGGTTCTAAATTAGAACTTTGACGCCCATTTTATTATGACAACCGTTAGAAATATTGAAATGCCCGACAACACCACAAATGGACCAGCTTTTGGCTGGTTTAAAAAACTCGACAATAAAACTCCCGAAGCCGAACTAACTGCACCAAACACGGAGCTTAATACAGAATATCTGAGTAGATTAGAACTTACATTCTTTGCGGCTGCAGCGGGAACCACAACTAAAAACCCAACCAATAAAGTTCCAACTATCTTTATACCTATAGCCACAACAAGGGACACAAGCAAGAGATAAAGAAGATTTGTTCTAGCAACATTGACACCTGTTGAGGTTGCAAGCTCCTCTGAAATCATGCCCAAGACAATTTTGCTATAGATAGTCTTTACCAAGATCATAGTGGTAACAGAGATGATTACCGCTATTGTCGTGTCAAGCAAACTTACATTGTTGATGTTACCAAACAGAGCTTCAAGCAAATCTGGTTCGGGAATAATCAGTATTCCTATTGCCAAGGCTAGTGTGAACAGTGCAGCTACAAGGGTTTCATAAGATAATTTTGTTACTCTTCCTAAATGCCAAATTATGACCGCTGACACGAAGAGAAAAGCGAACGCTCCTAAGAAAGGATTAAAGTTATATAGAATGCCCAGGGCAAGACCTGGCAAGGCCACGTGTGATAAAGCGTCACCGACAAGCGCCATTTTTTCTAGCACCATGAGAGATCCTAAATAACCAGCTGAAATCCCCACGAAGATTCCTGTTAACAAACTAAATGTTAAAGCGTCTGCCACGGAAATCACCTATGATGTTCTACGCACACGGGTTCACCGTATATGACACTCTGCAATTCCGGTTTCATTATTTCCTTTGATTCTCCAAAAAATGTCATGCATTTGTTCAAAGCCAGCATGTAGTCTGAATAATTTATGATAATGTGTACATCGTGAGATATTAGAAGTATTGTTATTTCATTCTTCTTTCTAAGGTCATTTAGCATTTTGTAAATAGCTTCCTCGCTGTCCAAGTCCACGCCAGCTGTGGGTTCATCAAACAACAAAACGTTTGGTTTATCGATTATAGCCCACGCTATCAATACCCTTTGCAGCTGTCCTCCAGACAAAACACCCAAGCTTTTGTTCAATATGCTATTATCAAGTCCAACTGAGCTAAGAGAATTTTCGAGGTCTGAAGTGCTCTTAAATGTCAAAAATTCTCTCACAGAAATGGGTATGTCACTTACAGAAAGCCTCTGAGGCACATAACCTATTTTCACTTTGTTGTCCCACTCGATTTTTCCACTATAAGGCACAAGATTCAGGAATGCTCTGAATAGGGTGGTCTTGCCAGCGCCATTTGGTCCGACTATTGCCAAGGTTGTGCCTTTTTTGAGTTCAAAACTTATGTTATCTAGAATTGTCTCGTTTGGAAGCTTAACGCTTAGGTTGGATATTTTTAATATGTAATCGTTGTGGCTTTCCATACTTAATGGACCCTTTTAAACTTTGTAAGCCTTACTGTGTTATAGGCTTTGTTTTGTAGAGCTAGAAGAATTACGTTAGGCTTTTCTGCAACGACCTCTCAAACGCACGTGTTAAATCATCATTGAATCCAACGAGTATTATGTTCTTCAACGATGTGCCAGATTCAACGTGACTCTTAATCTCATCAACCATGACATCAGTTGCCTCTTCCAAACTTAGGCCTCCCACACCTGTGCCCATTCCCGGAAAAGCGATGCTGGCTATGCCCAGTTGACGGGCGCACTCTAAAGCGCCTCTCGTAGCCATTCTCACTTTTTGTCTACTAGTCGGCATCGCTGGATGCTCCATAGTGGGCGCATGAATCACGTATTTAGTCTTCAGTTTTCCAGCGGTCGTCGCTACTGCCTTTCCAACTGGAACAGGCGCTTTTTTGTTGGCTTCTTCTTGAATTTCGCTTCCGCCGACTCTGAGTATGGCGCCGGCGACTCCGCCTCCCATGATGAGTAGGCTGTTGGCGGCGTTGACGATGGCGTCTACTTCCAATTTTGTTATGTCGCCTAACGTCACAGTTATGGTCGTGCTCTTGTAGACACGTTCAAGTTTGGTCAAATCAAGCACCGTCCAGTTTCTAATTATTGTTGGCAGCATTTTGATAAGTTTTTGTAGCGGTTATAGCTTAATGGAAAGGTATAACTATGAAGTTAATATTGTTCTAATTCTGTGACTTCATCGGAGAGCGCTCTGGAGGTTAACGGTTTGTTCGATGTAAGCAAGATACGTGAGGACTTTCCAATCCTTAAGTCCGGTGTTATTTATCTGGACAGCACCGCCACAAGTTTGACGCCTGAGCCTGTGCTGCAGCGAATGTTGGAGTTTTATCGGGAGTATAGGGCGAATGTTGAGCGTGGCGTTCACCGATTAGCGGTCAGAGCAAGCGAAGAATATGAAAGGGCACGTGCCAAGGTCGCCGATTTCATCAGCGCCAAGTCTACTTCTGAGATTGTGATGACGCGAAACACAACTGAGGGGATTAATCTTGTTGCTAATGGTCTCAAGTGGAGGAAGGGTGACAAGATAGTGACCTCGGTTTTGGAGCATCACTCCAACTTCATTGTTTGGCTCAGGGTTAGGGACACACAGAGCGTCAAAGTTGAGGTTGTTATGCCTCGTAAACCAGTTGTGAAGGGTCTTCTGCATCCAGCTGACTTCGAGAAAGTTATTGACGACAGAACTAGGCTGGTTGCTTTAACTCATGTTTCAAACGTTTTAGGCGTCATCACACCCGTAAAAGAAATTGCAGAAATCGCACATGAACACGGCGCTTTAATTCTAATCGACGGAGCTCAATCGGTGCCACACATGCGAGTTGACGTGCAAAAGTTAGGCGTCGACTTCTTGGCTTTCAGCGGGCACAAGATGTGTGCACCCACGGGTTCAGGCGTGCTCTACATGCGAGAGGGCGCTCAAAAAGAAGTTGAGCCCATGTACATAGGTGGCGGAACCATAGAAGAAGTGAATGTTGACCACTACAGGCTTGAGGAAGGTCCAGGACGCTTTGAGGCTGGAACCCCAGATGTGGCAGCCACCATTGGACTCGGCGCGGCAGTTGACTACTTGAACAAGATAGGCATGGAAAACATTGAACGCCACGAGAAAAAACTCACAAAACAGATGTATGACGGCTTGACAGACATTCCAAAGGTTGAGGTTTACGGTCCAAAACCAGAGCATAGAATAGGCATCATACCTTTCAACGTAGCCGATTTGAACCCGCACGACGTGGCTTTAGCCTTAGACGTTTCAGCCAACATCATGGTAAGGTCAGGGCACCACTGCGCCCAGCCTCTCTCAAAGAACGTTATTTGCAAACCTGGAACTGTGCGAGCCTCAGCCTACTTCTACAACACAAAAGAAGAAATAGAAAAACTGGTCTCAGCTGTTGAAGAGATAGCGGAAACGCTTGCCAAATGAGACTTTGCTTTTCGAACCCCATCGGAGAACAGACCTTGTCTAAGGCTAAACTAATAAAAAAAATCGCTGATGAAGTTCGAGTGTGCGTTAAGTGTTCACTCTGGAAGAGACGCCACAACGCTGTTCCTGGTGAAGGCGACATAGACGCTTCTGTTGTGTTTGTGGGCGAAGCGCCGGGTTACTGGGAAGACGTGAAAGGCTTGCCGTTTGTAGGCGCTGCGGGCAAGGTTCTAGACGCGCTTTTGGAGAAGATAAAGCTTCCACGGGAAAATGTTTTCATTACAAATGTCGTTAAGTGCAGACCGCCTGAAAACCGCGACCCTAAACCCGATGAAACAAAAACCTGCACTTCGCTTTATCTTGACCGTCAAATAGCGCTTATCCAACCCAAAATCATCGTTTCGTTGGGCAGACATTCCACCGCTTACATACTTTCAAAGGCAGGCTTCGAAACTGAAACAACAGAGGGCATAACTCAGTTGAGAGGCAAGGTTTACCGAACAAAATTTCTAGATTTGTCCGTCTCTGTGGTTCCTACGTACCATCCAGCCGCTGTTCTGCACAACCCGAAGTATAGGCAAGCGTTAGAAAGCGACTTCGAACTCTTGAAAAACGAACTCAAGAAACTTTGACATGCATAACTTTTTTCATCAAGTTTTAGGGCTCATGCTGAAAAGTCAGCAACAATGTTTGCGTATGTTTTTGCCATCTTTAAGACATCCTTGGCGTAGACGAACTCGTTGTAGGCGTGTGCGAGTTCGCTGAAGCCTGGTCCAAAACTCACGGTTGGAACACCAAGAATCTCTCTAAAGTAATGTGCGTCGCTGGTGTAATACACGTAAGTGGCTGTGGGTTTGTAACCGAAAACTTGTCTTGCACCTTGCTGAACAGCCTTCGTCAACGAATGTGTTGCCGACGTGTAGGAAGGAAGCGTCTCTTTGACGACTTCACATTCAAGGTCTTCAGACAAGACACTGCGCACAAACTCTTCAACCGCGTCTGGGTTGCCACCAACTGGAACCCTTATGTCAACTTCTGCCTCGCACTTTTCTGGCACGATGTTGACCTTTGTTCCACCATTTATCAGTCCCAAATTTGTAGTGTAATGGTTTAGTGCTCGCATCAAGTCACTTGCAGGGACGCCTTGGTTCTTAGCAACTCTTCGCAGTTGTTTTCTGCCGTTTTGAATAAGCTTCTCTGCGTCTTTAGGAACCCTGACCGCTTCACTCTCAAGAGCCTTCAGTTTTGGAAGGAATTCGGTCAGCATGAAAATGGCATTTTTGCCCAAGGCTGGCATGCTTCCGTGTGCTGGCTTTCCATGCGCGGTGATTTTGAGCCAGCAGTTTCCACGTTCGCCTCCAACCACGCTGTATTCGCCTTCAAGATTGCCTGTGGGTTCCGTTATGAGACATGCGTTGCCACTTAGTTTTTTGTTTTGCAGCAGCCATAATGCGCCTCCAGGTCCCAGTGCCTCTTCGTCTGAGACGCTTGCAACAGTTACTTTTCCAGAGAGGTCTTCCTCGAAGTCTTTGAAAACAGCCACAGCCATCAGCATAGCCGCTACTCCGCCCTTTTGGTCGCTTGCCCCTCGACCGAAAATCTTTCCCTGCTTTATCACTCCCTCGTACGGATGTTCATGCCAATGTGAGAGGTCGCCGGCTGGAACCACGTCAATGTGTCCGCACAAGATCAACGAAGGCTTGCCCCTTCCAACCGAGGCAACGACACTGACGTGACCTTTAGCCGGTTCAAAAGTTTGATAACGTATTCCTTCAGTTTGGAGAAAGCGTTCAACAACGTCGGCTGCTTCCGAGACGTCGCCCGGAGGGTTCTCACCCTTTGCTTGAATTAATTCAGAACAAAGCTTGTTTAATTCTTTTGCACGGCGCTCCACGACCTTGCCGATTTTGGTTGCGAATTTT
>Ga0315309_1002611_pt1 | contig 10487 bp, 8 predicted proteins | sample TDP4_MG_FD_203080 | JGI IMG/M metagenome (GOLD analysis project Ga0315309, IMG submission 203080) | Freshwater sediment microbial communities from Lake Towuti, South Sulawesi, Indonesia - TDP4 | ecosystem: Environmental > Aquatic > Freshwater > Lake > Sediment | place: Indonesia: South Sulawesi...
CATTTGAGATGCCCACCAAAGTCAAGCTCGCAGACCCAAGGAGCTCGTTTATCCTTGTAAGTTCGTAGAGCAGCCTGTCCCCAAATCCCTTCACGAGGGCGTCAACCTCGTCCAAGACCACTATGCTGTATGACCCCTGTGACTTCATGGATTCGATCAGCCTGTTGAAGAGCTCCGCTGTGGCCAATCCTGTAAACGGTGCATGGATTGCGTGCATGCTGCAAATCTTCGAGAGAACCCTGTATTCTGTTCCTGCAAGTCGGCAATTGACATAGATCCCCTTGAAAGACGAGCCCACCGAATCACACTTTTCAGAAAGTCTCGCCAAGACGTACTTAACTGACGCTGTTTTGCCCGTTCCAGTCTTGCCGTAGACAAGGGCATTTGACCCCCTGCTCCCGGTGAGTGTCGGGGCCAATATCTCCGCAACTCTTGAAAGTTCTTCCTCCCTATGAGGAAGACGTGAAGGTACAAAATCATGCCTTAGCACGTCTCTATTCTTAAAAATGGCCCGACTTGTAAGGAATCTTTCGAATATGACTTCCAACGGATCTGAGCGCAGGGCCTTCTCCCGACAAACCTGGGTTTCCACTCCAGATTTAAACAGGTTAGTGAAAATCTTTTCAATTAGAACTACAGGATTCAGTAGATAAAACACTTTGTATGAATGCATGAGTGGAATTTAGAAATCTAGAACCGACACCCCTATATTTCCATTGGAAAATAATAATATAAAAATTAAAATTAATGATTTTGTATTGGAAATAATACTCTGAAGAATACTATGCATAAATCTATTTTAGGTACACCATCTTCTACATATGACACACAACTACAACGTATAAGTATTTACTTAGAAGTTTTTACCTAATTTCATCTCAAGTGGAAATAAGGGGGTGTGTATTCTATGACGCTACAGGCTCCTCTTTATCTTTATTTTCATCCGCATTTATGATATTATAAGTGAACTGCCTTCCCAACCTATTCCTCTCAATCAACTCTTGATCCACCAATTTACCCAATAAACGACTTATATGTTCTCGGCTCTTCCCTATCCTAACTTGTAAATCATGAGAGCTCATCGGTCCATTGGCTGAGAGCAAATTTAGGACCTGTCTATCCAAATCTGTAAGCCTATCGACTTCATTAGACAAAGCCGCGATATCTCCCTCACGTGCCTTTTTTGTTTGCGTTCGTTTCCCCCTCGTAACCATGTTAGCCTCAACCTTTCCTAGCTTTTTATCTATCTCCATAAAAACATCCAACGACATCCTGATGCTCTCCTTTATCTTCCAGATATCCTCTTCAAGGTTGAGTATCCTGCGCATTAAAATCCCCGACCTTAAATTAGCGACTTCGGCCTCATGAGCGGTCCAATCTAGTTTATCCCTTAATACGCCATAATCCCCTATCTCTTTTTCACCTATAGGACGTTCTACCTTATCCAACTTATCGCGTTCTTTATTTTTATGCGTCCTGCCAATTCCCCAAAATATTCCGAAAATTGTAAGGGATAATAGGGTCCCGCATAATGGCGATGTGAAAAACAACTACGATTTCGCCCCACGTTGAATCTTGAGCGCTGATATTACGTCGATCTTCGTTATGATTCCCTTTAGCTCTCCCGCGTCGACGACCAAGACGGCAGCATGGCCCCCCGATAGTAGATCCGCGACTTCAGCGAGGCCAACATTAGAAGGAACGGAAGGATAAACGGAACTTACGAGATCCCCAACCCTCGCATCGTAAACCTTTTCAGGATTTGAGAGATTCGAAACCAATTTTTTCAAAATCTTCTCCTCCTCAATGGCTCCTACAGCCCGACCCCTTAGCATAACGGGCAATTGCGAGATATCCCTCCTCCTCATCAGTTCGACGGCCACCTTGACTTTGTCGTCAAAATCTACCGTTACAACGGGGCTTCCCATGATATCCGCGGCAATCCTTACGGAAGGCACATTGGTCAATACCTTCAATATCTTCTCTAAGGTTGAGACCCTCGGATCTACCGAGCTCGCTTCAAGCCTTGCCACCAAGCTCTGGCTTACGCCTGCAAGTCGTGCGAGCTCACTCTGTGTAAGCCCCCTTCGTACCCTCATCCTGCGAAGCTCCTCGCCAGTTGGTATCAGTGACATTTCTTTGATATATCACACAACACAAACTAATCACAGATCAGGGATATAAATTGATCGATTGAGACTACTTTATTTCGCTATTTAATTTACGTAATACTTGAGATAGGAGCTCATTTACCTTATTATTGGTCGTTTTTCCCCCATTTGCAGTTAAAACATCTTTAAGTTCTCGTATTCTACGACCAAGCTCGAAAAGTTCTGTGATATCATATGTGATATCTGATGTATTCGTGATATCAAGATATCCCAGAAGTATCAATGTAACAATCGCCTTTCTGACATTATTTCTTGCTTGTTGAAGGGTACGATGGAACGCCCCCTTTGCCACCGGATGACCGAGACGGTTGTAAGTGCCAGATTCCCCCTTATACTGACCGATCTGGTAGGATAGGTACGTTGCCAATTGCTTATCCGTTAAAGAACTATTTTTAACGAGTTGTGCAATTATAGGGTCATTTTTTGGATATTCGATATCGGGCAAGGCTCAGATGTCCTTTCCCCTCGACGTTATACAAAAATGTATGCCCACAGGATCGATCTTGACCGTGTCAGATCGGTCATGGCATCTATTCGCCCTTCATCGGAATTGCGTTCATCCTGATTTGGGTCATTAATGCGCGTTGTAGTTGCACGATCAGCACGGGTAAAGGGTTATTATGGCATCGCTCTTGAATAGGCAGAGCATCAAGCCAGTTTAGAATAGGAGCGTGAGCCGATGTGGGCAGACGTAAAAGGAAAGTCGTTAAGATAATCAGGAGGACCCTGCCAAGGATATTCCTATGTCCGAAATGTGGCAAACAGAGCGTCAGCGTTAGAGTTGATAGGAAGGGCCAGACGGCCCACGTAGTCTGCGGTGGCTGTGGTGCAGCAGCTGATGTCCCGAGGTCCCCGCATGAACAACCCGTCGACTTATATTGCAAGTTCACGGATAAATTCTATGCTGGTGAACTATAATCTTGTATGGAAGGGTCGAGTCCGAACTCCGAAGGCGTTTATCCGACGAGAAGGCCCTCCACTTCCTGTTGCTGGATCCACAAAAGCCAGGTGACGCGACCTCCATTGCGAAGTCTGCCGAGAGGTCAGGCACCGCTGCTTTCCTTGTAGGTGGTTCAACCGCCACGCTTACCTCAGAATACGACTTCCTTGTAAGGCAGCTCAAGGACAATTCGCATCTCCCCGTGATAATCTTCCCGAGCAACCTGCCCAGCATAACGGGCGAAGCTGATGCGATATTCTTCATGTCTTTGCTGAACTCACTGAATCCATACTTCATCACCGGCGCTCAGGCCCTGGGGATCAACGCGATAAGGAAGAAGGGCCTCGAAACAATACCCCTGGCTTACATCATCGTCGGCGGAGGAGGTGCGGCTGGATTCGTCGGCCAAGCACAGTGCGTTCCCCTTGATCACCCCGAGATAGCTGCCGCCTATGCAATGGCAGCTGAGGCATTCGGTTTCCGATTCGTATATCTTGAAGGTGGTTCTGGGGTAGCGCAGCCACTCTCCACTTCCTTCGTTTCCGTTGTCAGGAAATGCGTCTCACTCCCTCTAATAGTCGGTGGAGGAGTTAGGACAGGATCTGAGGCAGAGGATTTGGCAGTCGCTGGGGCCGACATCATAGTCACTGGTTCGATTGTAGAGGAGACGGGCGATCATAACGTAGTATCCGAACTCGTTGCAGGCATAAGGCGGGGTGGGAAGAGGCGTTCACAGGGACAGGCCAGCGGGCCACTCAAGAGCGAGGGTTAGACGCACCTCATCGACAGATTTAAGCACAAGTCAAACCTCCCATGGGGCCTTTAGCAAGTTTTTAAGCTACCTCATTCACACGTGCAGGTAGAGTTGACCCCTGGGGTGTTAATGATTGACCAGCTTTGAGAATTTCTTCGCGTCTTTGAAGAAGGCGCTGGGTCGTTCTGACCTCTACGGCATCTGGCCCGATTTCGATCCCTCATATGATGAGACCGAATTCACCATCACGACAATTCATAGACTTGGTGAGATACTGTTGCTAAACTGCGGATCATGTGATGGCCCATCAGATACAAGACATCCAAAATGTGACCTTTGTGTCCACAAAAGGATCGATTACGGGGTCAATGCCTATCGGAAGTCAACGGGCAGGGACAAGTCGGCATGGTCGACCGTATTCCTGTCTCGGGTAATTCAGCTCAAACCCTTGTCAACGGTTTTGGAAGATGATAAGCAGTAGTTCCGTTATAGATCCAGAGTATTACGACGCCTTAATGAAGTCGTTGGACGAATGCTATCGCCTGGCTGCAGAGGCAAAGTCAAGGGGCATTGACCCGGACAAGAACGTCGAATCCAAAGTGGTTCGTTCACAGGCCGAGGCCATGGAGTACCTAGTCGGGCTTCCGGGTTTGGCTGACAGGGTGCGCCAATTGGTGTCGGAGATGCCCACATCTGAGGTTCCCTTTAGGCTGGCGGAGGACATCATATATGGCAAATTCGGTCGCCTTGAGCCGGAGAAGGCAGCACTCACGGCCATCAGGGCCGCGCTGGCGACTCTTACGCCTCCTGGCACTACAGCGGCACCAATGGAGGGCATAGTGGATGTGAAGATAAAGAGGAACGAAGATCACTCCTCTTACTTGGCCGTCTACTTCGCGGCACCTATGAGGTCCGCAGGCGGGACCGAACAGGCCGTGGCAGTCATTCTCGCCGACTTCGTGCGAAGGGCACTCAAGCTGGAGAGGTACCGTGCTTCAGAAGATGAGGTAAATAGGGTCGTGGAGGAGATTCGCATCTACGAGAGGGACGTTGGGAGGTTCCAGTATAGGGTAGCGGACGATCAAGTGAGATATGTCTACAGGAACCTGCCGGTAGAGGTTACGGGCACGCAGTCCGATCCGATCGAGGTCACTCTCTACAGGGACATCCCGAGGGTTGAGACGAACAGGTTGAGGGGTGGGGCTCTGAGGGTCGTCAACGACGGCATCATTGGCAGGCGCAACAAGGTTCTGAAATGCGTTTCGGACATCGATCTAACAGGATGGAACTGGTTGGAAAAGGTCTCCGCGTCTGCCCGGGAGGAGAGGTACCTCGGGGAGGTTCTTGTGGGAAGGCCCGTGCTCTCCTTCCCCGAACGCTTTGGGGGCTTCAGGCTGAGATATGGCAGAAGCCGAAACACTGGCCTGGCGTCGATGGGCGTCCATCCCGCGTCGATGGTCATAACCGATGGCTTTCTGGCCGTCGGCACGCAGATTAGGCTCGAGAGGCCGGGTAAATCGGCTACCGTCGTCCCAGTCGATTTCATCGAGCCACCCATCGTTAAGCTCGCCGACGGATCATTGGTAAAGGTCGACTCCATGGAGTTCGCGGAACGCGTCAAGGATAACGTGGCATCCGTCCTATTCTTGGGGGACCTATTAGTGGGCGTGGGGGAGTATGTAGAGAATAACATACCCCTTGAGGAATCCCCATACGTCGAGGAGTGGTGGTGCGAGGAGGTTAAGCAAGCCGTCCTTAGGACCGGCATAATCGAAGCCGCATCCAGGTCCGGACTACAAGTGGACAGGCTTCAGGCCCTTATTGACGAACCCCTTCGCCATCCGCCGAGCTTCTTCGAAGCCTCGAACATATCCCTTAATCTGGGAGTTCCACTCCACCCGTCATATATCTTCTTCTGGTCCCGTATTTCGGTTGAAGAGGCTCTGCAATTGAGGGATGCCCTGAAGGGCTGTCGGCATCTGGATGGCGGGCGCGGCATCGAGCTCCAGCTTGAGGTTTCCATCAAATCATTGCTCGAAAAGCTCTGCGTCCCTCACACGATCAGGGATGCGTCCATCTACGTAGGCCCAGTAGAATCCTCAGTACTGCACTTCACCCTTCTATCCAGGGAGATGCCGGCACAACTGCCCGTATCCATCCTGGAGCTCCTCTCGGCAACATCGGGCGTCGCGATCAGGAACAAGGCCCCGATCTTCTTGGGCGTTAGGGTTGGTAGGCCTGAGGCGGCCAGCCCTAGGCACATGGATCCGCCCGTGCACGCCCTTTTCCCGGTGGGGAACGTTGGCGGGGCAACTAGGAACATCATAGATGCCTCATCAAAGCGTTTGGTGCTTGTCGAGCTGGCATCAAGGTCGTGTCCTAAATGCAAGGCCCAGACACACCTCAGTTACTGTGCCGCTTGTCTAGAGAAGACGACCCCCGTCATGAGATGTCTTAATTGCGGCAACATAGTGGAGGCCGAAAAGTGCCAGATATGTGGGCGTAGAGCGGCACCATATAGAAGGTCCACGGTCGATCTGGCTGGGCTTCTGACCGAATCGCTCAACGTGCTTGGAATCCATACGCCTCCTAAGCTCGTCAAGGGCGTGAAATCGCTCGTAAATCCCGGGAGGGTGCCCGAGAACCTCGCGAAGGGTATCCTGAGGGCCCAACTCGGCCTATCGATTTTCAGGGACGGGACGGTGAGGTTCGACGCCTCAAACGGGGTGCTCACCGAATTCGCACCGAGTGAGATCGGTACCTCCGTCATGAGGTTAAGGCAACTGGGTTACTCGCACGATGTGAATGGCAGAGAGCTTAACGACGAGGATCAGCTCGTTGCATTGAAACCGCAGGACGTAATCATACCGGTGAAGTGTGCGAGGTACCTTGTTAAGTTGGCATCGTTCATCGATGCGCTGCTAACGAAGGTATATGGCACGAGGCCATTCTACGATTCGAGGGAGATCGGGGACTTGGTGGGACACCACGTAGTGGGCCTATCTCCCCATACGTATGGGGCCATACTCGGCAGGGTGGTAGGCTTCACGAAGTCCGAAGTTCTATTCGCGCATCCCTACTGGCACCAGGCGAAGAGGCGCGACTGCGACGGCGATGCCGACTCCATAACGCTCGTGATGGACGTCTTGTTGAACTTCTCGAGGAGTTACCTTCCGGATCAGCCGGGCGGACTCATGGACTCCCCCCTCGTTATACTTCCAATAGTGAATCCCGCAGAGGTGGATGACCAAGTTCTCAACATGGAAAGCTGCAAGAGGTATCCCCTCGAGCTCTATGCCCTGTCAAGCAGGCATTCGCCACCAGGGGAGGTAAAGAAGACGATGCAATTCGTCGGGGACGCCGTGAAGAGGGGTTTCGGGCTTCAGCTGCTCGAATCCAATATCCCAACAAGCCAGATGGATGGGGGGCTTCCCGAGAGCACGTACAGGAGGCTCGACTCGATGGCCGAAAGGCTCAGGAGGCAGATGGCGCTGACGGACAAGCTGGTGGGCGTGGTTCCGGTGAGGGTGGCCGAGCGCATATTGGACTCGCACCTGCTCCGGGATCTAACCGGTAATCTTCGCACATTCTACACCCAGGGATCAAGGTGCAAGAGGTGCGGTGCCAGGTTCAGACGTGTGCCGTTATCAGGGAGGTGCACGGTGTGCCGGGGTGAGCTCTCCATGCTCGTGCACAACAAGAGCGTCGGTAAATATTTGGATCTGGTTCTGTGGCTTCTGGCAAGGTACGATTCCGATGACTACTTCAGGCAACATGGCAGCATTTTGAAACTGGAGGTGGAAGCCTTGAAGGAACCCGCAGGGAAGAAGATCTCCGATTATCTCTTCACCAAACAATAGTTGAAATTTACTGCAATGCCTCCGCGATGATGGGGATGCTCTCGACATTAAGTGAATCGAGGTGCAGTACCGTAAAGATGCCGGGCGCGGGCACGTAGCCCAGTGACTGCTGATATGGCGTCATCATTTGCCATGTTCCGGTGTTGGCCACGACAACGCCGCGATACTTCCCCACCTTATAGGAGTGGATGTGTCCCGCATGGAATACATCGGGCCTCTCGGATATCACGAGCATGTCCTCGCCATCGGTATGTATTGGGGTTCTGCCACCATATATTGGGGCGACATGCCTAACCGCCAACAGATGGCTCATGGCGACGTCAGCATGGGAGTAGTGAAACTCTGGAACTCGATTCGCCAGGTCCTCGAGGCTGGTTCCGTGGGTTATGAGGAATTTCACCCCATGGAGGGCCACAAGGGAGGGATTACTGAGTAAGGAGACGTTTTCCATTTCCCGTAACGGCCTTCCATACTCCTCTGGTATGGGTGGCTGGGGCAGCGCCTTACGCGTTGCATCGTGATTGCCCGGTATGATCACTATGCGGATGTGATCGGGGATCTGCCGAAGCAACTCAGCCGCCCTCTTGTATTGGTCCCTGACGTTTTTGATCGATATCTCCTTCTCCTGTTGAGGGTAGATCCCAACGCCGTCGACGAGATCTCCAGCTATCACTACATACTTTATCTTGCCCGCAAGCTTTCTGCTCTCCTCTCCCCCAACCTCTCCGTGCAGCCACTTCAGGAAGAGCTGAAAGGCCGCGTCCATGAAATACGCGCTTCCGACGTGAAGGTCCGAGGTCAATACCGCACATATCTCCTCAGAAGCCTTGTTCGGCTTCGCCTCAGGTATGTCTGGAAGGATTATGTCCGAACATATCAATTTACCACCCAGGACCACCACTTCAAAACAAGCGACGAGATCCGGATGGAGCCTTTGGGCCTTCTTCCTCAGTTGCTCAGAGGCCTTGCGCGGTATTATGAGGTACGCTGAGCCATGGAGGTCCTCCAAGAGCATAAAGCTCTCAGACCTGACCTCCAATATCATCGCTATGATCTTGGCCCTCGACTTGTCAGGAAGCTTACGGGCCTCTGGAATCGTTTGTACGCCGCTTACATCGAGCCGAGATCTGAGCACCTTCTCGAGTTTCCTGAATCTATCCTCGAGATACGACCTCTTCGACTCAACGTCATCGCTCGGGCGATCGAGCCCCTCGACGTTGAGGATCAACTTGACATCATCCTTGATGGAGGCTGCTTGGGGAGCGTAAATCGCTCCCACAGATACATCGCTCGGCGCTGCCATCTGTTCAGCGTGCCTAAATCCCAGCAGGGCCTCCTCGAGTATGGCCTTGGTTATGAATGGCGTCGACCCACCTGCCCTGTTTGCCACGTCCTCCACCAGCTCCCCCAAGTCGTAATTCCCCTTAGTGAGCAGGTAGTCGAGTGCAGCCGTTTCGAGGGCTAACCCCTTTCTACCGAAACTCTCGACGATGAGCCTTCTAGACTCCCTGTGGCCCTCCATGCGCCGCACTTGGATTAGGTCCAGTGAACTAGGAAATAATCCTTTCACCATCAGAGGGCGTCGCAGAGGAGCAAATGCTTTAATGATGCCCCTGCATGAGTCAGCAACGATAGCAATGCCAAAGAAGAGATCAAGGTCCAGGGAGGCACCAATGCCGGCAGCGTCAGCGGGTCTCCTGCGCTTCTTCGAGGAGGAGAGTGAGGGGTTTAAAGTGAGACCGGAGATCGTAGTGCTGCTTTCGGTCGCCCTCATGGTATTGAGCATCGTAGCGCCAATTTTCATCAAGCTATGATGGAAGCGTAAGGGCTACCATCTGGCGGACCTTGCGGATCGATTCAAAGGCGGATTGAGGTAGAGAATGGTCGGATGGCCTCGGCCGAGGAACAGTTCCAGCGATATGAGCGGGTGATAAGGTCAGCGGTCCGAAGGTACGGTTGGATCGTCGAGTTCCCCTCCGTTTGGAGCTTGTTCGTGCTCTTATTGACATCTTCGCTCTGCTCCTGGTTGCTGACATGGGTCCTCTTCGGCTCGGATCCGAGTACGATCCCGATGTGGGCTTTCAGCTTCGCGCTCGCACCGCTTTTGATTGACGCCCTCTCCCTCTGGGGGAGGTGGTATGGCTCCCCAATCCTAGATAGAAGGCGCCTCATCGCGATCTCGTTGGTCTGCAATATCGCCTTCCTCTTCTGCGCCTTCACGATGGGCGTCCTCGGCACGATGTTATATCGAATTGACGTAATTCGGGCAGGCATCATTATGGGGATGTCGGTATACTTCGGGATTCGCCTCGCCGCGTTGTCAACACTTGGAGCACCCAAATTGAGAATGGGTTCAACATCCCTCTACTTCTTCATCGTCTTCGGAACAGCCATACAAGGACTACCAGCCACGACGAACGGCTTCGGGTGGCTTGCGGCAGTATTGGGTTGTTGGGCGTTCTCATCCCTCATCAACTCCATCAACTTGCACGTGATAAGCTCGGTGGGGAAAAAGATCTTCGGGATCTCAAGCCTCGATCTTTTCCATGCGTACTTGGAGAGCCGTCTGGTCGGACTGAATGAGCCGTTCGAAAAGATCCTCGACAAGGTCGGGGGGGAGAGGGACATAGACTGTCGGCTGGTGACCTTTCAAGATGAGGATGGGGGAAAACTGCTAAGCTTGGGCTCCATATCAGCGCACTTCGGTCCCTTCGGGAGCGTTGGGAGCAGTGGGCTGTCACATGGGCTCAGGTTGGCCCTCG